>Ga0187866_1001228_pt1 | contig 25259 bp, 28 predicted proteins | sample June2016WEW_11_1_3_FD_133013 | JGI IMG/M metagenome (GOLD analysis project Ga0187866, IMG submission 133013) | Peatland microbial communities from SPRUCE experiment site at the Marcell Experimental Forest, Minnesota, USA - June2016WEW_11_150 | ecosystem: Environmental > Terrestrial > Soil >...
ATTCTGCCTTGTCCGTCCCCGACCCCTTGGCCGCGCCATCCTCGCCGCCATCCGCTTCGAGGTCTTCAACATCGCCCCGCCGGAGGCGTAGGCGTCCAGACCCGGCTACTTGGTCACGCGACTCGTGATGCTGTCTTCAAACGTCTGCGTATAGAGCCGGCCGTCTCCGTCAAAAGCGATGAAGCTGAGCTTCAGCTTGGCAGGGACTACCCATGCTCCGTTCTCCCACCTCTCCTTGAACGCGAACTTGCTCCAGGCAGAGACCGCCGCGCCCCGCGGGACAGCGACAAAGGGCTCGGCCACGCCTGCGCTGACGCTGGATGGACGAATGACTTTGAGGTTCGGGCCAAGCCTGAACGCGACTACGGTTGGCGATGGGGGCGTGTCCGACGTTGGCGTGAAGATCCAGTACCCCGCATCGTGCGCGGGCACGATGACGGACCTCCGAATGACAGGCCCACTCCACGTGCGGTAGACATCCCGAGTCAGATTGATTGAACCCGAGTCAATCAATGCGAGTGTCCTTGTTCGGATTCTGTACACGCCGTACAAGAGACCGGAGGAATCGTGCCTGGGCGTGGCAACCAACAAACGTCCCTGTTGCTCGCTCAGGAATGCTATCTCGCCGGGCATGCCACGACGGCCAGCCCCCCATCTAAGGTACTCCGGGACGGATGCCAGTCCATTGAACGGCCGGTCATAGCTCAGCGACCTCATGACCGGCAGGCCTCTTGCCTTCATGTCCACCTGCATGTAGTTAGACGGCGAGCCAGACACCACGAGGACGTCAGCTATGCCGTCACGGTCTACAAAAGGCTGACCCATGAAATGTCCAGGAAGAACGTCCGTCACTTCGGTCGCGCCGCTCGGGCCTATCTTCGCCAGACGGGACATGTCGTTCGGGTGGCTCTGGTCGAGGTCAAGAACGAGACTCCCGTCCGGCGTCGTGCCCACCGGGTACGCGCCGGTAATCGACCCAAGAAGCTGACTCGAAGATAGGATGACATCCTTGCCTAGAGGGTCACCTACGCCGCTGAACCTTTGCGTGTGCCACGCTGACGCTCGGGCAGTCCTCCAAAACCCCCAATCAACCCAAACTATCCAGACAGTCCCATCGGGCGATGCATAGATCGAGGAGATCATGTTGAATCTGCTGGTGTCCATGATACCCGCCACTGACTGAAAGACTCGGCGGGCGTCCATCTTCACAGGCGGCGCAGGACGGCACGCCAAGGCCAGCAGCGCCGCGAGGACGAGTCGGAACGTGCCTCTCATAGCCCTGGCGTTGTACCAGAACTCCGCAGCCTTGTCAACTCGCGCCAGTTAATCTGGGGACGCTGCCCGCATTTCCACGACCGTGACGCGAGCCGGGTGAGACTGGCGGATAGTCTGACAGCCATGCGACCGGTCAGTCGCCGGGCTTGCGGTCATGGGCCACCGGGGACTGAGGGCGTGAGTGTTCGTTTTCGGCCGCCTCGACTTTTTCGTAGAGGACTTCCGGTGCGATGTCCGCGCCGTTCGGCCATGCGATGGTCCCGCCTTCTATCCGCGCCTGACGGAAGAATGACAGGTCCCGCAACGGCGCGAACACCGGACCTCGCTCAAGGTACTCCGAGAAGTCCACGTCGCCGGCTGAGCCGTCGTCGAAGGTAGCATGAAAGACATACCCGCCCCGGTACGCGATGGTCTGCAGTTCATTGAGCCGCCACATGATTCGTCCTAGTCGAGAGGTGCTATCTTCCTGAGTTCCTGCCCGGCGCGCGCCTGCGTCCAGTCAGCTTCCAGTTCAGAGACATGGAGGTCAATCCATTCCCGAACCAGCCGCAGCGCGGTGTGCGACTTCAACTCCCCGCGGACGACATTCCCGTGGAAGTCGAGCAGTATCTTCTCGTCCTGATGCTCGGCATGGATATGAGGAGGGTTGTGGTCGTCGTAGTGCATACGGATGACAATCCCGAAGAACCTCGATAGCTCAGGCATGCCGGTTCGCCAATCCGCTCGGCGTACTCGTGATCTCAGTTGTCACTGCACGTTCAATGTAGCTCAAGGCAGGACACATGTCAAGCAAAGGATGGACGCGAGACGCCTGTCGCTCTTCGCTTTCAGCCGAACGACACCTGCAGCCCGCAGCTTGTGGCTTGGAGCTTCCTTTGACTCAGGCACCCAGGCTTCTAGAATCAGTGCCGAGCATGAAGCGCGAGCCAACGTATGACGTAGTCGTAGTCGGAGCCGGACACGCCGGCTGCGAAGCGGCGCTGGCTGCCGCGCGGATGGGTTGCTCGACCCTGCTCGTAACCCAGAACCTCGACACCATCGGCCTAATGTCGTGCAATCCCGCGGTCGGCGGCGTCGGCAAGGGTCAATTGGTGCACGAACTGGACGCCCTCGGCGGCGCGATGGCGGAACTGACCGACAGGGCCGGAATCCACTTCCGCCAACTGAATACCAGCAAGGGCCGCGCGGTCCGCTCGTCCCGAGCCCAGGTTGACCGGCAGCTCTATCGCAGGTTAGCGAAGCAGTTGCTGGAGCAAACCGGTTCCGACGAAGCTAGATGTCAGAAGCTAGATGCTAGAAGTCAGAAGTGGAAAAACGGGGACAGTCCCCCAGAGCGCCTGCGTCCGACTCGGCGCGGTACAGTCCCCATTTTTCCAGAGGGAGAGAAGAGCGCAGTCACGCTGTACCAAGCGACGGCTGCGCGGGTGCTCGTGCACGGGAAGACGTGTATCGGCATCGAGACTGAACTCGGCGAGAAGCTGTGGGCAAAGACCGTCGTGCTCGCGCCCGGCACGTTCCTGAACGGCCTTGTCCACATCGGCCTCGTGAGCTTCCCTGCCGGACGTCTCGGCGAAGCCCCGGCGCAGAAGCTCAGCGCGAACCTGCGCGAACTGGGCTTCCGCATCGGCCGGTTCAAGACCGGCACTCCCCCGCGCCTCGACATCCGTTCTCTGAATCTCAAGCGCCTGCAGGAGCAGCATGGCGACCCAGAGCCGGTCGCGTTCTCGGCATGGACCGTTGAACCGGTCGAGAACCGTGTCTCGTGCCACATCGCGTATACGAACCCCAAGACTCACCGCATCGTCCGCGCCGGCCTCGCGCAGTCGCCGCTCTATTCAGGAGTCATCAAGGGCCGGGGCGTACGCTACTGCCCGTCAATTGAGGACAAGGTCGTGAAGTTCTCGGACCGCGACCGGCATCACGTCTTCATCGAGCCGGAAGGCACGGACACCATCGAGTGCTATCCAAACGGCATCTCAACGAGCCTGCCGGTCCATCTTCAGCTTCGGATGCTCCATTCCATCAAGGGCCTTGAGGATTGCCGGATACTCAGGCCGGGCTACGCAATCGAGCACGACTACTCTGACCCGACCCAGCTCTTCCCCACGCTCGAAACCCGACCCATCCGCAACCTCTATTTCGCGGGGCAGATTAACGGAACGACCGGGTACGAGGAAGCCGCAGCCCAAGGGCTTGTGGCCGGGGCCAATGCCGCGCTGCGCGTGCTGGAGAAGCCCACGCTGGTGCTCACCCGCGCCGACTCGTACATCGGCGTGATGATTGACGACCTTGTAACGAAGGGCACGGACGAGCCATACCGGATGTTCACGGCTCGGGTCGAGTATCGCCTGCTCCTGCGCGAGGACAACGCAGACCTGCGCCTGAGCCCCCACGCGCGTGAACTCGGCCTGCTATCGGGCGAGCGGTTCAGCCGCGTTCAGGAGAAACAGAAGCAGTGCGAGCAGGCAACAGCGTGGCTCAACTCGGCCCGAATCAAGCCGGTTCCCGCTGTCAACCGCATACTCAAATCCCTCGGCACCACGCCGATTGCCGAATCGGTTCCGGCCATCGAGCTGCTGCGCCGACCCGAGGTCACGTGGAGCGACCTTGAAGCCATGGTCTTTGGAGTGCGTGCAGCGCCGAGCTGCCGCCTTTCCGGAAAAGCGGGAGCTACGTTCCCGAACTCCAAGACACCGGACTCCACCGCGTCCGATGCCGGGGAGTCGGGGCATTTCCCCGGACCGGTGCGCGACCTCGTTGAGCTTGAAGTGAAATACGAAGGATACATCGAGAGAATGAAACACCAGTTGGCCGCGTTCGAGGAACTCGAATCCATCATGATTCCGGAGCGGCTCGACTTCAACCGCGTACCCGGACTGTCAAACGAAGTCCGCGAGAGGCTGTCCCGCAACCGGCCAGCGTCAGTGGGCATGGCCCAGCGCATGCCAGGCATAACACCGGCAGCCGTCTTTGCTCTCATTGCATACCTGAGAGGACGTAGATGAGTCGACGGCCGCCGGAATGACCAAGCCCCAAGCGCCAATGACCAATCAACGAGGAAATGACCAAGCACTAGTGCCCTCGCTCTTTGGGATTGGGTCATTGAGGCTTCTCTCCCCCTTGACTGGTCATTGGGGTTTGGTCATTGGGGCTTCCGACTCCGGCACTCGCTCACAACGCACAGCCGAAAGGATGGAGCATGGCATCTGACAAGGCCCGAGAAACACTGGTGGAACTGTGCCGGAGTCGGGGCGCTGTTGGCTTCGGAGTGGCACGGCTGGCCGACATCCGCACCGACGATTTCCTCCTGCCTGCGCAGACTCTGCGCGACCTGCCATTAGCCGTCAGCGTCGCCCTGCGCCTTTCCCCGGCCGTGCTCGGCACGCTCCAAGACCGTCCGAACCAACTCTACGAGCATCATTACCGGCAGGTGAACTTCGCTCTTGACCGGCTGGCCCTTGACCTTGCAACTCTCATCCAGCAACTCGGGACCCAGGCTCTGCCCGTGGCTGCGTCTCAGCTCGTTGACTGGCAGAACCAGCGCGGTCATCTTTCGCACAAACGTGTCGCGGCTGCCGCGGGCCTCGGCTGGCTTGGTCGCAACAACCTGCTCGTGACTCCGCAACACGGCGCTCAGGTGCGGCTGGTGACCGTGCTCACAGACCTGGACCTCACGCCTGACCGGCCAATTGAAAACGGGTGTGGCGAGTGCCGGGCCTGCGTCTCCGCCTGCCCGGCGCACGCCATCGGAGAGTCAGCGGCTGAGTTCAAGCATCTGGACTGCTACGCCATGCTCAAGGAATTCCAGAGCAAGCGCTACGTCAGCCAGTGTGTCTGCGGGTTGTGCGTCCGCGCGTGCTCCGGAGTCCGACCTGCCTGACGAGTCGGACTGGTCGGACGCTCGTTACCGCGTGTACCGGAACTCGCGCCCGACCGAGAAGCAGACCGCGACCTTGGCGGGCTGCATCGGCAGCTTCCCCCCAAAGTCACCAACACCCACGGTCAGTTGAACCGGGCCAATCGGCGTGTTGGTTCGCACACCCGCGCCCGCGCCCCAGTGCAGCATCGCCATGCGGTCGGTCGCTGAAGCCAGCGAGTCCAGCCTGCGGAACGTGCCGACATTGGACAGGAGTTGAAGGTAGAACGGGTAGTCCTCCTGGCCGAACAGCCGGAACAACCTGATGTCCACGCCCAGCCTGACCACAGCCCGCTGCGGCGAAGTGAACTCCTCAGACGGAAACCCGACAAAGTCCTGCCCGCCCGTCCGGAACCGTTCAGCCCAAGCCAGGTCACCCAAGGACGCGCCGACTCCGAACCCCGGCCGCAGGAGCAGCCGGCGGGCCAGCGGCACTACGCTTTCCCAGTCATAACTCAGCTTCGCACATTCCCGCGTCGCTTTGAACATCGGGCCGGAGTAGCCGGCCTCCAGCTTCGACGCCACACCGCGGGTCGGAAAGTCAACGTCGTGGAAGTTGTTCACCTCGAGCCGGAAGGTCGGTCCGATTATCCACTCGTTCCGCAGGGAGTCGCGGTTCGGGAACCCGGGCGGGACTGTGTATCGCGCTTTATAGGCCTTGAACCCCAGATCAAAGAACGCGTCCCGACCCAGGATGTAGCCGGCCTCGGCCACGCCCCCACGATACCCGACGCGGTAGTTGCCTGCCCAGTTGCCCAGGCTGTAGTAGCTTCGGCTCACCGAACCCCAGAACCCGTCCAACCCATACCCGAAAGGCAGACGGAACAGCCGCGTGCCGGTAAGGCCCAGCCGAGCTTCGTTGGGGTTGCCCAGGTCAAACGCCGCCCGCACGCTTGCGCCCGAACCCCACAGGTTGCCCTGTCCCACTTCCAGGCCCAGCGCAACGTTGTCGGCATTGTCGTACCGGACGCCGAGCGAGTAGAATCCGTATGCCCGCTCCTGCACCTCGAAGACCACGTCCACCGAATCACCGTGCCAGTTCTCCAGCCGGTAGTTCAGGTCCTCGAACAGGCCGGTGTGGAACAGGCGCTCCAGGTCGTCTATCAGCCGGCCGAAGTCCAGCCGCGAGCCGGGCACGGTCAGGACGTCCCGGCAGATTGTCTGCTCGTGCGTCACCACCAGCCCGTCGAATCGAATATCCCTGATCACGGGCGGCAGCTTCGGATTGACCGGATTCACGGAGTTCACGGGCTTCCGCGCGCCAATCGCCGCGCGAATCCTGGGCATCGCAGCCAGCGCCGCCGATTCGCCGGCGGTAATCAGGCCTCGGGCCCTCGCAAAGTCGGAATGTGTGAAGCGGTCAACGTTCGGCTCAATCAGCACGTCCGCCTTCCGCTTCTGAAGCTTCAGGTCCTCGGTGCCGACCACATCCATGCTTCGTGAGGTGATGTCAACCAGCGACACGCCGGTCTCGGCATTGTGCTTCATCGTCAGAACGGCAATCTTCAGGTCCGGCTTCGGACTGATGCTGTCCAGCGGGTCAACCGGCAGATACTGCTGCACGCCGCCGTCCACGAGTTGCATGCCGCGCAGCCTCTCCGGCGCAAACACCCCGGGGATTGCAATGCTGGCACGGATGGCCTGCTCCAGACGACCGTCCTTCATCACCTGCTTCTCGCCCGACACAAGGTCAACAGAAACCGCCCGGAACGGAATCGGCAGGCTGTCGAAATTGAATCCGGTGTTGTACTCGGTGCGTGACATGAGCCGCATCAACAGGAATTCGACGTTCTCCAGCGGGACAAGACCGCTGGGCAGGGAGGGAAACAAGTTCCGGTGCCGCAACTGGAACACGTAGCGCTGCGCCTGCTGTCGTTCCGGCAGATACTGCGCCCCGAACGGAACCGACGAACTGAACATGGTGCCCCAGTCCGTGTTCAACGCGAGGCTCTCAATCCGCGCGACGCTAATGCCCGCAGCATACGCGCCGCCGACCATCGAACCCATACTCGTGCCGGCAATCGCCACCACCGGAATGCCCGAGTCACGAAGCACCTTGAGCACGCCGATGTGCGCGATTCCAAGCGCCGCGCCCCCGGACAGAGCCAGCCCGATTCGCACGGGCCCGGCCGCTGTGACCGGCTCCCGTTCCGGCCGGTCAGCCCAGGCGGCAAGCACAAGCCCAAGCAGGCAGACCGCAGCCGCTATCCGTTTACGGCTCACGGCTAACGGCCTCCGGACTTCTGCCTTCTGACATCTAGCTTCTGACATCTGACTTCGCCCCTTGTCTGCCAAGCTTCTCTGTCACTTCCTGGTCGGTCAACCTCCGCCACTGGCCCGGCCTCAGGCCTTCGAGCCGCAGCCCGCCAATCCGTACCCGCGCCAGCCGCACCGCCGAGTATCCCAGCGCCGCGAGCATCCTGCGCACCTCGCGCTTCCGCCCCTCGGTCAACACCAGCCGCAGCTTTAATGCGCCTGCCCGCTCAACCCGAGCGGGCTTCGCCGGCCCATCCTCAAGCACGATGCCCTTGCTCAGCGCGGCCACCAATTCCGGGTTCGCGACCTTGTCAAGCTCGACTTCGTATTCCTTCTCGGTCTCGTAGCGTGGATGGGTCAGGCGCAGCGCCAGTTCGCCGTCGTTCGTCAGCAGCAGCAGACCTTCCGACTCGCGGTCCAGCCTGCCCACAGGGTACAGCCTCACTCCGACATCAACCAGTTCCGTAATGAGATACCCCTCCTCCTTACCGCGGTGACACGCGCTCAGATACCCGGTCGGCTTGTTTACCATGATTACAACGCGCTCCTCCTGAGCCCCCACTGTCTTGCTGCCGACAGTCACGCGGTCCTGCCCGGGCACGACCGACTGCCCGATTTCCGCCCGGACTCCGTTGACGCGGACGCGCCCGGCGCGTATCAGGTCCTCGCAATACCGCCTCGACCCGACACCGGCACCGGCCAGGTATTTCTGCAATCTGACAGGCTTCATTCCCGTCAAAGGTAACCTGAACAGCCCGTATGTCAAACCCCACCGAGGGCCGGAATGACCAAGCCCCAAGCACCAATGACCATTCAACAAGGAAATGACTGACGCCCACTTGGGACTTCGTCATTCGGGCTTGATTGGGCATTGGGGTTTGGTCACTGGTGATTGTGATCCGAATCCCCAATGACCAAACACCAATGACCAATCAATGGGGAAATGACCAAGCCGCAAGTCCGAATGGGAATTCGTCATTGGGGCTTGATTCGTCATTCTGGTTTCGGGCTTCGGAATTGGCGCGACATGGCTCGCACGCACCTGTATAATGTCGCGTGGTGTGTCGCGCCTGTCCCTTCGACTGCGGCGTTGACCGCAGCGTCAAGCTCGGCGTCTGCCGCGCGCCTGAGCAGTTCGAGACTTCCCTTGCCCAATTGCACCATTGGGAGGAACCGCCCATATCCGGCACGCGCGGGTCCGGCACTATCTTCTTCAGTCACTGCAACCTCCGGTGCAAGTTCTGCCAGAACTACGAAATCTCCCAGGCAGGGCTTGGGACACGTGCCGTCACGCCGGAACGCCTGCTGGCAATCATGCTTGAGCTTGAACAGCAGGGAGCGCACAATATCAACCTTGTCTCCCCCACCCACTACTCAGACCAGTTGCTCCCGGTTCTCGAACGCGCCCGCGCGAGGCTGAAGGTTCCTGTTGTCTGGAACTCCAACGGCTACGAGAAAGCCGATACCATCCGCCGGTTCGAGGGTCTTGTCCAAGTCTATCTGCCCGACTTCAAGTACCACTCTGACGAGCTTGCCCGCCAGTGCTCGTCCGCGCCCGACTACTTCAAGCATGCCTCAGCCGCCATCACCGAGATGAAACGGCAGGTCGGCCAGAACCGGTACGACGAACACGGCATAATAGAGAAGGGTCTCATCATTCGTCACCTCGTCCTGCCCGGCCATGCCGAAGACAGCAAGCAGATACTCACGTGGATTCACGACGACCTCGGCCCGCGCACGCACGTCAGCCTGATGGCCCAGTATTACCCGGCCCATCGCGCTGCTGAGCTTCCCGGCATGAACCGTCGCCTCAGCGTCGAGGAATACGAGGAAGTCCGCAGCCACTTCGAAAGCCTCGGTTTCGACGAGGGCTTCGCGCAGGAACTCGACTCTGCCAAGCGCGAGTACACCCCGGACTTCGACGGCCGCGGTGTCTGAGCGAGCCGATTACCGCCGGGCGTCCACTGACATTGACTTTCCGGACGCTACCCGGTAACTTAGCTCTATGCGTAACCTGACCGCCAACGAGACAACGGCCCTGGCGAGGCTGAAAGAGGAGCTCGAACGCGTCCCCGGCTTCACCCAGATGAGGCTGTTCGGTTCCAAGGCACGGGGAGATTCGGACCGGGAGTCCGACATTGACGTTCTGGTCGTGCTGGAAACGTGCGACCGCAAGACCCGGAATGCGATATACGACCTGTGCTACGACCTGAGCGTTGACTACAGCGTCGTGCTCGCACCGGTTGTCTACGCTCGCGCTGAGTTTGAATCCGAACTGACGCAGGCCACGCCGTTCTACAGGGTCGTCGCGCGTGAGGGTGTACCGCTGTGAGCGACCCGAAGAACGAGTTCATCCGGTATCGCCTTGGCCGCGCACGAGAAGCGCTCGATGACGCTGCCTTTCTGCTCGATGTCGGACGTCTCAATGTTGCTGCCAACCGCATCTACTACGCCATGTTCTACGCGGCCAGCGCCCTGCTTGCGAAGCGAGACCTGAGTTCCTGACGCCATTCCGGCGTCATCGCCCTGTTCAATGACAACTTCGTGAAGACGGGCTTGTTTCCGAGAGACCTGGCGCGTCATTTCGGCCGTGCCTTTGAGGCTCGGATGGACACCGACTACCGTGTCCTTGCGACACCCGACGCCGGCGAACTCGGCGAGTCGCTCGTGCAGGCACGCTCCTTTCTGAGTCGCGTCGAGCAGTTGCTCAAGTCCGAGCCCGGCCGCCAGCCCTAGGCCGTCGACTGCCGTCCTCGCCGGCCGATCCCGGCGGAGCCGCCTGCTGAACTCCAGCTTCTGCCATCTGCTCTCTTCCGCCACCGCTGCCTCCTGTTTGACTCGGACAGAGAACGGAATAGAATTGTGTCAATGAACCCTGACGAGCATCGAGGCACGGAGGCCGAGACCGAGGCACGGGCCCATCCGCGACGACGCCGAACTGCGATTGCCGCTCTGAAGGAAACCGGGAGGTACTAGCATGAAGACCCAGACCGTAGGCCGCTTCGTCACGACAGACCCGGACGTCTGTCACGGCGAGCCGGTGTTCCGGGGTACGCGGATACTCGTGTCCGATGTCCTCGAACAGGTCGCCAACGGCATGGCGTGGGAGACCATCATTGAGGAATGGCGAGGCGCGATAAACCGCGAAGCCATCGCCGAAGCAGTGCGCCTCGCGCGTGAGGCACTGGTCAGCCACGCGCCTGAACTGATTCCGGCGTGAACCTCCTGGACGAGAATATCCCGGAGAGCCAGCGACAGCTCCTGCGGAGTTGGCGAATTCCGGTTCGGCAGATAGGACACGAGGTCGGTCGCGCGGGCACCAAAGATGCAGAAATCATTCCGCTTCTGCATCGTCTCGGTCGCGTGACGCTCTTCACCCGTGACCTCGGATTCTACGACCGCCGGTTGCGTCACGCCAGCTATTGCATCGCCGTCCTTGCCGTCAGTCAGTATGACGCCGCCAGCTTCGTGCGACGGGTTCTGCACCACACTCAACTCAATACCCTCGCCAAACGCATGGGCGTAGTAGTAAGGGCGAGTCACTACGGCCTGCGCATCTGGCAGCTTCGAGTCGAGGACGAGACCACCCTCGACTGGCGCTGAACCGGCCCTCCCGCCACGGAATCAGGATAGAACCTTCGTCGTGGACTCCGGCTCCCCGAAACCGGAATGGAACCGCCAAGGACGCCGATGTGCGAAGGAAAGAGTGGAAAGGACAAAGGACAAAGCAAAGGGAAAGGGGAAATGGCGAAGGGCGGAGAGACAACCGCCAAGAGCGCCAAGAACCCGGACACGGAGACCGCCGCGAAAGCACCAGAACACGAACGTGAGGGGCCAGACCGCCAAGGACTCCGATTTTGGTCATTCGGCATTTCCTTGTTGATTGGTCATTGGGACTTGGGCATTGGCCATTCTCTGCCGCGCCCAACTCTGTGTCTTGGTGGTAAGTCCCTGTCCCGGTCCTTGGGTCGGCTTCTGCCTTTTGACTTTCGGTCTTCCCGCCTGTAACATACACTCATGTGCGGTATAATCGGCCTCTGGGCCAAGCGTGAAGTCGCGACCGACCTGCTCGAAGGCCTTCTGGCTCTCCAGCACCGGGGCCAGGACTCTGCCGGCATCCTCACGTCCGACGGCACGTTCCATCTGAAGAAGGGCAACGGCACCGTCGCCAGTGTCTTCAACCCGAAGAACCTCGGCCGCCTGACCGGCAACGCCGGAATCGGCCAGGTACGCTACCCGACCATCGGCCCCGGCTCGGACGAAGACGCCCAGCCCTTCTACATCAACCACCCGTTCGGCATCGCCATGGTCCACAATGGCAACGTGACGAACTACTTTGAACTCCGCCGCGAGTTGATGGAACGCGACCTGCGCCAGCTCACGAGCTTCTCCGACCTTGAGCCGATACTCAACGTCTTCGGCGAGGAGCTTGAGAAGTCCGACCTCAGCCGGTTCTCGGCCGGGACCGTGTTCCGGGCCGTGGACGGCGTGTTCCGCCGAGTCCAGGGCGCGTACTCGGTCATCGCCCTCGTCCACGGCCGCGGCCTTTTGGGCTTCCGCGACCCGTGCGGCATCCGGCCGCTCATCTTCGCCCGCCGCGGACGCGAGTTCGGGTTCGGCTCCGAGACCGCGGCCTTTGACCGGCTCGGATTCCACGACCTCGAAGACGTCAAGCCCGGCGAAGCGGTATTCGTGGACCGGCAGGGCCGCGTTAGCCGCCGCCAGGTCAGCGCGGCCAACCCGCGCCATTGCATCTTCGAATACGTCTACTTCGCCCGGCCCGACTCAATCATGAACGGCATAGAAATCTATGAGGCGCGCCTGCGCCTCGGCGAACGCCTTGCCGAAGAAGTCCGGCGACAGGGCGTCAAACCCGATGTCATTGTGCCGGTTCCTGACACGGCCCGGGCCGCAGCCAGTTCGCTCGCCACCGCCCTCAACGTGCCACTGCGCGAAGGCCTGATAAAGAACCGCTACATCGCCCGCACGTTCATCATGCACGGCCAGGACCGCCGCAGACTGTCGGTGCGCCAGAAACTCAACGCAGTCCGATCTCAGGTCAAAGGCAAGGCGGTCATGCTCGTTGACGACTCCATCGTGCGCGGCACGACCTCCCGCGAAATCGTCCAGATGGTGCGCGATGCGGGAGCGCGCAAGGTCTACCTCGCCATCACCGCCCCGCCGCTCCGATTCCCGTGCGTGTACGGCATTGACATGATGACCCGCGGCGAGTTCGTGGCCAAGAACCGCACCATTGAGGCCATCCGCCGCAGAATCGGCGCCGACGCGCTCGTGTACCAGACCTACGACGGCCTTGTCAGCGCCGTGCGCGGCGAGGCCCGCAACGTCCAGTTCTGCACCGCCTGCTTCAACAGCGACTATCCGACCGGCCTCAGCGTACGCCAGCTTGCCCAGATGGAGCAAGACCGCCGTCGCTGGATGAAGTAGCGGCCCGAGTTTCACCGCCCGCGCGAACGACCGTAGACCTCTCCATTTCACGTTCGGGTTCACACGCCGCGCGGCACGAGAGAGCACTCAAGATTCGCCCTTCATCCTGACCCGAAACAGCGCGACACGAGTCGCATTCTCCGGCATCCGCGGCCAGTTCGCAGAATCCTTGCTGGACCTGTCGCGCACAGGCCCCACGCACAACAATTCGTCATTTCCATATTCTTAAAAATATAGAAATGTCTGACGAAGGAGCTGCACAAGCACCTGGCGCAGCACGCCGGACAGCCCGGTCAGTGCGGCTCGCGTTGCGGTGCGCGATGGGAATCCAGCAATGCCCGCGCACAGAACCCAACACAGAACGCCACACGGCACCTGACATAGTGTTCAACAGAGGACGCGGCAAAGCATACGACTTGGAACGCCACTCAGAGCTTCATGCAGCGCGCGACACAGAGCGAGACACGGCGCTCGACGCAGAACGGCGCGCAGAACCTGACTCAGCGCGCGACACACGACGCAACCCAGCACGCGCCACAGCCCGCGACCCTCAGCACGACCCGCGATTGGCGCTGCGGCCCAGGAGTTCATCCCAAGGACTGTCTCGAAGGTCGTCCCAAAGGTCGCCTTTAGGATGATTCCAATGACGACCCAAGAGACGATTCATAAGACGACCCGAAGGACGACCCGTGAGACGACCTCAGAGACAACCTTGGAGACAACCATCGAGACGACCTTGGAGACCTATCCTCAGACGATTCAAAGGGTTATCCAAAGGACGGCCCATGAGACAATCTCTTGGACAACCCAACAGACGACCTCGGAGACAAGCTTTGGGATGACCTCCATAACGACCCCGGAGACCGTCCCCTAGACGGTCCCCTGGATGATCCCAAGAATGACCTTGGGAATCGCTGTGCAAATCGCTGGTAGCATTTCCGCTAGCGCAACATTCTGAAGTTACGGCACTTAGGCCGTGATGATTCCGTTTGCCGCAGCGAGCGTCTAAGTAGTTGAAGACGCACGGACATGGCTACCACAGGCCATTGTCTGACGCCCGTGAGGATCTGCTTTGTCGGGTTTGGTCAGGGACTTGGCCTGAGGGCAGATACAGGTTTGTTGCAGACGACCGAGCCGAAGGAGCATCACAATGTCTGATTCAGTAAGACGCATCGCCCAGTGGAAAGCGAAGTGCACACCGGAGCGGACCAAAGCCACGCTGGACTCGATCCGCGAGAACATGAGCGCGCGGTACGAAGCTGCGACCGCTGCTCTCACTGCGATGGAGACCGACGTGAAACAGACTCTGAACGCGCAGGGAGTCAACACCATCAACTATGTCCCCTACCTGAGCTTTGCGCGCCAGCTCTACAAGCTGAGCAATAAGAAGAGCATCAGCGGTGAGAGCCTGGCGATTGAAGCCGCAGTCCTGGTGGAAAAATGGCGGGCGAGAGGCCTAAGTAGGGACGTCCTCGTCGCCATCCGCTTCCAGAACTTCAGCATAGACGAGCCCAAGCCGTAGCGCCCGCGCCGTCATTCCGCTCGTTCCGAAGCCTGCCCTGAGCGAAGCCGAAGGGGTGCGCAGCGCACCCGAGGCGCTCTGCGCCGAGTGGAGGAATCTCTCAGCGATCCAACGACAGCCGCCCAACTCTCTTCGGGCGGCTTCGTTCAAACTGTCAGGGCTCTATTCCTTCGCTTGACCAGCGGAACCAAGCACTCTGTCACCGACACTCACCAGAACCTCCGCCCAAATCGCCAATCGGAAATCGGCGAGCGAGTACCCCCGGCGCAACCGCCCGCGCCAACCGCACCCGCGTGCTGGCTTGACTGTCTGCGCCAATTGCGTAGATTAGACCGTGGCCAAGACCCGTACCCAATCCCGCCAAGCTGACAGGATTCGCAAACAGCCGAAATTCCCGGTCTCTACTGACAATCCGTTCGGCATTAGCACGCAACCTGAGGAGATAGCAGGCGAATCGTTCGCAGTGTCCGACCAACCCGCGGCCACCCAATTCACGCCGGTCTGGTCTGACTCAGAGCGGGGCGTCTGGCTCTACCGTGGCAACTGCCTCAGCATCACGGACCGCATAGCTCAGCGATACCCTGACGGCATCTTCGACATGATATTCGCAGATCCGCCCTACTTCCTGAGCAATGGTGGAATCACCTGCCACGCGGGCCGCATGGTCTGCGTGGACAAAGGCGAATGGGACAAGAGCCGAGGGATCGAAGAAACGCACAATTTTAACCGCGAGTGGCTGGCTCGTTGCCAGCGGGTGCTGAAGCCGAACGGCACAATCTGGGTGACGGGTACGATGCACGTCATATTCAGCGTCGGGTTCGCAATGCAGGAGTTAGGCTACAAGATTCTGAATGACGTGATATGGTGGAAGACGAACCCGGCACCACACCTTGCCTGCCGCTACCTCCAGCACGCGACCGAAACAGCCTTGTGGGCTAGGAAGTCAGAGGACTCGAAGCACGTGTTCCACTACGCCGAGATGAAGCGATTGAGCGGCGGGAAGCAGATGCAGAACGTCTGGCGGTTCTCCTCTGTGCCGCGTCAGGAGAAGTCGTTGGGCGGACATCCGACGCAGAAACCGGTCGCCCTTCTAAGAAGGATGATTGAGTGCTGCACGAATCCTGGCGACCTCGTGCTGGACCCCTTCATGGGCAGCGGTTCCACAGGTGTGGCCTGCATAGAGACCGGACGGAGATTCGTGGGCATCGAGATTGACCCCGGCTACTGCACCGTCGCGGCCAGACGCGCAGAAGCCGCCCTGCAGGCAACGCGGCAGGGAAACGTGTTCGCGACCCCCGCACGAAAGGCGGCAGTGTGAGCACCAAGACAGAAGCATATGCGCTCTTCGAGGCGTTCCTGCATAAGCTGGCCAAGTACTCCAGCCACGAGTGCGACGTCACGACAGTCAGGCAAGCGCTGACCGCCGTAAACAACTTCCTGTACCAGAAACCCGAAACCAGAGGGACGTTCACGTGGGATGGCGATGAGTTTGACTTCTTCTCCAAGTACCACGTGTTCTGGCACAACTGCAACGCGGAGATTCTCGAACCCAAGGTCGATGAGACCGCATGCGCGGCAACGGCTGACATTCTGCATCAACTTCGGCTCGGCCCAAACGGCAAGGAGCTGTTCTACAAGACAGTGGATACGCGCGGATTGGAGCCACGGGCACTGGCACAGGTTCGCTTCTTCACCGCCCCGCAGGATTTCCGCGGCTCCATCGACAGCGGCAAATCCTTCGACGCATACATAAGCGACCCGGACCGTTTCAACCCAAGCGTGATACTCGATGACGTTGACGGATTCCTCCGCACGATCATGACAGGCGACGAGGCAAACGAGCAACGCGATGCTCGTGAGAAGTTCGCCCGGACGTGTGCTCAATTGCTCGTGGACCTGAAATGCGATGCCTATGACTTGGCTGCCAGGTTCGATGGCAGCGCCGCGCGGCTGCGCTCCTTCCTTTCGGAAGAGAATCAGGGAACTGGCTTTGGACGCAAGAAGTGCGACATGTTCCTAAGGGACATGATCGTCTGGAAGGTCTGGCATCTCAAAGACGTCGAGTGCATTGATGTCGCGAGCGACGCGAACACGATACGCGTGGCGCTGCGCGCCCGAATCCTGACGACCGCCATTCCCCTCCTATCGAGTTTCCTGGATGTGTTCTGCTACCAATACGAGTTGATTGACAGTTGGAACGCTCGTGCCTGGCGCAGTGTCTGGGAGCAGTGGCGTGCACGTCACCCTGAGACCTGCCCGGAATGCCCGGCCCTGCTGGACTACCTCGCATACCGTATCATCGGGAGGGAATTCTGCCGGGACCAAGGACTTTCAGTTCTGGAATGTGACGGCAAGCCGTCTCACGTCGTCTACTGGCACAGCGCCCAGAAGAAAGTGTGCCCTGTCTGCCATGGGCATCTGCACGTGGTCAGCCGGCACTTGCCATGTACGCATGACCAAGGACGGGTCGCGATTCAGCACTCGCAGTACGTCAGCGGAGACCATCCCCTGCTGCCGGGGATTGCAGAATGTCCCCTTGTGCCAGTGTGTCGCCCACGCGAAAGAGACTTCCGCAAGCGCATCGCACCCGACTCCATCAGCATACGCCGCGCGACAGGCTGGCTCACAGCCTACACGACAGAAGAACAGGCTGGCGGTGGGCTGTCTTCATAGCTCTGCGCCAGTTCGGCTGGTTCAACGACCCGCACGAGCAGCCCCGGTGAGCCCCTGGTGCTGTAGGATGCCCCCGACATCTCAGACTGGAGAAGACGCGCCTCGGAAATGCGGAGCGTCGCGGGTCCTCAGTGCTTCTAGATGCAATGGAAGGAGTTGAGCATGTATGACAGCTATGGAAATGTTGACCCCACAGTCGTTGCGGCAATCATTGGAGCCTCAGGTGTAGTTGTCGCGGCCGTTGTGGGCGCGCTTCTGGGTCGGTCGGGCTTCATTGACAAGCTGTTCGGCGTCGGCCGAAGTCTGCGCCTCCTAGGTCAATGGGACTCAAGGTGGCACTCAAATCGGACGGGCGACCACCGTGAGATGCTCTTCATCTCACGTCAACGCGGAGCGCGCCTTTCGGGCTACATCACGCACGAGAATGAACCTGACAAGAAGTGGAACTTCGACGGCAACTTCAGCGGACAGTATCTACAGATGATGTATTATCCCGCTCCGGACTCAAAGAACAGACTATTCCAAGACTACGGTTGTTACTTCCTGAAGTTGCAACCCAATGGCGAGTTTGAGGGATTCTCCGTTGGCGTAGACATGGACAGCGGCCTGATTGAATCAGACCATCATGGCATCAGGCAGGTTCGGTAGGAGTAGCGCAAGATGACCCCGTAATCCGTAAGGAGGGTGGCAATGAGCGAACGACAAGTACTACAGGACCAAGTGAACGACTTGCTTGGGCACATCTCCGAAGTAATCGACATCATGATGGAATGTGCCTGTAATGAACCGGGCGTCAAAGACTATGACTGGATTGGCGTGTCCGACGGTTTCTTCTCGACCTTCTACACAGCTCTCCAACTGATGGAGAAGCACGGGTACGTCGGCGCAGCCAGAGTCAGGACGTTGTTCTGCGATGAAGCATTCTCAATGGGAGCATACATGGCGACCGTCGGGTGGTCATGCGAGCCGGACGCAGAAAAGTCATCCATCATGCACGACCGACTCTGGGAGACATACTTCACACTTAGCGCGCTGCCGGGAGCAGTCGCAGCGTGCCACGGCGAATTCATCAGCTATGACGCAGAATCAGTGGTCGCGACTCTCCGGCGGTATCGCGAGGAACTCGCCAAGGACGGACCCGAGAATACCCGCGCACGAATTCGGACTGCCGTTGAGAACGCCGTCAACGTCGCATGCATCGCGAGGGCCGTCTTGGTCACCGTTCCGTTTGACCCGAAGGTTGGCAAGAGACGCGCGTGCCTATACGACAAGGTCGACGCGCTGCAGACCGATGGCGCCATCAACGGCGGCGAGGCGGATGCGCTCAAGCAAGCCTATAGACTGTTCAGCAAGTGCGAGCACCCCGGCCCAAAGCCCGGCGACCAAGATGCCCTTGCCACCCTAGATAGAACCATCAAGGTGCTTGAGACGCGGCTCCTCGTCAAGAACAGATAGTAGGTGAATATCGAGGACTCGACACTGAGCCCCGCTGGGCCGGGACGCACTGAACGGCCGTAGCTAAGGAGCACACAATGGACGAAGTACCACACATACACATCAAACTACAATTCAGGTCTGCACGGGGTGTCCCTGCTTCGGTTGTCGCTCGCATACTAGCCATTGCGGAAGAGGAGGCTCTCCGCGTCGAGAGCGAGGATATCGAAGAGCTGGCATCGGAGATTCGCGAATTGCCTCACGTGGCCATCGATGCAGCGAGGTATCGCATTCAGCAGTATCGTGGAAAGTGCTTCCACATTACGAGTGCCGGCCAGGGGTCGATAATCCTGTTGGGTGCTGTGGCCGGGATCTCATATTTCGTTCTCGACCATACTATCGGCGATACGCTTGGAGATGCGTGGCGTGGCTCAGAGCTGCACCGCCGTGTCCTCGCTTTCCTGCGCGAGCCTATCAGATTCCGGAACAAGTACCTCCGCCTCGGTACCTACGTCTACCGTCGAATCGGCCGCGACGCTAAGCTCAGGGGTCCGACGGTCCTCCTGCACACGACTAGCACGCGGGATGGAGTCGAGGTGGTATACGTAATCACCCCAGCAGAAGAGGACAAAGAATCGCCTCAGTAAACCACTCAGGCTCGGCGGCGCTTCCGGGAGTCGCGGGGACTCGGTTTCGGGGACACGCAAGCCCTGCCTAACCGACGCACGGTCGTCTAGCCTGCCATCAGCGCGAGTTCCCAGTAATCTGACGCCCCCCGCCTGACGCTTCCTGCCTGACGCGTCACGCCCGGTTTGACTTCCTGCCCTGCCCGGTTTGACTTGCAGCCACGGTTCAATAGACTGGCCGGGCTTTGTCGAGAGAGTCCGTCTTGCAGATAATACCCGCACCAGCATTCACGATGCCGCCAGCCGGCATCAGTCTGGAGGCCAGATGACATTCTTGAGTTTCGTGGTGCTGCTTTTGGGCAGCATCGCGCCGCCGGGCAGCGTCTCTGCCGGCGACGTGCCGAATGATGGCGGAGGCAGCATCCTTGTTACGTGGACCGCGCCGGCCGACCCGGCGCTGACCGGCTTCGAGGTCCTGCGCCAAACCGAGAAAGCGACCGCGTGGGAGACGCTGGCCTCGCCGGGCAGGCGCGCAACCCGCTACACCGATGATGCCGCTACGGACGGCGTGCGCTACCGTTACGAGGTCATTGCCGAGTCGGATTCCGCCAGCGCCGCATCCACGCCTACCGCTTTCGCGGTCGCGAGTGCCCAGTGGTTCGACATGAACACGGTGCCCGCGCTGGTCGGCACGGTGGTGTTGTCTTTCATCCTGCTCTATTTCATCAGCCGGGCGCGGAAGGACAAGAACCTGTTCATCCGGCGCATCTCCGGTCTGGACGCGGTTGACGAGGCGCTGGGCCGGGCGACCGAGATGGGCCGCCCCACGCTCTACGTGCCCGGCACGTCTACAATCGGCGACGTGGCCACCATCGCGTCGCTGAACATCCTTGGCGAGGTCGCGAAGAAGACCGCGAAGTTCGGCACGCCGCTCATCGTGCCGAACACCGACCCGATTGTCTACACGGTGGCGCGGGAGATCGTGAAGGAAGCGTACACTACCGCGGGCCGGCCCGACGCGTTCACGCCGGACATCGTCTTCTTTGTGACGGACCAGCAGTTCGCCTTTGCCGCGGCCGTGGACGGAATCATGACGCGCGAGAAGCCGGCCACGAACTTCCTTGTCGGCATGTTCTACGCCGAAGCGCTGATTATGGCCGAGACCGGCGCGAGCACCGGCGCGGTGCAGATTGCCGGGACCGACGCGGTGTCGCAGTTGCCGTTCTTCATCACCGCCTGCGACTACACGCTCATCGGCGAGGAGCTTTACGCCGCCTCGGCGTATCTTTCGCGCGAGCCGCTGCTTTTGGGCGGCATCAAGGGCCAGGACTATTCCAAGGCCCTCATCGTCGGCGTAATCGTGCTCGGCACGCTGCTGGCCCTGCTGGCAGGCCTGCCGGTGCTCAAGTACCTGTAGCGAGGAGAAAAGATGCAAAGACGATTACCCCTGTTACTCGTGCTTGTGACCGGCATCTTCGCCGCGTTGCCGTTCTTCATCCCGCACCATTCCCTGCAGGCCGTGGACGAGACCGTACGCAACGACGTTCTGCGCATCATCGCCGCATTCAGCCTTGTGCTCGGTGTCGGCTCGATTCTCCAGCACCATTTCACCAAGATACAACGCAAGACCTCGAACTGGCAGTACAGTTGGATAACGGTCGTGACGCTCTTCGTCAGCGCGGTCATCGGCCTGTTCGGCGGCATTGACCCGTCCCACCCCGGAATCCTGCCGACCCACATCGGCCATTTCTCGTTCCACATTCAGACCCTGTATATGAACATCATGGTGCCGCTGGCCGCCACCATGTTTTCACTACTGGCATTCTTCATGGCCTCGGCCGCGTACCGGGCATTCCGCGCCCGCAATCTCTCAGCGACCGTGCTTCTGGCTGCGGCCTTTATCCTGATGCTGGGCTCGGTGCCGCTGGGCCGGATGATATTTCACCCGCTGCCCTCGTTCGCTGAGTGGATTCTGACCGTGCCGAACATGGCGGCCAAACGCGGCATCAACTTCGGCATCCAGCTCGGTATCCTCGCCACGTCCCTCAAGATTCTATTGGGGATTGAGCGCGGCTGGCTGGGAGGTGGATGATGGCAGACACTGCCCGCCCCGATTTCTGGACCCGGCTGCAGGCCATTGACCGCCGCTGGATTTACCTCGTAGTCTGGGTGGTCGTCATGGTGCCCCTCATCTTCCCGTTCAAGATAAGGCCCGTTGCTACGCCGCCGGTCCAGAACCTCTTCAACTACATAGACACGATGCCTGAGAACAAGGCCCTGATAATCTCGATTGACTATACTCCCGACACCCAGGCCGAACTCCAGCCGATGCTCATCGCGTTGCTGCGCCACACGTTCACAATCCATCGCAAGGTCGGCATACTCGCCGGAGCCTATGTGCAGAGCCTGGGCATCGGCGAGGACGCGCTACGCCAGGTGACGGCCGAGTTCAACTCCCACGCCCGGACCAATGCCGATTCGGTTCTGAACGGCCGGGACTATGTCTACTGGGGTTGGACCACGCCCATCATCACCGTAATGCTGGGCATGGGCCAACGCATCGCCAAGGTCTTCCCGGTTGACTACTACGGCGAGAAGACCGAAAGCCTGCCGATAATGAAGCACCTGAAGAACTACGACGACGCCGGGATTCTCGTCTCGGTCGCGGGCTCGTCGATACCGCTCTACTGGATTAACCTGGCCCAGACCCAGTTCGGCATCCATCTCGGGTGCGGCACGACCGCCGTTTCGGCTGCGGACTGGTACCCCTATGTCAACTCGGGCCAGTTCAACGGGATGCTGGCCGGAATGAAGGGCGCGGCTGAGTACGAAGAGTTGCTTGAACAGCGCATGGTCAAGAACGGCAAGGACTGGGGCCTGCGCCGCAAGGGCTCTGAGGCAATGTCGTCCCAAGCCGCCGCCCACCTTGCTATCATCGCCTTCATCATCATCGGCAACATCGGATACTTCATCAGCCGGCGGAGGAAGCAATGAACCACGTACTTCGTTCATCGTTCTTTCGTCCATCGTCCATTCGTCCCTCGAACTTCGGACATCGTCCTTCGTCCTTGCTTCCCAAGAACCAGGATAGGAATTCACCACCAAGACACCAAGACACCAAGGTTCGGAGGAAATCAGAAGTCAGATGCGAGATGCTAGAGTGCAGAAGTCCGGACACTGCGAACTGCAAACTGCAAACTGGTAACTCGCGGCGCAGCCGCGTCGGTCTTGGCGGTTCTATTCCGGTTTCCGAGTTGCTTTGTCCTTTGTCCTTTAGACTTTGTCCCCGGAGGTTCTCATGAACATCTCCACCGACCCCTGGGTCTGGATTGCCGCGATTCTGACGCTGGCCATCTTCTCTTTCCTGTATCGCGAGAACCCCCTCTACCGCATCGCCGAGCACCTGTACGTCGGGCTGGGCAACGGCTACGCCATAACCTTCTACTGGCATCGCGTCCTCATGCCGAGCCTGATTACCCCGGTCGGGCACAACCCGAGCATCGTGACCAAGGTCTGGCTCATCGCCATCGCCATCATCGGCGCTCTCTACTTCACTCGTTTCATCCCCAAGATCTCGTGGCTCGTACGCATTCCCATCGCCATCATGCTCGGCTATGGCTGCGGAGCCAGCATCCCGCGCGCCGTTGACGCCGAAATCATCCGGCAGTTGAAGGCGACCATAGTCACCCGCGGCCAGTTCGCCCACTGGGACACCGCGCTCTGGGCGATTATCATCCTTGTCGGCGTGATTGCGACCATCAGCTACTTCTTCTTCTCGGCCGAACGCAAGGGCGTGCTCAAGCACCTGAGCTACGCCGGCGTCATCTTCATCATGGTCGGGTTCGGCGCGTCCTTCGGCTACACGGTCATGGCGCGCATATCGCTGTTCATAGGAAGGCTGCAGTTCCTGCTGGGAGACTGGCTGGGAATCATCAAATGAGTTTGCAGGTTGCAGTTTGCAGTTTGCAGTGACCGGATGCGCGAACTGATGGCTGTAGTGAAGCTTCGTCAGGACTTGGAGGCGCGTACCGCCCGTTTCGGAATCGCGGTCATCAAGTTCGCGCGGCAAGTGCGTGAGGACACGGTTACGAAACCGCTCCTGGGCCAGCTCGTCCGCGCGGCAACCAGCGTCGGGGCCAACTACTGCGAAGCGGACGAAGCGGAATCGAAGAAGGACTTCAGACACAAGATAGGCATATGCGTCAAGGAAGCCCGGGAGACGAAACACTGGCTGAGGATGATCGTGGCCGCAGCACCTGAGCACCGGGCTGCGGCCGCAGACCTGTGGCGCGAGGCCAAAGAGCTTACGCTTGTCTTCGGCGCTATCGCACGCTCCTGCGACAAGCCTGACTAGTCACTGACCACTGGTCATTGACTGCAAACTGCAACCTGCAAACTGCAAACTCTCGCGTGGTCATTGGGACTTGGTCATTGGTGCTTCGCACCACTAGTCGCGCAGCCACACCTGCCAGCACCAGTATGCCGCGCCGGCGGATACCAACAGCCCGAATCCGAGGGCGACTGCGACAAACAACGCAACCTGAGAAGCCGTGAATGACGGCAACTGAACCGGCACGTTAGGGAGTCGGTCCAGCAACCTGGACAGCGCCGAGGCGACCGGGGTCCGGAACAGGAAGGCGAGGGTGGCAAGCACCGGCGCCAACGCCAGCGCCCACCACGGACTGGGCACGAATGCCCGCTGCCTCGGCAGATTGGCAAGCACCTTCTCGGCGAACGCTGCCGAAGGCTCTGATACCGGCTGGTGGTCAAGAGCCGAGACCAGCGCGGTGAGAACCGCCAGTTCCCGCTGGCAATCTGCGCACTCCAGCAGGTGCGCGTCAACCAGCCTGCGCCTGGCCGGGTCGAGTTGCCGGGTTACGTAGTCCTGCAGAAGTCCCTGATAGTCTTCACATTTCATTGCCACATCACCTCTTTCAGATTCTCCCAGCCCACGCGCTCAAGCAGCCGCGTCTTGAGCAGGGCGCGCGCCCGGTGGATGTGCGCCTTCACCGTGCCCATCGGCTTGTGGGTCATCTCTGCAATCTCATCATACGACATACCATTGAAGTGGAACAGAGTTACCGCGGCCCGGTAGTCGTCAGGCAGCTTCGAAACCTCGTCCTGAATCACTGTCTGCATGTCCCGGTTCCTGCATTCCTCAACCGGCCCGGTTGTCTCGACGCCCATCGCCTCTTCCAGTTCGACCTCCGGCCGCCTCTTCCGCAACTCGCTGATGCAGGTATTGTAGCATATCCGGTACAACCACGACGAGAACTTCGACTCGCCCTTGAACCCAGGCAACGCGGCCCAGGCCTTGATAAGGCTCTCCTGCGCCGCGTCTTCGGCGCGGCCGCGGTCCTTCATCAGCCGGTAAGCCATTGAGTACAACATACCTTTGTAGCGTTCCACGAGTACCCCAAAGGCCTGCTCGTCGCCCCGAGCCGAGCGACTGACCAAAGCATCTTCGGGTGCAGTGTCCAAATGTACGTCCATAAGACGCGGCTCCGAGGAGAATGTTACACCGACTGCAACAAAAGTGCAACCCGTCACGTCATATGGGGCATAATGACACGAACACGCGCAACTTTCTATACCCTGACCGCCACAGTGCTCGTCGCGGGTGTGCTGCTGGCAGCCACCACCCTGCCGGGCAATCGCCCGGCCTTCGCGGCCCCGACCGACGGCCTGATGCCCGAGGTCGTTGTGACCGCTCATGGTCCTGATATGGTAGTAGACACGATAGTGGTCCGACCGGCCAATACCAGTGACATAGCCGGGACCACCCCGGACAAGTCCGGATTGAACTGACAGGAGGAAAACTGTGAACCCCAGCACCATCATGAACTCGTTCACCGGCGTCGTGGCAGTCGTGCTGATATTCGGCCTGCCGATTGTGGCCGTGGTCGGAGCCTTCGTCGTCGCCATCGTCGCCTCTCAGAAGAGACACCGCGAGCGGATGAAGATGATTGAACAGGGGATGATCCCGCCCCCTCAGCATCGCCGCACAGGCAACTTCTACGCACTGCTGATAGTCGGCACCATCATGTTCGCCTTCGGCCTCGCCCTTCTCATCGGCCAGCTTGCCGGCAATAGCGGCGACCTCGAAGGC
>Ga0187866_1001238_pt1 | contig 25134 bp, 17 predicted proteins | sample June2016WEW_11_1_3_FD_133013 | JGI IMG/M metagenome (GOLD analysis project Ga0187866, IMG submission 133013) | Peatland microbial communities from SPRUCE experiment site at the Marcell Experimental Forest, Minnesota, USA - June2016WEW_11_150 | ecosystem: Environmental > Terrestrial > Soil >...
AATTAGTCGTTTCAATCATTGCGGATCCTTATCTTGAGGTAACGGAAAGCCCCAACTGTTCATCTCTGCGTGCTTGGGCGCAACCGCCGGAAAGCCTCGCCGCACGCCCTGTAGTTCGCCTCCGGCATTCCCATGCAACTGTACTCCTCGACGTAGCCGATGAAGCCGCCGGTCTCGGCGCCCAGGAGGCCGTAGAGCCGTTGGGCCTCACCGAAGATCTCTTCGGGCGTCCCTTGGATAGAGATTGTCTGGTAACTGATCGGTGCCATGAAGCACTGTTTGCCCCGGAGCCGCCGGCTCACGTCCTCAGCGTCGACGACATTCGGCTGGGAGATGTTGAGCACATCGACGCCGATCTCGTTGAAGTCGGGGCAGATCTTCGTCACGTTGCCGCAGCAGTGAAACCAAACGTCCAGTCCCAACTGGTGAGCCAGGCAGAACTGCGCCCGGTAGCGCCGCTTGAACACCCGCCTCCAGAGCTGTGGCGAGATCATCAGCCCGCTCTGAGTCCCCCAGTCGTCGGCGAAGTGGATGCCGTGGAAGCCGTGCTTTGCGGCCAAGCGCATCAGTCCGCACTCGAACTCCAGGATGAGGTCCATGAGTGCGGCAAAGCCCGTGGACGCCACGAGCAGGTCCTCCATGCTGTTTTCAAACCCCCGCAACAGCGTGTAGACCGTGAAGCCGCTCAGGTCACAGGTGGCAAGCCGGTATCGGTCCCCGCAGGTCTCCAGAAACCCCGGCACAGCCCCCATGCGCTCTGCTTCGCGAAGCGGCGGCATTAGAAGATCGCCGGCAGGCAGCAGTTCGCGGTAGTAGGGCTTGACGGGATAGCCCATCGTGCCGTCGCCCGACGACTCCAGCTTGTAACCCCACTCGTTGACTGACCAGTTGCAAGCGTTGATCCCCGGATCGATCTTGGGCTCAAGTCCGAGAGAGAGGTGATAAATCATGATGTCTCCCTCGGTCTGGTCGCGGTTCCAGTAAAGGATGGGCACCCGCTCCGGCCGGCGAAAGGCAATGGCCAAGTCCACCAACTCCTTGCGGGAAGATGACATCATGCGCCCTGCTCTTCGCAGTCCATGAAGAAATAGCAAAGGATATGGCAGACGATCATGTGCCCGTCCTCGATTCGCCCCATGTGCGGGCTGGATACGTGGATGTTCAGTTCCGCCAGGGGACCCAGCTTGCCCCCATCCCGCCCAGTCAGCGCGATCGTGCGGCAATCAATGGACCTCGCGTATTCGATTGCACGCAGGACGTTGGGGGAATTGCCGGACCCGCTGATGCCAATCACCACGTCACCGGGCTGGGCGAAGTTCTTCAACTGCGCGACGAATACGGCCTCGTAGCTCACGTCGTTCGCATAGGCCGAAATGGTCGAAAGCGAATCGGTCAGCGCCAGGATGCGGAATCGCTTGGGCTTGTTGAAGCTGGCCCCTTTTACCATGTCCGTCGCAAAATGCGAGGCCGTGGAGGCGCTGCCCCCGTTGCCGCAGACAAAAATCTGCTTCCCTTCGTCGCGGGCTTCCTTCAGCCAGCCGATCGCCCGCCCCACATTCTGGAAATCGATGGAGTCGATCGCCTTCAGCAACTCACTTCTGTATTGTTCAGCGTAGTTCATCAACCGTCCCGTTCATTGTCTGTCTGTCCACACCTGCCGCTGGCCTGAGCGCGCCCACGAAACTGCTCAGCGTAACTGCGCGGCTGCGTCCTCCAATCGGAACTTCTCCGTTTTTTGCGCTGTTCATTGCATTATTTATGCATAGATCAATAACGTTTCAGGTCCCGGCGAATAACCTCGGCGTAGGCCTGCGCCGCTTCAGTGGGGATCCGCTTGAGGTCGCCGTTCGATTGCGCTTCGATGCGCCAAAGACCGTTATTCCAACCTCCTGGGCGGATGAAAGATACCAGAGGTTTGTCGACCACATCCCGATAGTCCCACTGAATGGTCTCGAACAGGGGCCACCAGTTGAGGCCAACGATGGGCACCTGCTCTTGTCTGAGCTCCCGTACCATTTCTGAAAGAGCGTGAATATAGGCGACTCTCACCTCAGGGGTCAAACCGGAACTAGTCTCGGTCAGGTACACAGGTAAGTGGAAGTACGCCTGTGCATTCCGGAGGCCGTGCTTCACCTCGTCTGCGGCGCGGCGCGCCGCGTCCCGCAAACGCGAGGCATCCTTTTTGCCGGAATCTCCGGCACGCTCCGGCAGCTGGATGGCGGGGTATTTGTTGTAACCAAGGATGTCGGGAACCTGGGTCCTCTTCTGAAACCACTCTAAGTCCGTCGGCGCCACGCCATGGTCTGTCAGGTAGGCAGCAAGCGGGTGCCCACCGCGAACCTTCCCATAGGCGAGCGAGACCGGATAGAAAGCGGCGGCGTTGCGCAACTCCTGGTTCTGCGGATCTTGCGGGGATCCAGAGGAAAGGACTTGATCCATGAAATAGGAGACAGATGCATCCACAGACACTATAACCGAATCCGGCAATGCTCCGCGAATCGCTTCAGTCTCCAGGACAATGCCCTTGGCGACCCGCACCCCGATGCGCGCCCAGCTTTCGATGCTCCTTTGGTAGGGGGGCCAAGTCCCTTTCAGGCCACAGAGCATAGCGGTAATTTGCGGCTCATTGTGCGGCGTATAGTGGTTGACCAGTCCTCTAAAATGCATTGCCATCGCGTGGGCGTACTTGGCGATCGCTTCCGGGAACCGTTCATCGATCACGCCGTCTGCCATCCATTTCGGCGTTCCGTAATGGATGAGGTCCATGATCGGGACGATCTTAAGCTTGTTCACCAAGTAGTCGATTGGCTTGTCGATCCAGGACCAGTCGTAGACCCCCGGCTTCGGCTCGGCGATATACCATGGGACGCTGTATCGGATCGTGTTGGCACCCACTTCGGCCACCCGGTCCAGATCCTCCTTCCACTTCTCGTAGTGCTGCATTTGCAGAAACACGTCCAGCAATCGACGGTTGCCATCCTTGACCGGATCTGTTTGCGCAATCCAGCAATTCTCAATGCCCACGCCCCAATAGAACTTTGGGCACGCGAGTTTCGCCTTGCAGGGCCTGGCACTGGCCAGAGCCGCCGCCGGTCCGAGCGCCACCGCGGCTGAACTGCCCAGGGAACTCGCATACAACAGGAACTCACGCCGTTTCATGTCCGCTTCGGCTGTCATCATGCATGGTCCTTTCGCGGCTAATGAGAACACCCATCCGAATTGCAGGCCCCGCGTCCGGGGTGTTTCAGCTTGAAATCGCCTCGAGACCAGCTACAGTGATGCGGCGAGCCTCTGGAAGTTTCGTTCTTCTCTGAAACGATTTTGATTTTCATCGAGTATCTGCCCGGCGACAGCCCTCGCTGCTCCCATTCGAACGGAAGTGCCGGCCCGTCACTGGGCGGAGTTTCCGCGGGAGTGGCGGGATGGAGATCGGCTCACGCTGACCGAGGCTTTCGACTATGCGTTTGAACACGATCATGCCAGGATCATCTCGCCCGATCGCCTTGGCTCCGTAAAATGCAGGGCGCCCCTGGCGAAAGAAGCAATCGCGCAACTGCTCAATCAAGGCAGCGATCCCCCGTACGGCACCATCTACGAGAGCCGACGGCTGGTCAAGTCCTTCAGTCGCCTGTCGCGCCGCCTCGATCGCATCGAGCACCGCCTTGTCGCCCAGTTGCGCTTTCCCTCGCTCGGACATCGCATGAAGCGCGCGGGCCAATAGAAAGGAGATTCCCGCCCAAGGAACCATCGTTCGCTCCTTGGTCACCTTTACAGCAGCCATGAGACCCGTGGCCAGTAAAGTGCCGTAAGTCGATGCAGAGATCTTCATGCAAGCGCCTGCGCGGATCATTAGCCGATGGCTGCCTTTGACCATATCCTCACGGCATTTCATCAAGACGTGCGAGAGTCGGGCGCGGCCTCGCGCCACGGATGGGAATAGAGCGGTTCAGGGTAACAGGCTTACGCCAGCGGTGCGTTCCGGACGCCAGGATCCGCAAAGTAACAATCTCGTGGGGGTTAAGTGTGGTTTCTAGTAAATGCCCGGCCACTGTGATTTCCTGCCGATCTTGCTCAGCGCCACTGGCTATCCACGCACGACGTAAATCGAAGAGAGGAAAATTCAAACGAACGGAGACACGTCGGCCGCCCGTCTCCAAAAGCCGCAGGATCGTACCGCGCCCATCCTCGGCTGCTTTCCAGTTCTCGACCACGACATTTTCCTTGTCCAGCTCAAGGTAACTCGTAGGAATTGGTTGTAGAGGGCGTTCAGGATTTCCGACTTTGTCCTCAATAAGGAGCTGGCCCGACTCCATCGGTGTCATTGCAGCCCGCCCGAAACATGCAAGAAATTCCGGGGCGAGGTCGCGACCGCTCGTCAAAGCATAACGGAATGTGAAATCGCCACCTTGGACACCGCGGAAATTGAAGTACCAGTAATTGTTCATCACATAGGAAAAAACGGTTGCGCTGCGGGGCTCGAATCTCTCAGGCCACATGCCGCGGTTGATATCGCCGAATGTCACCAGAGGCGCGTCAATGGGAACTAGCCCGATGGACAGGCCCGGCCCAGCTATTCTTGTGCAGTGATGGACAGTGAACCACTCCAAGTTTCCACCCTTGAGCATGTTCCGTGCGGGATCAACCCAGCCGTTTTGGATCTCATAACTAAAGCCTGGATTCTCGACTGCAAAAGCGAAGGCAAAATAAACCGCCTCTTTCTCGAATACAACAGTTTTGTGGACCCGGTTCACGAACTCCACCTTTTTCTCGGCATTGAAAAGAACAATATCTGATTCAATGCACGGTGTTTGCGGTGCGCTTGACCGAACCGTGAGGATTTTGCCGTATGGTGTAGTCTGTACGCGGGTGATATGCCCAGGCCCGGATAGCCCAATGTTCAGAGCAGTGGGAGGTACGGACCTGTTCAAGTGGACAATCCGCGACGACTCCTCATTGCCGCCTCGAACGTACATATACTGGTTCAGATGGTAGGGGCTTGAGCGATCCACCAGATCCCGCCGCAGTTCCTTATCGAACAGCTGACTCACCGCACCGGTTGAGGGGTCCACCTCGACACGGTAGTAAGAGTTTTCGAGAATATTTGTAATTGGTAGGGCGCTTTCCGATTCGTTCTTCGTCGTCTGCTTAGTAGGCGCTATTCGATAGCATTTAAAACCCAAGGAGGGGACGTCAGTTGCAAGGAATCGCAGATGATCATACTCCCGGGTGTGGCGAAGCACTTCGACTCGAACGGGCTCTCCAGTCGAATACTCGAAAATACCCTGACCGCTATCGATATCGATCTCGACCAACGCATTGCGCCTCCAGTTCAGCGGATTGAAGACCACCAAGCTCCTGGCTGCCATGCGAATCTGTTCGGCGAGTTGGCTAAGGGATCCGTCAACGATAGCATTCACAGTTTCGCGGCCATCAAGAACGAGGTGTTCCTTGGTGGCAAGCTGCCGCACGGTTTGGTCGCTCCCAGGTCTGGAATAGCCGCCCCACGACGTGAAGGTGTGCTCTCCAAAGAGAATCCCATCCAGCCACATCCGGCGTATCCGATCCACTGGAGCTGCGAGTGTCGCATTCAAGAATGTGGCAACGGTTGAAAGCTTCTCAGCGGATGTGGCCCGCTGTTGATTTTCTCTGTGGATCGCCACATAGTGTGCATCGGTCCCGAGCCCATCCTCCCATGAGGGCCCACCGTCTCCGGTAATTGTTTTCAGACTCGAGCCAAAAGTCCGCTCAACGTAATGCAAGTAATCAGGAAATCCTGCGAGAACCATTTTCGGGTAGGCGTATCGAAGATTCCACGCCTTGACAAGATTGTTCACCCCCGGCAGGACGTCACTGTTCTCGAACTGACTGCCGTATATCAGAACCGCATCGGGCTTGTAACTCGGCGAATCGAAGGCCTGCATAAAAACGGGCAAGGCCTCCCGGCACGCGGCGGCCTCTGGCGGGCGTCCACAAAGGAACGAGAGATGCGCGTACATTCGCGAAACGGACATGAGAACTTTAGCCCCATCCGGCCCCTGCCACCAGAATGGGGATTTCTCATTCCAGTGCCCGTCCAACATGAACAGCGAGCGCTCGCTGTTGCTGCCTATTGCAAGTTCGTTTACACCAACGTGGGAGAGAACAGAGGCGTAAGACCAGCTACAACACGGAACGTCGGTGTGGTTTGCATATGTAAAAGAAATGCCATGGTCTCGGTGCAGTTGGTGCGCATATCCAAAAGAACGTATGAGCTCTTCAAGACTGGCATATCCGGTTAGCAGGTGTAGGTACTGAGCAGGAATACTAACTTCACCCGAACGAGCGAGGCGAAAGAATTCATCTCGCGCGGCGGAACTCCGTGTCGAAAGGAACTCCTCTGCGATCCAAGAGCCGTCCAGGCTGAACCGAACGTCCGGGTCTTTTCTGGCCGCCTGAATCAGTCTGTCAACATTCCTGCTGTGCAGCTCTGCTACCTTCGCCTGATAATCCGTAAACCCAACATCAACATGAATATTGGGCACGACGTAAAGCTTCCATTTCCTTTGTGGTTCAATTCTGATGGGAAATAAGTACGTTCTCTTGTTGAGACTTAGGCTGACCAGGGCGGAAGCGCTTGCAGCCAGCTCAGGGATCGTGAACTTATAGCGTTGCTGGCCAAAATCGTACTCACTTGAAAGCGGCGTTCTGAATCTTGTTTCGCCCAGCACGAGTGCGACTTCCCCCTCGCGTACTTTTTCAGATAAGCTCACGGTCACATAGGTCTCCTCATACAGTCGCCCATTCTTGTTCACGTAGAACAAAGTGGGCGCAACCTCCACCATCGGGGCAATCTGGGCGCCGCCGGGAGGGTCTTGTGTAAGCCGCAGCGCGTCGTAAGCAAGAGTGGAGTCCGGACAAGCCTCGCTTTCAGAGTCCAGCGCAGTAAGAGCCAGTCTGTTCGGCCCGCGGCGTAGGGCCGCTGTGGGCAGGATCACGTCTAGATAAGCTTCGCTGTATATCGGAGAATAGGCTGACCTGTCACCTGGGTAATAGCTGAGCTTACGAGTGAAGTAAAACACGCCAGATGTGCCGTTTATCTCGACTAAGAGTGAGGGGGTGCAGGTACTGTAAAGAAGCGCTGAAACGCTTAGACGGTAAACGGCCCTGGGCGGCTCAACGAGAGTGAATAGGATCGAATACGGGTGCGGCCGACGGCCCATCGCCTTGTTTCCGGATCCGGGCTGGAGAGCCGGCCAGTCATGGGCGGGAGAACTGCGACCAATGGCGAACGTCGGGGTGACACTCGGATCGTCAAGGTGCATGTGCGAATTGAATTCAGCCGCAGACCTATCGAATGTTCCTATTTGCCACAGGACGGCCTGCGCTTGAACTCTTGTAGGCATCCCAGCGAGGAGGAGCACGCCTACCTGCAGGATCAGAAACCCGGAAACACGACGCCAGTACCAAACAATACTCCCGTCACACCAGGATTTCCGATTCCTGGGCTCCGAACGGATAAGCACTACACTGTGTCGCCTCATCAGGATCAAGTAGAGACTTTAACGGTAGCGCTGTACCAAGGCCTCGAGCCCCGAGACATCGCGCAAGAAGTCCGCATACCGCAACTCCCGGAACTCCAGGTTACGTGCTCTCCACAGGTCCAGCCACAGCCTCTCGTCGGCCTGACTGAGCTTTACCTTCCCATTCATCCTGAGAGCACCGAGTTCCCGTTCGAGCTTTGCTTCCTTTTCCAGCGTCTGGGCCGTTTCCCCAGGCCAGCCGGGCAGCCGCTGCGGGGCAGCGGGGAGGGGAAAGTAGGCCTTGTGAGGATCCTTTTGGTACCAGAACGACGTAGAGGTGTAATCGTTCTCGAAATTATTGGCGTGACCGTGCTCCAGTGTGACGCGGATGGATTTCTGAAAGCGCACCGGGTCGTGAATGAAGAACCGGTACATCTGGTTTTTGCCGCCATAATTCTGCGCGTAGTTCTCGATCAGATAGAAGCCGGTGTAGGGCCCGGAGAATTGCGTGCTGGGACAGCATGCGCTGTCGAAGATTTCCTCCGTGCCGGTCCCCGCATAGGACGGCGGCCAAGGTTCGCCGTCAATGAAAACCATGTCGTCGCCCTCCCCATACCAACCGCCCGCAATGTTGTCCACCGTGAGAAAGAAGCCCACATAGTTTCCTCGGCCTTCCGCATCCAGAATCACGTAGTTATCCTTGCCGCTTCGATTCTCAACGCCATATTCCTTGATGTTGTTTACATTCTTGTGAACCGAGGCGCTGACGGCGGTCCTCGGCACGCGATGCCACTGGGCGTGGAATCGACCTGTATGTTGAGGCAGTACTCCGCCGGGATACTGCTCGAAGTCGATATGGTAATAAAGGTGAAAGTCTGGACCCACCTCCCCATCATTCTCGAGTGTAATGCGGGCTCCGTTCTCGAAGGGCATGGGAAAATACGAGACCATGCCATCAAAATCCATGTTTCGGTTACCGACGTTGACACTGACGACGAAAGACTGAAACGGCCGCAGCGTGCCCAATCCAGCGCCGAAGAAATCTCCCATGGGCACCTCGACACAAGGATCCTTCTGGCGGTCCCAATACATCCGCAAGACGAGTTTGCGGAACCGCATCCGGTCCGCGGACCAACTGAAATGATCGGGCGGAGACGCGAGAAAGGAGGAGGTCAGGAAATACACCCGGCGGATCACCCCCGCTCCCGGAATCTCCGCCAAAGTCTTGGTTTCAGCAGGCGCAAAATTGACCCAATCAAAGTTCCCTCCAGTGGGATCCGCCGAGGAGATACGCCGTGTCTTACTTTCCCTCAAATGGTAGAGTCCGTCGAGCGGTTCACCTTGGCCCATGAGAGTGCCCACAGCCAGTGAGCAGGAGACGGCCGCAAGGACGAGCACAACGGGTACACGATGGGAGTTTATGGCTTTTTCTTCTCACTCTGTCCGCTACTTGTCAGCTTCGCAGAGATGCTGCCCGAAGGCGATGGTCTGCTGCGTGGCTAATTGGCGCTCCGACGCGCCTTCCCGTTCAGTTCTGCAGGGGATCGAAACCGGCGATCGCGATCCGTCAGGGCAAACCACCACCTCCTTTTACGGAGGAAGACAAACCTTTTGACAGGGATACTCTCCGCGTCTCGCCTAGATCCTTATAGCTGAATAGGGAGCCACTGTCAAGTGTTTTTTGCCGGGAGCTCAGGAGCTTGGCGGCGACAGGTTCCCTCGGACGTAGAATCAATGACTTACAGGTATTGAGCGGCTCGGAACGACGCTATAAAGTACGGCGCCCGTAAGCCCGCAACAAAATTGCCCTTGGCAAGAAGTGCCCTCCGGCCTATAAGGTTGTAGGGGACTGTGTTGGTGGTACAGGGAGCAGAGTAACGAACTTGCGCAGGGGCCGGTTCGCACTCTCTTTTACAGACCTTTTGAGGCAGGATGCCCTTCGACGAGCAGAGCATCACCGGCTGCGGCAACGGCAATGGCCCTGATAGGCCATCCCGCCGGCCCTAGCAGCCCGTGGATAAAGTCTTTCGACGTGCCTTTCGGGGCATGTAAGTCCTTTGGTTTCAGTGAGCGGATTTGGCCATTTCGACTTTATCCACGGGCTGCTAGCGATCGAACGGCGAGATAGAGTGACAACCTCCGAGGGCTTGCGGCGTTGTTAGTCAGGCGAACGCGTGAAGCCGCGATGTACACTTCGCCCTTGGGCAAGGAGCGTTTCACTTCGCACAAATCCGTTCGCACCCCGATTTCGCCGGCAGACCACGACGACCACGGGATGAGATAGCCTTCGGGCGATAAGCCGTACGTGGGCGTGATGCCGTCCATCGTCGCTGCCATGAGCTTCCGGGTGTCGCGGTCGTAGCCGTAGCTCGCCATGCCCGGAGAGAACGAGCCGTCGGGCTCTACGAACGTCTTCAGTGAGTCGAGCGTATCGGGGATGCCGATCGGGATATGAATCTCGCCACGCGGATCCAACTGGCCGCGCTCGACCCGCTTCATCTCACCGGGTTTGAGGTCGGCCGCGCCGCGCCGGCCGGCAAGCGCCAGGCACAGGTACACGTTTCGCATCATAGGTGCTCCATTGCAGTCTTCAGACAAGCCGGGCCGCGATCAGAAGGCCGAGACCGGCCGCGTACAGCACAAACATCCAGGCAAGCAGCGGATTGGTTCCGGGCGGCGCTCTCCGGAATTCTTTCCAGATGAACACGCCCCACAATGCCGCGACCATGGCTGCGCCCTGCCCCAGTCCATACGAGATGGCGGGCCCCGCCGCTCCAGAAGCAATCACGCTGAAGGACATGCCCGTGTTCCAGATGAGGCCACCGAGCAGGCCAATGGCGTGCAGGCGCGGCGTACCCTTCCGGAAGTACGCTGAGAAAGGCACGGGATGGCCGGCGAACGGCCGCACCATCACTAAACTATTCCAAAGAAAACTCGACGCGAGCAGCCCCGCCGAAAAGGCCACAACAGCGGTGTATGGGCCGAGTTTGCCCGGCTCGGGGTTCTTAAAGTCGGCCGACATCGCCGCAACCACGAAACGGTAGAAGAAGCCCATCAGCACGCCCGAAAAGATGGACAGGACGATGCCCTTCGTTGTTGTCTTCTGGCCTTCGGCGGGCAGTCGGCGGTACGCGATCGCGTCCAACGCAATGGCCAGCGCCACAGCCGCCACCCCCATGAACAGCAGCTTGGGGTTGCCTTCCGGCTTTGCTGCATAGCTGGTCACTACGCCCAAAACCAGCGCAAGCCCAACACCCAAGGGAAACGCAACCGCGAGACCCGCGATGTCAATGGCGCTAACTAGCAGGATATTCGAGAGGTTGAAGACCACACCTCCGAGAAAGGCCGAAACGAGCGGCGCCGTGTTCGCCTGGCCCAAATCAGCAAGGAACGGACGCCCCGTCGTGCCCACGCTGCCCATGGTGAATGCAAGCGCTAGCGAAAGAAGGAGCACGCCGAGCGAATAGTCCCAGTAGAAGAGCTGGAATGGCCACGCCTTTGACGCCAGCTTCTGCGTGTTCGCCCACGAGCCCCAGCAGAGCATCGTGACGAAACACATCGCGACAGCGAGGGGGTAAGACTCCACAATCACCATGGCTGCGTCCTCAACGCCAGGGTTTCCGGCCGGTCCATGGTCAGGATCATGGCCCGGCTCCAGTAGCGCGTGCAGCTCGCGCGGTAAGACTCAGCGTAGCCCTGGCGGCCGATGAGAGTGAGTTTCACCGTCTTCCCCGCGTACGGCGTCTACCAGAATTTCCGTTTTGCCATCCAACCCTGAAAGCGGTCATTTTCACGCCGGATTCAGGTGCCAGGCAGACAACAAACAGCACCAGCACGCCGGCCCGCGTCATCATAACCTGGTCCTGTGGCCACGGATGCGCGCGTGCAGGCGGGCGTGGGCCTCAGCCAGCGTGCGGCGGATGCGTCCGAACCGTTCCGGATCGGGACGCGTGACCATCTCCTCGACCCAGAGTTGCGTGCCCTCGATCAGACTCATGAAATAGGCGGCCGAGGCCGCCGACAACAACTCCTGCCCGGACGTGCGGAGGTAAACCGGCGAGGTGTGCGCGGCGAACGACTGCGTGCCGGGTCTCAGCGAGCAGCGTGCCGCGAGCCAGCCGGGCCCTTGCACCTTGACGCGCTCGTTCCAGGTCATCTTGTGGACGCCGGCCTTTTCCTCGTGCGAGGCGATGACGCGGCCGTTGTGCACGAGTTCCAGTCGCGTGAACGGCGCGTAGCTAGTGACTTGGACGCGGGCCTCCACTTCTCCACCTCCGGAACCGAACAGGATTTCCTCACCCGGCATGCGCCCGTCAACCGAGAACAACAGCAGAGGGCCGGTGGTGGTGAACGTGTTGCCGGAGCGGATCGCTTTACCCCAGTTTTCGAAGGTGAGCTCCTGCTGCCCGAGGTAGGCGTACGTGCGCAGATAGCCCACGGCTATGTAGGCGCCCATCTTGTCGGTTCCGCCGACCACTGGCAGGCGATAGCCGCAGTTCAGATACCGGTACCATTCGTTGCAGCTCAAGCCGTTGAAGCGGGGCTGCATTTCGACGGCGTCTATCTTTCCCAGCACGACGTCGGCGGCCAGTTCCGCGTTCGGATACGGGAAGTGCACCGCGATGGTGACACCGCCTCGCTTGCGGCAGGCGTCGGACCACTCGGCCATCGAGACGCGCAACGGATCGCCGAAATAGGCTTCGTCAGTGCCCGTCGGGAAGCCGCCGGAGAGCGGATAGACAGGCTCGCCGCTGCCGCCCAGCAGGCCGAGATGCCCGAGCACGTGCGAGCGATTTTCGGTGCCGACCCAGACCAGCGTTTCACGGTCGGGCGAAAGCAGTGGGCCGTGAGAGAGGTCGCCAACGTTAGTGTACAGATCGCCCCACTGCGCCACCAGTAGGTTCACCAGATTGATGCCTTCGGCCTGCGCTTCAAGTACCGCGGTCGAAGGCGACAGGAAGTGCACGTGCGTATCCGCCGTGATCCAGCCCTTCGTGCGCAAGTCCGCAGTGCGCGGGATTTCGAGCAACAGTTCGCGCTGCCCGGGGCGGATTTCGAGCCGTCGGCGCACGGCCTCGTACTCGAAGCCCTTGCTCATGTGCAAATAGACTTCGCCAACGGGCAGCTCGATCTGGAACATGCCGTCGATGTAAGAGAACATGCTCTCGCCCATTTTCAAGTCGGCGCCGTAGTCCTGAAACCAACCCGGCTCCACCTCGGAGCGGTGGCCGTGGGGCGGGATATAGCGGCCTTCCTTCGAACGGAATGCGAGGCGGACCGGAGTCGGCTTGCGCGTGGCGGAGTCGAGGACTTTTCCGTGGAGCCAGACCCGTTCCCGGTCGAGCCATTGAATCCGCGGACCGGTAGGCTCAGCGGCGGTTTCCTCGCCGGAGTCGGCTTTGCGCAGATTGAAGTGGTAGCGCTGACGCGTCTCGGTGTCCTCGAGCGTGAGCACGGCGTCGGGAGCGGCCGAGACCTCGACGTAGAGATAGCGCCCATCCGGATCACGCTTGGGATCCATCGCCGCCGGGTTGGCCGCGGAAACCCATGCAGCAGCGGTGAACTCGGGCAGCATGTATTGCCGCGCAACTACGCCGAGGTCCACCGACGCATGGAAGCGTTCAGGCTTGACCGTGCCTTCCTGCGGCACGCGAATGCGGTAGATCTTCAGTCGGTCATAGCGCAGGGGCTGATCCAAGCCGTGAAAGAGTGTGACGCCGCAGAGCATCAGCGGATCATCACCGGCGGCGCGGAAGCGCAGGGCTTTCAGCTTGCGGCTCGGCTCCGGGTTCGGCAGCGCGCAGATCCACAGCCACGGCAGTTCCATGCCGTTTGGCCACTTGACCACAGTCTGCAGCCCACCCCACCGGTGGCCGGGCACAGAGTCGCTCAGACTCGCGGGCGCGAGTTGCGGATGGGCCACGGACCGGAAAGCGTACAATCCCCATTGGATCGACGGCGGGTTCACTTCGAAGCGGTGGCGGATGGGGAAACGGTGTTCGCCGCCGTCCTCGTACACGAGGGATACTTCCGCGAGCACGCGCCCGACCTTGGGTACGGCCTCGGGGTCCGTGACCTGATCGAGGTGCGGATCCCAATCGCAGAATTGCGCCAGACAAACGTATCGCGCCGAGGCGCCGATGGCGACCTCCGCCCTGGCCGTATGGCCACGCGCACTTCGTGTGCTCAGAAGTATCCACGAGTTCTTCTCGACGTCGGCCGGACCCAGGTGGAATGGAATACCGCGCAGCGAGAGCCGCCCGGAGGGCATTCGGAGGAGGTCGCCGTCGTGGGGTCCGGATTCCCGTTCTACCATGCTCAATGGGAAAATCAGTTTCGATATTCGGAGGAGGTCGCCGTCGTGGGGTCCGAATTCCTTCGAGGATCCGGTGTAGTGCGCGGTCAAATCGACCGGCGTGAACCTGCCGGTAGCGTCGTCCTCCGCAGTGGCGCCTGCGCCGGAGGGGGCCGCTCCACCTTCCAACAGTAATCTAAGCGAAGGCGCGGCGGCGAGCCCGCCCAAAAAGCTGCGTCGTTCAATGCAGTCAGCCATCTTCTGGTCCTCAAACGAACTTGTACGTCCCCGGAACCGGCGGCGCAGTCTCGATCTCCATGTTGAGGGAAAGTGGCCCCTATCTGGCAGGGATGCTCTCCGGGTCTCCCCTAGAGCGTTATAGCTAGAAAGGGAGCCGCTGTCAAGTCTTTTTGCCGGGAGGCTCAGGAGCTTGTCGGCGATGAGGTTCCTGGGACGTAGAATCAATGGTTTACGGGTATTGTGCGGCTCGTAACGACGCTAAAGAGGAACGGCGGCCCGCAACCGCAACAAAATTGCCCTTGACAAAAAGTGCTCTCCAGGCTATAAGGTTGTAGGGAACTGTACAGGGAGCTGAGCAACGAACTCGCGCAGGGGCCGGTTGGCACTCTCTTGCAGGCCTTTCTTAGACAGAAAAAGGAGGGTTTACAGTGTCGAGAAGTTACGCAGGTGCGTTATTAATGTGCGTCCTCCTGGCGGTTGTTGGCATGCAAATGCCCACCGCCATGATGGCGCAAGAGACGCGCGGATCCCTCATGGGGCGCGTCCTCGATCCCAGCGGTGCCGTCATTGCAGGCGCCACCGTTCAGGCGACCAACGTTGCCACTAATGTGTCCGAATCCACCAAGTCAAATTCCGAAGGGCTGTATGTCGTGCCGTACCTCCGGCCCGGAACCTATCGTCTGACCGTCGAGGCGGCCGGGTTCAAGACGTTCGAGCGGAGCGGCATTGTCATCCGCATCGCGGAAACGATCCAGATCCAGGTACCTATGGAACTGGGAAACGCGGCCGAGAAGATCACGGTCACCGCCGAGACGCCGCTGATCGAGTCTTCGACCGCGACAGTCGGCAACATCGCGGACCAGCGGCGTGTGTCACAACTGCCGGTGGCTCACGGGCAACCGTACGCAATGATGGCGTTGAGCCCGGGCCTTGTCTACGCACAGGATCCGCGTTACGACCGTCCATATGAAACCAACTACATCGCCTACTATACGATGGATGGCGTGCCATCCGGCCGCAGTGAGATCACGCTGGACGGCTCCAACAACACGACGCTCATGAACCTGTGGCACGTCGGCAACATCATGGCCGCCTATTCGCCGCCCGCCGATATGGTTCAGGAGCTGAAGGTTCAGACCGTGACCTACGATGCCAGCGTTGGCCACACGCAGGGCGGCCTTACCGCCATCACTCTGAAATCCGGCGGCAACCGGCCCCACGGCACGGCATACTGGTCGGGCAAGAACCCCGCCTTGAACGCCAACATGTTCTTCGCTAATGCGGCGAACCAGCCGCGGCCTGACTTCTATTACAACCGCTGGGGTGGAAGCTTCACCGGCCCCGTCTATATCCCCAAAGTATTTGACGGAAGGGATAAGATATTCATCAGTTACGGATATGAAGGTATCCACGAGGCCAGGCCCCGTGGAAGTGTGATCACCACACCAACCGTGGCCGAGCGCCAGGGGGATTTCTCCGCTCTATTGAACATCGGAAGCAACTACCAGATCTACGATCCCTCTACCCGCGTCGCCCTGCCGAACGGGCGCTATAGTGTGCAACCGTTCTCCGGCAACGTCATTCCGCCGAGCAGCATCAGTCGCATCGCGACCAACATGTTGACATACTGGCCGATGCCGAACATTGCGGGAACTTCGAACGGTTCCTCCAACCTGGACCGGACAAATGAGCCGGAAAAGGCTGAGTACTGGAACCACATCTTTCGCGCCGACTTCAACGTCAACTCCAAGGACAAGTTCTTCGTGCGCGGCAACACCTATCACCGTACGAGCCACGACAGCAACGTTTTCCACAGTGCCGCCGGCGGTTGCTGCCACGGCTACTGGACCCAGCGTGCGATGGCGGTCGACAATGTCTACTCCATTACCCCGACAACACTTCTGGATACCCGTGTGGCGTTCACCCGTCACCCTCTGGCGGTGGACGCACCGGAAGAGGAGGTGGGATTCGATCTCGCCAGCCTGGGTTTTCCGGCCAGTTTCGCCGACGCGGCTCCGCAGAACTTGCGGCGGTTCCCCCAAGTCAGTATCGCCGGCTACATGGCCCCCTCCAACGCCTCCTACTGGTTCCCGCACCAGAACTGGAACGCGGAAGGCATCCTGATGCTGGTCCGAGGCAAGCACACCATCAAGACCGGCGGCGACTTCCGGTCCTATCGTACGTTCGGCTTCTGGCCCGGCAACACCACCTCCGGCTCATTCACCTTTGGAACCGCGTGGACCCAAGGACCCCTTGACAACTCGGCGGCGTCCCCGATCGGCCAGGGTCTGGCTGCCATGCTGCTGGGCCTGCCCACCGCTGGTCTGGTGGACCGGAACGCAAGCTATGTCCAGCAGAACACGGTTTACTCGGTGTTCTTCCACGATGACTGGCACATCACGCCGCGTTTGACGCTGAACCTCGGCGTCCGGTACGAGTTGGAAGGGCCGATGACCGAGCGGTATAACCGGAGCGTTACCGGTTTCGACTTCAACACGCCCAGTCCGCTGAACAATCAGGTGAAAGCGAATTACGCGCAGAATCCGATTCCCGAGATTCCCGCGAGCCAGTTCCAGGTGCTGGGCGGATTGCTGTTCGCCGGTGTGGGCGGGCAGTCCAGCGCGCTTTGGAATCCCGATACCAATAACGTCATGCCGCGGATCGGCTTTGTGTATCAGCTTCGGCCGAAAACCGTGGTTCGCGGCGGTTACGGGATCTTCTACGGACCGCTCGGAGTCGAGAGAGTGGATGTGAAACAGACCGGGTTCAGCCGCAGCACAGTTTTGGTCCCGTCCCTGGACAACGGCCTGACCTTCATCGCCACGCTGGCGAATCCGTTCCCCAACGGAATCGACCTGCCTCTCGGCGCCGCCAGCGGTTTGATGACTTATGCCGGCAAGGCGATCTCCTTCTACAACCAGAATCCCCAAGCGCCCCGTCAACAGCGCTGGTCCATGGGCGTCCAGCACGAATTGCCGCAGCGCGTGCTCTTGGACGTGAGCTACGTCGGCAATCATGGCGGCCAACTGGAAGTCACCAGAGACTACCAATCGCTGCCGCTTAAATACCTGAGCACCTCGCCCACCCGCGATCAGGCGAATATCAACAACCTGACTGCGCAGGTACCGAACCCGTTTTATCCGCTGCTGCCCGGAACGGGACTGGCCGGGCAGACGATATCCCGCGCGACCCTGATTCAAGAAGGGTCGACGCCGTACCCGCAGTTCACCGGCATGAGCAGCACCGAGTTTACGGGTTATTCCTGGTACCATTCCTTGCAGGTGAAGGGCGAGCGGCGTTTCGCGGGGGGCTGGACCCTCATGGGCGCGTACACCTGGTCCAAGTACATGGAGGCGATGGGGCACCTGAATGGGTACTATTCGCCTTTAGAGTACGTGGTTGCCGATCAGGACCGGCCGCAGCGCCTTTCCATCAGCGGCATTTGGGCACTGCCGTTCGGAAAAGACCGGAAATTCCTCACCAACAGCTCGCGGGCGGTCAACGCTGTTGTGGGTGGCTGGCAGTTGGAGGGCATCTACACCGCCCAAAGCGGGGAGCCGTTCGGCTTCCCCGCGGGCACGGCGTTCTTCGGCGACATCAACAACATAGCGCTGCCGCCGGGCCAGCGGACTGTGGACCATTGGTTCAACACCAACGCGGGATTTGAGAAAAACTCGGCCCAACAACTGGCGTACAACTACCGCGTCCTGTCCACCCGCTTCAACAATCTTCGGGGACGCGGCTGGAACCTCTGGGACCTTTCGGGCATGAAGACTACGGCGGTAACCGAAGGCTTCAAGGTGGAGTTGCGCTGGGAGATGCTCAACGCATTCAACCACACAGACCTTGCGCTTCCGGACACCAATCCGACCAGCCAGACTTTCGGCCGGGTGCTTAGCCAGCTTGGCTATGCCCGGACCATCCAGTTCGGGCTGAAGCTGCTCTTCTAACGAGGCTTCGCCTGAGACCGACAAGGCAGGTACAGTGACGGCTCTGTTCGCCGGTTCATGACGAGGTCTGGTACACCAGCCTCGAGGGGACCGATGAGCGATCTAGCAGCCCGTGGCAAAAGTCTCACGGCACTGTCGAGTCACGCAAGCTGAAGCTAACGCTACACGGCGTATCAACGGCTTGCGTCTCGATGTCGCCCATGCTCCAGCTTGCGACCGACTTTTGCCACGGGCTCCTAGGCTGGAAAAACGATTCCAAATCCAGCGGCGATTTGGGCTAGCTCAAACGTCGCTGGAGCCACAGAAAGGAGCACCTATGAAGAGACTCCTGGCGATGTGCCTTGTGCTCGGACTAGCGGGCGCGGTCCTTTGCCAGACCGAGCCGAGTCGAAGGATCACGTATCGGGAATACTTCGACAAAATACACGGCGGGTGGTACGGCAAGGCGATCGGTCTGGTCCTGGGTGTGCCAAAGGAATATCGGGAACCGTGGCCGCCTTCCAATTTTGAGTATCTCGCCGAGATCCCTGATCACTTTTCCGACCGCGCTTCGGGCGACGATGTTTACGTCCCGCTCGTTGCCCAGATCGTTCTGAAGAAACATGGAATCCATCCGACCTATGAGCAATACATGAAAGGGTGGGCGGAACGGCTGTTCTCCGGTAAGATATGGGTCTCCTGTGACTATGCGCTCGATCACTATCGGGCCGGTATTCTGCCCCCCAAGACAGGCCAGCCCGGCTACAACCGGTACTGGAACGACATGTGTTCGCAGATGGGCACGGATATCATAGGTTGGGTGGCGCCGGGGCTGACCAACACGGCGGCGGAGATGTCGGACTTCCTGGGACACATCGTCAACTGGGGCGTGGGCGCTGATGGCGGCGTCTTTGTCGGCGCGATCGACAGCGAAGCGTTCTTCACATCGGACATCGAGCAACTGGTGCGGCGGGCTCGCGCCGTTTTGCCCGCCGGCAGCTCCTATGGCGAAATGGTCGACGATGTGCTCCGCATGCATAGGGAGCAACCCGACTGGCGGATCACCCGGCAGTCGGTCGCCAAGAAATACAACCGCGACCTGAATCCGCAAGACCTTACGGGGCTCATAAACGGGGCGGTGGTGCTGATTGGGTTGCTCTATGGCGACGGCGATTTCGCCAAGTCCGTGCTCATCGCCCAAAAGTGCCGCTGGGACTCCGACACCAACGCCGCCACCGTGGCTGGGATCATGGGAACCGTGCTGGGCTTTTCCAGGATTGAACCGCGATGGCGGATGATCTTGCATGATACTTACGAGAACTTCTGTGTGCGCGGCCTGCCCCGCTGGATGACGTTCTCCGACATCGCGCGCGACACCGTAGAGATCGGCGAAAGAGTGATTCGCGAGAACGGGGGCGAGGTTTCGGGGACAGGCGAAAGTCGGGTCTTCCGTATTCCGCTTCAGCAGCCTCGCATGCTGGCCCGTCGGGAGACTGTAACCCCGGAGTTAATTGAGCGCAATGAGCGCGAGATGAAGCAGTATTACCTTGTAAAACTGCAAGGGGTAACCGAGAAGTGGGATCCGCGTTGGCGCGTGACAATGGCCTCGTTTGAGACCCCACCGGAAGTCCTGCCGAGCTACATGGGCCGCGCCTCGGTCTTGAAAGCCCAACCCGGCCCGCGCGGCGTGGTCTTGGAGCGAACTGTGGATCTCCCGCCGCAGAAACACCATTATCTGCGCGTTGGGGTTGCCCACCATCCCACGGTATTTTGCGAGGCGACCGGACAGCCGGAGATTGGCAGATGGCGCCTGGAGGTCCGCGTGGACGGGAAGAGCGTCGGCGACTACAACGTATCGACAAGCGGAGGCCTGGTCGTCTGGGAGGATCCACAGTATGATCTCACCGCGTATGCCGGGAAAACGGTGAAACTCTCTCTGATTGCTTTCCAAGGCGATCTGGAGTTCTACAGGACCAGTAGTACAAGTTACTGGAGCGGGGCCGACATCATCTCGCTTGACCAGCCTGAACCCTGGCGCTGAAACACCGGGCGCTGGCGGGGAAATCGATTGTGCTGCAAAAGCGGGCGGATCTGAGGATTATAGACACATGCAGCGATTCGCTCCGTGAGCTTCGCGGGGCGCCGGCCAAGAGCCAGGTCCTGGTGGCGCTCATGTTTGTCCCATACATTGTGGGCCTGTTGCTGTTGGCAGCGAGTTTTCGAATCGGCTCCGTCGGCGGCGCCTAGTCAGATTGGAGAGCTTTCATGAATAGTCAGAATAAGACAACGTTCGGAGTCATCGTCGGGAACCGCGGATTCTTCCCCGACATTCTGGCTCGCGACGGCCGGGACGAGGTCCTCCGGGTTCTCGAATCTGGCGGTTACGGAGCAGTCTGCCTCACGCCCGAAGAGACCAAGTTCGGCGCCGTGGAAACGCTGGCTGATGCCCAGCGCTGCGCCGATCTCTTCAAGAGACACCGCGACGAAATCGACGGCGTGATCGTGACCCTCCCGAATTTCGGAGACGAGCGCGGCGTGGCAAATGCCATCCGCATGTCCGGGCTGGAAGCGCCCGTGCTGGTGCACGCCTTCCCCGACGATCCCGGCAAAATGCTCATGGGCGGCCGCCGGGACAGTTTCTGCGGGAAAATTTCGGTCACCAACAACCTGTGGCAGTACGGCATCCAGTTCTCTCTGACCAGCCTGCACACGGTTTCGCCCTCCAGCGCTTCCTTTCGTGCGGACCTCGACTCGTTCGCCGGCACCTGCCGCGTCGTAAACGGGCTGAAGAATGTCCGCGTCGGTGTGATCGGCGCCCGCCCGGCGGCGTTCAACACCGTACGGTTCAGCGAGAAGCTGATGGAGCACGCCGGCATCACCGTCGAGACGATCGACCTCTCCGAGGTAATGGGCCGCATCAGCCGCTTGAAGAACGACGACGCCGTGGTTCAGGCCAAACTTGCGGCCGTACAGAGCTACGTCTCCACCAACGGCATCCCCGCAGAAGCGCTGGCCAAAATGGCCAAATTCGCCGTGGTCGTGGACGACTGGATGCAGGCCAATGCACTGGCCGGCTCGGCGGTGCAGTGCTGGACCGCCATGCAGGAGTTCTTCGGCATCATGCCCTGCACGCTGATGAGCATGATGTCTAACAACTTGATGCCCAGTGCGTGCGAGACCGACATGATCGGCATGATCGGAATGTACATCTTGCAGCTTGTCTCGGGCACCCCGAGCGCGATCGTCGATTGGAACAACAACTACGGCGACGACCCCGACAAGGCGGTCATCTTCCATTGCTCAAACTTGCCGAAGCACTTTTTCGAGGACATCCGAATGGACTTCAACGAGATCATCGGCACATCGATGGGGAAAGAGAATTCCTTCGGCACGGTCGTGGGGAGATTAAAGACCGGTCCGATGACCTACTGCCGGGCCTCCACCGACGATCTGCACGGGCGCATGCGCGCCTACGTCGGCGAGGGCGAGATGACGCCCGACCCGATCAAGAGTTTTGGTGGCTACGGCGTCGTCAGAGTCCCCGGGCTCCAGGATCTGCTGCAATACGTGTGCAAGAACGGGTACGAACATCACGTGTCCGTGAATCTGAGCAGTTACGGCCGTGCGGTTGCCGAGGCCTTGGGGAACTACAAGGGCTGGGAGGTCTATCATCACCGGCCCGCAAGAGGATGCTAGAGGGCGAACTGTGCGAGTGGCTTTCGACAGTGATGATGCCGGAATTGAACTGAAGCGCGTGGTGGTCGAGCACCTTCGGTCGCTCGGAATGGAGGTCGAGGACCTGAACATGCTCGACTCGCGAAAAACGGATTATCTCGACATCGGATACAACCTGGCGCGGCGCGTGGCGCAGAAGGAGTTCGACCGCGGCGTTCTCATCTGCGGCTCCGGCCTGGCCATGTGCATGATCGCGAACAAGGTTACCGGAGTTTATGCCGGCGTCTGGCACGACGTCTACTCGACCGAACGCCTGCGGAAGAGCAACGACGCCCGGATCATCACCATGGGAGCACGCGTGATCGGGCCGGAACTGGCTGAGACGATCCTGTCTGCCTGGATTCACTCCGAATTCGAAGCGAGCCGCTCGGGCCCCAAAGTGGCGCGTATGCGGGAGTTGGAGAAGCTCGAGCGGCAGGAGGCCAGGAAGTCATGAATGGGCCACGAATCTTCCTCGGCACCAGCTGGAAGATGAACAAAACGGTGTCGGAGGCTCTGGAGTTCGCGCAACGGCTGCTGGAAGTTCTCGGCAACGTCAGCGGGCTCGAAGAGATTCAACTGTTCGTTATTCCTCCGTTCACTGCAATTGAGGCAGTCAAGCGGGCCAGCGCCGGCAGATTCTGGGTGGGCGCTCAGAATATGCACTGGGCCGAGTGGGGCGCCTTCACAGGAGAAATCTCCGCCCCCATGCTCCAGGAACTCGGGGTGGACCTAGTAGAGCTGGGCCACGCCGAGCGCCGCGAGTACTTCAACGAGACCGACGAAGACGTCCAGCGCAAGGTACACACGGCCTTGCGTTACGGCCTTCGGCCTCTGGTTTGCATTGGAGAACAGTCCAAGGACAGGGAATTCCGCGTAGAAAAAGAGGCCATCGCGCGGCAACTCAAGGTGGCTCTTAGCGGCGTTCCGGCGGAATGCGCGGCCAGACTGATTGTAGCCTACGAGCCGGTCTGGGCGATTGGAGAAGAGGGCACGACCGCGTCGCCTCAGGATGTCCGCGCCATGACCGCGCATATCCGCGGCCTGCTGGAGAAAATCTTTGGCGCGGAAGCAGCCCTCGTGCCCGTCCTTTACGGGGGCACCGTCGACGAGGAAAATGCCGCTGAACTTCTGCTGGAAGGCCGCACCGATGGGCTCTTTGTCGGACGGGCGGCATGGACCGTCGAGGGCTTCGCGCGCATCATCGCCTCTTGCGCAACCGCCATCAATGAACAACCTTCGGGAGAGATGCATGAAAACCGGGCATACTCGTCGTGAATTTGTGAAGACCGCTGTTGCCGGATCGGTGGCCAGCGCTGTGGCTCGGCCGGCTACGAAAATCCCTTCACTCGCACGGACCGTGCTCGAACCCTTCAATTACAGCGGCGTCCGCCTGCTGGACGGTCCTCTGAAGAGGCAGTTCGAGTACGCTCGTGACTTCTACCTGAACATCCCCGACGACGACCTTTTGAAAGGTTTCCGGCAAAGGGCCGGACTGGCCGCACCGGGCAAAGACATGATCGGCTGGTACGCCGGCGACCCCCACCAGGTTACGTGGTGGAGCAAGGGCGATACCTTCAACGCTTTCGGCCAGTACCTCAGCGGCATGGCTCGCCTATCCAAGGCCACGAACGATGCCGCCATGCTCCGCAAGGCCGCCGGCCTCATGCAGGAATGGGCCAAGACCATTGAGCCGGACGACTTTTTCTATTACTCGCGAAAGCCGTTCACGCCTCATTACATCTACGAGAAAACGATGTGCGGCCTGGTGGATGTGTACGAGTTCGGCGGGCAGAAAGAAGCGGTGGCCCTTATGCAGAAAATCACCGCCTGGGCTGTGAAGAATCTCGATCGCACCCGAAAGCGGCCGCTCGATGGCGTTGATTTCAGCGCCAACGGCCAGGAGTGGTACACACTCTGCGAGAACCTCTATCGCGCCTACCAGCTCACCGGCGACACCAAGTATAAAGAATTCGGCGACCTGTGGCGCTACCACGACTACTGGCGCATGTTTTCATCCGGCCAGGAGCCGTCGCCGTTCGGCTATCACGCCTACAGCCACGTCAACACGCTCAGCAGCGCAGCAATGACCTATGCGGTGACCGGCGAAGCCGAATACCTGAAGACCATCGTCAACGCCTACGACTGGTTCGAGCGCACCCAGTTCTACGCCACCGGCGGCTTCGGACCCAACGAGAAACTGATGGCCCCAGACGGCTCGCTGGGCGCGTCGCTCGACACGGACCACCAGACCTTCGAGACGGTCTGCGGCTCTTGGGCCTGCTTTAAACTGAGCCGCTACCTGATAATGTTCACCGGCGAAGCCCGCTATGGCGACTGGATCGAGAAACTGCTCTACAACGGTATCGGCGCGGCCCTTCGCATCCAGCCCGACGGCAGGAACTTCTACTACTCCGACTATCGCGTGAATGGCGGGCGGAAGCTTTATCACCCGGAGTGGAAATGGAGTTGCTGCTCGGGGACCTATCCGCAGGCCATCGCCGATTACCACAACATTATCTATTTCCGCGATCCTTCCAGCCTCTACGTGAACCTGTATGTGCCCTCCGAGGTTACGTGGAACAAGAACGGCGACGAGATCCGGGTGGAACAGGAGACGCGTTATCCGGAGGCGGAGAGCAGCACCCTGACGGTGCGCACGAACCATCCGGTGGCGTTCGGTTTTAAGTTCCGCGTGCCGGGCTGGTCACGGGGTATGACCGTGGAAGTGAACGGCAAGCCATTCGAGACCGCCACGAAGCCGAGGACATGGGCTGTGGTCCAGCGGACCTGGAGTCCCGGCGACCGGGTAACGGTCCGCATTCCGATGCAGGTTGTATTTTCGCAGGTGGACCGGCAGCACCCGAATCGAGTGGCGCTGGTGCACGGCCCCGTGGTCCTGGTACGCCAGGAAAGCCCGCTGATGGTGGCCGGCAACGGCGATCCATCGAACTGGCTCGTGCGGCAGGGGCCGGAACTGGAGTTTCAGGCCGAGCGGCAAAGAATGGGGGCGTTCGTCCCGTTTTATAGGCTCGGGTACAACGCCTCGTACTGCATGTATTTCGACCTCCGGGCGTAACTCCGGAAAGCGGCGTCTCGGGGCCCTGTCAAGTTGGGAAATAAGCGACGAAGAGGAGAAGTTCCCCATGTGAACAACTTGGGAGATAATGTCACTGGCAAGCAAGAACCACAATCAAAGAGGTCGTATGAAGCGTATCACGCTTGTCATTCTGATCGTCATTTCGATGCCGCTTGCGGTGATCTCGCAGATCTTGGACACGCCATCCATTCTGGAGTTCCGTAATGGATGATGTCCATGATCGCCACTGAATCTTGCCCTAACAGCCCGTGGATAAACTCGCGTTTTGGCGGTGCCACCAACGGCACCGATTTCGCGTGCGAGCAGGCCGAACCAGCGGACCACGCGGTCTGATCACCGGCAGGGCCGTTTCTGCGG
>Ga0187866_1001241_pt1 | contig 25121 bp, 22 predicted proteins | sample June2016WEW_11_1_3_FD_133013 | JGI IMG/M metagenome (GOLD analysis project Ga0187866, IMG submission 133013) | Peatland microbial communities from SPRUCE experiment site at the Marcell Experimental Forest, Minnesota, USA - June2016WEW_11_150 | ecosystem: Environmental > Terrestrial > Soil >...
ACACGAAAGTCTTCAGCGTGTTCACCTTCCCACACATAATTCTCATTCTCTCGAACGTTTGCAGGAAAGTAGAAGAATTGAAGGAATAGGCATGGTCAAACAAGAAACAACGTTAACTTTCTACGGCGGAGTGAACGAGATTGGCGGCAACAAGATCCTGCTCAAAGACGGAGACACCAAAATCTTCTTTGATTTCGGCATGTCCTTCAGCATGAGGAGACTTTTCTACTCACCGCCCTTTCTTTCGCCAAAGAGTGAGAGAAGCTTGCAAGAACTTGGAATCTTACCAAGCTTAACGGCATCTACAAGTTTGACAGCAAACCGCCAGAAATTGGTGCTGTGTCTGTTTCTCATGGCCACTTGGACCACTCAGCCCACTTGTCTTTCATAAATCGCCAAATCCCAATCTACTGCGGCGAAACAACACAAACCATTCCACAAGCTCTAGGCGACGCAGAACCGACCTCGAGTTCCGCGTCAAAGACATCCCCTTCAGATCGTTCAGACGGGACAAAAACTGAAAATCGGCAACCTGGAGATCGAGCCGATTCACGTAGACCACTCCGTGCCGGGCGCATACGGCTTTGCAATCAACACCTCTCAAAGGCACAGTGGTGTACACCGGAGACTTCCAAACCCACGGCGCGAAACCGCAGATAACGCGAGATTTCGTTGTCAAGGCCAAAGAAGCAGAACCTGCCGCGATAGTCACTGAAGCAGAGAACATGACCGGCGCTTCAATTTCTTCTGAAAAAGAAGTCGAAGACAAATTGAACTGAATCGTCAGCGAGGGAGGGGATTTGCTCTTGCAGAGTTTGCTTACGCCAATATTGACCGGTTGAATAGTTTCTTTCGAATCGCCAAGAAGAACAGGTAGTGCCTAGCTGTTTCACTTAGACAAGCCCATCTGCTGAACGCACTGCAAGCTGACAGAGGTTTAACTGTCCCGAATTTGAATGATGATAATGTTCTGATCTTTCGAAAATCGAAGGAAAGACGCGACAAATGGGAAAGCCAAATCATAGAACAACACGCCGACAAGATCATCGACGTATTCGAAGCTTCGAAGCAACAGTGTAAAGTGGTCTTAGCCTTGTCCCTCTACGATTTCGAAGAGCTTGTCGAAATCCAGTCGCAAGCAGGCAGTTGCTACGTGCTGTCAGCATCGGAACGCTTCAATGAAGAAATAGAGATTGACTTCAAGAAGCTCGCTAACTCGCTAGACCATTACGGCCTGCCCCAATACCACGTCCACGTTTCAGGACAGATAATGCCCCTGCAGCTGAAAGCGCTCTAGAAGAAATTGACGCAGCGAAAATCTTCCCTATACACACAGAAAATGCTGAATTGGTAGGCAAGTTCATGCGAGACCTCAAAGGAAAAGTGACTCTCGTCGAGAAGGGAAAAGAGTACAGAATTTAGCAGCACTTTGCCCGTTTGATCAGGGTAGGAAATAGGAGAAGTAGATTCTGGTTGCTTAGCGAAGGTCGACAATTGCGTCTGGGGGCAGGCTGCCGGGTATCTCTCTCATGACCATCAGAGCTGCACCCTTGCTTGTTCTAATCTCAACTTTTGCTTTGCTGTACGATGGCAGCCCGTATAGGTCTCCCAGGTTTATGACCAGGTATGCCTTCGCGTTTTGCTTGAGTGTGGTGTCAGTGGAAAGTTCACTGTTGTAGATGAAGCAACGCGCGTTTGGTGCGTTGGTCACGTTTGCCATGAGGTTGGCAAGATCTGTTTCGTTCGAGGTTGCTGCCCCACTGTAAATGTTTGCGAGAGAGAAGTTCAGTCCTTGCACCGCAACAACCACTGTGTTGCCAGCCAAGTCGACCTGCTCTTGCCCTACGGCCAGCTTCAGTGGAATCACAAGGTAGGTAATAGCGGCGTTGGATGAGTTCGTTTTGCCAGTAACAAATCCGTCAAGTTCGAGGGCGCTTGTGGCTTCTTGAATCCCCTTGTCTATTGTTGATTTAGCCGTTTGAGCCGCGTAGAAACCCATGTTTATTACAACGTAGGCTAGGGCTGCAGCGATCACCACGAAGGCGATGAGCACAATTGCAGCCTCTATGCCTACGATGCCTCGCTTGTTCCTACCCCTGCGTTGCATCCTTTTTCCCATCGTGTCCCACTTCGTCACAACATCTTGTTCAAAAGCTAAACATGAAGATTTCACTCTTAAACCTTCTTTCTTAAGAATTAATAGTTTCATTCGAATCATTGCATCCGTATACTCAAACCAGACCTACCTTTCTGTCCCAGAAAACGAACCAGAGCTACCTATTCACAAGTCTTGTCCTGAATGATGACATGTTGGTCAGAGGGACTATATGGAATATGTATGGAAACGTTTGCTCAACCAGCAACTTGACCTGTCGGGGGGAGGTGGAAGACATTTAGAACGCTAATGCACCCACAGTTACAGGACGAAATCGGAATCCACTTCGTTCACTGAAAACTCTTCAACTCGGTTGGTGGCAAGATGTAATCTTATCTAAAGACTCAGAGAGAAAGCGCGATTTGCTTTGCTCATTCGCTTGTGTAAGGCACAAACCGCCATTTGTCTTGCTGGGTGTACATTTTCCTGAGCATTTCCGTTGCCTTTTCTCTGTTCATCAAAAGAAGTAGCTTCGCGATGTGCTTGCACAATTTTTTTGTCGCTAAGACTCTCCCCCAATCGGCGCAATCATGAGAAATCGTTGCCACTTCCGCGTCTATGACTATGTGGTAGCCTCTTATCACTGCATCAACTCTACCCGCATTCTGCTCTCGGATAGTCAATTCGCTGTCCTCAATCTGTTCTGCCCTCTGCAGTCTCTCCGCCGGAACGAAATAGTGCATCAGACTCTCAAAACTCCTGTCTCTCGGCTCAACGAAGCTCTCTAGCGTAGAGCTCTTCAGTTCGACTGAGCTCCGCAAGTATTTTTCAACTCTGTTCTTGACTTCAACCTGCTTCGCGTTTATGTTTCCAATCATTTCCATGACTTGGAGACAGTTTTCGACGGCATAGCCATGATAGTGATTATTGAAATATCCATAGATCTTATCGACTTTTCCCGCAGCATCCTTCAGTTTTGGTATCCAAGGTTCAAGCTCATTTACGGAATAACGGTAGTCGTACCATGGCCTTTCTCCGCGTCCGTGCCATCGAAAATAGGCGATGTCTGACGTTAAATGAGCCTCTGGGGGGAGTAGAGGTTCGTCGACGACTGTGAAAGCAACCCGGTATTTTTCAAGCAGCTCCCATGTTTCATTTCTCATCCATGACTGTTCTCTGAACTCCACGGCGAACCTCACATGCGTAGGCAGTATTTTGAAAAAGGCTTCCAGTTCTTGAGGTCGGTAATCGAATTTGGGTGGAAGCTGGATGAGTACGCAGCCTAATTTTCCACTAAGAATTAGAGGTTCCATCAGTTCTATGAATCTCTGTAGATCCTGCTCTATCCCTTCGCCCAAACTCAATTTCTTATCGTGTGTGATTAACCCGGGCAGTTTCGACGTGTAGACAAAGCCTTCGGGCGAATATCTCGCCCACCCCATGACGGTGCCCTTGGAGGGGTATCTGTAGAAAGTTGAGTCGATTTCAACCGTTTTGAAGACTCTAGTGTACGCGCGGAGCTTGCTCTTGTCCATTCTCGTGTAGAATGGGCCGACCCATTCGTTGTAACTCCATCCTGAAGTGCCTAGAAAAACATTATCTATAATTGAAGCCAAACTCTTCACCTCATCACACGTTTCAGTCTTTCGGCGACTTCGCCTAAATCGTTGTAGGTTGCTTCAGGAAGTTTCCCAAGCAGGTCGCCTACGTGGATCCGGTTAGTTTCGGTTAAATCAAAGATTTTCCATCCTTGGCTGCGTATCAGCTCTTGCTTTGCTGATGGAAATCTTGCATCTTCACTCAGAACCTCCTCAAGCGAGGCTAAGCCCGTCGACCTGGTAATCATTGGAAACTTGCCCGATTGCTTGTACGTTTTGAGCCTCGCCGCGTCTTTGTACATTCTGACGAAGTGAAAACTCATGGCTATCTTCTCGGACTTTCCGCTGGAGGCTTCGTTGTCTATTTCTGAAAGTTCCTCGTCAGTGGGCTGGTACACATTGTGTTTCCCCTTTCCAAAAAGCCTGGTGTAAAGTATGTCTGATTCATAAGCAGGCATCTCCCCCCTTGAAAGATCTGTGCAGTGGACAATATTGTATTCTCGCATAGTGTTAAGCAACTCAGGAGGCAGTTGTGAAGATCTCACCCCTCTGATTTCAAGAGCCAGCCGAAGCTTTTGAAGACTCACTGAGGAAAGTACATTGCGAAGGTTGATGATTGAGGTTTTAGTCAGTTCAAAAGATGACGGCACTTGGAGATGCATGACCTCGGCGTTCAATTTGCCGCATATTTGCTTCATACGCTCAAATGCTTCAAGCACTTCCTCTACTGGTTGAAGCTTGTACTTGTGCGTTATTGATTGATGCGCTCTGACAGAAAACTTGAAATCCGAAGGCACGAGTTTCCTCCACTCTTCAACCTCTTTCAGCAGGGGTATCTGATAAAACGTGGAGTTCACTTCTACAAAGTTGAAGATTCGTGAGTAGGCCGTCAGCGACCTGAGTCCCGGAACTCGAAAGTATGCCCACCCTCCAGTTCCGATTAGATATTCTTTGACGGTTCATCACACTCCTGTACTGTCTACTGAAATTACGGAGAGTCAAGGAAATCAATCTTCTTCAGACAAGTCCAAAGCGCTGGAACTCAACGCGAACTGTTTTTCCATTTCACTCTTCCGTTCGGTCTAGTATTGCTGAAGATTGGCTGCCAGGTCGATGGCCTTTTCGTAGGCTGTAATCACCATCTCTATGGTCTTGCTCCATCGGAAAGTAGTTTCTACCCTTCGCATCGCGTTTTCTCGCAGCCTAGATCCGTAGGAAAGCTGTTTCAGAACAGCTTCCTTGAGCGAATCGCTCGATATTGCCGTCGAGATTTTTTGGGCTTCTTGACGCTCTGTTCCAACCGTTCGTTGGGAAATCTCTGAAATCTGCATGGTGGCGAGTAATGACGAGAGCGCTTTTCCAAGGCCTTTATAATCATTTTTCGGAACAAGAATGCCGGTGCCGTTTTCCAAGTCTTGATTGACGTCTATAACTATTTCCTTCAGCCCTCCAACCGCTGTAGCAACGACTGGATTTCCTGTTGCCATCGCTTCCAGTGCCATTATGCCGAACGGCTCCCACTTGCTTGGGCAGACGAAAACGTCTGAGGCTAGGTGCGCAAGAGGGTAGATGCTTGGTGCCTTCCCGAACACTATTCTCAACCCCTGCGGGTATTTGTTCATGAGTTTAGCAGATTGGCTTATCAGGTTGATTTCCTCTTCGAGAGGTAACAATAGAAGAACGAACTTGGTTTTGGGAACTTTTTCCAGAACATAAGGCATAGCTTTGAACAGGATGTCTACCCCTTTCTGTTCGCCCAGCCTTCCAGTCATCAGAACCATGGGACCATCTTCATTGAAAGGCTCAAGTTTGCCATTGCCGACAAAAGGTTTGCCTTTGAAAGTCAACACAGTCTCCCTGACTTTTTCCTCTTCCAAGATTGGCTCCTCTGGTCTGAGGTTGCCTATGGCCTTCGTTAAGAAGTACTTTCTCAGGTCGTGCCGTTCTATTTGAGTTACTCCCAACGTGCTTTTTATGTCGTCCCCGAACTTTTTCACAGCCCCTCCGAGCATTTTTCCGTAGTCCCAGTCGCACCCATTCCAGTGAAACGCTGTCTTTCCATCGCAGCCTTGACCTATCCGTTTGATAACTTCGTCTTGCAAGTAGCTTTGACTCACACTCGTCAGGATATCAGACTCAACAGCGCAAAAAGATTCGAGCTTGAACCTGGCCTTCCTCAGAACGGTCTTATGAGACATTTCAACCTTTTCGCTGTAGAAGTAAACTTGATGGGACCTATTTTTTAATCCGCACCAATCTTCACCGAGATAGTTCCATGAACATTTCTTGTCGCTTAACAAGTGTATGGTGAAGACTAGGGCTATCTTGTGATTGTACTCTTCAAGCTTCTGTTTAGCCATAACTGCTGCAGGCACACTGTGGTAGTCGTGGGCGTGGACAACATCTGGAAACTCTTTGTTGATATCTCGTAGATGTTCAACGTAGCCTGAGACGCCTCTGGCCAGCAATAGGGATTTGTCCTCGATGAGATTTGACCTGTAGACAGTTTCATTGTCCAGGATTTCGGTGGCAGCATCGTTCAACCCATGAAAAAGGACGACTTTGAAGCCGCTCAGAGCGCCAGTCTGAACTCCAATGTCGTATCGGAAAGGACTCCGGTAAGGCAGAAAACTCTTCCCTTTAACGCTTCCTTCAACGGATATTTTGCCTTCCTGAAGAGCCAACTTCTCTCTTATGTCAGGCTTCTTCGTAACTCCATGGCTTGGCATGAACACCGTGACTTCGAGGCCTCGATTTGCTAGGTGCCTCGCTATGTTGTAGACTGCTTCACCTAAGCCTCCAACCTTAACTACTCCAGCGCATTCAAAGGAGAATATCCAGACACTTTTCATTCAGGGCACCCGTCTAGTGTTGGTGTAGGAGTTTTTCATATATATCAAAGTATTTCCTAGCTGAAACATTCCATTGGAATACCGTTTCGCACCTGAACCTTCCATTTTCACGCATCCTCTCAATTATTTCTGGCTTCTCATTGTAGAGTTGGAGCGTCTTCCTCATGCCCTCCAAAAGGGCAGGGGGTTTCCCCTTTTCTACCAGAAACCCAGTTGCTACCTTGGGATTTTCGTCATACGAGACGACAGTGTCCTTGATTCCTCCTGTTTTGCTTCCTATGGGCACGCATTCAGATGACATGGCCTCTAACTGAACAAGCCCAAACGGTTCGAATAGGCTTGGGACTAAGGCGAAATCCGCGCTGGAGTAGATATCGCGCACGGTTTCTTTTGAAAGAAGCTGATTGACGACCTTAAGTTTCGAAGGATGCCGTGTTTCAAGCTCCTTTGACTGTCTCTCTAGTTTCTTGTCTCCGACACCGACAACTATCATTCTTACGTTTTCCGTTTTCAGAAATTCCTCGCTTGCCTTCAGAAGGATGTCGACTCCTTTTTGGACTGGATCGAATCTTCCAACGTATGTGTAGAGTACACCGTCTGTGAGCCCGTACTTTTGTAAAATTCTCTTTCGTCGTTGGTTCCTGGCCAGTTTCGGATAGGAGCAAGCTTGGACGTTCCAGAAATCCGTGTCGACTCCATTGAAGACATGCGTAGTCTTTTTCCTGTAGGGATGGAATAGTTCTTTCTCATCCTCTTTGTAGTACGATTCGCCGACGACTGTTACGTAATCTGCTTTGTTCAAGGCTGTTCTTTCTGCCGAAAACCATGTGGGATATTCCCTGTGTAATCTGTGAATGGTCAATAGAATCGGCTTGCCCATTTCCTTGAATTTGTCCATGGCGTTGTAGGCGAAAAAATCCTGCATGTGCACAACATCGAAATCTATGTCGTCGACAACTTCAGTCAATCTTCTGGAGAATTCGTCAATCTTCTTTATGCCCTCTTGGTCCGCGGGTTCAGGATACACCTCATGCATATCAAGAATTTGATTGGACAAAGTATAAACGCTGACTCCGTCGTGTTCATAGACTTGCATGATCACCTCGAGCCGCTGTTTTTCTTCCACCTTTTTCCAAGGAGGACTGTAACCGCTTCTTGGAAGAACAACTTTCGGGTTCGCGTACTTTTTCAGCGCATGCGCCATTGAGGTTAATGCAGCTGAGAGCCCTCCGACCTTTATCACGTCATACTCCATCGTTGTCATGAGCACATTTGGCTTCTTCATACTTTCTCAGCTCATGAAATAAATAGAGTGTATTACATCATGCGCCTTTAGACTTTACCTTGGCTATCATATGACGATTTCTACGCATAGTAGTCCTTGCAGCGTTTAGATAAAAAGGAACGAATCCACTACCAACTGAGGATTCACTTGCATCAGGCTGGTCGTTGCTTGTCTGATTTTCGCCTTTGTCCCTTACCGTATGATAAAGACTGCTTATGGACGCAGAGTTCCGCGCGCTGCGCAGACTTCATGCGACCACTGTGAAAAACAGAAAATTCCTATTGATCAAGAAAAGGGAATATGGAATCTTGTGGCGAAAGCACGGCACATATTAAAACTCATAGAAGAAACAAGCTCATCGAGCTTCAGAACCCTAAAGTTGCCATTTAGAAATTTCGATTATAAGAAACCCGACAAGTTACTAGAACCAGAAAACGAAAGACAAAAAAGTCAGGCGGCGGGAATATCTTCACGATGAAAAACCCATTCTCTCATCCATTTGCCAAATTCATCCTAAGGAAAGTTGCCTTCTATCTGATTGTGACATTCATCGCGTTGAACTTCATATTTCTAATTCCTCGACTCATGCCGGGCAATCCTATCGATCAGATGATTCCTCCGGGCACAACTGACGCTGGAAGGCTGAGACTCAAAGCCGAGCTGGGAAAATACTTCGGACTTGACAAACCATGGTCTGAACAATACGTCAATTTCTGGTTGAATCTTCTGAAAGGAAATTTGGGATATGCAGTCATGCGCGGATATAGCTTCCAACCTGTCGCGGAGGCGGTCATGTCGAGGCTGCCTTATACTTTGGCCCTCGTGATTCCCGTGCTGTTTATCGGTTTCTTCTTGGGCAACTGGATTGGGGCTAGAGCAGCGTACGCAAAGGGCAAGCGAAGCGACGCTATTTACTATACCTCAGTCATAACAAGTCAGATGCCGTTCTACTGGTTTGCGATGGTTCTTCTATTCCTTTTGGCAGTAAATGTCAGAATTCTCCCCACAGGCGGAACTTTCAGTCCGCGATTCATACCTAACTATGACATTGCGTCTTTCATAGATGCGTTGCGCCACTATACTTTGCCTTTCCTAACATTACTAATCATAACCACGGGAGGATGGGCTACAGGCATGAGATCGATGACTCTTTATGAGCTGGACTCAGGCTACATCCTCTACTCCAGACAATTGGGCTTCAGAAACAAAAAGTTGGTTTCCTACGCCGAAAGGAATGCGATTCTGCCACAGTTCACAGGCCTCAACATAAATCTCAACAATCTCATCGGAATGACGATGATCATCGAAATGGTCTTTGCATGGGATGGCATCGGTCTACTAGCGCTCGACGCCATACGATCTCGCGATTATTTCATGATGTTGGGCACTTTCCTAGTGACAATGATAGTTGTAATCCTGGGGAATTTTCTCGTGGATGTCGCATATGCATTTCTAGATCCACGAATCCGAACAGGCAGCGGTGGATAGAAATGTTTGAATTGCTCATCAGAAGCAGAAAATTCATGATTGGCACAACCATCGTGCTGGCTATTATTCTATTTGGGATAATAGGTCCTGCGCTGACTCGGGATCCACTGGCTTACAGTTTCCACTTTGTCGAGCCGCCAAGCAATGAATTTCTGCTCGGCACGGGGAATTTTGGAGAGGACGTGCTCGCCCAGCTTTGTACAGGTACCCGCAACTCCCTGATGATCGGCGCAATCGCAGGGGGTCTTGCCATGTTGATTGCTATATTAGTAGGAGGGATTGGCCCATACAAAGGAGGGCTGATAGATGAAATCGCAAATGCATTCACCAATGTTGTTATGGTTTTTCCCATGTTGCCATTGTTGATACTCCTCTCAGCTATCCTCCAAGAAAGATCTATGTTTTTATTGGCGTTACTGATTGGTTTAACAACCTGGCCGTGGGCCGCCCGATGCATAAGATCTCAGGTGTTAACCCTTAAGGAAAGAGGATTCATTGACGTCGCTCGCATGTCGGGCATGAAAGATAGAAAGATAGTGGTAGCTGAGATTATGCCGAACATGCTCGCTTACATCATAATCGTTTTCGTAGTATCCCTCAGCATAGCCGTCCTGACTGAGGCAGGGCTGAGCATGATCGGTTTAGGTCCCGACCCTAGTACGAGCGTTACCTTGGGATCCATACTCTATTGGGTCATGAACAGCACACAGGCGGCACTACCATGGAACCTTTGGTGGTGCTTTATTCCGCCAGGCCTCATATTGACTATATTCCTAGTGGCAGTTTTTATGATGCACAACGGCATGGACGAAGTGTTCAATCCTCGATTGCGGAGGGTGTGATCCAGATGAGCGAGCACCTTCTTGAAGTCAAATCCCTCAGAGGCTACTATCGAGGAGTATTTGGAGTTGTTCGTGCAGTCGATGGGGTCTCACTTGCGGTTGACGACGGTGAGGTTGTAGGCCTTGCGGGCGAATCTGGTTGCGGAAAATCAACCCTTGCGCAACTCTGTTCGGGCTCCCCAAATCCTCTCTTACACTACGAATCCGGTGAGATTCTCATAGACGGGTCGGACATACACAAGATTGATCCTGAAGTGTTCAGAACAGAATTCAAGTGCAAGCGCATGTCATACGTTCCCCAAGCGTCGATGGATTCTTTGAACCCGGTTAAGAGAATCAGGGACTTCGTAATGGACGTCGTGAGGGAACGTACCGGCAGAAAACCTGCAAAGGAAGAGGTCCTCAGAATGGCAGGGGATCATTTCGAAAAGCTGGGGTTAGAAAGGTGGATTCTTGACCGTTATCCTCATGAACTCAGCGGAGGCATGAAGCAGAGAGTCGTGATAGGGATATCGACGCTTTGGAACCCAAAACTCCTCACCATCGATGAACCAACTTCTGCACTCGACGTTACAACACAAAAGCTGGTGATAATATCACTTGCAAATCTCAAAAAGATTGGCACAATCAAGAGCATATTGTTTGTCTCCCACGACATCACGGTTTTGGGGCAGCTCTGCGACAGATGCGCAGTCATGTATGGTGGGAAAATAGTTGAAGTCGGAAGTATGAACGGAATACTGGACAGCTCTCTCCACCCTTACACGAGCGCACTAATTTCTTCAGTCGTTTCTTATGATCCAGAAAGGCTGGGGAAAGGGGGATTGAGGAGCATACCAGGGTCGCCGCCGGACTTGAGAGATCCTCCTTCTGGCTGCAGATATCATCCAAGATGTGAAAAGCGAATGGAAATCTGCGAGACCAAGGAGCCTCCTCTTAACACCGTAGAAAAAGGACGCGCCGTCGCTTGTTGGCTCTATTGATGGTGAGTAAATGGAGACACTCCTGCACTGTGAGAATCTGACGAAGATCTACACTTCGGGCCTGATAAGAACGAAGTCCGTTGTCGCCGTGAAAAACGTGACGTTTGATGTGAGAAAAGGAGAGATCGTTTCTCTCGTGGGCGAAAGCGGTAGCGGGAAAACCACGGTGGCAAGGATGATATTAAGGCTGATCGAACCAACCTCTGGTCAGATAATCTTCAAAGGCCAGAATGCATTCTCGTACGATCGGAAAGATTATTACAGGATGATACAGGCGGTTGTTCAAGATCCCTACTCGGCGTACAACCCCTTCTACAAGGTTGATCGTGTACTAGAAGAGGTGTTCGGCCTATACAAAAAGGGCTTGACTTCGGACAGAAAAAAAGAAACCATATACTCAACGCTGACGAGAATCGGAATAAACCCCGAAGAAATGCTTGGAAGATACCCACACCAGCTGAGCGGAGGCCAACTGCAACGGCTACTAATAGCGAGGCCTCTGATGGTTAATTCAGAGCTAGTAGTCGCAGACGAAGCAACCAGCATGCTGGATGCGTCCACTCGAGCCGGAATTTTGAACCTCCTTCTGGCTCTGAAAGATGACCAAAAAATATCGGTTTTATTCATAACGCACGACATAGCTCAAGCTCAATACATTTCTGACTGGGTCCTCATCATGCAACAGGGGGAAGTGGTTGAACAAGGACCTGCCGAGAAAGTCTTCTGTGGTCCAACATGTTCCTACACAAAAAACCTTTTTGCATGCGTGCCCCAGCTCCGTAAGAAATGGGAATGTTGAACCACAGATTTCCCACGCTTGATTGACTAAGAGAATTCAATCCAAAACAGAACAGATGATTCTGGATTACTCGTTTGCGCCAACAGGGACTCTGTCTTCGATAGTTCTGCACAATCCCTGCCCTGCACAGCGTCGAATAGTTTTGCGATTGTCCGACAGACTCCATCGGCAGTGATCAAGGAAAACCAGAATGATGAGAGCAAATTCAAGCTCTGACCCAACATCTGAATATCACCTCGATGAATGAATTTCTTCATGTTTACCTCCTTTGGTCAGCTATTTCAAGGGCGCATAAAGGCACTTGAATGTGTAACTACTTGGAGAATTTACAATCCAAAATCTTATATAAACGTGGATATGATAAATAGTTTCCGTCGTAAAACAAAAAGGGAATTAAAAATGAAGAATTTCTTAAGAGTTTTGAAATCCTCGCTATTGATTGGAATGCTACTATTTGGATGTGCAATTGCCGCTTTTTCATCTCTCATCTCTTCAGCGCAAGCAGTTTTGCCACAGAATCTACCGCGAGATCAAACTGTGCAGCTCAGTGGCTACGAAGGACCCCCGACTGCACTTAGGCCAACGGATATTGCGGGATCGGCGGGCATGGCCTTCTATTTCATGTATGAGCCATTGTTCGCAGTCAATATTGCAAAAGGATCAGCACCAGCTGATCTCATAAAAATCCTTGGTGAGAGTATTCAGTGGCTAGACAACCTAACGATCGAGGTAAAAATCCGCCCCGAAGCCAACTGGACTGATGGCCAGCCGATAACATCTAGTGACGTCGAGTACAGCTACGGCGTTTATGGACTAGCGTCTGACACCAAAACATGGGTCGCACAGGAAGTGGCTCCCCTGAAAGAAAGGTTACAATCCTTCGAAATAGTAGACAATAAAACATTCAGGGTGCATATAAAACCGGAGTATCCTAACAGCGCGGTAGTCTGGAGGCACCTGACGCTGTCGTACAACATATTGCCAGAGCATATATGGACACAGATTGAAGCTCAATATGGCACAAACATGCTGGCTTTCACCAATGACTGGCAAGATCCAAACATGAATGATACGTGGAAAGTCGCATCAGGAATGTACCTGCCAGTGTATCACGACAACGACCGAACGATTATGCAAAGAAACGATAACTGGTGGGGCAAAAGCGTCTTCGGCAAGCTACCTGCACCAAAGTACATTCTACACACATGCTATCACTACTCAAACGCGGCAGCCGCCTTAGACTTACAAAACAACGAAATCGACATTTGCGGCAACTTCATTCCGGGCATAGATACCATAATGGGAGCCATGCCACAGATACATACCTACGACCCGAACCCACCTTACTATGCCGAGACATCATTTGACCTCTTGGTTCCAAACAACCACAAATACCCGCTAGATGAACCCTGGCTACATAAGGCAATAGCCATGGTGCTGGACTACCATTCAATCAGCATGGTTAGCAGCGGCTACCTGAAGTACCCGTCTCCATACCCATCGCATCTTTTGCCCTCAGACGACGCAGTTGCCAAAGCACTAGTGAGACCTGAGATCGAACAGCAATACGCGATATACAACAACGTCTCAGCTGCTATTGCCATATTAGAGCAATACTGCATCAAAGGGCCGGACGGAAGATGGTATACGAAGGATGGCCCGAGTGCGGCGTATCTGGCTTTGTACAACGAAACAATTAGTCAATACACGGACGCCTTGCCGGACGTGCCTGGCATAAACATACCGCTCGGCCCATGGAGCATCATGGATGAACAAGGATGGTCAGACGTGCTCGCAATAGACGCGATCGGAATGAGCATGATAAAGAACAGCCTTGGCATAACAATGACAGGGAAAGTCGTGGATTGGGGAACAAATACGGCAGACGGACAATCATTCAACTATGACTTCATGAATTTCTGCATGGAAGCTTCCACAGGCACAATGTACGACCGATATTATCAGATGTTCGTCGGAACAGACTACTACTGGAACCACTACGGTGACTACAGAAACCCAGATCTAGTCGAACTAATAAGGCAACTCGACATCACCGCAGGAGCAGCACAACAGACCGTCGCTGACAACATCCTCAAAATAATAGGAACAGACTTGCCGATTATCCCATTCGGAGGACACCCCAACTGGTACCAGTACAACACGATGTATTGGACTGGCTTCTCCAACAAAGCCACTAACCCAATTCTTCCAGCAGGCCCATTCGGCGGAACAGCAACAAGCGGACTCATGCAGACAGTCGTCCTGGATCTAAATTCGAGTGTATCACCTCACTACAGCGACATTGCGGTGAGCAAAGCAAACGTGGTGCCGGGAGAAAACACGACGATATCGGCAAATGTGACAAACACCAGCAACCAAGCAGGCACGACCATCATACAGCTCTTGATCAACGGAGGTACGACCGCCAGCCAAACCGTCTCGTTCGCTGCAAACGAAACCAAAACTGTTTCATTCATCGTGTCAGAAACGACTCTCGGAACTTTTCTGGTCAACATAGGCGGGCTTACTGCAACTTTCGTTGTGGCGGCAGCAGCAGTAGTTCCAGCATACATTAACGGGAGTGTGACGGACGCAGGAACAGGAAACGCTATTTCGGGCGCATCGATCATTGCCGGTTCCTACCAAACCACCACGGGAACCAACGGAGCCTATTCGTTGCAGGTAGCGCCAGGAACGTACATCGTAACCGTGATCTTTGAAGGGTATAGCGCGGCGAATGTCACGGTCAGTGCATCGACGGCGGGACAAACCTACACAAATAACGTGGCTCTCACAGCGTCGCCATCTGGTGGAATACCGATATGGGTCTATGCTGTCATTGCCCTGCTCATAATAATCGCGGTAGTCGCCTTGGCCTACGCCTTTGTCTTCAAGAAAAAGAAATAGCTACAAACCCCATTTTTTTCTTCTGTAAGTTTCCAGAACTCACACTAACGACTGGACGATTCTCGATACGTCACCCATACGTTTCCTCTCATGCGTGCCGAAGTAGTCTTACCGTGGAGGTTCGCGGCAACCTGTAAGGGCATATCTTGGCGTCAATGTTAGTTTGCGAATCTCGCTTGCTCCAAGTTTCGCCACGATGCCGGTGAACTGCCGCCGAAGAAAAACTGCTAGTTAGCTAAACCCGACGTTTGTCGCTCGAAAAATCGGCGGGCACTTCATGACCCCTTGGCATTGATGATCGGTTCATCCCATCGTAATCAGTGTCGTATGCCTTTTTCCATCAGCGAAACAGGGGATGAGGTGGGATTTAGATTTTTTTCCGTCGACAGTCACGCTCTTGATGCCCTTGGATACGTGGTCTGGGTTCCTGACTTCTATTTCATAGATAGCGCTCCTAAAATGACGAATGATATCGAATTTTGCCCAGTCTGCGGGTATGCATGGGTCCACGAGCAACCCATGATATTGCGGCCTTATGCCGAGAATCCAGTTAGTTGCGACTTTGAACATCCACGCCGCGGTTCCCGTCAACCAAGACTGCCGTGCCATGCCAAAGTGGGGGTGATCTTTGCCAGCGATTGTTTGAGCATATACGTATGGTTCAGCTCTATGGATTTCTCCAATCTTGTTCTTGGTCGTAGGAGCAAGCTTCTTATAATATTCATAAGCTTGGTCTCCTCGCCCGAGGATGCATTCTGCCAGAATTGCCCAAGCATTCGCGTGACTCCAAACAGAAGCGTTTTCCTTTAGTCCAGGCACGTAACCCGTCAGTGCTCCGATCTCAGGACAGTACTTTGAGTAGGATGGAGCAAGAAGCATTATTCCGTATTCCGTGTCAAGGTGTTTTTTCACCGAGTTCATACACGCCAGGCCCTTCTCTTTCGAGGCGATCTGGCTGATGACGGCCCACGATTGAGCATTGACGTATATCTTTCCTTCCCTGCACCTTGAGCTTCCCACTGGATTCCCCGAGTCGTCATAAGCACGAACATACCATTTGCCATCCCATGTCGTTTCATTCACGTGGCTCTTCGTCTTGCCAGCCATAGCTGCGAACGCTTTGGCGTCTTTGCCTCGTGTATACTGTTTGCAGAGATCTGTCAGCTCCAATAAGACTCTGTGAAATAACATGGCTGCCCAGACGCTTTCGGCTGCGTTATTCGGACCCGGCAGGCTCAGGGGATCGTTCCAGTCGGCCGTTCCTAAAAGGGGCAAACCATGTTTGCCCGTGTGTTCAAGTGTGAAGTCAATCGACTTTTTCAAGTGCTCGTACAGGCTTGCCTTTGAACCTTCAACGAACTTTACGCCTTCATTCAAAATGGTCATGTCGCCTGTTTCTTTGATGTACTCGCAGGTCGAAAGAATCAGCCACAGATGATCGTCGCTGAAGAATTTCATCTGTTCTTTCACGTAAGGTGGCCAACCTCCTTCCCCGGACAACGGAAAGTAAAGGTGGTAGACGTGACCGTCTTCAAACTGGTTCTTAGCGAGATCTAAGATGCGTTGGCGCACCTTTTTCGGCAGAGCATGAACCACACCCAGAGTGTCCTGATTGCTGTCTCGGAAGCCCATTCCTCTTCCTACGCCTGTTTCGTAAAGAGAAACGTATCTTGACCAGTCGAAGGTTGTCTTGCACTGGTACTGGTTCCAGACGTTGATCATCGTGTTGAACTCTTCATCTGGAGTGTCAACGTTGAAGTTCTTCAGGTAAATGTTCCAGTGCTCCTTCAGCCTTTGAAACTCCCTCTCCACATCGGATTTTCTCTCATACTTTCGGATCAAGTTCCTAGCGTCAAGTTTTCTCTTTGCCACGCCTAGGACGAAGATCAGCGACTCTGCTTCTCCAGGACCAAGGACGGCAACGTTGCTTGTGGCGGCGATTGGGTTGCCTCCTTTAGCTTGAGAATTTGAACACTTACCTTTTTCAACGGCCACTGGGTCAGATTCGCCCCTGTAACTGCCGATAAACATCTCTCTGTTGCAGTCGTATCCAGTGACCTTTCCGCTCGAAGCGAAGAAGGCGTAGCCGGTGCTCACATCGAAGAAACTGTAGAAAATAACGCCACCCTCGTACGCAGCTATGCCTAGACCTTGACTGCACTGAAGATCCGTCAAGTCGTTGAAGGCCTGCCAGAGACAGAACTCTCCGTATGAGAACACATTCAACTCTTTCTTCTCGGAAGAAGCATTTTTCAAAGTGAGCATCCAAACCTCCAAGTTGTCGTCCAGGGGCACAAAATATGTGACTTCCGCCTCAACGCCCGAGTTCGAAGACGCTATCTTGGTATACCCTAAACCATGTCTGCATTTATACGCGTCCAACTTGCCAAGAACCGGCTGCCACGTCGGAGACCAATATTTCCCTGTCTTGTTGTCTCTGATGTAAATGTACCTTCCAGGCCTATCTGCCGGGAGGCTGTTATACCTGTACCTGAGAATCCGCCGATAGAGCGGATCTATGTGGAAACTGTAGCCTCCACCCGTGTTAGAGATTATAGCGCAATATGCGTTGTTACTCAGGTAGTTGATCCACGGCGTAGGCGTATCGGGCCTGGTAACGACGTACTCCTTGTTGTCTCGCGAAAAATATCCATAACTCACCGTGACACCGAATCTAGTATGCTATCGTATTCTTTTATGCTTTTTTGGAAGCAAGAAAGACGAAAATGATCAATGAGCCATGAGGACAGAGGTGACAGGCTTCAAGAACGATCGGAGAGTCTAACCTCTGTTTCAGCCCTCACAGAACGGCACTGCACCATCGGCACTATACCGCACGATTTTTCTCCTGATCAGTCTCCGCTTACCTGTCAAAGCACGCCTGGACAAGATCATCCAGACGCGCGGTTGCCACGCACTGAACAGTGTCGGCGCCGCCGTAGTAGATCTTAACTTCCCCGTCCTCCTCAAGAATAGCGCCACTCGTAAACACAACGTTAGAGGTCAACCCAACCCGCTCATATTGCTCCCTTGGCGAAAGAATAGGCGCTTGGGCTCTTGCGACAATTTCAGCTGGGTCATTCAGATCGAGCAGCATCGCCCCGAGATGGTAAACGTACTGGTACCCAGCCATCACGTGAACGCCATGCCAGATTTCAAGCCAACCTTTATTGGTCTTAATGGGAACCGCACCGGCCCCAATCTTCTTCCAGTACCAGTGGCCGTGGGTTCCGCGCTTGAACACGCACCTCGATTTGCCCCAGAAAACAAGGTCGGGGGAATAACTGATCCAAATGTCGCCGCGGTCATCGGGCAGGATTGGCCTGTCAAGCCGAGCGTAAAGTCCACGGATTCTTTCAGGAAAAAGCACTCCGTTTCGGTTGTCGGGCTCCGAAATGAAGCCACACGATTCAAATTTCTCAAAATCCTGCGTCTTCATCATGCCGATTCTGACGCCGTATGAACTGTGCGCCGCAAAAAGGATGTAGTAGACACCTTCGATCTCGGTAATGCGGGGGTCGTAAATCATCTGGTCAGTGTACTTCTTGAATTCTTCATCTTCAGGAAGCCTTATGGGCTCTCTGCGAACTTTGAAGTGATATCCGTCCTCACTGACAGCCGGTATGAAGTAATTCGATATGTCGATGCTTTCGGCTCTGCACAGCATCAAGTATTTCCCATCGAACTTAACGACCCCCGAGTTGTAAATGCCTGAGCATTTGAAAGGCATATCTTCAGCCGTTAGAATGGGGTTTTTTTCATAACGTTTGACAATCTCTTTCTTAGGATAAAGCATGCATTTCCCTTCTTGCGCTACAGCCGTGACTTATGATACTCCTGTTTTTCTTAAAATGATTTCTGAAAGACAACGTAGCTCTGGCTGACTCCACACTCGCCACGCAATGAAGCTGAGTGGGAGGTGTTGACGGCAGCAAAGAGCATGTTGAGAAATCATTAATATGCCCCAAAAAAAAGACTCCGCTCATTGCGCGAAGACTGTACGCGTGATCTCCTCATGTATCTTTGGGTTGCGGCGGAAGATCGGTTGCTGGCATAGCGCGCCTAAGGGAAGCTGAAACCATTTGTCTCGATTACGTGTTTGTACCAGTCATAACTCCTCTTTGGGGTCCGCATAAGGGTTTCATAGTCTGTACGGACGAGACCAAAACGCTTACTGTAACCTTCTGCCCACTCGAAATTATCAAGAAGTGCCCATACGAAAAATCCGTTGAGTTTCACTCCATTCTGAACAGCGCGATATGCCGCCGCAATATGATCTCGGAGGAAGGCGACTCGGTCGTCGTCCTGAACCCTGCCTCCTTTTGTCACGATATCTTCGAAGGCAGCCCCGTTTTCCGTGACGTAAAGCATCTGATCGCCGTACTCTTCCCGCAGACGAGTCAGTACCTCGTACAGTCCATCAGGATAGATCTCCCAACCCTTTTCCGTTGTAGGCGTGTTCTTAGCAACTACCTTGGCCTGCGTTACGGGATTTGAGGGGTCATGAGCTGCAAGCACGCGCGTGTAGTAGTTCACGCCCAAAAAGTCCAAGCGTTGCTTAATCAAGTCCATGTCCTCCCGATCAGGCTTCAACCCGAGTTCCTCTGCCAAACCAGGGTACTCCCCCTTGAAGACGGGATCCGTGTACCAGCGATTCCAGAATTCATCGAGCCTGCCGGCGGCCTTCACATCCTTCTCATCGTCGCTGATCGGATGCACGAGATTGAGATCTACTATTGTGCCTATTTGAAAATTCTTGTCCAAATCACGGAGAGTCTGAACAGCTTTTCCCTGAGTCAGCTGTAACTGGTGCGAAACCTTCAAAGCCAATTCGAGATTTCTTGCCCCCGGTGCATGGATTCCCGTGAGATGTCCCAACCACGCCATGCATCTGGGTTCGTTGAAAATCACCCATCGCTTGACCAAGTCGCCTAACTCACGGGCCATGAGTCCAGAATAATCCGCAAAATATTCAGTAATTTTCGGATTCGCCCATCCGCCCTCATCCTGAAGCGCCTGAGGTAAATCATAATGACACAAACATACCCAAGGCTCGATTCTGTTCTTGGAGAGCTCTTCGACGAGACTCTTGTAGAAGTTCAGACCAGCAAGGTTAACGTCACCCTTTCCTTTAGGAAGCACACGAGGCCAAGATATAGAAAATCGATAGGCCTGCACCCCCAACTCCCTCATCAAAGCCACATCCTCAACGTAGCGATGATAATGATCGCACGCCACGTCTCCAGTGTCACTATTCATAATGTTTCCTGGAGCGTGAGAAAAACGGTCCCAAATCGATTCGCCCTTGCCCTCCTCGTTCCAAGCACCTTCGATTTGGTAAGAAGAACTTGCGACGCCCCAGACAAAGCTGTTCGGAAAAGTGATACTTCTCGAGGTCACACACACGTAGTTTCACCTTTCCTTTTAGATATTCGCCCTTTTCCTTATTTGCGTTCTGCCTGACGCGCGCGTTGTCAGGTCTCTGTTGTCGAGCTCTTTGCCCCCAAGCTGCAAAATCAATGGATCTATGAGACTTCTCTTTCTCGGTATGCAAATTCATGTGTGACATGAGAAAGAGTGTGACTTCTTCGTCCATGCACTTTCTCAATTCTGGTTCGGTTTAGTTCCAACGATTTCTGGATGCCCCAAAGTCAATAATACTTGGAGCGTCACAGAAGCCCAGCTCCAACTTGAATATCTGCTTGAAATTCGCTCGGATTATTTCATTCCTTTTCTTTTCAGAAATGGACTAAACAAGAATTGGCTTTCGCGCGTACCTTTTTGACGACCAAATTGCGTGACAATAGAAAATTCGAAAGACTTTCCACAATATTGAAGAATCCATCAAGTGTAACAAATTGAAACGCGCGCGCTCATTTTCCAAATGACATACGTTGGCATGTCAGCGATATACTATGGCGACGAAATAGGCCTCAAGGGAAGCAAGGAATGGGAAGATAACAGGCGAGGAATGATCTGGGATGAAAAAGGGCGAGATCTCGAGCTTCATGGCTTTTGCAGAAAACTGATTAACGCGCTAGGAAGAAAAACAGGGCTCTGAAAGACGGAGACTTCGCCACGTTGCACTCGGACTCGAAAACGAACACTTATGCATATCTTAGAGCTCATGAAGAAGGCAGAGTAATGGTCGCGTTGAATAACTCATCGCGAAAACAGAACATTATAATTTAAAGCGGAAAAATCACTCCAGAACGAGAGTCCGTTTTCACCGACTTATCAACTGCACAAAATCACGAAGTGACAGCAGGGAACGTTCATCTATCCCTTGGGCCCTACTCTGGAGTTGTTCTCTCAGACCATTCTTGAGCCACTGAGGGAAAAATCGACGGTGAAAGAAAGAGCATGGCTCATTGGCAAGTCTGACCTCTTCTCGAATCATATTTGGATCATATATCTGACCGGAGGGAGGGTATGTGAGAGCACACATATGGAACGCCGGAGAATCCTTGATAAGTCCATTGCTGTAGTGAAGAATCCTAGAGGATTTCAAGAAGATGCTAACGAACCCTGAAACATCCGTCAGTGGAGAAATTAGCTCGCCTATCTCGGCCTCTAACCTATTCCTGTACTTGTGTGTTGCATGTCTCTCGCTCAAAGTTGGAAACGCGTCATTAAGGCTCCTCGTTCTGCTTTTGATTGAGGGTTTGAACCACGAATCCTAAACTTTAATCATTAGGTCTTGTTGTGTGCTTGGATTCGCAACGTATAAGTGAACGTAGCAACTCTTGATATTCACGATTACGATGAACGCTACACGACCAAACCATCGAATGCAGGTACTCTTTCACACGTTGGGCTTAAGTTGCCTAGGTGGGGCCATATTCCTGCAGCTCTTGGTTTTCACAGACATACTCCAACACGGGTATTTCATGGCAGTGGAAAACAACCCAGCCATTTTGTCCTTTGAAATACTCTTGACTGTTTTCTCTGCGACATACTTCGTTTACATGTACCAACGCTTCATTCGTTCGATGAGATAAAGAAAACCTCAACGCGCGTTTTCTGCCCTTTGGATCCGAGATTCAAAAACAGATAGAAAACGTTAAATAACTTCTGATCAAAACAGCGCCAGTAAGCTATGTTCGGAGGGCAAAAGGTGAGAAGACTAGCAAAGTCAAGTTTCATTCTTATCGTATGCATCTTGACATTGGCAATGATGTGTAAGGTAAGGGGGCAGGTTGGAGGGGAGAACGTCGACTTTTCTCGACTCAGAAATGCCCGGAATAAAGATCCAGGTTAATGCAACCGCGGAAGCTCTGCCTGCTGAATATTTGACGGTGTGGCTACGTCTGATGCCGCAAACGAGCGTCTACGTGGAACTGTTGAGATTCGAGGTTTATGGTTTCCTGAACGGAACGGACGAGGTTTCAATCGGAAGCGTGACTGACTACAACTTCTTTTTGAAGCGTGCGGACAGGGAGTACAACGGAACTTTCTTTATTCCAGATGGCGTGTGGGGTGTGACCTTTGGACAGATAACACTGACATATTCCGCCAGTCTGGGAGGCTTAGAGCTAAGGTTCCCAGATGCTGTCAGCGGTTTCTACATGACTCATGTTGAGAACGCGCTCCTCAAAGATCTTGAAAATCAACTCAAGACGGTGAATGAAAACTACGCGAAGCTAAACGATGACTACGCCAAGCTAAACGATAAATACATCAACCTTACAGGTGAGTATCTGCAGCTTAACCAGACTTTCGTGCAGCTTCAGCAGAATTATACTACTCTGTGGGGCAATTACACCGCGCTGCAAGGCACTATGAATGATGATCTGGACAACACCAGACGGGTGGCAGTCATCCTTGCCGTGACAACCGTCTTCTTCGTGGTCACAACAGTCTTCATGGTCATGCGTCGACCCAAAGAAAGTTGGTGAAAAGAAAGGTCACCCACAGCAGACGCTTGCATCCTACAGGAAGCACCCTCAGCGTGGGTTAGGTCGACTCTCGGAACGCGAAGTTTGTTACTGTCTGTGTAGTTTCTGTGCTGCCAGGAAGGTTAACCCATGTCTGGTCAGAGCTTCCGCCGTCATGTTGAGCGCATCGTGTTTGTCGAGATAGTTGGTCAGAAGTTTCGGCATCAGTCCCTTTTCAACGATGTCTTTCTTCGACAGAAAGTATTCCAGAATGTCTGATGGATGTTCTCTTTTTTCTTCAGTTGCAGGTATTCCGCCTTCATGTTTCGCGCTGATGTTTTTTACGTGGTCCGCAAGTTGCACAAGTTCGTCTGTGCGGTTGTATGGTTGCCTCACGATGCTCTTATAGGCTTCAGTGACGTGATGTTCAATTCGAACGATGTCTTCAAAACCGAACGCCTTTCTCACGTAGGCAGAAAGTTCAATCGTCTCGTTGTTGACGGAGTTTGAAAGATTAAACCCGATAAGCGGAGTGGAGCCATCATCTCTGCTGAAAAGCTTTGCAGTTAACAGCGTCCACAGGATCGAGTAGGGATTGTCAGTTCCTAGGAACACGGAAATCTTGAATTCAATGTCGATTCCAAGTTTTCGTAGCCAATATCCCAGCAAAACCGTCCCCGAATTCGCGTTCAAAACCTGCGGAAGCCCGTACTCCGTATAATAATGGAGAAATTCGTCAACCCATTTTAAAGTGTAATCATTCGGAATGCCTACGCCTCCAAAATATCCTGTAATCGTGTCCGCGCCGCCAAGATGAACATTGATGGGTTTGCCATCAGGTCCGGGCATTGTGCCTTTAGTATCCAGGGTTTGGACGTAAGAAGCCCCTACAACCTGCATCGCAGCCGCAAAAGCTACAATGTCGTCGTCCTCAACCTGCTCCTCCATCGAACGAACCCGTATATAGCGGGCAGGCATCAAGCTCCTCTGTGCAATAGCCCTCTTTGCTTCTTCAACAATCCACGGAAAGAAGTTGAACGCGCTAATTTCCAAAGTGACAGCAAAAGACTCGTCAAACTTCACTGACTCAGCCTTCTTTCCTAGGATTTTCTTCCGATATTCAGGGATGCTTATGAAAGCCTCTTCATCCCGCCTCTTCACTAGCCATTCAAGATCTTTCACAAACGGAGATCTCTTCCTCTCAAGCCTACCCAGGAGGTTTTCAATTCTGCGGGCTTCCTTGGCTTTGCGGTTAATCTCATCGACACCACCATACTTCTCAACAATCTGTAGGACAGCGTTCACGAGGGGATTATTCTTCTGTAACAAGAACTCGTTTATCTCCCTCAAATCTCCTTCGTCGATCCTCAGCCTTTCCCTAAGATCAGCCAAAGCCATCACCTTCCGCCTGCTAACTCCTGGACGTCAATCAATTTAAGCGTTTCAGACCGTTTGCATACTCAATAGAATTTCGCTTCGTGTGCGCAAAATGAAGGATAATTTCATCAACACAGAGAGCTGAATAGTCGTTAACGACCAGACATACACCGACGTAATGGTTTTGGCACTATAAGACTCAAATGATATAAGAAGCGTTGTTGGAATAAAAAGGTGGAGATTAACCATGTACAAGCCGGAAGGCATTATGCCCGCGCTGGTGACGCCCTTTACCGACGACGGGAAAGCAATTGACGAAGAAAGGCTGCGGAGTTTAGTTAACCATTGCATCGAACTGGGCGTTCACGGAGTCGTCCCGTGCGGTACGACCGGCGAGTTTGTGAACCTTACGAACGAGGAGAAAAAGCGCGTAATCAAAATCGTGGTTGACGAAGTGAACGGCCGAGTTTCAGTGATTGCTGGGACAGGAGCAAGTGGCACAGACCAAGCGGTGGAAATGACGAGGTACGCAAAGGACGTTGGCGCTACCGCTGCCCTCATCGTCACACCGTTCTACCTAAAACCAGCAGACCGCGGGATATACGAGCACTACTATACGATTGCGAATGAAGTCGACCTGCCCATAATTCTCTACAACATTCCGCAGTGCACAGGCTTGTCTCTTCCTTGGCAGATGGTGGAGGATCTAGCACAAATCCCAAACATCGTCGCATTGAAGGACAGCAGCGGACAGCTAAGCTTCATCTTGGCCGTTCTGGAAAAAGTCAGGGACAGAATAAACGTTCTGTGCGGGCACGACGAAATTGTCGTGGCAGGACTCGCAGCCGGATGCTCAGGGGCAATCCTTGCTAGTGCCAACGTCATACCCGACATCTGGATTCAAATCTATAACCATGTGAAGAAGGGTGAGCTGCAACAGGCCCGCGAACTTCAATACAAAGTCCAGAAAATAGCTAGAATAATAGCGGGAAGCGGCGCCGTAGGCACAAAAGAGGCG
>Ga0187866_1001243_pt1 | contig 25086 bp, 16 predicted proteins | sample June2016WEW_11_1_3_FD_133013 | JGI IMG/M metagenome (GOLD analysis project Ga0187866, IMG submission 133013) | Peatland microbial communities from SPRUCE experiment site at the Marcell Experimental Forest, Minnesota, USA - June2016WEW_11_150 | ecosystem: Environmental > Terrestrial > Soil >...
CAGTTGCAGGCCAGAGCGGCCATATTAGCCGCCAGGATGCCTGCTATCATAATGCCTCGCAGTCCGACTCCGAGCAGATTATTGCTCATCACGCCCCAGGCGGTATCGGGGTCGGAGATTGAGCTCTGGTAGAGAGCATAAGCAAGTAAACCGCACATCGCCCACATAATAGTGAGAACTCTTTTTGTATAGTTGCCGCCCAGGCCCCCGACTCTTGCGGTAATTTCATCTTTAGCTGAGCCGTTGTGGGCCATATTTCCCTGATGGCCGGTAATACCGATGACATAATTGGCCAGCAGAAACGCGGCGATTGAACCTAAGGAGAATTCGTCCAGACCGGAGCCGAAAAAGGACAGCATATGCTCAGGCACTCTTGCGGCAAATACACTCCAGCCCCCCAGTTTGACAAGCGCAAGCGGAATCATCATTATTGAAAATGCGAATATTAAAAGTCCCTGGATTACATTGTTCCAGACCGTTGCCTTAAGTCCTCCCATTATTACATATGCGCCTACAAAGACCGTATAGATTATGTAAAACCAGGAAGCTGGGGTGTAAGATATAGAAGCGCTGATTTGCTCTTTTATGTACATACTGTCGAGGGCTTTATATCTTTCGGTCTTTTCCGGCGGAAGTTGTTTGGCTTTGTAAAGTTTGTTGAGCTGGTCATATTCCTGGAACAAAACCATTTGTTGTTTTTCAGCGGCGGTGCATTTCTCAACCGGTTTGATTGTCATTGCCTCAAAAGTTCGAAACGTGATTTTGTAGCTCATTCCGGCGAGAATTACAGTCAGCCAGATTCCAACGCAGGCATAAAAAACGGACAGGAATTTACTTTTGAAGCGTTCATCGAACAGCTCAGCCATTGTAATCAGCCGGACTCGTCTGAACCAGCCGGCTATGAACCAATAGTAGGGCCCCGAAAAGATAGGGGCCAGCAGAAGCCATACGCCGGCGAGTCCTTTGCTGAATGCGAAACTGGCGGTACTTACAGCGTTGCTGGCATCAATTATGGTGGCCATGTTCATAAAGTACTGGAGAAGTTTGCCTACCGAGCGGCCGGCCATAAAGAAGTCTTCCTGGCTGCGCACTTTGCCCACGGTTCTTTTACCAACGTAGGTGATGGCCGCCAGATAAACCACGATTAATAAAACATCTATCGGGTGAAAACCCAAAATATACATGCTGTCAGTCCTCTCACTTATGGCTACAGTGCTAACTACGCTTTACTAGAGGGCATCTCAAGGTGACATCCGCTCATATCTAAGGTTTAGCTGCCTCGTTTGCGTCCGCAACAGGTTCGCTGCGGAAGAGCGGCTTTAATTCCGGTGCGGCCCTGGTAAGTCCCTCAACGACGAGACGGGCAAACATCACACTGCCTTTGGCATTTAGATGTGTGTTGTCATATTGATTGTTTTCCTTCATGGGACTGAATTCCAAGCATTTTTCTTTGCCGAGTTTCTCGCATAATTGTTTGCTGCTGGTGTACAGGTCGACAACCGGCACGTTCTTTTCCTTAGCGAGCGACTTAACTGCTTCAGCATAGTGAGTCAGGGTGGAGTTAATCTTATTGGGGTCGGATTTGTCCCACTGGCGGCGCACCATCGAGGTTACCAATATCGGCTTTGCTCCGATTGCTCGAACTTCATTTATGTATTGTGTCATATATTCACGATAGGTGGTATTGGGGTCTGTGGTGCGTTCGCCTTTGTTTGGTTCATCGTTGTGGCCGAACTGGATTAAATAATAATCGCCTTTAAGGGCCAGCGCCTTCGTCAAGCGGCCCTCGCTAATGAAGCTTTTGGAGCTTCGGCCGCCGATGGCTGTATTAATGCACTCCGCACGGTCGGTAAGAAAACTCTTAAAGCCGGGGCCCCAGCCCTGCCTGTCTGAGACCGTCGAATCACCCATCAGGACGAAACGAATCTTATGGTCCGGCAATTTTGCCGTAACAGGCGGCCCCGCTGCCGCATTGGTGTCCTGCACAGTCCCGGCCCAAAGGGAGCCGGGGGCGATGAATCCGGTCAAATTAAAAATACAAACCGCTAAAACTAATCCTGTAATCATTTTGCACTTCATAATAAATTTCCCAATTTAACAATAAAAAACCGTAATGTTAGAAACCCTAATATTATTCTGAAATTGCAGGTTTTGGCGACGGACTGCAATTTTTGAAAGTAAGTCCGGAGGTTGAATTAGAATCGATTGTCCAGGGTGGTGTACTGTTTGTAATATTGATTGTGTCAAATGTGCTGTTTGTGCAATATTTGATATAGGCCCCGCCGGACGCGGCGCCATCTATGGAAACGTTGCTCAGAGAAAGATTAGTATGCGGCGTGCCGGCTAATCCGCTGACATAAATTCCATACTTTTTAAGGTTGGTGCAGGTAATGTTCTTTACTGTGATATCCTTAAATTGTCCCGGGCCGCCCGATGGATAATCGCAGCCGTAAGAACTGTCGAAAAATATCGCGGAATGTTTGGCAATATTTTTGATGTTAATGTCCCTGCAGAGGACGTTTCTGGCTCCGCCGCCTTGTTTGGTTCCGGTTTTGAACCTGAGGCCGATATCCGTTCCGTCAAAAACGCAGTCCTCTACTAAAACATTCTGAATCCATGCCCCTGTAAAACTGCCGAAAACTACGCCGCCGTGACCTCGTTTGGCAATACAGTTGAAAACCCTGATATTGTTGTCGGGGCAATTTTCTTTTACGCCGTCAGCGCCGACACCTGCATTAAAATTAATGCAATCATCACCGGCGTCGAAACTCGAATTGAAAATATATGCTGTGTCACTTGTCGCAAGGTCAATGCCGTCGGCATTATGAATATCGTAAGTAGTAACCGTAAGTCCGTTTACTGTGATATTTTTGGAGTAGCTGATAAAGATGACGTGCATCGGGGAGTTTACCAGTGTGAGTCCGCCGAGATATAAGCCATCAACACCTTTTACGGTAATCATATCAGCTCTGGCGCTGTCTTCATTGGCGTCCTTTGCCTGGTTACTGCCCAGTATTGTATCCTTGTGCCCGATTATAGAACCGACAGCATCAGAACCGCCGTTTACGGTGCCTGAACCGCAAATTCGGATATTGGTAATGCTTCCGTATGTTGTGGCGTAAGCGTTTATCAGGCCCATATAATTATTGCCTGATGCATAATAGGGGAATCGTTTGCTTGTTAACGGATAATCAGCGGTGTTATCGCTGCCTCGCAAAATTCCGTCGATTTGAAGCGTCATATTGCTTTTTAAGAAAAGAGCGCCGCTGACAAATGTGCCGGAAGGAATTAGAACTTTGCCGCCCGGTGTGCATTCATCAATGGCTTTTTGTATTGCGGCAGTATTTAATGTTTTGCCGTCGCCGACTGCGCCGTATGCCGTAACATTAAACACTTTCATTGGAGGAGCTGTTGATCGTATGACTTTATTGCTGGGCCCAGATTCTTCTCCGGATGCATCTACGGCTTTTACAATAAGTGAATAAGGAGAATTGGCTTCCAATCCTGTAATATTGTAAAAAAGGTTTTTTGTGTTGCCGGCCAAAGACCCGTTTTGATAGACGTTATAACTGACAACATTTGAATAATCTGACGGTTTGCTCCAAATAGCCGTAATGCTCGAATCATCATAAGCCATAGGGGGAACCATCAATTTTTGAGGCGTAGCAACAAATACAGCTTTACTAACGGCCGTTTTTGGTGCGTTGGAATCAGGTATAGTTGAACTCTGGGCCTGTTTTTGGAAAACAGCACAATCAAACCATATTGAAAAGGCAACGAATAGAATGAGGTTTTTTCGCATACCGGGCACTCCAAAGATTTTATCAAAATACGGCCTTTAAGGAACTTCCATTCTAATATGCCGCTAAGTTTCCAAGGTAGTCTTTTTGCGCAAAAAAAAGGATAATATCGCGCAAATATTCCTATCCGGCCGAAATTTTACCAGGTTTTATGTTATAATGATATGCAAATTGGTTGTCTTTTGGAGTAGCAGGTATGAAAAGAGCATTTTTGGCGGCAGGGGTTGCTGCGGTTACATCGTTCTTGGGAGGTATCTTAGTTTTATGTTTATGCTTTTCATCAAATGTCCTTGCCGCAGCAGACGGCTGGGCCAGTCAGAACGGCGGCACCACAGGCGGCCAAGGCGGACCGACTGTAACTGTAACTGATGAACCCAATCTCATTAAGTACGCCTCAAGCACTACACCAGGTCCATATATTGTCCAGGTCTCAGGCACTATCACTATCACTGACTCGGATGGTATTCGTCTCAGTGCGAAAAAAACCCTCAGGGGCATAGGTGAGAATCCGACCCTCATAGGAAACATCAATTTTACAAACCGTGATAGTAATATGGTTATTGAGAGATTGAACATCACCAATCCTTATAAAGGAAGTGCATACGATGGCATCAGTTTAAAGCAGGACATAAACAATGTCTTTATCACAAAGTGCACTTTCTATGATTGTGGTGACGGCGAACTTGACATAACCAACCGATCCAACTATGTTACCGTATCATGGTGCAAGTTTTACTATACCCCTTCTGCTCCGGATCCCGGCCACACCTTCTCAAGTCTCGTCGGCGCCAGCGACAGTCAAACCGCTGACAGGGGCAAGCTAAAAGTAACCTACCACCACAACTGGTGGACCACTGGGTGCAAAGAAAGAATGCCTCGCGTCCGTTTCGGCCAGGTTCACGTCTATAACAATTATTACAGCGATCTTGTGGCCGGCGGTTATTGTGTTGGTGTAGGCGTTGAATCCAACATTCGGGTAGAGAATAACTACTTCAATAGCGTACCCAATCCCTGGGCAGATTACTATACCGGAAATGGGGCCGCGGGAGCAATCGGCTGGAATACCGGCAATGTATTTTACAACTGCACAACTCCAACATGGGCAACAAACAACTACGCGACGATCTTTACACCGCCCTATTCTTATACACTCGACAATGCTCAAGATATCCCAATTATCGTACAAAACGGTGCAGGCGCCGACGGCAACGATACGACGCTTCCACACTGGGCCTTTGGTCCTTACGGCGACTTCGACCGCAGCGGCATAGTAGATATGAACGACCTTAAGCAGTTTGTTGATTACTGGCTGGTCACTGACTGCAATCAACTTGCCAATGCAGATTACAATGGCGATTGTAACGTTAATTTCTATGAATTTGCTCTCTTTGGCGGTAACTGGAGATACATTCCACCCGATACCACTGCTCCGGCAGCACCAAAAAGCTTGTGGGCATTGGGCAGTAATGGAACAGTCCCACTGGACTGGGCCGACAATAACGAACCTGATTTTGCCGGTTATAATATATATCGTTCGACAACATCAGGCAGCGGCTACAGCAAGTTAAATGTCTCGCTTCTGAGTAACTCAAATTATACCGACAATAGTGTCGTAAACGGCACGATGTATTACTACGTTGTAACAGCGGCAGATACTTCCTCGAATGAGTCCGGCCACTCGGTCGAAGCATGTGCCGTGCCCGACAGCAACGCCAACATTATCCTTCAGGAAAATGCCACGGGCTTTTGCGGTGTTGATGGTCCTGTCGAAAGTGAGTGGGCGGGCTTCACCGGCGCCGGTTACGCAAATACGGACAACGCTCTGGGCAAGGGCGTTAACTGGAAAATAAACGTGCCTTCCGACGGCAACTATACTTTTGTATGGAGATATGCTCTTGCCAGCGGCGATAGAACAGGCAAACTAATTGTAAACGGCGCTACACTTGTACCGAGTATCAGTTTTCCGGCCAGCGGCGCCGTGACAACCTATATCGAAACTACACCGATTGATGTAGCCCTGACCGCCGGCATTAATGACCTGCGCCTTGAAGCGACAACTGCCGATGGACTGGGGAATATCGATAACCTGAAAATAACCGGCATTAATCCTCAGGCAGCAGGTTGTCAGTAGCAACAATCAGTAATGATTTTCTTTCGGAGTTGTAGTGATGAAGAAAACTATTTTGCGGTTGGCGATAATGCTGTGGATACTTTTTGCGGCGTATCCTGCGTATTGCAGTACTTATTTTGTTGACCCAAATGGCAATGACAGCAACGTTGGCGATATCAACCATCCCTTTAAAACGATTCCCCATGCTGTCGGAGTGGTTGCGGCCGGCGATACAATTTATCTTCGCGGCGGCAGACATTATTATAGCGCGAAAATTTCCATATCCAAAGTCGGGACAAGCAGCGCCAGGTATAATCTGATTGCTTATCCAGGAGATGCGAACAGACCAATCCTCGATTTTTCCGCAATGGCATATGACAGCAGCAATCGTGGGATAAGTTTAAGCGGACAATACTGGCATATCAAGGGTCTGGATATTTACAAAGCCGGCGACAATGGAATGAATATCAGTGGCTCAAATAATATTATTGAATTCTGTTCTTTCTATGAGAATTGCGACAGTGGTTTACAATTAGGCGGGGGGGCGTCGAATAATCAGATTATCAATTGCGATTCATACTATAATTATGATTATCTTTCAAGTACACCCGGAGGTAATGCCGATGGCTTTTCTCCAAAACTCGATGTCGGCACAGGCAATTATTTCTACGGCTGCCGGTCATGGCAGAATTCTGATGATGCGTATGATGGATATCTGACCACAGCTAATGAGGTAACTACTACTTATGAGAAATGCTGGGCTTTTAAGGCCGGGTATCTTAAAAATGGCTCTGTAAGCCAGGGTAATGGCAATGGCTTCAAGATGGGTTCTTCGACCAATAATCATAATGTCATTCTGAAGAACTGCTTGTCATTCCAGAATAAAGCCAAAGGATTTGACCAAAATCACAATAAAGGTTCGATGACACTTTACAATTGCACAGCGTATGGTAATGGGGGTGCTAATTTTTCCATTTATGAAACCCTGGCTACCGGTAAAACAGCAACCGTTAAAAATGGTGTCGCTTATACAGGCGGCACGAATAATCTTGGCACCTTTGTCGTACAAGCGACAAATAGCTGGATGAATCCCCCGTTTGTTGTTACCAGTGCGGATTTTGTCAATACTGACCCTTCTGCGGCGTATGGCGCAAGAAAAGCTGACGGCAGCTTGCCGGACATTAATTTTATGCACCTTGCCGCCGGAAGCGACCTCATTGATGGTGGAACGTATGTCGGGCTGCCTTACCACGGAACCGCACCTGACCTCGGATACTTTGAGTATGGCGGCTGTACAACCCCGTTTGCCTCAGACCTCAATGGCGACTGCGAGGTGGATTTCTTCGACTATGCTCTATTGACTGACGTATGGGCAGGCGACCTGATGGACATTGCTCAATTCGCAATAGAATGGCTGACCTGCAATAGAGACCCTGCGAGCGAGTGCTGGCAGCAATAAAACCAACGCCGTCTAATGAGCATTGCTTCGCGATTAAAATCTTGAAAGTTTTACTATAAAGCTTATTTTTGAATGGATGGACGCAAGCTCAAACAGACGGTCTTTTTTAATTTGCCTGATATTAGGACTAATTACCTTTGCCGTTTTTTATCAGGTACACAGTTTCAAGTTTATTACTTATGATGACCCCTATTACGTCTATAAAAACCCGGATATACAATCTGGCATCACGCTTGAATCCATCAAATGGGCTTTTACCACCGGTTGGACGGCCAATTGGCATCCGTTAACATGGCTGTCGTATATGCTGAACTGGCAGCTTTTTGGTTCTAATCCCGCAGGTTATCATATTGTTAATCTGATTTTTCACATTGCGAACACTCTGCTTCTTTTTATTGTCCTGGGGCAGATGACACGTTCGATTTGGCCAAGCGCCTTTGTAGCGGCTTTATTTGCTCTTCATCCGCTTCACGTCCAATCCGTCGCGTGGGTATCCGAACTCAAAGATGTGCTGAGCACTTTTTTCTGGGTGCTCACAATGTGGGCATATTTCCGTTATGTGAATAAGCCGGGCATCAGCCGATATTTGTGGATAGTTATATTTCTCGCCCTCGGTTTAATGTCAAAACCTATGCTGGTAACTTTGCCTTTTGTATTGCTTCTGCTTGATTATTGGCCGCTTGAGCGTTTTAGGCGGCGCACACTTTTATATTTGGTTGGAGAAAAAATTCCTTTTTTTGTTCTCATAGCGGTTTCAAGTGTTGTTACATTTCTTATACAGCAAAACAGCGTGGCGGTAGTATCGCTTAATGTGCTCCCTTTAAAGTTCCGTATTCTCAATGCTTTTGTTTCTTACACAGGATATATAGAGAAAATGTTTTGGCCGGGTCGCTTAGCCGTATTCTATCCGCACCTCGGCCGAAATATATCGGTGATGTATGCCGCGATATCAGCCGGTTTTCTGCTGGCCGCAACTGTTCTTGTGATTCGATTTGGAAAAAATCGCCGATACCTGGTGACAGGATGGTTCTGGTATATCGGAACGCTTGTGCCCGTCATTGGCATTGTCCAGGTCGGCATCCAGGGTATGGCAGACCGTTATAGTTACATTACACTGACGGGTTTATTTATTATCATTGCCTGGGGAGTGCCGGACCTGCTAACAAAATGGCGATATAAAAAAATCGTACTTGCTTCATTGGCGCTGCTGATTGTTTCAACCATATCGATAAGTACTTATAATCAGCTTCGGTACTGGCGAAACACCTTGACTTTGTTTCAGCATGCTATTGATGTGACAAAAGATAATTTTATGGCGATGAATGAATTGGCCTGGTATTTGGCAGTTGACCCTAAAATTACAGCGCACAATCCTCACAGGGCAATACAGCTTGCCGCAGAGGCCTGTAAAATTACCCATTACATTGACATTGGAAATTTGGATACCCTTGCTGTCGCTTATGCCGCGGCAGGCAATTTCAGTAAAGCCATAGAAGTAACTGGAAAAGCCGTGGAATTGAGCCAATCTTCCGACCAGGGAACGCTCAAAAAGGAACTTGAAAACCGGCTGGCCCTGTATAAGGCCGGCAAACCTTATATCGAAAATGAGCAATAAATTGACTAAGTACAGCAGTTTTTGGATTTGTCTGACATTGACGCTTACCACCGTAGCGGTCTATTGGGAGGTATGCAGCTATGATTTTGTTAATTATGATGACCGCGGCTATGTTTATAAAAATCCGAATATCCAGGACGGCATAACACTCCAGGCGGTCAAATGGGCATTTACTACCGGTTATGCTTCCAACTGGCATCCCTTGACATGGCTGTCGCATATGCTCGACTGGCAGTTCTTCGGCCCTAACGCCGGTGGCCATCACCTTACTAATCTTATATTTCACATTGCAAATACCCTGCTTCTCTTTCTTGTCCTAAGGCGAATGACAAACGCCTTTTGGCAAAGCGCATTTGTCGCAGCTTTATTTGCCCTTCATCCGCTGCACGTCGAATCCGTCGCCTGGATTGCTGAGCGTAAAGATGTCCTGAGCACATTCTTTTGGATACTGACGATGTGGGCATATCTGCGATATGTCAAACATCCGAATGTTTTGCGTTATCTGTTTGCGCTGTTAATGTTTGCTTTCGGTCTTATGTCAAAGCCGATGCTGGTAACTCTGCCTTTCGTGCTTTTGCTTTTGGACTATTGGCCCCTTGAGCGTTTTGGGAAGCGGACGATTTTCTATTTGATTCGTGAAAAAATTCCTTTCATTGTTCTCTCGACAGCTTCAAGCGTTATTACTTTTCTCGTACAGCGAAGCAGCGGGTCAGTAGTAACAACTACTGTGATTCCTCTGCAGGTTTTCGTTTCCAATGCTTTTGTTTCTTATGTAAAATATATAGAGAAAATGATTTGGCCGAGTCGTTTGGCCGTATTGTATCCGCACCCGCTCAATAATTTGACAGCCGGACAGGTTGCAGCGGCGGTATTGATATTGTTGGTGATATCCGTTTTGGTAATTCGCCTGGCCGCGAGCCGCAGGTATTTACTCGCAGGCTGGTTCTGGTATCTCGGAACGCTTGTCCCCGTCATCGGCTTTATTCAGGTTGGAAATCAGGCTATGGCTGACCGCTATAGTTATATTACACTAACGGGTTTATTTATTATTATCGCCTGGGGGGTGAGTGATCTTTTGGCCAGATGGAAATATAAAAAAATCGTACTTGCTTCATTGGCAGTGCTGATTGTTTCAACCTTATCGATATGTACTTATAATCAGCTTCGCTACTGGCGAAATACCCTGACTTTGTTTCAGCACGCTCTTGATGTGACCGAGAATAACTATATAGCGCATCTTCAGATGGCCGAATTTCTCTACGAGCAGCAAAGATTGGACGAGGCCGTCACGGAGTATCAAAAATATCTTCAGATAATGCCTAATGACCCTGACGTGCTCAACGCTTTTGGCGTTATACTTGGCCGGCTGGGCAGACACGATGAAGCCGTCAGGTATCTTATCAAAGCTCTGCAAATCAAACCCGATTTTGCTGATGCTCATGCCAATATAGGCTATGCCTTGATAATTCGAGGCAATCTCGATGAGGCCGCGGTGCATCTTGCTAAGGCACTGCAGCTTGACCCTAACTCTGCCTTGGTGCACTACCATTTCGGAAATATTCTGGTACAAAGCGGCAAAATCAATGAAGCTGTCACACACTTCGAAAAGGCTCTGCAGCTGAAGCCGGACTGGGTTGAGCTTATGAATACAATGGCCTGGTATTTGGCAGTAAATGAAAAAACTGCGGTTCGCAATCCAGACAAAGCGGTGAAACTTGCCCAGCGGGCCTGTGAACTTACTAACTATGAGGAACCTGAATTATTGGATACACTGGCCGTTGCTTATGCTGCGGCGGGCAACTTCAGTAAAGCCATAGAATTAACCGGAAAAGCCCTGGAATTGTGCCAATCTTCCCAGCGGGCAACACTTAAAAAGGAGCTTGAAAGCCGGTTGGTTCTGTATAAGACGGGCAAACCTTATATCGAAAATGAGCAATAAAAGCAACGCGGTCTAATGAGCGTGGTAAAGCTGGCGGTATTTCTGAGGCAGCATTCCGGTGATTTTTATAAAGGCGCGTCTCATATTTGAGGTGTAATGAAATCCTGAGTGGGCGGCTATTTCATCGATTGGAAGATTTGTCTCAATGAGCATTGCTTTAGCGATTTCGAAGTGCGCCTGAATGATTTCATCGTGTACGGATTTTCCGATTAAATCATGGAACTTCAACTGCAGCAGGCGCTTGCTCATGCAAACGTGGTTGGCGATTGCATCGACCTGAAGCGGAGTATTGCCGTTTTCCCTGATATACTTCATAGCTTCTACGATAGTAGGGTTGTCGATTGCGTAGATATCCGTTGAGCCGCGTGTTTCGACATGCGTCGGCTGAATTTCTATGCACTGTCCCTGCATGGTTTCATGTCCTGCTATCATTTTGTCGAGCAGTTTGGCGGCATCGTAACCGGCTTTTTTGAAATTAAACGCGATGCTCGACAGCGGCGGGTCGCAGATATTGCAGATAGCATTGTCGTTATTGACGCCGAGGATGGCGATTTCGTCCGGAATGTTGAAGCCGGCTTCTTTGGCCACATTGATCAAATAGCAGGCAAATATGTCGCAACTGGCCAGTATGGCTACCGGCTTGGGGAGTTGTTTAAGCCATTCTATTAGTTTCTGTTGGCCGGTGTTGAGCGCCGTGTTAATCCATAGTCTGGTAAATGGCGTCATATCATTTTTAAGAAGCACCTGCTTTTCTTTGAACACATGCACATTATAACCCCTCTTGGCCAGATATTGGGAAAAGTGTTCCAGCCTTTCAGCGGACCACCTTGCCTGCGTAAGGCCGAAAAATGCAAGATTTTTGAATTTCTTTTTCAGCAGATATTCGCAGGCCATCTGTGCGACCTCCTGGGAATTCGCGCTTACAAAGGGAAGATTGAGCAAATTTTGTATCGTGGCCACTCCTATCACGGGTATGCCGATCTGGAGCAATTCTTTTGCCTTTATAGTTGTCTGTATGCTTACAAAAGCGCCTTTACAGCCTCTTTCCTTGAGAAACGTCAGTGACTTTAGCGAGCAATCAGGCCAGGTAATCAACTGCCGGTCTCCCTTGTCACGGATGTATTGAGAAATGCCGGCCATCAACCCTTCGGTGTTGTGAGTGATATTATTGTGAGCGAAAGCTATTTTTATTTTCTCTTTCATCTCATCATTACCTTTGTCTGTTCTTTAGTTTTTGCGTGAGCACAAAAGGCTTTCGAGAAAACCGAAGTGGTGAACTATTATATCGATTGAAATGGATTTGTCAACATGCTGCAACTTGTAAGCTGGGATAGCCGTACATCACGCGCCGATTTTCATTTTTGAGATAGTGAATTTCAAATGATTTTTCGCAGGCGCAGCGGCAATATTCGCAATGCAGTATAATCTGGCAAAGAGCATATTTTCTCTTTTTATTTTTGTTTTTCTTGAGCACCGAACCCCATGGACGAGCAAATAATACGGCCTTTGCGGGTGAAACCAGGGGCAAAATTCCCAAAAAAGTAAGAATTCAAAGTATCAGCTGACAGATATCGCCGGAACATCAAAATTAGCGATTTAGCCGGCTTTTTTGGGCCTAAGCATAAAATACATAATTTTTTGTAAGTTCTCGAATTTTATTGCGTTAAAACTGCTGGGCAATTTTAAGAAAAAACAGCATATCTAAGCATAATTAGGAGCTAACCCCTTGATTTTGATGCAGTTACGGCCTTTGCGCGAAATCGACTTTATTAGTGCGCAAAATGGCCTTGTTTTGAATGTTAATTTTTGAGAGAATTGTTTAATGAAGAAGTGTGCCTTGTATATGCGGTGCCTGGTGTGTGCCGGGTACCTGTTGTGAATACAAGTAGAGCGCGCGTATCTTTTATTGTTTTAGTTTTTGGAGGAGATGAGAATGAGAATGGGAAAATGTGTAGGTGTATTATTAGTTGTGTGTCTTATGGCCAGCAGTGCGTTTGCAACTAACAGCTGGACTGCCTCAACCGGCTCTTGGGGCACGGCAAGTAACTGGAGTAACGGAGTGCCTACCGGTACTGAGCAGGTCAAGATTCTTGCAGGCAAGGTATGTACTTTGGATGTTGCTGCGGGAGGTATAGGTATTGGCAACGGGTCTAAACTTACTGTAGGTACTGCCAACACAGGATTAGCCGAGCTGGATATTACAAGTACTGGATCCGTCACCTCAGGAATAGAGATCCAAGTTGGCGATGCCGGCAGCAAAAACGGCAAGGTAGTTCAGACCGGCGGAACCGTTACTTTGTCCAGCGGAACTGGCGGCAACACAAAACTCGAAGTGGGATATAAGGACAGTATCGGCTCTTACACAATATCCAGCGGTTCTATAACTGGAGTTGATACTTACAGCCAATTGCTTTTAGGGTGTTCCGGTAGTACAGCTGGTGGAAATGGAACCTTTACTGTGCAGGGTACAGGCAGTTCTATCAGCGTTGCGTATCTTTATATTGCGTGCCAAAGTTCTACAGCCACGTATAACTGTACTGCCAATCTCGCATTCGAGATTAATGGCGGCGTAAGTGCCATTAGTGCGAAGAGTGTTTATATCGACCCGACAAATGCAGTTGGCTCAATTGCAAATCTGAGCGTTACCAAGACAGGCGCACTTCCGGGTGGTAATATCCTCCTGATCGACAATAAGGGAGGCAGTGCGGTGGGAGGCGCGTTTGATAATGTGGCATGGGGCAGCACTATAACTCTTGGCAGTGTTGCCTATACACTGACAAACCAGTATTGCAGCGGTCTAGACGGAGACAGCTTAACTAATGATGTCGCTTTGATAATTCCGGAACCTGCCACAATTGCATTGCTCGGTTTGGGCTTGCTTGCCTTAAGACGCAACAAAAAGTAAGAAGTTTATCAGAATTCAGAACTCAGGGCCATATTCGATATATGAGTATGGCCCTGAGGCGATTTGGGCGGTCATAGTTGTCTGTATATGCTCTTTTGCAAGTCGAAGAGAAATATTACTGTTGTCAAGGCATCATTCCGGGATTCTTGGATTCTTACAGGTTTTATTTATTTATTATAGTCCGGGGGCCTTGCGTAAATAGTAATAATACTAACAGGTGTTTTTGGTCTGAAGCGGTGCACTTCAGATTAAAATTCAGAATGTATTGTAAATCTTAATTTCTCGGCATATAGGGTTGGCTTTTTGTCTTATGAGGAGGACATAGCTATGAAGAGTAGAATGATATGGATGGCTTTGGCAGCGGTGATATTGGTTTCTACGAACGCGTGGGCGTTATGGAATCCCGATACGGATCCCTGTCTGGTTTTCAACATGAATTTTGAGACTTACAGCAACGCAGCGCATACGACCACGAGTACAGTGCTTGTACCCACCCCCGCCCCTCCCCATTATCCTGTTGGAACGCTGGATTCTTATAATGATGTCAACTATAATGTGTTTGGAGAAACAAGCGCTGCCGGTCTCGGTAAGGACGCTAATTTCGCGGCGGTGCATGACTTTTCCGCTGGTGCCGCTGTAGGGTCAGACGGCCCATGCCCCAATGATGTCAGGCTGGTTGTGCCGGGAAATACAGCCATCTTCGACCTTGGCCTTCCGGCAGTTAAGCATACGTGGACATTCTGGTTCAATGCGCCGAGTATCACTGATGGCACTATAATAAGACATGCAAGTAACTACGCGTACTACTACCTCTTTGACCCGGATAACTATAATACGTATAGGAATTACATATGGGAAATACGCATATACGGCGGCAAGCTCACGTTTTATCACAAGAACAACTGCCTGAAGATGGAGACGGCATCGACACTGAGCGATTTGGGGCTTACAGTCAACACATGGCATCATGCAGCCGTTGTAATTGACAGAAGTACTGCTGTAGAAACATCTGTTCCTACAACGCAGCAAAGCTGTAAGATATACATCGATGGTCTTGAGGTGCCTATCATAGTTACTTCTGTTAATACTCTCACTATGAATATTAACAGTTTTTATGACTCGCCTTTATGGATTGGAGCCGGGGAACGTGTATTTAACGGCTTGCTCGATGAGGTACGTCTTTTTACCGGCGACCTGAATTCGGTGCAGGTCAGTCTTCTGTATCAGTGCGATAAAACCCTGCCGATAGCCCTGCTCCCTATTCCGAGGTCTTCGGGTGTGGTTATTGGAACAGGTCTGAGCTGGGTGCCTGCCGGCAGCACGCCTGCGCCTACGGGACAGAGCGTATATTTCGGCACGGATGTGAATAATATGTCTTCTGTAGCGACAGGCAACGGCTCTATGAATTCGGTATCAAATGCCCAACTTGGCGGACTATTAACGCTTAATACCACGTATTATTGGTATATTCGTTCAACCATCAGCGGCAATGATGTGAATGGGCCCCTCTGGTCGTTTACGACCGAAACAGGTAAAGCGATAAATCCATCTCCAATCGACGGTGCGATAGATATAAATGATAGCAATGTTCATTTGTCCTGGACCACTCCTACGACGGCAACCTATACGGTTTACGCGTCATCAGTAAGGTCGCTGGTGGAGTCCAATGATATAAGTGTGCGGATTGCCAATGGTATCTCAGACCCCTGCGTCATCTATGACCCCTGCAGCAGAGGTCAAATCTTCTGTTGGCGTGTAGACAGCAATTATGGCGGCTCAATAGGAACGGTAACGGGAGATATATGGAGTTTCCGCACCAAGCCGTACGAGCTCGTCTTCAACACCGACGATGCCGCGACGACCTATGCTGACCATGCTATTCCGGGTCTGACGTGTGTGCTCCATTCGTCCGGCTGGTCAGATCCTTGTGCCACAGCTACCTTGGATGGTAATGTAGCTGTATTTAACTTCCCGAACGGCTTTAATTACGACAGGCGTTACGACATTGTCGTAGTGCCCAGTGTTCGTCCCCAAGATACTGATATTAACACTTCCACACCGCTTGCTATTCACGTAACAGGTGATTTCTATTTCGACGGCAGGGTGCAGATTGCCGGAGATGATATTACGACTACATCTCAACTTCTTACCTATGCGCGTTCGGGCGGTTTCCCCGGTCCCAAGAACAACCAAGATACGAGTGTTTGGACGACTACACCAAGACCTGCTCCTGCTGATTACTGGAATTCATATACCTTTAATCCGGCTAATAGTACCACGATATTCCATAATCGCTTTGGTAACGATTCTACTCCTAGTGGTACCGCACACTACATTTATGAACCGACGGACGCTGCCAAGAGGGCATTTGGCCCCGGTATTCCGGTAAACCCGCCATATAAAGGCGGCGGCGGCGGCGGTGCCGGCGGTGTCGGCGGCGACAGCGGCCGCGGTTATTACTATGGCGTATTTTCCGGCGGCCCCAGCTATGGCGATAAGGAAGTGCCTGTTCCGTTTGGCGGCAGCGGCGGCGGATGGGGCGGCAGTAGTTCTCCGGGCGGGGCCGCGGGCGGCGGCGGTATTGAGATTGTCACTACCGGCAACGTAACCCTTGACGTTAATTCCCAAATATTAGCCCATGGCGGCAGTCAACTGTGTTCGTCAACGGGCTACCCAGGCGGCGGCGGCGGCGGCGGTTCGGTAAAGATTATTGCCGGCGGCTCGTTTACCAATAATGGTATTATCGATGTAAACGGCGGCAAAGGCGGCGATGGTTTGTCAGGCAATAATTTAGGCGGCGGCGGCGGCGGCGGCCGTGTGGCCATTTTCTACGGCACCACCTATTCGAATACCGGAACAATCGCGGCTAACGGCGGTTTCAGGGGGGCATGGTATAACGATCCATGTGATCCTGGTCTTCCGGCCGGTCTTGCCAAAAGTGGTCAGAATGGCACTATCTATGTTGTGAACAGTTCGACAGTTTCGCCCAAGAAGGCCTCGGCGCCAACTCCGAAAAACGGCGATAAGACGGTTTACACGGGTCATCCTGACCCCTGTACTATCAAGTTAAAATGGTACTCCGGTTACGGCGGCACGACTGATGTTGTTTACTGCGACACTAACCCGACGCCGACCACTTCGAGAGGTTCGGTTTCCGCGACCCGCGGCCAACATGACGTAAATATGACTGTTTCTTCCGGAAATACCTACTATATGAAGGTTGTAACTGACGGCACCGTCAGCAGTGATATTTGGTCCTTCAGTACGCGTAACTGGCAGTGTCCGCTTGCGGTTTCCGGAGCTTACCCACACGCGGGTGGATTGGAATGGGACACGAATCATGACTGCGTCATTGGTTTTGAAGATTTCGAGTATTTTGCGGATGATTGGCTAAACAGTGAATTGGGCGGATACGCTCTCGATTTTAATAGTTTTGCCTGGTTCGCAAATGAATGGAGACAGTGTGCAAACAGGACAGACGGCGGTTGTGCCGGCTTTTAAGCCGGTTTAGATGTGAATGAATGGTTGTTAAACAGATGTCTTTTCAGGATGAGATGATAGGGGTAATGCCATGGAAAGAAAACAAGGTTTTACATTAGTCGAATTGCTGGTCGTAATCGCGATTATCGCCCTGCTCATGGGGGTGCTTTTGCCTGCATTGAACAAGGCCAGAGAGCAGGCCAGGCGCGCAGTTTGCGCCAATAACATAAAGCAAGTTGGAATCGCGATAACGGCGTATACCTCTGATAACGATAAAATGCCCTATTATGGCGAGAAGTATCAGAATCCGCCTCCTGCTAATGGCCGTGACACCGGAACAATACATCCTTTCGTTGTGTACAGGGATGACCAGAGATTTGGTGATCCTACGACGGGTCCGCTTATCCCAATGAGACTGGCCTGTCTTTATGCTCGCAACTATATAACAGATGGGAAAATATTTTATTGCCCGTCCAATAAGGACCCCACTTATATATATAAATCGTATACCGTAGGCACGGGTATAAACACCGACGGCAGATGGGGCACTTTGCCGCAGGCTTTTAACACAAAAAATTCGTGGGTGCGCATGGGATACTCTTATTATCCGATAGATGATAGTCTCGGAAGCGGCCCTCCTGGTCTGGTGCCGGATAGTTATCTCGGTATATTCAATGTGCCTTTATATACGGCAAAAACATTTACTCAGCTCAGCAAGAATAGCCCGTATTTGACAGATGTTATTTGGTCAAGAGACGGCATAGCTCATAAAGGGGGAATAGACCGTACGAACAATCATGTACAAAATGCCGGAATCAATTCCTTGTTTAAGGATGGGCATGTCAGGTTTGTTGGAGATGAGAAGGTTTCGTATCAGCCTACGCTTGCGGATTCTATTACACAGGGCTCAATTTTCGATAATGCATATTGGACTAACTGGGATCCTGTGGGCGGCAGGCCGTCGGATGATGATGATTGCAGATTTCTTTTCTACGGTGTATTCAAGATGATTAAGCCCTGATGATTTGGTCCGGCAATGCAGAATTGAATCGCCATAGGGGTATAATGATAATGTCCTGGTTGCACGGAACAGGTATTTTCCGGGGCAGGGATGCGCGAGGGGGAAAAGCGAGTGTTAAAGAGTAGTTCAATTTTTGTTTTTTTTTGCCTTGTGCCGGTGTGGGCAGGCAATGCCTTGGCTGTTGACGCCTTCCCCGGTGCGGAAGGTTCCGGCCGTCACGCAACAGGAGGTCGCGGCGGGACAGTTTACGAAGTAAACAACCTCAATAACAGCGGAGCCGGCTCTATCGTCGATGCCGTAAGCCAGCCAAACAGGACGATTGTGTTCAGGGTATCCGGCACTATTCCGCTGGGGTCTGTTATTCTCGAGCCGAAATCCAATATAACAATCGCGGGCCAGACCGCTCCGGGTGACGGCATCTGTCTGAAGGGCCGTATTCATATAAAAAACAATGCGCACGATATTATCATTCGCTATATTCGTGTGCGCGTGGATGCAGGCGCTGCCAATTCCGCCGGCGACGCGATTGATATCGACAGCGGATATAACATTATTGTTGACCACGTCACGGCTTCTTATGCGCGTGACGAAACTATTTCTTGCCAGGAAAATTCCGATCATGTTACCGTCCAGTGGTGCATAATGAGCGAAGCGTTGACCTTTGAGAGCCACAGTTACGGTTCGCTTATAAGGGGTCAATACGGGCAGGAAAAAACATATCATCACAATCTGTATGCGCACAACCAGGGCCGAAATCCGAGGCCCGGCAACTATGTTGACGTTAACTCAGACCTCGAAGGTCTTCATTTCGATTTCCGCAATAATGTTGTGTATAACTGGTCGGGAAGTGTTTCGGGGTATAATGATGATTACACCGGGTTTGTCAGCCGTTATAACTTCATAGGCAATGACTTTATCAGGGGCCCGGAGTCATCCGGCGGCTTTTATGTCTTTCGCGAGAGTTCCACCGATGCCAACGGCTACTTTGCTGACAATGCCAAGAACGATGTCATACCGCCAACTCAGTGGCTTTTGGTTTATTTTAATCCTGATTATTTTACCTCCGGTGATCTGATAATCCGTTATCAAGCTTCGGCTTTAGTGCCGATGGAATCAGTGACAACAACCTCAGCGGCACAGGCCAAAATAGATGTGCTGGCCAATGCCGGCGCAAGTTATCCAAGGCGAGATATAATCGATACCCGTATCGTTAAAGACGTGCTCAACAAAACAGGACACTCCATTTACAATACTGACGCGCAGCCCGAAGGCGGCTGGCCTGCACTTAACTCGCTGCCCGCGCTGACAGACAGCGACCATGATGGAATGCCGGATATATGGGAGATTTCGCACGGTCTGGACCCAAATGATGCCAACGACCGCAACGGCTATACCCTCGACCCTAACTACACTAATCTTGAGGTTTATCTCAATTGGCTGGTGTCTTCGGTCAGGACGGACATTGTTTATGATGGTATAGTTAATTTTTATGACTTTGCGGAATTTGCCAACCACTGGAATGTATCTACCGGCAATCCGCTTTACAGCAAAAGATATGATTTTGACCCTAATGTTATGCCTAATGGTATGATATCAATGGATGATTTCTTCTATATCGCGCAGGATTGGCTGACAAGCGGCCAGGAATATTAGTCCTGCGAGGAAAATTGGTGAATCATCCATATTCAATCATGACCAAAATTTTAGTCTGAAGCGCAATACTTCAGACCAAAATGTGCCTGAGCAGGCAAAAGGGAGCATTAATCTTATTAACAAGTGCCTCGGAATTTGAAGAGAAATATTTATGACAGGGAAGGTGTTTAAGTTGTCGGTGGTTTTATCTTTGCTGACAGGTTGCGCGTGTAACGCAATCCAGGACAGTAATGCGCCCTGGCAGCCGGATGTAAAACTATCCGGTTTGACCAGGCTTTTTGAGACCGGCAAAACCCGCCAGATCATAGTAAGTGCCGACGGCCATGCCGATTTTAATTCGATACAAGAAGCTGTTGATTCTGTCGGCAAGGGTAATAAAGAAAGAGTTGTCGTGCTGATAAAACCCGGTTTTTACAAACAGCGGGTTTTGATACCAAAGAACAAGCCTTTTATTACCTTGCGGGGTGAAGACCCATATAAAACGACTATAAGCTATAATCTTAATCACGATATGAACAAGCCCGACGGCTCAGGTAAATACCTCTCTGATTGCGCGACGCTAATTGTTGACAGCAATGACCTTATATTGGAAAATCTTACCATTGAAAATACTTTCGGTCCTCATCCGCAGGCGCTGGCGGCAAGGCTGATTAGCGAGCGTGCCATTGCTGTAAATTGCCGGTTTCTGGGCGGACAGGATACACTGATGGCCAATTCAGGCCGCCAGTATTACGTGAATTGTTTCATAGAAGGCGGCACGGATTTTATTTATGGTTATGCTCAGGCTGTTTTTGACAACTGCATGATACATTCCAAGGCCAACAGTCATATTACGGCCCACGCAGCTTCCGAGCCAAATCTTCCTACCGGCTTTGTTTTTTATAGTTGCCGGGTCACAACGGCCGATGGCATTATGACAGACCTTGGCAGGCCGTGGCGTCCTTATGCAAAGGTGGTTTATTATGATTGCTGGCTTGACAAAGGCATAAAGCCAGAGGGCTGGGATAACTGGCGCGACCCCAACAGAGAGAAAACAGCTTTTTATACGGAATATAAAAGCTCCGGCCCCGGCGCTAATCCGTCATCGCGCGTGAAATGGTCGCATCAGCTTACCGATGTTGAGGCCAAAAAGTTTTTGCCGGAAAACTTTATGAAACTCGATGGGCATACTATTGACCAGTGGCTTCGGGAAATTCTTGATTTTCGCAAAACAACTGCTCTTAAAAATTAAATATTTATGAAAACCGTTAAGATTGCAATTTTTTGTTTGTTTGTATTGCTTGATTTTAATAGCGCCTGGCCTGCTCTGGCAGCATTGCCGGCCTTTCCGGGCGCCGAAGGTTTCGGCAGGTATGCTGTTGGCGGGAGAGGTGGCCAGGTTATTGAAGTTACCAATCTCAATGACAGCGGTCCGGGCAGTTTAAGGGCGGCTGTAGACGCCAACGGCCCAAGAATTGTCGTTTTTCGTGTTGGGGGCTATATCGAGCTGAAATCGGTGTTGGATATTACCAAGCCGTATATTACTATTGCCGGCCAAACGGCTCCGGGTGACGGAATATGCCTTAAGAATTTTTATCTTGCTGTGCATGCCGACAATGTGATTGTTCGTTATTTGCGTGTGCGACCCAGCGATATCACAAAAGAGGAATTTGACGCTATCTCGGTTTTTAGTGGCCACAATATTATCATCGACCATTGCTCGGCAAGCTGGGCAATAGACGAAGTGGTCTCGGTAACTTCGAGGGGACATAACCTGGGCAATGTTACTGTCCAGTGGTGTATGATTACCGAAAGTTTGAATTGCTCCGTTCATCCTAAGGGCTGTCATGGCTATGGTTCTTTAATCCGTGGCGGATATGGCAATGGCATTACCTATCATCACAATCTTTATGCTCATCATGAAGGCCGAAGTCCCCGTCCGGGTAATTATAATGAATCTGCGATTGACCCCTGTGGTTTGTTTTTCGATTTCCGTAATAATGTGGTTTATAACTGGGGCGGGAAATATGCGGGGTATAATGATGACGGAAGAAATGAGGCAAATAGTATTACTCATATGAACTTTGTTAATAACTATTATATACAGGGCCCCAATTCCACAGGCAATTATGCTTTCAGGGAATCTACCGCGGGCTGTACTGCGTATTTTAGCGGCAACTGGATGGATGGCAATTGCCCAAAAGATCCCTGGAGCTTAGTTGAATTTGTCGATTTTACCCAGGCGCAGAAAAATGCTTATAAACAAGCAGTCCCGATACCGGTTGCTCCGGTAGCTGATGAGGGCGCCTTAACGGCATATAAGCGAGTTTTAGCAGGTGCCGGCACGGTATTTCCTGTCCGGGATGCAGTTGACAAACGTGTTGTGGGCAGCGTGATAAAAAAAACGGGCGGTATAATTAATCATATAGAAGAGGTCGGCGGCTATCCGACGATAGAGTCCGGCACACCACCTGTCGATAGCGACCACGACGGGATGCCTGATAAGTGGGAGTTGGCTGTTGGCCTTAATCCTTTCGATGCAAACGATGCCCGCAGTGACCGCGATGGCGACGGCTATACCAATATTGAAGAATATATTAACTGGCTGCCGCTGGGAAAGCCGATGCCGGGCAAATTGGCAGATGTTAATAGTGTCCGTGTGGTTGATCCTAATAGTGCTTTGCGGACTGGCGTTAGGCGCTAATTAAGTTCTTTTAGGAATTTTGAAGAGTATTCTGATGGATAAACTAACAGTAGTCAACATAGGCGGCTTTGGCCATTCAGATGCGGTTTTTCGCGATTTAGTTGGAATGCAGGAAGCCGAACTGATCGGGCTGGCTCCGGCATATCAGGGTGAAGACATTTCGAAACCCCTGCGACTTCAGCCGGCTGTCGGGAAGAAGGTATATGATGACTATAAACAGATGCTCAAGGAGCTAAAACCTGATGTGGCAGTAATCAGCACAAGACTTGACCTTATTCCACTCCTGATAATGGATGCCGCCGATGCGGGCTGTCACGTAATAGCTGAAAAACCGCTTGCTTTGGATTTGGCAATGCTCGAAAAAGTCCGTAAATCAGTGGAGCGGAATAAAATTAACCTTATGGCTATGCTGACTATGCGCAGTGACCCTCAATTTGTAGCCGCCCGGCAGGTTTATGACAGCGGTGCCATTGGCGAGGCTGTTTTAGTTAATGCCCGAAAGAGCTACAAATGGGGTACAAGACCCGACTGGTTTGGAGACAAGGACAAATACGGCGGCACAATAGGGTGGGTCGGCATACACGCCTTTGATTATATCAACTATATTACGGGTTTGGGTTTTACCAAAGTTGCCGCGATGCAAAGTAATTTTGCACATAGCGAACGGCCTGCCTGTGAAGATAATTGTGCCCTTGTGGCCGAACTCGCTAACGGCGGACACGCTACGATAAGTGTTGATTATTGCCGTCCGGAAATTGCCAATACTCACGGGGATGACTGGATAAGAATCGTCGGGACAAAAGGAGTGCTTGAGGCGAGCGGCTCTAAAAAAGAATGTTCTGTTATCAGTAACGATAAAGGCAGTTTTCAGTATCCGTTGCCCGACGGAAAAGGTAAGATATTCAGCAGGTTTCTTTTGAATATCCTTGACGGCTATAGCAATGACGAAATCGCACAGGTATCCTTTATGCTTACAAAAGTATGCCTGATTGCCCGCGAGGCTGCCCAAAAGAACAAGGTTTTGAATATAGAATAGTAATGGAACAGGCGATGATTAAGTTGGCGATGGTAGGTGCAGGCGGATACGCTTATGAATTGATAAAGCGGATCTGGGATTTGCCCGACAAAATAAAGCTGGTGGCAGTGACGAGCAATCCGACGAGAAAGTCGTCAGGCAGGTCGTTCTGTCAGAGCAAAGGCATTCCGATTTATGATGATACTGACCAGATGATTAAGAATGTTAAGGGTATTGCTGATGTGATTTATATTCCGGCACCGATTCACAAACATTTCAGTTTGACCACCAAGTGCATGGATGCCGGTTTTGATATTTTTCTTGAGAAGCCCCCCGTTGCCACCATACAGGACCTGGATGAGCTGACAAAACATGCATTGAAGCGAGGCAAAAGGGTTCCTGTCGCGTTTCAATATTTGTATTCGGAGATTATACAGGAGTTAAAAAAACGGATCGTGGAAGGCCGTTACGGAAAGATAAAACGAGTGCGGGGCATGGCTGGCTGGCCCAGATTTGATACGTATTATAATCGCAGCGAGTGGGCGGGTAAGCTTCGTATAAATGGCGAATGGATTCTGGACGGGACGATTAATAATCCTCTTGCTCATATGTTGAGTGACGAATTGTATCTTGCTTCTATGAAACCCGGCGCGATGGCAGAGCCTGTAAGTGTCCAGGCAGAGTTGTATCATGGCCATGATATAGAGAGCGAGGATACCAGCAGTTTAAGGATCATAACCGATAAAGGCGTTGAGATACTGTTTAATGCCTCGCTTTGTTCCGATGCAAAAATAGATCCATCCATTATTATTGAATGTGAGAAAGCCAGGATTGAGTATGTCGGTTTCTGTAAGGCAACGATAACGCTTGAAAATGGCGAAGTTGACCACATAACTGACGATAATGAAAAACGCATCAACATGCTTGTAAAACTGGCCGAGCATTATGAAAACGGGTCGTCATATCCGGTGACTCTTGAGACCTGCAGACCTTTTACGCTGGTGGTAAACGGCGCATTTGAATCGTGTGGTTATCCCCATTCGATTGGCAGGGAATATCTGAGCTGTCGTGAGCAGAGCGATCCCAAGGGCGATACGATTAAAACGATAATCAAGGATATTGACCATGTCTTGCGTGTCGCTCATGAAAAGGGCAAACTGTTTTCCGAAGTGGGCACGCCATGGGCTAAAAAATCCGGCAGCTTTGATTTGAGGGGTTATAAAAAATTCCCCACCACTGCTCGTTTTGAATGTGTATAGCAAGCAGGGTGTAAAAACTTGTGCGACCGTTAGAGTGCAGCTAATTTTGAGCCGCCTGAGTTAATAAATATAGCGTTAATTTCAACGCTGCCAATAAACTCCTGTAATTTACACTTCGTTACTGCTGCCGGCTTGTGGGAAGGGGTA
>Ga0187866_1001263_pt1 | contig 24871 bp, 23 predicted proteins | sample June2016WEW_11_1_3_FD_133013 | JGI IMG/M metagenome (GOLD analysis project Ga0187866, IMG submission 133013) | Peatland microbial communities from SPRUCE experiment site at the Marcell Experimental Forest, Minnesota, USA - June2016WEW_11_150 | ecosystem: Environmental > Terrestrial > Soil >...
GAAAATGGAAGAGGAACAGAAGAGTACGATAACAGAAGAAGCCGTCTACGAAGCACTTAAGGGCTGTTACGACCCGGAGATTCCGGTTGATATTGTGAATTTGGGTCTGGTCTACGGAGTGACGATTGTTGATGACTGGGTCGGAGTGAAGATGACGCTGACTTCACCCGGTTGTCCCGCAAGCACCACGATATCAGAAGACGTGAAGCAACGGGTGCGTCAAGTCCCCGGAGTGGGAGATGCCGACGTGCGCATTGTTTGGCAGCCCGAATGGAAACCGTCGATGATGAGTGAAGAGGCGAGAAAAAAGCTCGGGTGGAACAAGGAGGGTAAGATGTGAAAAGTGAGAAGTTAGACGATAGGAAAGCGTAGGGGCGCCGGGAGAGGCGCCCTTGTTGTTTGTGGCAAACAGCCTAGAGGGAGTTGAGGAACCGGCGCTCAAACCTCCAACGATTCATCAGACAGCGTCTCTTAAGAAATATCCGATCCAAGTCTGCTACTTCTTCTCCATTCCCAGCGAGAATGCCATTTCGAGATCGTAGCGCGAGTAAACACGGAATGCAATGAGAGTTTCCGATCGCTCAATCCCTTCAATCCCCCGTATCTGATCTGTCACGACCGCCGCCAGATCCTCGTTCTCTTTGACACGAATGATCACGGCGAGATCGTACCTCCCCGCCACCGAATAGACCTCCGTGACCCCTTTGATAGCCGTGATCCGTTCAGCGACCGAGTTGGTTTTTTCCCGCTCGACGCTCAGCAACACTAATGCGGTTACCATGCGGTACCTCCGATTGAATTATTTCTTCGTGAGACGCTTTTCCAAATCCTTGATGCTCGCTTCAACTTCATCCCGCGGGAGATTTCCGCGCACGAGTTCTTCCTCGCTCTTTGTGCGAAGCCGTCCATAGAATTTCATTCCTTCCCCCACAAACTGCGGATCCTGCTCCACAATCTCGAACAATGTGTTCTCAGCAGCATCGAATTTTCCAACAGCTTCATAGTATCGAAAGATCTTCGTTTTCAACTCAACCGGTAACTCATAGGAACGGGTCTTCCCGATCAACATTTCAATTTCCTCGTAGTACTCTTTCGGCAACACGCCCGATTCCCGAATCAGCAGTTCCAGAAAAAGGCTCAGCGACGTTGCGTAGCAATGGAATCGTTCCCCCTCATCACCTTCCCGCTCTTTCACTTCCCCGACGAGACGCAAGAGCTCGCCGACCACCACGCACTTTTCGACATCGAACCGCTCTCCGAGACCGAGCAAACGCACAAACTCCTCATCGCTCAGCGTGGTCAGGAACCGGAGATCCATCCCAAGCAATTGCTTCGACGAAAGCTGGATTTCCTCCAGCGCTTCGTCATATCGCTTGATCTCGCTCAGTCCCATCACCCTCGCCAACACCTGAGCAAGTTGATGGATCATCCTCAGGAAGTAGTCTCGCGTAATCACGGACAGCGCCTCTCATTCGGTGTGCAGTCAAAGTACATACTGAGAGAGGAAGAAACAAGGCCGGGTGGCTCACTGGAAGATGGTTAATTGGTGATTGGTTAATTGGTGAGTGATTGGATGGTATATTGGTGGAGGTTAGGTGGTGATGGTTTGATTGGCGGAGATTGCGTTCGAGAAATCAACACCACCTCTTAACCATTTTCCGCCGGAGGCGGATGGGCCTTCGGCCCAAACCAATTAACTCTTTTCAACACATCCTTTCCACCTTCCAATTTTCATAACTTATGGCGATCTTAACAAGACGAGTTTAGAGTCTTCAGTTTGGGGTTTCGAGTTCCAAGTTCCAGGTTTCAAGTTAGGACTGTTCACGGTTTACGATTCATCGACTTCTACTTCTACTTTCTCGACTTTCGGATTAGACAATGCGCATTCTGGCATTTACTGACATTCACGGGTCCTATGACAGGGTAGTCGAGATCCTCTCAAAGGAAACCGGTTTCGATGCGGTTATCGTGGGAGGAGATCTTACGACGCATGGGAAGGTGAGCGAAGCGATAAACGCGATCCGAAGGTTTCAGCAGTTCGGAAAGCCGCTGTTCGTCGTCGCTGGTAATATGGATCTGCCCAGCTTTGAGGCATCGTACGATTCTCTAGGGGTGAATATCAACGCGAAAGGAGCCGTACTGGGCGAGGCCGGATTCTTCGGCATCGCTGGCTCGCCTTTTACACCCATGCATACCCCCTACGAGATTTCGGAGGAAGAAATCAGACGACGTGCCGATGCCGGGTGGCTTGACATCCAGGCGTTGCGGTGGAAGGTGTTCGTACCTCACGCACCGCCCCACGATACAAAGCTCGACAAGATACTGCTTGCTAAGCATGTCGGGAGCAATGCAGTGAGAACATTTGTTGAAGAGAAGCAGCCTGACGTGCTTGTCTGTGGCCACATCCACGAATCACGCGGTTTGGACACGCTCGGAAAAACCCGGATGGTGAACTGCGGCGCAGCGAGCCACGGGTATTATGCCTGCATCGAACTGGGTGAAGCAATAACAATCGAACTGCGAAGCTAATTATCAGATTCTGACCGCTAGAATGTTTCGGGGATGGGGCTCTTCATTGAGCATAGCGCGTCCATTTCTCAAGGAGATTCTTCAAGTCCACGGAGCAAACAATGAAGCATTCGCTGGGATTTATTGGGTTGGGAATGATGGGCCTGCCGATGGCAAAACGTCTCTCGAACGCGGGTCCTCAATTCACAGTATTCAATCGCACAAAGAGCAAGGCGGAGAGCCTTCTATCTGAAGGGGCCCAATGGCGTGACACCCCCTCGAGCGTCGCTTCATCTTCCGACATTGTTTTCTCCATGGTCGCGAACCCGGACGCGCTGAGGAAGATTGCTCTCGGTCTCGATGGCGTGATATCTGGATTAAGATCTGGAGGTATACACATTGACACCAGCACAGTATCTCCCGCGATTACGCGTGATCTTACTGCTCAGTACGCCGGTCGAGGTTGTTTCTTTCTCCATGCTCCCGTTCTCGGAAGTACTCCTCAGGCAACTGACGGCACACTTCTGATGTTTGCAGGCGGCGACGCTGCTGCATATCATACAGCGGAACCATATCTGCAGCTTCTCGCCAAACAGATTTGGAGGTTTGATCTCCCCGAGCAAGCCACGCATATGAAACTGATCTGCAATCTCTTCATCGCGGGCATGATCACGACGCTCGGTCAGGCGATGATCTTTGCCGAGAAAGCGAACATCGATCAGCAGATGATGCTCGACATTATCGGTAAGTCCCAGATGAGTTCGCCGATGTATCAAACAAAAGGAACTTCGATTGTGCAGAATAATTTTTCTCCGAGATTCTTTCTCGAGCACATGCTCAAGGATGTCAATCTGATGCTCGATGCTGCGCGGGATGTGCATGCACCTCTCCCGGCAATTGAAATTGCTCAGCAATTGTTTGCCGAAGCCCACCGTGCCGGGTACGGACGTGAAGATTATTCGGCTGTCGTGAAAGCGCTTCAGGCAAGAGGGGGAGAATAAGGAAATGAGTGTATCGCAGCCCGCCTTCGTTATCTTCGATCTCGGCAACGTACTCGTCTACATTCACCCCGAAGCATTTCTCCAGACGCTTGGCATCGACTCACCGGAGAACCGGCGCATCTATCAAAAGCGAGTCATTGAAATCGTCAAGACGTACGAGCGGGGTGAAGATTCAACGGAAAAGTTCTTGGACAATCTTGACAGGCTCTTCAATGTACGCGAGAGCGGAGTGGTTCATCAGGGTGGACACGGTCAGCATTCGCGGGATGATTTCCGACGCGCGATGTTGTCCATCATTGGACGTCCCGTCCCTGGAATGGAAGAACTTGTCCGCTCCCTTGCGCCGAAAGTACCGCTTGGCCTTCTCAGTAACACAAATCCCCTCCACTTCGATGCATGCATGGAGAATCTGAGAGTTCTGCGATTCATCCCATCCCACTTCCTCTCGTACCGGCTCAGGTCCCTCAAACCTGGACCGGGAATTTTCGAGCAGACCATTGACCTCCTACAACTGGATCCGCACGATGTTCTTTACATTGATGACATCCCCGAGAACATCGAGGCGGCAGAGCGAGCCGGACTGAACGGCTATCTTTTTGTTGGGCACGAGAAACTTGCAGAGCGGCTTTCCGAGCTGGCACTGGTTTAGGGGTGCCAGATTTGGACCGGGAAGCGGCAGGTAAGTCGTCATAATGTGATCTTCCTCAAGATTGACACTTCGGTGGGGATTCCGGCCTAATCTGGAATCCCAGCATTTCCAAGCCATTTCTCCCCTCATTCAAAAACCCTAGATTTTTCAGCACTTTTGTACTTGACTTTAATTGCCAATTCCCTAAATTTCCATGCCGTGTGGGGAAAAGTGGGGAATCTAGGGTAGATTTTTTCCAATAAAATCAGGCACTTCTGAAGGCCGGGATTTATGTCTTCGTTCAAGGGGCGATATTCATATTCTGTAGACAACAAGGGACGAATTGCGCTTCCGGCAAAGGTGCGAAAAAATGTGTCACCTGGGGCAAACGACACATTCATCCTGACGCGTGGATTCGAACAGTGTCTGTTTGTTTATCCGCAGGATGAATGGGCAAAAGTCGAAGACTCCATCCGCGGCCTCTCTCCTTCCAATCCCCAACACAGATTCTTCGTTCGAACATTACTGCAATGGGCTGTTGATTGTCAACTCGACAGTCAGGCCCGCTTATCGATTCCACAGGATCTTCTGAAGTTCGCGGGCATTGAAAACGAAGTGCTCATTCTTGGGGTACTCGAACGCATCGAGATTTGGAATCCCAAGATTTATGAAGCGTATATGAACAACCAGCCGGCGACGTACGAAACTGTCGCGGAGGTTGTTCTCAAGCCAACAGAATAGGTTGGCCATCGGGAGTGCGTCTGCCATCCTATCATACGCCGGTCCTTCGCGAGGAAGTCCTGACTTGGCTCATCACATCGGCAGACGGTGTCTATGTCGATGCGACTCTCGGGGGGGGCGGCCATGCGGAATCAATTCTTCAACGACTTGATCCCACCGGGATGCTGGTCGGCTTTGATGCCGATCCTGACGCCATTCAGTTTGCAGCAGCACGACTGTCAAGCTTCGGCGGGCGAGCGACGCTCGTTCATGACAATTTTCGCAACATAACCGTCGCGCTCGCTCAGAGAGGGATCGACCACACCAGCGGCATCCTGTTCGATCTGGGTGTATCGTCCTATCAGCTCGATGAACCGTCGAAGGGATTCAGTTTTCGCGGCGATGATCGGCTTGACATGAGGATGGACCCGTCGCAGCCGCTTGACGCGCGCACCGTTCTCAATCAATATGACGAAGCGATACTGGGCGGGATCATCTGGAAGTACGGGGAAGAACGAGCTTCGCGGTCCCTTGCACGCGCTATTGTCAGGCAAAGGACGAAAGGACCGCTCGAAACAACCGGAGAGCTCGTCGCTCTTGTAAAGAGTGTCGTCGGCGAAAGATTTCTTATCAAGACATTAGCAAGGGTTTTTCAGGCGCTTCGGATCGAAGTCAACAAAGAGCTTGAGAACCTGACGGATGCACTCGCGCAGGCGATTTACCTCCTGCAGCCCGGCGCGCACGTGGTGGTGATATCGTATCACTCGCTCGAGGACAGAATCGTCAAAGAGACATTCAAGCGCGAAGCAGCATTGGTACGGCCTTCGGGGAATAAGCTCGTTCCCGACACGATCCTGGAACCGAAGCTGAGAATCCTGACAAAGAAACCGATCGAGGCGACGGATGAAGAGAGTCGGGTCAACACTCGGTCAAGAAGCGCAAAGCTCAGAGCAGCAGAGAAACTCTAAGACACGCAGCGACAGCAGACTCAGAGTCGACGAAGCGAGAGTCCTTTAACCTGTTATATGGCAAAGGTTTACAGAAATAGTGCAGAGATACTCGCCGAGCGCGCGATGGGCCCGGACCCTCCGACGCACAGCGAGCGTATGCAGGTTCCCCTGCCGAAACCACAGCAGCAGCGTCGGATGATCTACGGCGGCACGATGCCGATCCCTCCGCAGTCGGAACTCCCCCAGGGAACGACGTTACCTCCGACGAACCGGAAGTACACACAGCGGAAGGTGTCTCCATTCAACATCATTTTGGTCCTTATGGGAACCGCGGCAGCAATCGTGTTGTACATCAGCAATGTTATTGCGGTGAATCAGCTTGTCAATGACATCCACAAGAGCGAGGTGCGGCTGCAGGAAATCCAGAGTGACCAGGAAGCACTGCGTGCACACATCAATCAAATGTCCAGCCTTGAACGGATCCGAAAGCGTGCGGAGGATGAGCTGGGATTGAAGAACCCTGCTGATGTTCCCGGCTGGATTGACGTGGATCAGGAAAAAATCCGCACCATCGAGGAAGCATCACGCGAACACTGATGCCGGAGCAGAAGAAGATACCAGCACAACAAGCAGTACCATCTCAGCAGCCGGAGACCTCCCAGCAACCGCGTGGAAGATTCTTCACGCTGAAGCTCGCGTTCGCACTGTTCTTCGTCGTGATCACCGGACGACTCATCCAGATTCAGGTCCTCGAAGCCTCGAAGTATCAGGCTATCGCCCGGAAGCAGTACGAACAGACGTTCGTCCTGCCGGCAGTGCGGGGCAATGTGTATGATCGCAACAACAACGTGCTTGCCTCGAACTCGATGTTCGTTTCCTTCGCGGCAGACCCGAAGGTCGTCGGCAACAATGCGGACGATATCGCTGCACAGTTTTCCTCGGCGTTCGGCAAATCACGCTCCTTCTACCTCTCAAAACTGCACAGCGTTACAGCTTCGGGGTCGCCGAAACGGTTTGTGTGGCTCGAGCGTCGCGTCCCGGGTGACCTTGCGAAGCGGCTTGAATCGTACAAGCTCGTCGGCGTCGTGGCAATGGACGAAGCAAAACGCCTCTACCATTACGACGATGTGGCCGGAACACTGATAGGCTTTACCGATGTCGACAACAAAGGAATTTCGGGACTCGAGTACGAATTCGACGAATACCTTCACGGCAAGGACGGCTCTGTTGTCATGCTACGTGACGGGCTGGGCCGGGCACGGCCATCGGTCGATTACCCGCGCATTGAACCGCATGACGGCAACAGCCTTGTCCTGACAATCGATCTTGCGTACCAGTCGATTGTCGAAGAAGAATTGAAACGCGGCGTTGCTGTGAACAAGGCGTCGGCAGGTCTGGCGGTCATCCTCAATCCGAAGACCGGTGAGATCCTTGCGCTCGCGAATATCCCGGGCCTGAATCCGAACGATCTGAACTCGTACGACGTCAACGCTGCCCGCAATCGGGTTGTGACAGATATCTTCGAGCCCGGCTCTGTGTTCAAGGTCGTCACTGCATCTGCGGCCTATGAAAACGGCCTTGTGACACCTGAGAAGATGTTCTATGCAGAGCGCGGAAAATATGTTGTGGCGACCGGTAGCAGGGGAAAACCAAGGACTATCTCGGATACGCACCCGTACGAGTGGATTACCTTCCAGCAGGCAATTGAACTCTCCAGCAATATTGTCATGGCGAAGGTTGGCCCGACGATTGGTGCGGAACGGCTTTACGTGCAGGCCCGCAACTTCGGTTTTGGTATCCCATCGGGCGTTGATCTGCCGGGTGAAGTCCGCGGCCGGTTGAAGAAACCCAACGAATGGTCGGGCACGACACTTCAGACAATGGCGTATGGCTACGAGGTTGCCGTCACCCCAATGCAAATCGCTTGCGCTTACGCGGCAGTCGCGAATAAAGGCATCTTGATGAAGCCGTACATCATCTCGCGGATTCAGAACAGCGTCGGTGATATACTGCGCGAAGATAAGCCACAGATGATCCGTCGAGTCGTCTCAGAACAAACTACGGCACTCCTGACGCAGGCTTTCGAAGGAGTCGTGGAACGCGGAACAGCCAAAGAAACGCGCATCCAGGGCGTCCGCATCGCTGGCAAGACCGGAACATCGAGAAAAGTAGTCGAAGGACACTACGGGTCCGGAAGCTACACTGGATCATTCGTAGGTTTCTTCCCAATTGAAGACCCGCAGGTTGTTTGTCTCGTCATGCTCGACAATCCTCGCGGCGGAGCTTACTATGGTGGGTTGACAAGCGGTCCTGTCTTCCGTGCCATCGCCGAGAGAATTATCAACACCACTGGACGGTTCACGAAAAAGCCGCAACCGAAGGAGCCGGCACCTCACGACAACGGCATCAGCGTACCGGATGTACGAACGTTGCAGGCTGTCATTGCAACCCGCTTGCTTGAGAGCCACGGTCTGAAAGCACAGACGATTGGCACAGGTGATATTGTCGTGCGACAGGTTCCTGAACCCGGGAAGCACGTTGAGAAGGACGACGTGGTCCAATTGGTCCTGAACGATACCGGAGTGGAAGAAGCGAATGGAACGCTCACCGTCCCGGATGTCAGGGGAATGAGCTTACGACGGGCTATCAATCGGCTTGTGGTTGACGATTTCGATATCAAGGTGCGCGGCTCGGGAGTCGTTGTGGAGCAAATACCCGCGGCGGGCCAAAAGACACAGGCAGGTGCAACCATTCGCCTGGTGTGCGAGCCGAAGACAATTGTCTCAGCAGTTCTGTATTAGACTGAGAAGAAGCGATAAAGCATGAATCTGGGAAAACTTCTGGAGGGAGTCGACGTCTCGAAGCTTTTCGAATTGACGTATGGTCATTTCTTGGTCACGGGAGACATCGACGTTCACCGGATTCAGTACGATTCTCGGAAGGTAGACAGAGGCGATTGTTTCGTTGCTTTACGCGGTGTCGGTACCGACGGCCATAAGTTTGTCGAAGCGGCCATGGAACGGGGCGCAAAGGTTGTCGTGCTCGAGCAGGATTCCACGCTCCCTGATTCGTACTTCATGCATACGCATGTCGTCAAGGTCGTGGTACCCGATAGCCGGAAGGCACTGGCACTCATGTCGGCCAATTATTTCGGCCTCCCATCACGTCAACTTACAATGGTAGGCGTAACCGGCACAAACGGAAAAACAACGACAACACACCTTGTGAAATCGATCCTGGAGTCCACAGGACAACGTGTCGGGCTGATCGGCACAATCGAGTACAAGATTGGTGATGAAGTGATCCCCGCCTCCCATACAACGCCGGAGTCGCTGGAGCTGAATGGCATGCTGGCCCAGATGCTCAAATCGGGTTGCCAGTCTGTCTCGATGGAAGTTTCGTCGCACGCCTTGCATCAGTCGAGGGTTTATAGCATCGACTACGAGGTTGCGGTGTTCACCAACCTGACGCAGGACCACCTCGACTACCACGGAACGATGGATGAGTATTTCAAAGCAAAGAAGATCCTGTTCGATAGTCTTTCTGAAAATGCTATCGCTGTGACAAATTGCGATGACGAATGGGGAATCAAGATCGTTTCGACGACAAAGGGGCGCACGATTTCGTACGGAGTTTCGCACAAAGCCGATGTGCAGGCCACCGATATCCGGCTTTCCATGGATGGGACGACGTTCAAAGTCCGTTCGGCAAACAGAGAGTATTCGGTGTCCTCCCCGCTGGTCGGACGGTTCAACGTCTACAATATTCTCTCTGCGTACTCAACGGGTGTTGCTCTTGGGTATGAGCACGAGAAGATTGCGTTGGGAATTAGCGGTGTGAAGAACGTTCGCGGCCGATTCGAGCAGATACCATCGCCAAAGGGTTGGACGGCCATCATCGATTACGCACATACACCAGACGCGCTTGAAAAGTGCCTTCGAACGATTCACGATGTTCTTCCAAAAGAGAACCGTGGCCGGATCATTACCGTCTTCGGCGCCGGTGGCGACCGGGACAGGACAAAACGACCGTTGATGGGAAAGATTGCCGGAAGTCTCAGTGACATTGCCATCGTCACATCAGACAATCCGAGGACGGAAGACCCTCAGCAGATTATCAATGAAATCGCCACAGGGATACCACGCGAGGCAGTCGTGTCCCAGGAAGTTGACCGGCGAACAGCGATACACGCTGCATTGCGACAAGCTCGCGCCGGCGATGTTGTTCTGATCGCGGGCAAGGGGCACGAGGACTATCAGGTGATCGGCAAAGAAAAGAGACACTTCAGCGATCGGGAAGTTGTGCAGGATTTCATCGGCGCATGACCTTCACGGGAAAAGACATCTTGGCCCTTCCCCACCTTCAGGCACTCGGCTTTGAGAGGGCCAAAGGTCAGCTCTGTGATGGGATCTCAACAGATTCGCGGACAGTCGGACATGGGAAGCTCTTCATCGCGTTGCATGGAGAGAAATTCGACGGACACAATTTTATCACCAAGGCGGTCGAGGCGGGGGCCGCGGCGATCATTGCCGACACCAAATGGGCGGAAGCAAATCCGATCATGGTTTCAAGCCTGAATCTGCCCCGGTTGATCGTCGAGGATACTGTGAAGGCGCTCGGACAGCTTGCAAACCTTCATCGAAGAAAATTCAGAATTCCAATTGTGCTCGTTGGAGGAAGCAACGGGAAGACGACAACAAAAGAGATGATTGCCGCCGTGCTCCGGACGAAACTCCGGGTGATGAGCACAGAAGGAAATCTCAACAATCATGTCGGCGTACCCCAGACCTTGCTGCGCCTGGAGCGGCAACATCAAATCGGTGTCGTCGAAATGGGCACGAACCATTTTGGAGAGATCGCGCATCTCTGCACTGTCGCAGAGCCAACCCATGTGTTGATCACCAATATCGGCCGCGAGCATCTCGAGTTTTTCGGCTCTGTCGATGGTGTCGCCAAGGCAGAAGGCGAAGCGTTTGATTGGATCCGGAGGAACCGGCGGTCGAAGGCCATCGGCTTCGTGAATCAGGATGACAAACGCGTCAAGAAGCTGGCAAAGGCTCTCCGGAAGTCGGTGACGTACGGATTCGACAAGGGTCCGGCAATGGTCAAGGGAAAGGTGCTCTCCGTCGACGACAATGCGTGTGCTGCGCTGGAAGTGAAACCGAAGAGAAAGAAAGCGTTTCGCGTTCAGGTTGCAGTTCCCGGACGGCACAACGCGATGAACGCACTGGCTGCTACAGCAGTAGGTTTGACGTTTAAGGTACCGGCGAAGAAAATTGCGGAAGCTCTTTCTTCCTTCACGAGCACCAGCAACCGAATGCAGGTGTTGAAACTTTATGAGCTCACCGTGTTGAACGACACGTACAACTCTAATCCGGATTCGGCGCTGTCTGCTCTTCAAGTGCTGGAGGGAATCCGGACCAAGGGGAAGAAGATTGTAGTCCTCGCAGACATGCTGGAACTCGGAAAGGACTCAGCCGATGAACATCGACGCATCGGTCAAGCGATTGCGCAATCCGGAGCAAAGTATCTCTTGACGTACGGTCCCTTGAGCCAACATATGCACGATGGGTCGTCCGTCGTCTTTAAGACGCACTTTGAGCAAAAGAATGTTCTCTGCGAGCACCTTGTCGAGTTGATAACGCCGGGCGACGTCGTGCTTGTCAAGGGTTCCAGAGGAATGAAGATGGAAGAAGTGGTGGCGTTTCTTGCAGAGCGGTTCAAACAAACTCAGAACACACCCGACCAGGCAGCCTAGGGACGAGAACCATGCTGTATTACCTCTTCACATATCTCGACAGGAAGTTTCATATTCCCGGCTTCGGCTTGTTCCAGTACATCACATTTCGCGCCGGCCTGGCTGCAGTCACGGCATTGGTCATCGCATTCTGGCTCGGGCCAAAGATCATCCGGATGTTGCGCGATCACCAAATCGGCGAAGCTGCAAAACTGGAAGCACCAAAGAGCCACCTGAGCAAGGCAGGGACGCCAACCATGGGCGGCCTGATTGTTCTCGCTTCTCTGATCATACCCGCTCTTCTATGGAACGACCTGAAGAATGGGTACGTCCTTTTGATTCTGTTTGTGACTATTGTGCTCGGGGCTGTTGGGTTTTTCGATGATTACCTCAAGGTCGTGAAGAGGAAGCCGAAAGGATTGATCGCCCGATACAAGATTGTGGGACAGGTGGTTGTCGGGCTGGTCGTTGGGGGCGTCATCTATTTTTATCCTCAATGGATCGATGCGACCCTTGTTGCTTTGAAGTCGAAAACGACTGTCCCATTTTTCAAACATCTGGAATTCGACCTCGGATTGTTCTACATCCCGATTGTCGTGTTCATCATTACATACACATCGAATGCAGTGAATCTGACCGATGGACTCGACGGCCTTGCGATAGGCACCGTCGGCATCGTAGGATTGACGCTTGCGATCATTGCATACGTATCCGGTCACGCGGAATGGAGCAAATACCTGACGATCCCGTTCCTGAGAGGAAATGGCGAGCTGGCAATTTACTGTTCTGCGCTGGTAGGGGCGGCGCTCGGCTTCCTCTGGTTCAACTCCTATCCCGCCCAGGTATTCATGGGCGACACGGGATCGCTTGCGCTCGGCGGCGTCATCGGTGCCATGTGCGTGCTCATGAAGAAAGAGCTTCTGCTGCCGACTCTGGGAGGCGTCTTCCTGATGGAAACGCTCTCGGTGATCATTCAGCGATACTATTTCAAGTATACGAAGAAGAAGTACGGAGAAGGGCGCCGGGTTTTCAAGATGGCGCCGATCCATCATCACTTCGAGCTGCTCGGCTGGCCCGAGCCGAAAATTGTGACGCGGTTCTACATCATCGCGATTCTGTTTATGATTTTGAGTCTGGCGACGTTCAAGGTTCGCTGAGAACATCGATGTGGAGGGCACCATGCAGGAGAATTTCACAGTTGGTTGGGGAACGCTCGCACTGATCAACGCGGCAATTGCACAATCCAAGAATCGAGGTGCGGCGACCTGGCTCTTCGCCTCGCTTTTCCTCGGGCCTGTTGCGACGGCGTTGCTGGTTCTGCTGCCAAAGTATGAAGCGACTGCCGAAGGCCTCGAGCGAGAAAAGAAAGTCGAAAAAGTGCCCGCGGTTGTCAATGTTGTGCTGGTTGTTCTCATAGTGCTCGCGATTCTGTTCGCTCTGGGCAGAAAGTACTGGGCGTAAGAGTGTTTCCCGAAACGATCGAATCCAGATTGGATTATCGCCCCATATGGAAGTTTCACAGCTCCGGAACAGAAAGATCAGCGTCATTGGTGCCGCACGGAGCGGCATCGCTGTCGCAAGGTTGCTGTACAATGCAGGCGCCCTGGTTTTTGTCAGCGACAAGACCGGAGCGGAGAAGCTGCAGGCGGAAGCCCGGTCGTTGAGTGATCTCGGCATCGCGCACGAGCTGGGTGGACATTCTGAACGAGTCTATGATTGTTCTTTGATGGTGATCAGCCCGGGAGTACCGACAAATGCTCCCGTGGTGATTGAAGCCCGAAAACGCAGTATCGATGTCGTCAGCGAGGTAGAGGTCGCAAGCTGGTATTGCCGTTCCCCCATCGTCGCCATTACCGGATCGAATGGCAAGACAACGACAACCACACTGATCGGGAGGATCCTCGGCGATGCAAAGAAAAAACATGCAGTTGCGGGCAACATTGGCACGGCATTCTCATCCGTCGTTCTGGAGCTGGATCCGGCAGCTACTGCAGTTCTGGAGATAAGCAGCTTCCAGCTTGACCACTGTGAGACGTTCCGGCCACGGATCTCGGCGATCATGAACATCACACAGAATCACATGGATCGCTACGATCACTCCATGGAGAAGTACGCAGAGGCGAAAGCGCGCATCTTCATGAACCAGGTTGGCGATGATGTCCTGCTCTACGATGCAGATGACGAGTGGACGACAAAGATTGTGCAGAAAGCCCGATGCAGACGCATCCCCTTCAGCATCCGGCAATCGCTTTCGGAAGGGGCATTTGAAGAAGGTGGAAAACTTGTGACAGTGCTGGACGAAAAGCGGAGCGAGATCATCAGCGTGGACGACATTAGCATCAAGGGCCCTCACAACCTGTACAATGCAATGGCCGCGTCGCTTGTTGGGCAGTTATCGGGCGTCGGCGCAGCGTCGATCAGGGCAACGCTCAAGAATTTCAAGGGAGTCGAGCATCGCCAGGAATTCGTCCGTGAGGTCAACGGCGTCCGCTTCTATAATGATTCCAAGGCGACAAGCGTTGACGCGGTCTGGTATGCACTCCAGGCATTCGATCGGCCGATCGTATTGATGCTGGGGGGCAGAGACAAGGGAAATGACTACTCCAGGATTGCCGATTTGGTCCGGAAGAACGTTCGAGCCATCGTAGCGATGGGAGAATCGGCTGACAAAGTCGAAAAGGCCTTTTCCGGCATCAAGCCGCTACGACGTGCGACGTCGATCGACGAGGCCGTTCTTACAGCACAGAGCCTGGCTCAGGCGGGCGACGTGGTTCTGCTTTCCCCCGCGTGCGCATCGTTCGACTGGTTTGAGAACTACGAACAGCGTGGAAAAGTGTTCAAAGAACTTGTGAAGAATCTGTAGTGAAACCGATGACCCGGTCCCAGCGCAACCATATCGATCTCGCGACGCTCGTCACCGTCCTGGTGCTGATGGTGCTCAGCCTTGGCGTCGTCTATAGCGCGTCATCAACCTGGGCAATGGAAAAGTTCGGAGAGAGCAACAGGCTGCTTAACCTGCATGCAATGAAGGTTCTTCTCGGAATGGTGGCCCTGTTCATAGGCATGACAATTGACTACAAGAAGTACAAGAAGCTGACGAAACCGGCAGTGATCTTGTCGATCGTGTTCTTGATGGTCACGCTTGTTCTCGGCGGTGAGGTGAAAGGAGCAACCCGGTGGCTGCGGTTTGGCGGTTTGGGTCTACAGCCGTCGGAGTTCGCAAAGTTCGCTCTCCTCTTCCACCTCTGCACACTTATCTCCACAAAGGGGGACATGATCCGGGATTTCAAAAAAGGATTCTTGCCGATGATGGTCTGGGTGGGGAGCGTTGCGGGGCTTGTGCTGGTGCAGCCGAATTTCAGCACGGGATCGATGATTATTCTTATGAGTATCGTCATGCTCTTCATCAGCCGCGCACGATTTTCACACTTGCTCGGCACAATGGCTGCGGCCATACCGGTGTTAGTCGCCTTTGCGCTCACGCGTCCCCACGTCATGCAGCGCATTCACATGTTTATGGACGGAAGCTCGAGCGGCGGAAAAGTCGGCTATCAGCTGATGCAGGGAATCATCGGGTTCGGCAACGGCGGATTGTTCGGCGTCGGGCCGGGCCTCAGCAAACAACGTGATTTCTTTCTTCCCGAGTCGTTCGGTGATTTCGTTTTCTCAATCGTCGGGGAAGAATATGGCGTTATCGGAACGATTTTCTTCATGACGCTTTTTCTGATCATTATGCTTCGCGGCTTCAAGATCGCGAAGTTCGCACGCGACGATTTCGGCCGATTGCTTGCGATCGGTATCACGAGCGTCGTCACGTTGTATGCACTTGTCAATGCAGGCGTGACGCTGGGAATTCTCCCGACGACCGGCCTGCCGATGCCGTTCGTGAGCTACGGCGGCTCATCATTGCTCTTTACATCGTTCGCTGTCGGCGTGTTGCTGAACATATCGGCCCAGACGGACATGCATCCGCGTGCTGAAAAGGTGTCTGAGCAACCTTCACCGACACCGGCGATCGAAGACAAAACGGCAAAAGTGTATTGACCTGAAGCGGCGGGATCGGTTCCGCCGTCTACAAGGAATCGATTTGGGAAAACAAGCTCCAAACATTTTGCTCGCGGGCGGTGGAACGGGGGGACACCTCTTCCCTGCTCTTGCGATTGCAGACGAGATCAAGCGATTGGAGCCGGCTTCGAGGTTTCTGTTCCTTGGAACAAAAGGGAAGATCGAGGCGCGCGTCGTGCCGCAGCGCGGTTACCCATTTCGAACGATTTGGATCAGCGGGTTTCACCGGAGATTGACAATCGATAATCTCCTGTTCCCGGTCAAAGTGATTGTTTCTCTTGTTCAGTCGCTCTTTGTCATACGTCAGTTTCGGCCGGATGTCGTCATCGGCACCGGCGGGTATGTATGCGGCCCGATCCTGTTCGTCGCATCGCTGCTCGGGATTCCGACAGTGATCCATGAGTCGAACAGCTATCCCGGCGTGACGACGAGGCTCCTGGCGAAAAGAGTAACCTCGGTTTTCATCGCATTCGATGCGGCACGTCGCTGGCTGAAGCGAACGGATCATGTTCGACTCGTCGGCACACCGACGAGGGAAATCCTCGGAACGATTTCGAAGGAAGAAGGAAGAACCTTCTTTCACGTTGCGACGGATAAAGAGACTCTGTTGGTGTTCGGCGGAAGCCTGGGAGCTGCATCGATCAACGATGCCGTCCTTGAGGCGATCCCGGAGCTTCTTGCAGCCGGCATGCAGCTCATCTGGCAGACAGGACAAAGCGATTACGAGCGGGTGCAAAAGTCCTTGGGCAACAAAAACACAGGCTGGCTCGGTCCATTTATCGACAAGATGGAGTTTGCATTCGGAGCCGCTGATTTGGTTGTCTGCCGCTCCGGTGCAACAACACTTGCAGAATTAACCCGGGTTGGCAAACCGGCGATCGTCGTTCCGTATCCGTTTGCAGCAGGCGATCATCAGACACATAATGCACGGTCCCTGGCAGATGCCGGGGCGGCAGTGATGATTGCAGACAAGGACGTGCGAAAGAATCTGAAAGAGACAGCGATCGGCCTGTTGAACGATCCGCAGCGATTGAATCAAATGGGCCACGCAAGTGCTCAACTGGGAAAACCAGAGGCTGGACGCGAAATCGCAACAGCTATTTTGAATATTATTCGATAGGCATCCATGGGACAAAAGGCATTCAAATATAAGCTCGATTTCTACTATCAGCAGGCCTTACTCTACCTGCTCGTCTTCCTGTTGTATGCAGGAATTAAGGGAAGCTTCTTTGAGAACCAGTTCTCGTTCGTTTTCAAGGATCCGCTTGTGTACATCATGATTTTCTTTGTCGTCATCGCACTTATTACCCTGATCCTGAATCTGACGCGCCACAGGATGCTGGTGATCACAGACGACCGGATGATCTTCCGCTCTCGCAATCGTGAGCGCGAGATCCTGATTTCCGACATCGAATGGATGCACATCGGCCGCGAGCGAATGGTCCAGACAGCAGGACATTTTCAGCTGGTCGTCTTCAAGATGAAAGGGCGCAAGCGTCTCTTCCGGATCCGTGTCGGACGTTATGAGCGGGACCGCGAGCTTGTCGCCGAAATGGAACACATCGCACAGCACGTTCCGAAGGGACGGCACCGGCGTTTCGGGATGAGGAGAAGAAAGACGCTGTAGTCAACACTTGTTGGAATACAGAATGCAGAAGTCAGGAGTCAGAAGAAAGATTCTGGATTCTGACTTCTGAATTCAATCTTGCACTAACTATAGATGTTCATGTTTTCATCAATTAAAAAAATTCACTTCGTCGGCATTGGCGGCATCGGGATGAGCGGCATCGCAGAGATCTTGCTTGATCAGAATTTCCGTGTGAGTGGCTCTGATCGCGGTCTCTCCGAAGTCACCGAACGGTTGCAGAAGCTTGGCGCGAATATCTTCGAGGGGCATCGGGCAGAGAACGTTGCTGACGACGTCGATGCGTTGGTGTACTCCTCGGCTGTTTCTCTTGACAATCCCGAAGTGCTCGAAGCACAACGGCGCAAAATCCCCGTCATCCGCCGGGCGGAAATGCTCGCCGAAGTCATGCGGCTGAAGTACGGTATCGGCATTGCAGGGACGCACGGAAAAACGACAACGACATCGATGGTCAGCCTTGTGCTGATGGAGGGAGACCTCGACCCGACGGTCATCGTTGGCGGCAAGCTGAGCGGCCTTGGCGGAACCAATGCACGCCTCGGTCACGGTGATTTCATCGTCGTGGAGGCGGATGAATTTGATCGGTCGTTCCTTTCGATCACACCAACGATTGCCGTGATGACGACGCTCGAGACAGATCATCTCGACTGTTACCGGGACCTCGAGGACATCAAGGGGGCATTCATCCAGTTTGCTTCAAAGGTCCCATTCTACGGGTTTGTGGTTCTTTGTCTTGATGAACCGGCGTTGCTCGACATCTTGCCACAGCTCAGGAAAAAGAAGATTATCACGTACGGTCTCAATCCGCAAGCTGATGTTCAGGCCGTCGATATCCGTCACAAAGACAATACGTCGACGTTTATGGTTGTCCGTGACGGCGCCGACCTCGGTCAGATCACCATACAGGTCCCGGGGAATCACAATGTGCAGAACTCACTTGCAGCCATTGCTGTGGGCCTGCAGCTTGGGGTGCCATTCGAAAAGGTGCGAGCCGGCATTGAGAAGTTCTCAGGTGTGTACAGGCGCTGGGAAAAGAAAGGCGAAGTCAAGGGGATCACGCTGTATGACGACTATGCGCATCATCCGACAGAGTGCCGTGCGACGCTTGCGGGCGCAAAGGCAGGATGGCGCCGCCGCGTGGTCTGCGTGTTTCAGCCCCATTTGTACACACGCACACGCGATTTCTATGAGGAATTCGGCAAATCATTCCTTCTCTCGGATGTGTTGATAGTAACCGACGTCTACCCCGCGCGCGAAGAGGCAATCCAGGGTATCTCAGGAGAATTGATCGTCAACGCGGCAAAGCGTTTTGGACATAAGGATGCACAGTACGTCCCGGACAAGAAACAGGTTCCTGATCACCTCGCCTCCATCGTCAAGAGCGGCGATATCGTGATCACGATGGGTGCGGGAGATATCTGGAAGTTTGGTGAAGAGTTTTTGAGAAAAATGAAGAGCTAAATGGTTAATTGGTTAAAAGGTTAATTGGTGAGTAACTAACCAATGACCATTTAACCAATCACAGATTAACCGATCACACAAGAACCACCATGGTTACACTGAGCGACATAAAGCAGTTCTTCCGCGGGTACATTGCCATCAACGAGCCGATGTCGAAGTACACATCGATGCGCGTCGGCGGACCGGCTGACTACTATGTCGAGCCTGCAGATAAGCAGGACTTGGTCGAGATCGTAAAGTATTTTCAGAAGAACAACTATCCGTACCTGATGCTCGGGCGCGGAAGCAACATGATCATCAGCGATGAAGGGATCCGAAGCGCGGCAATCAATCTTGAGTCGTCTCTCTCCAACGTGCAGATGCAGGGTGATCTGGTGGTAGCGGAAGCCGGAGCCCACTGGTCGAAATTTGTGGACTTCTGCATACAGCAGGAATTGGCCGGGGTCGAGATGCTTGCGGGAATTCCTGGGAGCGTCGGCGGCTGCATCGTGATGAACGCGGGAGCCCACGGAGGTGAGACCGCAGATCACATTGTAGGGGTCGAAGTCTTTCGGGACGGACGCATTCAGAGTGTGAAAAAAGAACAGGCAAATTTTTCGTACCGGCATTCTGGATTCGATAAGGACATCGTGCTGAGCGCTTCATTCCAACTGCCCAAGGGGGACAAAGAAGAGCTGATCAGGCGCAGGCGGGAGTACATCCTGAAGCGGAATACAACGCAACCGCTCACGCTCCCGAACTCCGGCAGTATGTTCAAGAACCCGCAGGGAACGTTTGCTGCGAAACTGATCGAACAGGCAGGTTTAAAGGGAAAGCGTGTCGGGAATGCACAGGTATCCGAGAAACACGCCAACTTCATTGTGAATCTTGGCGAGGCGAAGGCCTCAGACGTGGTGACACTTGTCGACCTCGCTCGACGCACGGTTCATCAAAACACCGGTGTTCTCCTGGAGCTTGAAGTAAAGCTTGTTGGATTTCCGGAAGAAGTAAGGCAGAAAGTCGCATGAGCGCAAGCAGAAAATTGAAATTTGGCTTCCTGGGACTGCTGGTGCTGGCGGTTGGACTCGTCGTCTTCGCGAATCTCTGGAAATCAAACCTGAAAGTGAAGCGTGTCACGATCGAGGGGAATCGAATCGTCGAGACTGCGGAAATCATGCAGCTCATCAAGGTCCCCAAAAACACGCAGCTGCAGGACGTCGATCTGATGGCTGTCCGGCGCGACATCCTGAGTCACCATTTCATCAAGGATGCGGTGGTAGAGCGGGACTTACCCGCAACGCTGAAAGTAACAATCAAGGAGCGTGTACCGCTTGCGATCATCAACAGCACAGAAATTTTGTATCTCGATGAGGATGGGGTTGTGCTCCCCCATTCCATGTCGAAGCAGCTGTTCGATCTGCCTGTGCTGACCGGAATGCCCGACGGAATCTCGCTCACTCCCGGCACGATAGTCAAGCATCCCGACATTCAGGAAGCGCTGCAGATATTGGCAACCTCAAGGCTGGTGAACAAGGAACTGTATCACGTGATCTCGGAAGTGCGCCTGCGAAATGGCGGCGACATTGTACTCTACGCAGCTGAATGGGGCGTACCGATCATTTTCGGCCGTGGCGAGATCGCCAATAAGCTGGTCCGACTCGAATCGTTTTGGAATACCGTCGTCCGCGAACGCGGCTCTGATAATCTTCAGTACGTCGACCTCCGGTTCGATGATCAGGTTGTCGTTCGATGGAACAAACAGAAAATCTAGATATCAACATTCCCCGGGTGGGGATTGTTGGCCACTCCGTTCAGGATTGAAAGGAAAACATCGCTGTATGACACAGGATATTGCTGTTGGTCTTGACATAGGAACTACAAAAGTATGTGCCATCGTTGCGTCGCCGGACGAAAGCCATCCGGGAAAGCTGAACATCCTCGGCATCGGCAAAGCTTCCTCCGATGGCTTGACACGCGGCGTGGTCACAAACATTGAGAAGACTGTCCGCTCGATTCAAACCGCCGTTGCAGATGCGCAGGCCCAGTCAGGAGTGAAGATCACGTCCGTGACGGTGGGCATCGCCGGCGATCATATACAGAGTTTTCAAAGTCGTGGGGTGGTTGCAATCAGCCGACCCGAGAACGAGATCACGCAGGATGATGTTGACCGGCTCATCGAAGACACCAAGAAGGTTGCCCTTCCCTCGGATCGGAAAATTATTCACGTCATCCCGCAGCAATTTATCGTCGATGGCCAGGATGGTATTTACGACCCGGTCGGGATGTCGGGCGTCAGGATGGAAGCGATTGTACATATCATCACCGGACTCGTCACTGCAGCGCAAAACATTTACAAGTGCGTCCAGCGCGCTGGATTGCACGTGAACGACATGGTTCTCGAACCGCTTGCGTCAAGCTATGCAGTGCTCGACGATGAGGAGAAAGAAGTCGGTGTTGCATTGCTCGACATCGGCGGCGGCACAACCGACCTGGCAGTGTTTGAGGAGCGAACCATCAGGCACACTGCAGTCATTGGCATCGCTGGCAAGAAGGTAACAGACGATGTCCGCAAAGGGCTCGGTATTCTAACAGAGCAGGCCGAGCGTATCAAGCAGGAACATGGCTACGCATTCATGCCCGCAATCGTGAACAATGAGCCGATCATTCTGCCGGGGATCGGCGGTCGCCCCCCGATCGAGATCGATAAGAAACTTCTCTGCCAGGTGATTCAACCGCGTATGGAGGAAATTCTGGAGATTGCAGCAATGGAGATCAAACGGTCTGGTTACTCTAAGCATCTTTCGGCCGGCGTCGTGTTGACCGGAGGTGGATCGCTTATTAAAGGGACTGCAGATCTTGCCCACGAGGTTCTCGGCATGCCGGTGAAGATCGGCATACCGTCGGGTTTCAGTGCCGGCTTGATTCACGAGATCGAAAACCCGATCTACGCGACCGGTGTGGGACTTGTGATACACGAGCTCAAGCATCGCGATCGTTCTACGATTGCAGCGAGCGTGAACCCCGAAAAGGGGAGGGGGTCGGTAAAGAATATTTTCAACAGGATGAAGACGTGGTTTGATGAACTTTAGGGAGTAGATGAGAAGTGGAGAAAAAACGACAGACGATACTCCACTACTTCAATACTTCAATACTCCACAACTTCAATACTTATAAAGAACTTGATCAGAATTTGACACATACAAACTCACAACCAACTAATTAAAGGAGATGTTACCGTGATTGAACTTGACACCTTAGCGGACCGCGGGGCAAAGATTCGTGTGGTTGGTGTTGGCGGTGGTGGTGGAAACGCCGTCAATAGCATGATCGACAAAGGGTTGGTCGGCGTAGATTTTATCGCCATCAATACCGATGTCCAGGCGCTGGAACGCAACCAGGCATCACAGAAGATCCAGGTCGGGAAGACCCTGACCCGGGGCCTTGGTGCCGGCGCAGATCCCACCATCGGCCACCGGGCTGTAGAGGAGGACCGTGAGGAGATTGCCCGCGCCCTGAACGGCAGCGATATGGTCTTTGTAACTGCCGGAATGGGAGGCGGGACCGGAACCGGCGGAGGACCCATCGTAGCAAACATCGCGAAGAGCCTCGGAGCTCTCGTTGTCGGTATCGTGACAAAGCCTTTCAACAGCGAAGGGAAACGTCGCATCAGTCAGGCGGAAGAAGGGATCGAGGAATTAAAAAAGCAGGTTGACACCCTGATCGTCATTCCAAATCAGAAACTGCTGGATATCATCGACAGGCACACCCCGCTTATGGAGGCATTCGATCTGGCGAATGAGGTCCTGCATAACGCCACACGGGGCATTTCGGAGCTGATCACTGTCCCGGGTCTCATCAACGTGGACTTTGCCGATGTCCGGACCGTAATGCGGGAGATGGGTGACGCACTGATGGGATCTGGCATTGCTACTGGTGAGAACCGCGCTACTGAAGCGGCGCATGCGGCTATTTCCAGCCCACTGCTCGATGGTGTTTCCATTGCCGGCGCCCAAGGCATCCTGATCAACGTCACTGGCGGCAAGAACATGTCGCTCGTGGAAGTTGATGAAGCCGTAAGCGTCATTCACGACGCAGCCGGCGATGACGCAAACGTCATCCTTGGTACGGTTGTCGATGACAACATGAAAGATGAAATGATGGTCACCGTCATCGCAACGGGCTTCAACAAAAAGGTCGCGGCAGCCAAACAGCCGCCGAAGTCTGCTACGAGGCTCATCGATCGTATTCCATCGGGACCCGGCGATCTTCAGAAGTTTGAAGAGCCGACATTCCTGCGCCGCGGTATCGACATCTCGATCCAGGCCCAACGGGAACCCGAGAAGGGGGACGATAAGATTGACAAATCGGATCCAGAGAAACCCGCGTTCTTGCGGAAGATAATGGATTAGCACAGCCGAAGGCAACCTTCATCCCGGATTGTACTGAGAAGAAGGCTGTCTTCACCGTTTCAAATCTCTGCAGGGGGCTTCCACCCTTCCTGCGGAGCTTTCACGGATGTTTCTGACATCTCCATCCCCGCGAAGGAGCAAATCCTTCGTGGGGATTTTTTTTTGGCGAAGGGGTTCTTCAACCGGGGTCAACCGCTAAAGAAGGACGCCTTCTCCATTTCCCTCTTATCCAACCCTCACACTCGCGTTCACAGCACTGAGTGCCTGCCCGAAATCCTCGATGATGTCTTCGATGTGTTCAATACCGACGGATACGCGGACAAGATCGGGAGTCGTACCGGATTCGAGCTGTTCTTTAGGATTCAGCTGTTGATGAGTAGTTGATGCCGGATGAATAACCAGGGTCTTTGCATCTCCAACATTTGCAAGCAAGCTCGCAAGTTTCAGATTATTGATGAACTTCCTCCCCGCTTCAAGTCCCCCCTTGATGCCGAAAACGAGCATCCCGCCGTATAATCCCTGGCGGAGGTACTTCTTCGCGGTCGCGTGCGACGGATGATCCTCGAGCCCGGGGTACATCACCCACTCGATGAGCGGGTGCTTTCGCAACCACTGTGCAAGCGCCAAAGCATTCTGGCTGTGGCGCTCGGCGCGCAGCGAGAGCGTCTCAAGTCCCTGGATAAAGAGGAACGAGTTGAATGGACTCAGGCATGGTCCGAAGTCTCTCAGTTGTTCCACACGCGCTCGAATGATGAACGCGATGTTTCCAAAGGGACTTTTCGAGCCGAAGGTTTCCCAGAAATTCAGACCGTGGTAGCCCGGGCTGGGTTGAGTGAAGACGGGAAAGTTCCCATTCCCCCAATCGAATTTCCCAGAATCGACAATGATCCCGCCGATGGACGTCCCGTGCCCACCGATCCATTTTGTGGCCGAGTGGACGATGATATCGGCGCCATGGTCAAATGGCCGGCAAAGATAACCGCCTGCCCCAAATGTGTTATCGACAATCAACGGTATTCCGTGGCTGTGTGCCACTTTCGCGATGGCCTCAATATCAGGAACCTGCAGACGCGGGTTACTGATGGTTTCAATATAGAGTGCCTTCGTCTTTGAATCGATCAGTTTTTCAAAGTCCGCCGGGCTATCCCCTTCCACAAATTTTGTATCAATTCCCAAACGAGGAAGCGTGACCTTGAAGAGGTTGTACGTGCCACCGTAGAGCAGACTTGTGGAGACGATGTTTTCTCCTGCCTGAGCGATAGTGGAGATGGCAAGAAACTCTGCCGCCTGGCCCGAAGAGACGGCCAGTGCTGCGACGCCCCCTTCGAGGGCAGCTACGCGCTCTTCGAAGACAGCGGTCGTCGGATTCATGATGCGCGTGTAGATGTTTCCGAATTGCTGTAGCGCGAACAGCGACGCGGCATGTTCCGCGTTGTCGAATGTGAACGACGTGGTTTGATAGATCGGCACAGCGCGTGCGTGCGTCGCAGGATCGGCCTGCTGTCCTGCATGAAGCTGCAGTGTCTCGAAGTGACGATGCGGTGTCTTTCCGTTGCTACTCATAGGTGCTCCTTGATGTGTGATAGTATGATTGATGTGTGATTAATTTTCTTCGTCAGGTGTCGATGAACCGGGCCGTATATCAGCTATTGAACAGAACGCGGGTGCGCTCAACAAAAACATCGTATCGCGATTCAGGAGCTTACCAAGAAGTGATGAGACAGGAGGCCGCAGAAGAGGTTATAAAACAAAAAACCTCTTCCGGGTC
>Ga0187866_1001275_pt1 | contig 24655 bp, 19 predicted proteins | sample June2016WEW_11_1_3_FD_133013 | JGI IMG/M metagenome (GOLD analysis project Ga0187866, IMG submission 133013) | Peatland microbial communities from SPRUCE experiment site at the Marcell Experimental Forest, Minnesota, USA - June2016WEW_11_150 | ecosystem: Environmental > Terrestrial > Soil >...
GGACAAGATTGTCTCGGTCAAGACTGAATCCCGAAACGGAATGAACAACGTCCCGGTCGATCCGGTGATCATCATTTCGGCGAAGAGAAAGTGAAGTAATTGTGAATGGTGAACGGTCAATTGTCAATGGATAATGGATCGAGCCGCTGATCACAGTCCATTGTTCACTTCATGAGACTTTCGGATGAGTATTATATGAAGTAGTGGAGTATAGGAATAGTGGAGTAGTAAGTATGTGAGCATGTGAGATGTTGGGCGGAGAACGAGGCCGATGATGAGATTGCAGGAATCAAGACATCAATCGACAGTCGAAAATCGGCAATCGAAAATTCGCCGGGGTCGCCCTTGAACAAACTTGCGCACCATGGATTCAGGTGGCTGCGAATGGTCGTTGTTGCCGTCGTAGCCGCACTCATTTTCTGGACTCTTGCGCTCATGATCCTTGAAGACAAGTTCATTTACTTCCCCGAAAAATATCCCAGGGGCGCATATGATCAGGCCAGCTCCATCCGAAACCTGCGCGATTGCTGGGTTACAACAGAAGATGGAGTCAAGCTTCACGGCTGGTTTGCCCCAGCGGAGAGCGCAAAAGCCACACTCGTGCTCTCCCATGGTAATGGGGGCAACATCTCATACCGCTATCTCCTGATGCGTTCGCTGCTGCGTCACAGGTTCAATGTGATGATGTACGATTACCGCGGGTACGGACGTAGCGAAGGGAGACCAAGCGAAGATGGAGTCTACAAAGACGGGCGGGCATTCTTCGATTATGCGGTGACGCTGCCAGAGGTCGATCCGAAGCGAATCATCCTCTGGGGAACAAGTCTCGGCGGAGCGGTGGCGACCGATGTTGCGACTCAACGTCCTGTGGCGGGGTTAATTCTTGAATCGACGTTCACGTCAGCCAAAGATGTAGCTCACACTCTCTACCCGTTCCTGCCTGTAGGGCTGTTCATGCACAGCAAGTTTAACACGATTGACAAGATCAAGAGGCTCCATCTTCCCTTGCTGGTCATGCATGGGTCCCTCGACGAGATTCTCCCCATCGGTCTGGGACGCCGTCTGTTTGCTGCTGCGAACGATCCGAAAGAGTTCTACGAAATCCCCGTAGCCCGCCACAATGATACGTTCTTTGTCGGGGGCGAGGAATATTTCGACCGGATCACGCTTTTCGCGGAGCGCGTCCTCAACTCCTCAATGTCTCACTGAACGGCCAGCGACACCCGCGTCTGCCACCCATTACTATCGTATCACACTCGCCTTACCGAAGTACTTCATCGGTTTCGAGCCATCTTCAGGCATTGCAATGACGATGTAAAAATAGATGCCGCTGTCAACATCCTTCCCATCGTCATCCTTTCCATCCCACACAATCTCCCTGGGGCCCGCAGGGATTTGTCCTAGAAATATCGTTCTGACTTTTTTCCCGCCCACATTACGAATCACAAGAGTGTCACTCGAACTTACTTCGTTCCTGAAAGCAATCGAGACACCTGAGTTCTGAGGGTTTACCTCCACCTTAGGTTCAGGGAGAGCGATCTTTGCCTTCGCCGACTCCAAGAACTCTGCATCGGTGATTACCTTGTCTCGACCAAACAAGAAGTTGATAAAGGTCTTTGATTCCACGGGCGCCCCCCTTCGAAGCGCAGGGAAGAATTTGCACCTGGCCGCAGCCGCAAGCGCCGTGTGCACAAGATCGTCCCGCACATGCGAAAGAGAACTGACCGCGATCACATCCCCTTTTTCATCGACCGTTATTGTCACATCTACCTGGGCTCGCGCGTGCTGCATCCTTGCGACATCAGGATACATTGGACGAACAATTTTTGAGAACTTCGGACCCTCATCTTTTTTTCTCTCACTCGGTGCGGCGACAGTCTCCTCTCCCCCCCTGTCATCCTCTTTTATTATGATAGGAGGTAACTGCTCGCGTTCGAATCGGCTGCCGATTGTTGAAATGCTGGAGTTCATCCGAAATTGAAACGGCACACTCACCCAACTGTTCACAGCTGCGCCATTCATTTTGGCCGGTGTAAACTTGTACTGCCTTGCCGCCTCCAGGGCCGCATTGTCAAGATCCTGGCGTCCCGACGATTGGGTAATCTCCACTTTCGAGACAGCTCCCAGTTTGTCGATATAGAGTTTTGTTTCGACCAGCCCCTCCGCTTTGTCTTTCAATGCACTCGCCGGGTACTCTGGCTTCTTATTCCAGACGAGCAGCGGCACTTCGTCTAATGGAGTTGAGTCTCTGACGCTCTTCTTGTCCTGAGCATTCTGCGCTGTATCATCGGTGATGTTTGCTGTCACCAACACTGGTTTGAAGTACGGTCCCTGCGTTGTCTGGGACGTCAACGATAAAGGAATCAGGATCAATCCAAGAGCGGATAGAAGCGCACACGATTTCATAACACACCTCCTAACGAAAAGCTTGTTTGGGCTGGGCATGTTCGCCCCTAACTTCCACGGTGGGCAGCTTGATGCAGACGACGGGTTCGATGACTTCCCTGGTTTGCTGAGGCTTCTGAATCCATGCGAATGCCATTCCCGCTCCGCTGACCAGGAGAACCAAAGCCAGTACAATAGCCACCGGCGCCGGCACAAAGAGCCTGCGTCGGACGAGGTTACGCCACACAATATGAGATTTCCGCGCTGGGGTATTCGCCTTTGCGATGCCGGCGACACGTCGATCCAAACCAGCCGGCGCAGTCATTCGCTTTTCCTTTGCGGCCTGCAATTTCAATTCCGTGACCGCCTCCCAGAACGAGCGGCATGACCCGCACTCCGCCAAGTGAAGGAAGACATCGGTCTTGCTAACTTCCTCGATTTCCCCATCAACGTATTGGGCGATGAGGAATTCGTACTCTGTACACTGTTTTTTCATTCTTTCTCTCCGTGTGTCTTCGAATATGCCTTTGCGAGCGCCTTCCGTGCGCGAAAGAGATGCACACGCACGCTCGCGACTGACAACCCGGTTATGTTCGCAATGTCCGCATAAGAGAAGTTTTCATAATCCTTGAGCACAATGAGATCTTTGTATGCCGGTCTGACCATCTCGAGAAGATCGCTGATGAGATCCGATTGTTCGTTTCTCACGAGAATCGAATGAGGGTCATCGTCTCCGGGCAGGGAATCCTCAGACAACTCATCAAAGGACTTTCGATCTCTGATTGCATTCAATGCCCGGTGCCTGGCGATGCTAAACATCCACGAGCGAAAGGAACCCGGATCCTTGAGTGTCTGAGCATCGTTCCATATTGTCAGGAACGAATCATGCACAATGTCTTCTGCCCGAGCACCATCTCTTAGCAGTCGACTACAATAGTCGTAGAGAGCGTCCTTGTGCCGCAGGTATAACTCTTCGAAGGCGTCACGAGAACCTGAACGCAAGTTGCGCACGAGATCGGAATCACTGAGCGACTGGCGGATCATACGGTGCTACAGAAAGGAACATACGAACGCCGGAAGTTAACACCTAAAGCGGGAAGAAAGTAGGAATCGTACGCATCTCTGTCTGCCATCCGGCCAGCTCGCTACGCACCAACTGCAACCTTTCTCCGCCAACTGAAGTCCAACTAAAGTACCTTCCCGGCTGATTAAAACGGCCCATATTTGACGGCCTTTCCCGTAACCTTTGCCGCCAGACGGCGTATCACAAGGAGCGACAGCAGGTTTCACCCCCTTCAGGTTTTCCGAATCCTTTTCGAGGCTCATATGAAAAAGAAAATCATCCTTTCCTCCTTCGCCCTCATCGTACTCGCCGGTGCGGCGTTTCTGTTCTTCGGTAATTCCAAGTCACCGAAGGATGAACAACTCCCTCTGGTGAAGGTAAAGATAGGAACAATCGTCGACAAGGCGCTCGCCGTCGGGTCTATTGAGCCGGAGATCGAGGTCTCCGTCAAAGCCAAGGTGTCGGGTGTGGTCAAGCATATCTTTGTCGATGTCGGACAATTCGTCAAGGCGGGTCAACCGCTCGTGGAGGTAAGGCCGGATCCCACGCCGCTCGAGCTTGCCGACGCAAAGCGACAGGCGCAGCTTGCTCAGGTTGATGTTGATAACCTGAAAAAAGATCGTACGCGCCAAGACATTATGATTAAGAACAAGCTCATTTCAGACAAAGACTACGAGGACTTTCTGAGGCAGTTTGATGGGGCTGAGCTTCGCCTCAAGATTGCGAATGAACATGTCGCTTTGATGGAAAGTGGAAAAGTGAAGATCGGCGAAACGGAAATCGAATCGATCGTGAAAGCTCCGATCGACGGATTTGTACTCAACCGCGTAATTGAAGTTGGAGATCCTGTCACTCCGCAGACCTCCTATATGGAGGGAACCGCACTGATGAAGATGGCAAACATGGATCGGCTGCTCTTCAAGGGAACTGTTGACGAGATCGATGTCGGCAAAATGAAGGAAGGGATGGAGGTCGAGATCAAGGTCGGCGCGCTGCCCACGGACACGGTGAAAGGCATACTCAGAAAGATCTGGCTGAAGGCGGAGAAGAAAGACAATGCGACAGTCTTTCCGATCGAAATCCTGATCCCAGGCGCCAGGAACACCACACTGCGGGCGGGGTATTCGGCGAATGCCAACATCATTATTCAGAAGAAAAACAACGTGCTGACAATTCCCGAGCGTGTCGTCACGTTCCGGAATGACTCCTCATTCGTCAAGATCCCGCTCGGCCAGGGAAAAGATCAGGAAAAACTGATCAAGACAGGACTGAGCGATGCGATCAGCATCGAAGTCGTCTCGGGACTGAAAGAGGGAGATGAGGTCTTTGAGAAGCCGGTGAAGAGGATTGATTGAGGAGAATTCAGAATGCAGAATACAGAATACAGAATTCTGACTTCTGACTCCTGAATTCTGGATTCATTCGCAGGACATTATGAACCACCTTGGTACCATCATCTCAGAATTTCTTCTCGACCTGCGGGCGCAGAAGCTGCGCGCGTTCCTGACGATGTTCGGCATCGTCTGGGGCACCGTCACGATCATCGTGCTCATTGCCTTCGGCGTCGGCTTCAAGAAACAAATGTCGATCAATATGCACGGCATAGGTGAGAGCATTGCCATCATGTTCCCGGGCAAAACGACAAAGGCGTGGGAAGGATTCGGCATTGGACGGCCGATGAGTTTTGTGGAAGACGACACGAAGCTCCTCGCAAGCCAGATTCCAGGCATCAAGGCAATCAGCCCCGAATTTGGCAAACGGACTCCTACCCGCGTCGGAGAGAACATTCTGACGCCATTGATCTCCGGGATTTATCCGATCTACGCGGACATGCGAAACATCATTCCTGAACCAGACGGTCGATTCATCGATGACCTCGATTTGAAGCAGCGCAAACGGGTGGCCGTCATCGGAAACAAGGTCAAGGAGTTTTTGTTCGGAGAGAGCAACGCTCTAGGAAAAATCATCTATGTCGGTGAGGTGCCTTTCACTGTCATCGGTGTGATGCAAAAGAAGACGCAGAGCTCTTCGTATAACTCTCGCGACCAGGACCGGGTGTTTATACCTGCAACGACTCATTCGTCGATTTACGGATCGATCTATTTGAATAATATCATCTATCAGGTGTACGACCCGCGGCAGGGGGATGCGGTTGTAGAGCAGGTGCGCTCGGTTTTGGCAAAGCGATACAAGTTTGACCCGACAGACAAGGACGCTGTCTGGATTTGGGACACAACGATGTTCGATAAGTTCATTTTCTACTTCTTTCTCGGATTCAACATCTTCATGGGAGCCATCGGAAGCTTTACGCTTGGTGTCGCCGGGATTGGGGTAGCGAACATCATGTTCATCGTAGTTCAGGAGAGGATCAAGGAGATTGGCGTGAAGCGGGCCGTCGGTGCAAGGCGGTCAAATATCCTTTTCCAATTCTTCATGGAGACATTCTTCATTGTTGGACTGGGATCCGCCCTTGGATTCCTCATTGCGCTCGGCATCATCAAGGTACTCCAGTATGTTCCTATCAAAGAGTATGTAGGAACCCCCGAGTTTTCTACTGAGGTGGCGATTGCCACCGTCACAATATTGTGTATCATCGGGCTGGCTGCAGGCTTGATGCCGGCACGCAAGGCGGCAAATCTGGACGTGGTGGAATGTTTGAGGACCTAGGGGATACTTCCGCATTGCGGATTGCGAAATGACAATTTCGAAATGCGGACCGTAAATATCAGGAACAGAACACAGAATGTAATTTCATCAATTCGCAATCCACAATCCGCAATTTGAAATGTATTTTGAACTTCTCAGAGACTTCGTTCAGGATCTTCAGGCACACCGGACACGTGCGATTCTCACGCTGGTAGCGATCACGTGGGGCACAGTGGCGGTGGTTCTTCTTCTTTCATTCGGAGAAGGACTCGGCGACCAGATGATGAAAGGGATGCTGAACGCCGGTGACAGGATCATGATCGTCTACGGCGGAGAGACAGGCTTGACCTTTGACGGCCTGCCAAAAGGTCGCCGGGTTAGAATGGTGGAAGACGATGCCGACCTTCTTGCCCGGGCAATTCCTTCGATCGATATGATTTCCCCGCAGTACCGGCGGAACGTCACACTGAGCTACGGCAAGTTCTCGGTCACCACCGAATGTGAAGGTGTAAACCCATTCTTTGAGGAAATGCGCCGGATGTTCCCGAGCGCCTACGGGCGGTTCCTCAACGAGATCGACGTGCTCGAACAGCGGCGGGTGCTCTTCCTCGGTCCCGAAATCGCCAAGGACATCTTCAAAGAAGAAGATCCCGTCGGCAAGAAGCTCACTGTCGACGATGTTCCCTTCACCGTTGTCGGCATTATGCAGACGAAGATTCAAACGGCGATGAACAACGGCCCTGATGTGCGCCGCGCTGTCATTCCATACACCACGTTCAAGACTTCGTACGGAAATATTTACGTGAACTCGCTTCTCGTGCGCCCATCCGATCCGAGCCAACAGGAGCGTGTGAAGAGCGAGATTTTCAGGGTCCTCGGGAGTAAGTACCGGTTTGATCCTACCGATGAGCGGGCGCTTGGCATCTGGGACTTCATCGAAGCCGAGAAGATCAGCCGAAAGATTGGACTTGGAGTATCGATTTTTCTATTCTCCGTCGGCTTTCTCACTTTGTTGATCGCCGGCGTGGGAGTGGCCAACGTGATGTACGTTGTCGTAAAAGAACGTACGCGTGAGATTGGAATCAAGATGGCCGTAGGAGCGCGCCGTTCATATATCCTCTCCCAGTTTATTTTTGAAGCATTGTTCCTCGCCTTCATCGGCGGCAGTGTCGGTATGCTTTTTTCTTACGGCGTCGTCTCAGCCGTCCGCATGCTTCCCGTTGGCGACGGCGTCAACGCTATGCAATTCCTTGGCAGACCGGTCCTTTCGGCAACTACAATGTTGATGACAACCGGAGTGTTGGCAGTCATCGGTTTGCTCGCAGGTTTCTTCCCCGCCCGAAAAGCAGCCAGCGTGGATCCAGTGGAATCGCTGCGGTACGAATAGACTGCCACCATGCTGTTGTCCAGGATTCGCAGCGAGAGGGTCGTTTCCCAGGTCTCTTTTTGCCAATCTATTTGCGATTGTGTGGTACCCCGATTCCCTTGATTGCCCTTCCCGACCATTTTCGATATATTCACCTCAGTGCTGTTCTATCAACCTTCCGCTACTTCCTCGGCAGGTGTTCGTGTCCCCTCATTCAGAAAAATCTCCTGAAGCTCGGTTCTGGCACTGGTTCGGAGAAAACGAATCGCGCATGTTCAAATTCGAAACGGACCAAGAAAAGAACATCAATGATCTATCACGAGAACTGCACAGAATCAACTATTCCCTGACTTTCGAAATCGGGTCGGAGAGTGAAGGAATAAGGGAATTCATCATCAGCGCGGATGGACATCGAGACGCGTTTCCTTTTGTGATCAAACTTGCCGATGAAGCCCCTCTGTTGCCGCGCTGGCGAATCGTGAAATTCCGGCCCCGACGAACTGAGCCGTGTCTCATAGGACTGGGTGGTCTGCAATTCTCATCGGACGACATCCTCGCAACCGTTGAGCCGCAAGGGACGCGTATCGGCGTTTCCCTTTTTCTTGGAGATGAGGATCATTTTGATGAGCGGGTTGTCGGCCATATCGGATTTATCCTTCTCGACTATACACTCGGCGAATACGACGTTGAAACACTTGTTGGCACCGTGTCATTCCATCCCAAAGAACGGTCAACAGGACTGACAAAACTCCCCCTGCGAGACCTTCCTTTGGCCTTCGATCAACTCACAAAGTCCCTCTCTAACTGAACGCGCACTCAACCTCAATATCTCAAGGACGCACCATGAAACCCAACCAAGCTATTTGGTTTTCCATGACCGCCGCGGCGGTTCTTTTTCTTCTCGCTCAATCGACAGCGATTGGGCAGAAGTTCCAATATCCACAAGCAAGGAAAACGGATCAGGTCGATACGTACTTCGGCGTCAAGGTGGCCGATCCGTATCGATGGATGGAAGACGATAATTCGGCCGAGACAGCGCAATGGGTCGAGGCGGAAAACAAAGTGACGTTCGGATACCTGGAGAAAATCCCCTACCGCCAGCAAATGAAGGAACGATTGGAGAATCTCTTCAACTACCCGAAGTATACTGCGCCATTCCATCGTGAGAACACATACTTTTTCTATAAGAACGACGGTTTGCAGAACCAAAGCGTGCTGTACATTCAGAAAGGGCTCGTTGGGACGCCCGAAGTGTTGATCGATCCGAACAAACTCTCTGCAGATGGAACATCAAGGCTCGGGGCCTTCTCCCTCACACACGATGGCAAGAGGGCGGTTGTTGGAATTTCCCGCAGCGGATCCGACTGGCAGGACTACTTCGTCATGGAAACCGGTACGAAGAAGTACCATCCCGACACGCTGCAGTGGATCAAAGAATCCGGCGCTGCCTGGCTGGGAGACGGATTTTTCTACAGCCGTTATGATGCCCCGGAGAAGGGCAAGGAGCTTTCCTCAAAGAACGTCAATCAGAAAGTGTATTACCATAAAGTCGGAACACCGCAATCGGCGGACGAGCTCATCTACGAAGACCCTACAAATCCGGAGCGCTTACATTACGTAAGCACAACCGAAGATGAGCGTTTCGCATTTCTCACCATCTATGAGCTGGGAAAAGGGAAAGAAGGGAATGCGCTGTTCTATCGGGATCTGAGCAAGGGAGAGAAGACGTTCCAGCCGATTGTGGCTGAAATCGGTGACTTCAACTTCGGTGTGGTCGACAATCTTGGAGACAAGCTGCTCGTTCGGACAAACAAGAACGCACCCAACGGCAAGCTCGTTCTCATCGATCCCAAAAAGCCCGAAGAGAAAAATTGGAAACTCGTGCTCCCCGAGAAACCCGAGCCGCTTCAGGGGACGAGCACGGCCGGTGGGAAACTGATTGTCACCTATCTCAAAGATGTCTCGACCCGAGCATATGTCTATAGCCTCAGCGGCAAACTGGAAAACGAGATCAAGCTGCCAGCCCTCGGGATTGCCGGCGGATTCGGCGGGGAAAAGACGGACACGTTCGTTTTCTATGCGTTCACATCCTTCACATTCCCTCCCACCATCTACAAGTACGACATCGCAACGAAGAAGAGCACTGTTTTCAGAGCACCTGAAATCCTCAACTTTAATCCATCTGACTACGTAACGAAACAAGTTTTCTATAAGAGCAAGGATGGCACAAAGATTCCTATGTTCATTGTCTACAAGAAGGGAATGGCGCTCAATGGAAAGAATCCGACTCTTCTGTACGGTTATGGTGGATTCAACATCTCCACGACCCCCGGATTCAGTCCGACACGGCTTGGTCTCCTGGAACAAGGATTCGTCTACGCCTCGGCGAACATGCGTGGTGGTGGAGAGTACGGCGAGAAATGGCACCAGGGAGGAATCAAGCTGAAGAAACAGAACGTGTTTGACGACTTCATCGCTGCGGCAGAATACCTGATCGTAAACTCCTATACCTCGCCGAAGATGCTGGCAATCCAGGGGGGCTCGAACGGAGGGTTGCTCGTCGGAGCGGTGATCAACCAGAGACCCGAACTGTTCCGCGTCGCCATCCCGCAAGTTGGCGTGATGGATATGCTCAGATACCATAAGTTCACAATTGGGTGGAACTGGAAACCCGACTACGGCTCGAGCGACGACGAGGAAGAGTTTAAGGCGATCTACAAATATTCGCCGCTTCACAACATCAAGGAGGGGGTAGACTATCCTGCCACGATGGTGACCACAGCGGATCATGACGATCGCGTAGTGCCGGCGCATTCGTTCAAGTATGCGGCGACTCTGCAGGAGTTGTACAAGGGGGAAAACCCGGTGCTGATCAGAATCCAGACTCGCTCAGGGCACGGCGCGAGCAGCACAACGAAAGCGATTGAAGAGACTGCGGATATTTACTCGTTTATCTTCTACAATCTCGGAGTGACACCGAAATACTAGGAGAGTTTCAAGTTTAGAGTTTTCCGCCGCAGGCGGTTCCGCCTATGGCGGACAAGTTTTGAGTTACGAGAAGTCCGACTTTTAACACGCTACACCGGGTAGAAGTCGGACTTCTTCATTGTTACGCGTACTGTCCCGCCACCCATCCTGACGACCAGGCCCACTGGAAGTTGTATCCCCCGAGCCAGCCGGTCACATCCACACACTCGCCGATGAAATACAGGCCTGGAGCTTTGCGAGCTTCCATCGTCTTTGAGGAGAGTTCGTCCGTATCAACTCCTCCCACTGTCACTTCTGCCTTGCCGAACCCTTCTGTTCCACTCGGAGCCACCTCCCAGTTGTGCAGTCCGTGCGCGATTTCCTCCAATTCCTTTCTGGAAAAGCGTTGCATGGTCCTGGAGCCGCCAAGTCGATCACACCACTCAACCGCAAACCGGCGGGGAAGGTGCTGATCGAGAACCGATGTCAGTTCTTTCGTGGTTTGATGCTGGGCAAGAAGGATGTCTTTTGCCTTGCCATCCGGCAGAAGGTCGACGGTGAGCTTTTGTCCCTCGTCCCAATACGACGATGCTTGAAGAATCCCCGGACCGCTCAATCCACGATGAGTGAACAGAATGCTCTCCCGAAAAGCAGCTTTCCCACACGAAACGACAGAGTCGATCGAGATTCCTGAAAGTTTTCCGAAAAACCGCAAGTCCTCCGCATTGAACGTAAGAGGAACCAAGCCAGGCCAGAGCTTCGTAACATTCAGACCGAATTGACGTGCGAGAGAAAATGCGAAGTTCGTCGCACCAAGCTGAGGGATGGAAAGTCCTCCGGTGGCGATGATGAGTGAGTCAGATTCGAATTGTCCGATCGCTGTAAACAACTGATAGCGCTCTCCCCGCTTTACCTCTTGTACCTCACATCCCACGCGCAGTTCGACGTTCGCTTCATTGCATTCCCGAACCAGCATGTCAACAATTTGCTGTGAGCTTCCGTCGCAAAAGAGCTGTCCCAGGTTCTTCTCGTGGTATGGGATCTTGTGTTTCTCTACAAGAGCGGTGAAATCAGATGGGGAGAAACGTGACAGGGCCGACTTACAAAAGTGGGGGTTTCCCGAAACGAAATTGACGGACTCGGCGTTGAGGTTTGTGAAATTGCAGCGACCGCCGCCAGAGATGAGAATCTTCTCGCCAATCTTGCCGTTGTGCTCAAGCACGAGGACTGATCGTCCCCGTTTGCCAGCCTGGATGGCGCACATCAATCCGGCTGCGCCGGCTCCGATGATGATGACATCGTGGGTTTTCAATGATCGGTCCAGTGAAATACGTTGGGTATTCTTGTCAGTAGATTTGGATGATGACAATCTTGTTTACACAATATTGTGGAAAATCCAATGACCTTCAATTCATCGAATCGATGGGATCGTCCAGTTTTCAGCCGAACAACGACTTCGAGAGCGAGAAGAGTTCATCCAACTCTCAACAGCACACCCCTTTCATCCCCTCTCCCCGTCGCTCAAGCCCACACACAGAGGGGACTGCTGGTACTTGGAGGAAAATACAAGATCTTACGGTATCAAACGTCCCCTCTCGAGCGAAAGCATATGGGCTGAGAGAGGGGAGCAGAGGGGTGTGTGCTCTAGACAAGAAAAGTGAGATGATTGCATACCTTCCGAGTATTCGTTACCATTTCAACACTCGCATGCCCGACTCGATCACACTCATCAATCACGCCACCGTTCTGATTCAACTCGGAGGCGTCAATATTCTGACCGATCCAATCTATTCGTGGACGGTATCGTATCTCTTCCCCCGAATGCAGAAACCAGGCATACCGTTCGGAGAGCTGCCGCCAATCGATTATATCCTTGTTTCGCATAGCGATTATGACCATTTAAATATGAGGACACTGCGACGGCTCCGTCGCCGCGGAATCTCCACGCTCATTCTTCCGAAGGGGATCGGCTCATACGGTCAGAGAGCAGGTTTCCCAAAGATTATAGAGTTGAGTCACTGGGAGAGATTCGAAGACGGTGGCACGACGATCACTTGCGTTCCCGCAAAGCACGTGAGCAAACGAAAACCCGGAGATCCGGGCATGAACGCTTGCGCCGGCTTTGTTGTCGAGACCAACAATCGGTCAGTGTATTTTGCCGGCGATACTGCGTATGGGGAATTCTTCACTGAAATTGGATCGCGTTACAACATCGATGTTGCTCTGCTCCCCATCGGTGCTTACAAACCCGAAAAGTGGTTCAAGAACCTCCATCTCCATCCGGTGACGGCGCTCCAGGCGTTTCAGGATCTGCGTGCCAGACATCTCGTCCCGTTCCATTGGGGGACCTTCTGGATCAGCGACGAGCCGATGGAAGAACCGCCTCAAAAGCTTCTGGCCGAGGCCCAGCGATGCGGTATTCAAGACAAGGTTCACATACTCAGAAACGGTGACTCATTTCAGTTCTGATCACCTTGAGGTTTTCTCGCAATGGCCGTACCTTTAGCTGAAGCACGATGACCACCTACACAGCAACAACTGAAGGCATTCGGATAACAGTACAGCCGGTCTATTTGGACGGTCAGTCAGACGTGCTGCAGCGAAAATTCGTCTTCGCCTATTTCATCCGGATCGAGAATAACAGTTCGCAGACGGTACAGCTCACGCGCCGTCATTGGTTCATCAGACATTCGAGCGGCCGGGTTGAGGAAGTTGAAGGTGAGGGAGTTGTCGGCAAACAACCCACAATCCGACCAGGGAGCTTTCACGAGTACAACAGTTACTGCATCCTCGAGACATTGGAAGGGACCATGGAAGGGACATACCTCATGCAGCGGGAGAATGGAGATCTCTTTCGTGTCACCATTCCAAAGTTCACACTCCGGGCAATGGGCAACTGACGTCTGCCTTCCATCTGCACTCCGCCAATCCCCATGAAGCTCTTCTTCCAGCAATACGGCAGCGGCGAGCCACTCCTCATCATCCACGGACTCCTCGGCTCGCTCGACAATTGGCACACGCTCAGCAAGAAGTTTGCTACGTCATACAGAGTGCTGGCAATCGATGTGCGCAATCATGGACGGTCCCCGCATTCGGACACACTCACGTACAAGGCGATGGCAGAGGATGTGATCGAGCTTATGGACGCTCAGCACATCCATTCCGCTCACCTCATCGGCCACTCGATGGGGGGAAAGATCGCAATGAGGCTCGCTCTATCAAGTCCTGAGCGCGTAGTGAAGCTGGTTGTAGTCGATATTGCGCCGAGATCCTATCCGCGCTTGCACGATGAACTGCTCGAGGCGCTGATGTCCATTGACCCCGGAGCTTTCCAGTCACGCCAACAAGTGGATGATGCGCTGTCCGGAAAAATCCCCGACCTCGCAGTGCGACAATTTCTGATGAAAAATCTTGCGCGCGACTCAGCCGGTTCTTTTCTCTGGAAAGCGAATCTCGAAGCGATTTCCAGGCATTACAAAGAAATTGCGAGCGAGATACGTTCGTCAGCGCCGTTTCTGAATCCGACACTTTTCGTCAAGGGGGAACGATCACACTACGTGCTCGAATCTGACACACCGTTTATATGCAGGTTGTTCCCGAACGCAAGAATCGTATCGATTGACGCTGGGCATTGGATACACGCCGAATCACCTGTCCTGTTCGCCGACGTGGTCCAGCAGTTTCTTCATGACGGATCGTAGATACTGGCAAAATGCCAGCAATTTCTACTTTGAATTCTCTGGTTTTTCCCTTTAATTGACCGCACCAACGACGGGCCAAATCCCTTCAACACTTCGCCAGCCCAATGAAGAAATTGCTGCTTCTACCGTTCATCGCGTTTCATCTCCTCTCCGCCCAGACTATTCAAACTTCTGAGCAGCTCATCAAGGCAATGCACGACCGGTATGCAGGCAAGTGGTACAAGACGCTGACGTTCGTCCAAAAAACCTCGCAGGTGAAGCCAGACACCACCATTGTAAGCACATGGTACGAATCGTTCTCCTTCCCCGGAACGATGCGCATCGACATGGATTCCATGGGGGGTAGTGGAATGATGCTCGCCGGCGATTCGCTCTACGTCTTCCGGGATGGAAAACTGACGACGACAAGAAACTTTGTTCATTCGCTGCTGCTCCTGGGATTCGATGTCTATTTCCTCCAGCCGCAGGACATGCTGACAAAGCTCAAGGGGCTCCATTTCGATCTGTCGATTTTCCGGGAAGATACCTGGCAGGGACGACCGGCCTATGTTGTAGGAGGAAAACAAGGCGACCTCCACTCGCCGCAGTTCTGGATAGAGAAGGAGCGGCTCCTCTTTGTCCGCCTCCTCGAACCGGCAGGCACCAGTGGCACCCAGACGCGGGAGACGCAATTCAACAAGTATGTCCGGCTCGCCAACGGCTGGCTGGCACCCGAAGTTATCTTCATGGTCGACAATAAGGTCCTCATGAGCGAAGAATATTCGGAACTCCATGCAAACCCGAAGCTCGACAGGAAGCTGTTTGACCCGCAGTATTGGAAAACCGCACGCTGGAAGTGAGTGCTACAGGGATTGTTCCCTTTCGATGACAGGTGAGTATCCTGCGGAAGATTTTGTGGTACGAATCTAGCTTATTACATTCTACAAGAGGATGATCTTATGAAAGAAACAATGCTCGATCGTTTTCTCCGTTATGTGAAGATCGACACACAGTCGCAAGACGACGTGGAGGCCTATCCAAGCACTGCAAAGCAGTTCGACCTTTTGAACCCTCTCGTCCAGGAATTAAAGGATCTGGGATTAAGGGATGCTTCCATCGACAAGTACGGTTACGTGATGGCCACTTTACCTGGCAACGTGCCGCCAACGCATCCGGCTCATGGCAAAGTACCGACGGTTGGGTTTGTGGCACATGTTGATACGTCTCCCTCGACGTCAGGCGCGAACGTGAAACCTCAGATAATCAAGAACTATCAGGGGGGTGATCTGGTGCTCCCTGGCGATCGGTCGGTCGTCATTAAGGAGTCGGAGAATCCGGAACTCAAGAAAGAAATCGGCAGAACGGTCATTACCAGTGACGGAACGACGCTTCTTGGTGCAGACGATAAGGCAGGCATCGCAATCATCATGACCGCGATGCAGCATTTGATCGATCATCCCAATCTTCTTCATGGTGATATCAAGATCGGGTTCACTCCTGACGAAGAGGTGGGGATGGGAACGAAATATTTCGACATCAAGAAATTCGGTGCACTGTTCGCATACACCATCGATGGAGATACAACAGGCGAATTGAACAAGGAGACGTTCAGCGCGAATTCTGCCGTCATAACTGTGCACGGTCGAAACATCCATCCCGGCACAGCCAAGGGAATCATGGTGAACTCGATCCGTGTCATCGCCGATATCATTGCACGCATGCCCAGAGACATGGCACCTGAAACAACGGAAGGGTATGAACCGTACATCCATCCGCATGTTTTGCAGGGAGAGGAAGCGAAATCCGTCGTGAAGATCCTGTTGCGCGATTTCCGCACCGACGGTCTCGACGTTCTGAAACAACGACTCGAAAAAATCATTGCCGAAGTCCAGCCGTTGCATCCGAAAGCGAAGATCGAACTCCAGATAATCGAGTCGTACCGGAACATGCGCGAAGGACTGGAGAAGGATCAGCGAGTCCTGGATTGTCTCTGGGAAGCCACGAAACGATCCGGCCTCGAACCAAAGTGGGTTCCCATCCGCGGGGGCACAGACGGATCAAAACTGACAGCAAACGGCCTGCCAACGCCGAACATCTTCACCGGCGGCCACAACTACCACGGGAATACTGAGTGGGCCTCATTGTGGGGAATGGAAAAGGCAGCTGAGACGGTGGTCAACCTTGCTCAAGTGTGGGTGGAGAAAAGTAAGTAGTGAATAGTAAATAGTGAAGAGTAAAAAGTGGATTTGCAGTCAATAAACCGTGAATCGACAAACTCAAAACTTGAAACAGTAAACTGTAAACTTATTTCTTCCCTCCGCACCGTTCAGTAACGAAAAAGGACTGATTCTATGGAACAACAATCAGCGCCACGGGTCCTCCCGGAAAACGCGTACAAAGAGCTGAAAGAAGGCGAAGTCTATCGTCCTGTCATGGACCCAGCTGTGCCTGTACCGGAAGTGACCCCGTACTCGGTTCTTCTCGGTCTGGCAATGGCGATTCTCTTTTCCGCCGCTGCAGCATACTCGGGATTGAAGATCGGGCAGGTTATGGAAGCCGCCATACCGATTGCGATTCTCGCCGTGGGAATCTCCACGCTCTCACGCCAAAAAGGAGCGCTTGGCCAGAACGTGATTATCCAGTCGATCGGCTCGACATCCGGAGCCGTCGTCGCCGGCGCGATCTTTACCATTCCGGCCTTGTATATCCTCGACCTCCCAACCAATTTCTTCCGACTTTTCCTTGCGGCGACGTTCGGCGCTTTTCTGGGTATCCTGTTCCTCATCCCGCTGCGCAAGTACTTCGTGAGGGATATGCATGGAAAACTCCCATTCCCTGAGGCGACTGCCACAACTGAGATCCTGATGGCGGGTGAGCGCGGAGGCAAGCAGGCGATTGTGCTTGTTGTCAGCGGTTTGATCGGAGGTGCTTACGATTTCACGGTCACGTCGCTCGGGTGGTGGTCGGAAGTCGTGACCTCGCGGGTGGTGGACTTTGGCGCAGACGTTGCCGATAAGATAAGAGTTGTGTATCGCATGAACATCCTGTCGATCGTAGTCGGACTTGGGTACATCATCGGCCTGAAGTACTCCGCCATCATCTGTGCCGGTTCGTTTCTTTCCTGGTTTGTGTTTGTGCCCATGTTCTACGAGATCGGTCAGCATCTCGGTGTCCCACTGGGCGCGACGGCGACAAAACTCATAGCGAACATGAGCGCCGAAGAAATCTTCCGGACATATGTCCGCCACATTGGTATCGGCGGCATTGCAATGGCAGGTATCATCGGGATCATCCGGTCGTCAAAGATCATCGGCGGAGCGTTTTCCCTGGCGTACCGCGAGATCTTTCAGGCAAAGAAAGTCGAGGTGGTGAGCGAGGGGCGCTGGCAGACAGACCTCAAAATGCTCCACATCGTGCTCTTCATCCTTCTGACAACGCTTGCCCTCTTTGTCTTCTTCTATGTCGGCGTTGTGCCGACGCTGATGCAAGCGATTGTTGCTCTCCTTGTAGTTGTCATTATTTCATTCCTCTTCACTACCGTCGCAGCGAATGCTATCGCCATCGTTGGAACGAATCCTGTGTCTGGTATGACACTGATGACGCTGATCCTCGCATGCCTCGTGCTGACACAAATCGGATTGACGGGCGCTGATGGGATGGTCAGTGCATTGATCATCGGCGGTGTTGTGTGCACTGCCCTCTCGGTTGCTGGATCGTTTATTACCGACCTGAAGATCGGCTACTGGCTCGGATCGACACCGAAGAAGCAGGAAACCTGGAAATTCCTCGGCTCTCTTCTCTCAGCTGCTACCGTCGGACTAGTCATCATGGTTCTCAATCAGACGGACGGGTTCAAAGGACCCAATGCTCTTGCTGCACCGCAGGCTAATGCCATGGCAGCCGTCATCCAACCATTGATGTCGAACGCCCCGGTACCCTGGATTCTCTATTTCGCGGGGGCCATCATTGCACTCTTATGCGTCGTCCTGAAAATACCGCCGTTGGCGTTCGCTTTGGGCCTGTATCTTCCGCTTGAGCTGAACACGCCTTTGTTGATCGGCGGTCTGGTTTCGTGGTTCGTCACAAGCCGCAGTAAGGATGAAAAACTAAACAATGCGCGCTTCTCCCGCGGAACGTTGATCGCTTCCGGATTCCTCGCAGGCGGGTCGTTATTTGGTGTCATTGGTGCATTCCTGAGGTTTTTCGGCGTCAACTTGCTCGACACCGTATGGCAGGAAACCCAGTCGGCGCACGTGCTTGCCTACGTGATGTTTGTTCTTCTTGTTGTCTATATGCTCTGGGATACGATGCGCGCAAAGCCGGAGTAGTCTCCTCGTCCATAACTTCCGCATTCTTGGGGGCGACGATCAACTGCGTCGCCCCCTCGTTTCAAAATCCCCGTAGTTCCCTCCGCATCATGAAAAGTCTGCTCACTATCTTCCTTCTCACATTTTCCGTCGCACAGGCACAGCAAAGCGCGTCTCTGTACGTCGAGCATTTCGATTCCGTTGTGGCCCCTATGCTTCCTCGCGGGTGGACAACATCGACGAATCGGTTGACGTCCGGAGATTTCACCACCACGACTTCTTCAGTCCACTCGATTCCCAATGCCATCCTCTCGACGAATGCCACCATCCCGCAATCCATCATCTCACCTCTCCTCGACTTCACAGGATGCAATCCGGAGCGACTCGAATTTTACGTTGCTCGCTCGAGCTCCCATATGTCATTGTTGATCGTCGACGCCTCCATTGACGACGGAGTGACGTTTCCCATTGCCCTAAGTGACACGATTCGAAACCCGGGCTCCACGAGCTACGCGCTCTCTTCACTTCCACTACCGGTGTCTCTGTCGAATCAACCCAGAGTCCGGATTCGCTGGAGACTGATTGCAGCGACAGGAGGCGTGACGGGAACATTCCGCATGGATGACATTTCGGTCACTGCACATGTCGATACGCCCGAGATCGAACCAAGAGCCATTATCATCAACGAGATTATGTATGACCCATTGGCCGATCAGAATGAATGGGTCGAGTTGTACCATCGCGGATCAGCACCAATAGACATAGCCCGCTGGAAGATCTCGGATCGTCCTACTGCAAGCGGATCCAATTCGTTCACCATAACCAATTTGTCAGCCATCATTCAGCCGCGCGATTTCGTGGTCGTGGCTGCAGACTCAACCATCCTTTCAAGATTCTGGTATCTGAGCCCGCCCGCTCCGGGTGTCCATTTGTTCATCTTGAACCGCACTGGCGGGCTTGGCTTGAACAACGATGGGGACGACGTCATTCTGCGCGACGCGATGGGGCGAACGATCGACAGTGTATCCTATTCTTCAGACTGGCAACATCCTGACCTGACGGACGCCCGGGGAAGATCGCTCGAACGGGTGAATCCGGAACTCGGATCGAATGACCGGCGGAACTGGAGTTCATCCCCCGATCCGGCCGGTGGCACTCCCGGCAGAACAAACGGAATCTATACAAGCAGCTTACCCTCGACGGCGACTGTCTCGATCAATCCCAATCCCTTCTCGCCGGATGGGGACGGATTTGAGGACTTCTGCATCATCCACTACGATCTCCCGTTGATCACATCGGTTATTCGCATATCGATCTTCGATATCAAAGGACGACTTGTTCGCTCACTTGCCAACGGCGAGCTGAGCGGCGCTCAGGGCCAGATCATCTGGGACGGGCTTGACGACACGAGGCAGCGTGTTCGTATTGGAGTGTACATTGTGTATGTTGAAGCGGTGGATGGTCAGGCGGGCGTGGTTGCCACGGCTAAGGCAGTGGCAGTTGTTGCAGCAAAGCTGTGAATGAATACTGGTTGTCCAAACCAATCGATTCTGATTTGCGGCTTTTCTTCATCCAGTGGACAGATGCCGTAATCCTCAGTATATTGCATCGTCATCCTTCCCATCCCAAGGCAGTGAACTCCATGAGACCAATTCGAATCCTCCGTTTGGCCTGTTCGGCAGCCGTCCTCACATCTCTTCTCCTCAGCTGTTTAATTGCCCAAGACCGGGGATCACACGATCCCCGTCAGGCAGAGCGCGGGAAATACTTCCAGAAGAAGGTCTATGTCCAGGCACCGCTGCCGACTCTTGAGGCAACGCGCCCCCTTCTGCCTGCGCCGGTCTTCGACGAGGATTCCCTGCTTGTCAAGCTCTACTGGAAGGCTTGGGAGATTGCGTTCAGGAATTTTCACGAGCCGTCACCTTCCAGCGGATTCGTATCTCAATTCATCGACGCCGCATTCAACGACAACATTTTTCTCTGGGATACAGCGTTCATGACGATGTTTTGCAACGTCGCTTATCCTTTGGTCCCGGGTATCGCATCGCTCGACAATTTCTATATCAAGCAGCATCCGACAGGAGAGATATGCAGAGAAATCCAGCGAAACACCGGTCTTGATTTTGTGTATTGGGTGAACGCCGAAGACAGCACGCTGTTCAGCCGATGGGGATGGATATTTCCTCCTGCTCGGCAAGCATCGGTTATCTACCGCGGACGGACAGCCCCATCACCCAACCCGCGCCTGACGCTCGATGCGATGGACCATCCCATCCTTGCATGGGCTGAGCTCGAAAGCTATCATCTCACAGGTGACAGTTCCCGGCTTCGACTGATCTGGGATCCCCTCATCCACTACTACCAGTCGTATCAGAAATATCTTCTCCAGGGAAACGGTCTTTACGTCACCGATTGGGCCAGCATGGATAATTCGCCCCGCAATGCGTTCCTGAATCGTGGTGGAACTGGCATTGATATTTCATCGGAGATGGTGCTTTTTGCGAGAAATCTGACGGAGATTGCTCGGCTCATCGGAAAGGAGAACGAAGCCAGGCGCTATACGAAGGAAGCGGATGAGCTTGCAGGCCGGATCAACCGGCTCATGTGGAATCGCACGAAGAGATTCTACTATGATCTCACACTCGACGGTGAACAAGCCCCCGTAAGAACGGTGGCGGCATACTGGACACTTCTTGCCGGTGTTGCATCATCCGAACAGGCCAAGGACCTCGTGAAGGAATTGCAGAACCCAGAGACATTTGGCCGCATCGATCCCGTGCCGACGTGCGCGGCGAATGAGCCGGGATATCTTTCTGTAGGAGGATACTGGAGAGGAGCCGTCTGGGCACCCACGAACACGATGGTGATCCGCGGATTGGAGAACTACGGTTACTACGATCTTGCCCGGTCGATTGCCCTGCGACATTTGCATATTGTGGCTGATGTGTTCGCGAAGACAGGCACAATCTGGGAGAACTATGCACCCGACGCGAAAGAGCCAGGACGGCACGCGGACAGTGCATTCGTGGCGAAAGATTTTGTCGGATGGAGCGGCATCGCTCCTATCCTGTACTTTCTTGAGTATGGAGTCGGTCTGAAACCGAACGCAGCAAGGAACGAACTGACATGGAGAATTGATTCGCCTGCGAGGGTGGGCTGCGAACGATACCGGTTCAACGGCCACGTCACAACACTACTTGCTGAACCGGCAGAGAAAGAAGGAAGCTTGATTCTCTCCGTTAATTCCGACGGCGCTTTCAAATTGAAGGTTCAGTACCACAATAAGAAAGTGAACTTCAATGTCGGAAAGGGGCAGAACAGGTTTGTGGTCCCCTGACCTTCGGAGAGCTCAGGATGCTTTGAATCCACATCTGCTTTCTGTATATTTTGTGCACAACCTGTCCAATCGATAAATCAAGACCACATGGCTGTTTCCACATCAGGTAAGCACGTATTTGCTCGCCAACTGCAATCGATTGTGAAACTCCATCGTCAGGGCGCGGGCGGACTCCGGGTCGCGCTGGCACTGACGAAGCGGCTTGATCGCCTGATCGCCGCAGTGTTCCGCTCTCTGAAGAACCCCCAAAAGAAATTTATCGCCGTCGTGGCCCTCGGTGGATACGGCCGGAAGGAGCTCTGTTTTTCCTCCGACGTTGACATCATGTTTCTCATCGCCGACGAGTCTCAGAAACCACACGTTGGTGCTACTGCAGGCGATTTGCTTCACGCACTGCTCGCGTACGGGCTGGACATCGGACACAGCTTTCGAACTATCCAGGAATGTGCCGATTCGTCGTCATCCGATTTTGAAGTATGGCATTCGCTCCTTGAAGCTCGATTCATCTGCGGGAACCGTGCTGTCTTCTCGGGGCTCCACACAAGCCTCCAGCGTCAGATACGATCGCTTGATGCTGCACAGTACATACAAAACCTCATCATCGCGACAGAGCTTCGCCACCGGAAGTACGGCCATTCCACCAAGCTGCTCGAGCCGAATGTGAAGAACAGCGCTGGCGGATTGAGGGATCTTCACACGGTGCTGTGGCTAGGGCGCGGCACAGGGCTTGCCAAACTCACAGCTCGCCCTACGTCCACGCAGACTGCTCTCACCGAGATGCTGCACGGCCGGTTCCTCATGAAACACTTTGACGCCAGATACCTCCGGGAAGCACGGCAGGGACTCGATTTCCTGCTGAGGACACGCAATGAGATGCACCTGCAGGCTCACGCATTGCACGATACTCTTGAATTCAATCTTCAGCGGCAGGTTGCCAAATCCCTGAAGTACCGTGATTCCTCGTCGCTGACAAGTGTCGAGCGCTTCATGAAAGACTACTACGTGGCTGCCCGGGTGGTCTCCCAGTTGGCTCGCCGAATGATGAATTGGGCACACGACCAATACGTGGCCACTGCAGAGCACAACGTAACGCTACGCCTCGCCTCTCCGTTCGTCGTCAAAGACAAGAAACTCGATCTGAGCGTTGGCAGGGATCGTCTCACAAGTGAAGAGACCCTTCGTGCATTTCTTCTCTCCATTGACCACAATGTGCCCTTCTCTCATCGACTGGAAGACGCTCTGGCTCGAAATGCGTCACGCCATTCTCCACTGCGCGCTGAAGGCGAGACCTCGTTGTTTCGCGAGCTTCTCAACAAACCCCATGGGGTGGGCCACTCCATCCAGCGCATGAATGATCTCGGCCTTCTCCAACGGTGGATTCCGGAATGGAAAGGCCTCGTTGCCTTCTTCCAGCATAACCAATACCACTTCTATACCGCGGATGAGCATACGCTTATCGTCCTGTCTAACGCCGAAGCCCTTTCCACGAGCCCTTCGACATTCGGAAATATCTTTCGATCATTGTCGAGACGCGACACCCTTTACCTTGCAGCGTTGTGCCACGACATCGCCAAGCCAATCCGGGTTGGTGATCACGAAATCATCGGTGTCGATGTCGCACGCACTATCTTGAAGAGGTTGCGATATGAAGATGTCATGGACGACGTGCTCTTCCTTGTGCGCAACCACCTCCTGATGGAACAAATCGCCTTCCGCCGCAACTTGGGTGATCCCCAAACCATCATTGACTTTGCTTCCAAGATCGAAGGGACACAGCAGCTCGATTTGCTCTATCTCCTGACGTACGCGGATCTGAGCGCTGTCAACAAGAACGTCTGGACGGACTGGAAGGCGATGCTGTTGCACGAACTCTATCAGCGATCGCGTGAAATTCTCGAGCGCAATCTCACGGGAGACGAGTACGCCCGTGTGGAAGCAGACCGCCGCCAGACGGCGGTCCAGGATATGGTCAACGAACTTAGCTCGACCATCTCCGTAGATCAAGCACGCGACCATCTTGACGCTGTGGAAAGTCCCGCCTATCTCGCGGCATTTGACGCAGCGGAAATCGCCGAACATATCCGCCGTATCGGGACGGACGAAACGGTAAGCACCATCTTCAAGAAAAACGAAGACCATACTGAAGTGACCATTATCGCCCGCGATGCGCCGTTCGCCCTGTCACGATTCTGCGGCGTCTTATCGGCCAACGACGCGAATATCCTCGATGCCCAGATTTTCACGCGCAATGACGGGATCATCATCGATCGGTTTAGGGTCATCGATTTCGTCTCCAAGGCGACTCTCAACTCCCGGCGGTGCGACAAGATTCATCAGGAACTCAATCACGTATTCGATGATGTGACTGACATCGAAGCATTGCTCAGCCGGCACAAGATGAAATGGAAACGGCGAAGCAGAATTGCAAATCCGAACGTCCGGATTGATGTGGAATTCGAGAGCCATCCGCGATATACCATTATTGATGTTTATGCACCAGATATGCTGGGATTCCTGTACAGGATCACTGGTACGATATCGATGCTTGGCTTGAATATTTCGTTCGCTAAGATCGCAACACGCATTGACGGAATCGTCGACTCGTTCTACATTCTTGATCTGACCGGCAGGAAGGTGGACGATGATGCACAGAGATCGTACGTACGGTCCGAGATTCTCAAAGTCATCAACGATTTGTCCGAATCTGAACTGGTGATGCAGTGATTATCGAACAGGAGCTTGCATGAGCAATTCCAGACCGATTGGAGTGTTTGATTCCGGCATCGGAGGGTTGACGGTAGTCCGGGCACTCACTCATCACTTGCCGCACGAGAACATCGTGTATTTCGGTGACACTGCACGCGTGCCGTATGGCCCAAAATCATCCCAGGTTGTCCGCGAATA
>Ga0187866_1001278_pt1 | contig 24621 bp, 28 predicted proteins | sample June2016WEW_11_1_3_FD_133013 | JGI IMG/M metagenome (GOLD analysis project Ga0187866, IMG submission 133013) | Peatland microbial communities from SPRUCE experiment site at the Marcell Experimental Forest, Minnesota, USA - June2016WEW_11_150 | ecosystem: Environmental > Terrestrial > Soil >...
ACTGGGAAAAAGAGGTCTAGAAGGGCCAAGAGGCCCCGCGAGATGACCAGAGAGGGCCAAATGAGGAGGGGGCATGTAGCTTGGGCAGGGTTTTTGGCTAAATATTCCTAGAAGGTCCAGAGAGGGGAAACCATGGCAATGACGAAGCTCGTAGAGAGGCGGCTCCTGGAAAAAGAGCTCGAGGAGGTTCTGAAGCTGCCTCCCAGCCTGGCCAGGTCCCGCGAAGTCCGCGCGATCGTCCAGATGATCAACTCGCTGAAGCGGAAGAGCGGCGAGGGTAAAGCGAAATGGCAGCCGCCCAGCCTGACATAATCCAGGCGATCAACTCGCCGAAGGCCTTTCGGCGGTTCTTCCCCGGCGACCTTTCATCCTGGGAGAGCTGGTTCGCGTTCCTCCGCGTCATCTACGGCCTCGAGCTCTTGCCCGGGGACCTCGAGCTCTTCCGCGCCTGCACCGAGAGGGGAACCCCTGCGGAAGACGGCTATGACGTTGTCTACCTCATCAGCGGCAGGAAGTCCGGCAAGTCAACCGTCTGCGGCTTGATCGCGGCGTTCACGGCCATCTTCGGGGACTGGGGAGATGACTTTTCCATCCTCATCGTTGCTCCTACAATCCGCCAGGCAAAAATGGTCTTCAGATCGGCCCGCCAGATGCTGGGATATTTCCCAGGCGCGATCAAGCGGGAGACCGGCGAGGAGATCGACCTCAAGAACGGCGGGCATATCTTCATCAGGACTCCCAGCTACAAGCACATCCGCGGCGAGAACGTGGCCCTCGCCATCCTCGACGAGTTTGCCCTGTTCGAGAGCGAAGGCGCCCTCCCCGCCGACGAGCTGGCGGTCGCCATCGAGCCGTCCCTCCTGCCTGGAGCCAAGATGATCTATTCCAGCACGGCCTTCGGCAAGGCCGGCCCATTGTGGGACGCCTACGAAAAGCATTGGTCCCTTGACGATCCGGAGCTCGTCTGGAGGTCCTCCACGGCCCAGATGAACCCGACTTTTTCGACGGCCAAGATCGATAAGGCGGTCAGGTCGGACCCCGCACGTTTCAAGGCGGAGTACTTGAGCGAGTTCCGCAATGACATTTCGAGATTATTTGCTGAGGACGGACAAGTCACCCGCCATTGCACGGGTTCGGAGTCTGGGCCGAGGGAACGGGTCAATTATTGCGCGTTCTTGGACGCAAGTTCGGGGGGAAAGGACTCCATGGCCTTGGCAATTTGCCACGGCGAGTCCGGGCGCGTCCATTTGGACTTGATCCGCGAAAACAAGGCGCCCTTTAGTGACGCGGAGAAAATCATCGACGAATACGCGGACATCCTGAAGCGGTACCACATCAGCGAAGTTCTCGCGGACAAACATGCCCAGGCGTTTGTCTGGCACCTGTTCGGAAAACGCAACATCAATGTGAAATTCCATTCCCCCTCCGCCACAGACCTCTATTTGTTTTTCGCAGGCCATCTCAGGGCTGGCGACCTCGTATTGTTGAAGGACCCCGTGCTGACCGACCAGTTGACGCACCTTCGGCGGAAAATCTCCTCAGGCGGCGGGGAGCGGATCGATTCCCCTGCCCACAAGCTCGACGACGTTGCGAACGCGGCCGCGGGCGCCGTGTGGCATTATTATCAGTCCGTGGACGAACGGCAGCCAATCGAAGGCGTCGTCGTCCAGAGGCACGAGTACCCGGACCCCGAGCGTGAGAAGGAGATTATGGCAAAAGAAGAGATGGAAAATCTGGAGCGGGAAATGCAGGACTACATCAACAAAACCGAAGGCGGGCTCGGCATTCCAGTCCAACCCGGGCGCGAATTTATCCCCGTAAAACACTCCTAGTGGCCCTAGGTATTGGAAGCTTCCAGAGGTGGTGAAGAAGCGTCGACCGCGGGAGGCGTTGGAATTGGGGGCACGTTTGGATGAACTGCCCATGGAAAACCGGATAGCGGGTAGTGTCCTAATTTGAAAACTGGGAAACTTTCTTTTTAATGTGGCATATTTTGAAAAGCTTATAATTTGACAGGACTGCATGAGATTTAGTATAGGTGTAAGAGCAACAATGAACATTGTTGATCTTCTTTCTATTCTGGCCATAAGATATAAAGAAAAAACTGGGCTACCTGCTAACAAGACCAAATTAATTAAGTTAGCCTATTTGACTGAAATTTATTATAAAAGGCTTACTGGCGAAAAATTTACAGAACAGAAATGGATATATTGGAAATATGGCCCTTATTTTTTTGAATATGAAGATATTATTGAAAACGCATCGATTTTTATAAAACCACCTAAATCAGATGATTTCTACCCGGTTGAAATTAGGGATGATTACGAAGTGCCGACAACAAATCTCAATGAAAATACTGCCCTATTTTATGCCCTTGAACATGCCTCTGATGATTTGAATAATATTCTTGATTTTGTTTATTACGACACAGAACCTATGATCAATGCAGAGAAAAGAGGCGATATTTTAAACTTTGATCTGGTTTTACCGCAAGAATTTTATATCGTACGAAAATATGACATCAACCGGGAGGAAGGCAAGAAAATTATAAATAAAATTCGAGAATGGGAGAAAAACAGAGGCATTGTCTTTTAAAGGAATTGCTAATCTTTATGAATATTGCTGTGATGGACATTTTTATGAATGGGACTTTTTTGAAAAATATGCAAAAACCGATCCAACCATCCATGAAAAACTCGTTTGCATGGCCCCCGTTTTTTATAAAGATCTCGAAATATTAACATTAAAAGAAGACCATTATGATCCCATACTTGAAGAACAATCAACATGGAAAATTGCGAAATTTAAGGACGGAGTAAAAGAGACACGGTTTCCTAACCGACCTTATAAATACTTTCAGCTAGAAAGCAACGATGACCTTATGGTTCTTAAATGCAAAATCCGCCCAGTTTTATTGATAAAGAAAATCAAATGTGATTGGAGAAAACCAGATAATTATTTCTTTGATACATGGCTTTGTTTGCCGATTTTTTCATATAAAAATAGACACTCCCAACGATATGTTCTGTCAGACCAGAGACTTGCGATCCCGAATAGATTCTATTTCCCGCCCGGAATTCCAGGATTGGAAGAAGAAGGGTGTGGATTATTAAATGAACTTCAATTTATTCCCGAGAATAATTTATACCCATATAAAAGCTTTTGTGATCAAGGGGAACCCCCTATGGATCGACCAATTATGCTTAGTAATAAAGCCTTCTGTGTTGTTATTGGGCATGTTTCAAAATTGCTTCCGGAAATTGAGATTTCTGGAGAATCGAAAGATTGGTATGATTTCTTTAAAGATCTTGTGAATGAAGAAATCCAAACAAGATTAAAGACTCATTAAATCTTTTTTATAATCTTGAATGATTGCCGCGCTTACAACCTTTGCTGGAGTATCAATCGGGCGGGTGAGTGAAAAGAAAACTGCGTAAACCCCTTTGAACGAGTAAAATGAATCAAAGAAGTTCCATTGGCTCCCAGCTATTGATTTAGTTGGGAAAGCGGTTAGGGGATATGCTTGAATGCAGAAAAGGGGGCTTACCCAGGATATCTAACACTTACCTTTTTATTTACTATGCTAATCAATTAAGGTATACTCGTTTTCGCTCTAAGCTTAGTAGCTATTACACGTATATTACAATTATTATAATGAAACCTGTTGGCTAGAAGAAGGGGAAGTTAATTTGGACATCAAAATAAAGATCAATATCTCGATCCTCAATGGCAGTAGTATTTCAACTTCCTTGACCTTGGGGCCTGCTAAGGAGCCACAACAATCATCACTGGATAAGCTCCTTAAAAGGCTCGAGTGGCCGTACAACTATTCAACCGATGGTGCCTTGTTACCCAGTATTTCGCTGCCATCTGACTTAGCAGTGGTAACTAAGTAACCTTCTTCCACCGCGCGCCGAACCAACCGTGCTGTATGCCTTCCACAGGTGCTTGTTTGGCAACCTCCTCACGTATCATTTTTTCCAATTGTTGACCAGCCTGCTGAATCACCGATTGTAATAATTGTTGGATTGTGGTCTGCAACTGCGCCGGTAACTGCTGAGGTTGTGTACCAGGCGGCAGATTGACAGGAAAATTGAGATTCAAAGTAAGTTGCGGCGGGACTTTCCTGATACGTTCTAGCCGTATATCACCCTGAAAGGCATGCGAAGACGCAGTAGACTCCAGAAGTATTCCAATGGCATCTTTCTCTATATGTATGTCGGTGATATCATCAGGGAAATAGGTGCGCGGGTCTGGATTGGACCCTAGATTGAGCGCCTGTTCGTAATCTAGATACAATTCCCAACTGAGTCTCTCTAGGTCACTTCCCATATCAGCAGCATTCAGCCCCATAGCTTTCGCTTCAGCTAAGCCAATGCCATGACCGTGGGCGAACATTTTTTGAGCAAGATCTTCGACAATGTTACTCACAGTAGATTCCGGAATCGGAGGTTTTGATAATGACAGTAGTTTTCGAGCTACCAAACGAATATGCGAATAGATACGCTCCATTCTTCCTAAAAGGGTTGGAGTTAAGTGCTCTGAGAGAACCTTTACAGTTTCTGCCAGGGCTGCTTGGTCAGTAATTCCTGCTCTCCCCTGAAGAAACGTTATATAAGCCGCAACATCTTCCACACCCAAATCTGGGATGAGGAATCTTCCAACTGGCGAACCTTGAACTTGTAACCACGGGTCAATCGGACCAAGTTCGGACATTGGCGACATAAGAATTTCATCTGCGCCGAGGCAGACCATGGTGCCGGCGCTGTAAGCTTTCCAAGGAATAATAACTGCAAAGTTATCACAGAATTGGCGAATTTTATTTACCAGTTTCCATGGTGTCTCAACTGAACCGCCTCTGGTTTCCAGTAACAGATCAATCTTTTTGGGGCGTCCTCCCGCCCGAATGTCGACAAGTTGCTCATACAGAGGCTTTAAGCAATCATCAGCGATTTGAGTTAGTGCTATTAATCTATCCCCAGTCACCAAGGTTATTACTCGGGAATCCCTTCGTCGCTCTATTTCTCCTATTAGCTTCTGTCTTTCTGGATAACCCATAGTTTTGCCAAGCCTCCTTATTTCATAGACATGACCCACCCTTAATCAATGTACCACCCCTGAACCGAGATTTTCAAGCATTTGGACTTGCCCCTGATCAGGTTCATGAAGCCCGAAGGGATTTAACCCCTCCCCGAAATTCCGATAGCCTACGTTCCCAGTAGGAATAATGTTTTTCGCATCCCGGCCGTTATCTGCGGCTTGCTGACGAACATTCTTGTGTGCTTTTTAAAACCGGTCTGAGACTATAGACCTGCGGGAAAAAGGAGCCCGTCAGAATGAGCAAAACGAAGAACGGCAAGGCGGCCGCCGCGAAAACCGCCAAGGTTGCCGATGCCGTCCGCGCGACGGTCCCAGCAGGGACGGAAGCCAAAGCGAAGCCGGCGGAAAAGGCTGAGGCAAAAATCACAGCCAAGCCAACCAAGGCGAAGGTCGACAAGGAGGCCAAGATCCAGGCCCAGGTCGACGCCAACGCCGCCGCCATCCTCAAGGCCCACGACGAGGGCAAGTCGGTCAAGGAGCTCTACAAGATGTTCGGAGTCGGCAAGGGCCTGTTCTGCGACCTCGTCTATATCGTCCTCTTCAAGGCCGGCCGGCTGCCCAAGAGCAAGTACGCCGAGCGCGTCGCCGCCAAGCACCCCGCGACGCTAGACAAGCGCTTTATCCACCCCAGGCCGGAGCAGAAAGAGGATTAGAGCGACCAAACACCAAGCCCCGCCTAACCAGCGGGGCTTTTTTATCCCAATAAATCTGAGATGGTTTATTGTCCAGTGCTCAGGTGTTCAGATGCGGGGAAGAAGATGGAAGGGATTTTATGGGATGCTTTGCAGGGCGCCTATTGGACATTTTCACGTAACAGGTTTGTTCTTGAAACCAGTAGAGGCAAATTGTAGTATATGGTTAAGTTCGTTAGATTTGTCCTCAGGGAGGGCCTTACGATGAGTATCAAAGAAGTTTTTACGAATCCGACTGTAAAACAGGTGGTTTTTCAGATTAGATTTCCTGCCCTCTTTTTCTTGGAGGAAAAAATCGGAGAGTACCAAGTAAAAGTAATGAAATTATTCCCTGACTCATCGCTGTTGTTTAGGAAACAATTTGTATGGGCCGATCTGGGACCTAATGTTGAGTTAAGAGACGTGCTGGCAGATAAGGACCCTCAAAAGGGCGCGAAAATATGGCAGTTTAGGTCCGAAAAAGAAACCAGTTTGAATATTACAAGTGAATCCCTTGACATTTCATCTACGCATCACAAAACGTATATGCTTGAGGGTGGAGGCGACAAATTTCGAGATACTATTCAGCAAGTAGTTGATAATTTTCTGGAAGTCACAAAAATCCCCATTATCACCAGAGTTGGGCTTAGATACATCGATGAATGTCCAATCCCCACGAAAGAAAATGATGCATTTAAGGGATATTATAACTCGGCATTTCCTCTTGATCGATTCGACCTTAAAGAATCAAGCGAAATGGACGTTAAAGTAGTTACCAACAAAGGCCCTTATGAGTTACGCTATATTGAATCGCTGAAGAAAGTTGAAGAGGCATATAAGTTAATCATGGATTTTGATGGGTACTCGGGAAAGATTGAAGCAAAAGAATATCTCCCAACCACAGATAAACTCCATGAAATCATATCTAATGAATTTGAACGGTCAATAAAGAAGCCGCTTATTGATTTCATGCGCGCAAAGCAGGAGGCGCAAAGTAAGAATGCCTGAATTCAAGAAAGATTACGCGGAACTGACCTTTGGCGGGACAGGTAGCGCGGGAGAGGCAGCGGGGCGCAAGATTATTACCTGCCCCTTTGACAAATACGAGGTAAAAATAGCGCTAAATGAGAAAAACGAATTTGTAGAAATTATCGAGATCAAAATAAACAAAGACTTTATGTCTTATAAGCAGAAAGCACGTTTAAAGAGTTCTATTGATGAGGGAGAATTCTACGATAAAGAATAGATTGGATTTTCTTTAAAGCTATGTTTTATCAGGTTCCTCCAGAAAAAGCCTTACGTTTCGGTGATATAGTTCAGGGCTACATATTAACGTATCCAGATATAGTGGACCCAATTAAAAACGGGGAATTCACAATTGATATCAATACACGAGATTTGTGCGTAGTTCTTACTCCGTGTTGTTCAATAAGAGATCAAATTATAAACTTGGTTCCTCTTAAAAAAGTCCCAAAAGATCATTATAAAACTCCTTATCTCGCAGAAGATATGACACGCATCAACAAAATAATGACTCAACTCGAAGCGATGAAGATCTCGAGATTTGAAAGGCTGACGGCTGAAGAGCTAAAAGAGGCAAAGGAGTCGATAAAAACCTACCACTGGAAAGATGAGTTTGTTTATGAAGGAAATGAATACTTTAAAGAATATGATGTGGAATTCCCAGATGGCAAATCAAGGCCGGTTAACTATTACTTAATTAATTTTAAAGACATTCATAAAATTAAGTGTAAATTCATTCAGAATCCGGAGATCTTTCCTGAAGGTTCTAGATTAATGCAACTGTCGGTTGATACAAGAAGAGATTTAATGGATAAACTTTACGCATATTATAGAATCCCCGAAGAGGATACGGAACGTTAGGTTTGCCGTACTGCAGGGCACTCCCCAGCACCAGGGCACGGGGTGCGCCGGGTACCCAAAAGAACTACTTTAATTTCGATTTCTCTGGTATATTCGCAACGGGAATGATGAAACTGCGCTTAACTCTTTTTTTTTGATCTTATTGATCATTCCCCGCCTGGCCGCTGAAACCTACACCGCTAGGTGCGTCGGGGTCCACGACGGCGACACCATCTCAGTAATGAAGGCGGGCAGAGCAGTCAAGATCCGGCTGGAAGGCATAGACTGCCCTGAGCTGGGCCAGGACTTCGGGACCAGGGCGAAGCAGTTCACATCCGCCCTCGTTTTCGGGAAGGATGTCGAGGTCAGAGAATACAACCTGGACGTATATGGCCGGATAGTTGCCAGAATCTCTGTCGAAGGCAAAGATCTGTCTCTGGAACTAGTCAAGGCTGGCCTGGCGTGGCACTACAAGAAGTATTCGTCGGACCCCGTGCTGGCGGAGGTTGAGGCGGAGGCCAGGAAGGCGAAGAAGGGGCTGTGGTCGATGCCAAACCCCATGCCGCCCTGGGAGTACCGGAGAATTCATAGGAGGAATGGGCCCGCCGAGATCGCTATGATCTAGCCTGAACGTTTAGGGCTCATATGAAACAGCCTGTTACTGTGATATAAAATATTCGTATGGGTGTATAGTGTCGTTTTAAGGGTGGTCTGTAGATACTCATATGGATACCTTGACAGAAGACGAGCGTAGCAAACTTATGAGCCGAATTAGGGCGAAAGATACCAAGCCAGAGATGCTAGTTCGCAGAATCATCTTCGGGTTGGGCTACCGATACCGACTTCATCGGCCTGATTTGCCGGGACGTCCCGATATCGTCCTCAGCAAATCTAAGAAGGCTATTTTCATAAATGGTTGTTTCTGGCATCTTCACGCTAAATGCCGAAACGTTAGAATGCCGAAGTCTAGAAAAAACTATTGGCTTCCTAAGTTGAAAAAGAACCGTGAACGCGATAAAGCAACGAAGGCAAAATTGCATCACTTAGGTTGGGGCACTTTGATATTATGGGAGTGTGAACTCAAAGATTTGACCTTTGTCGAAAACAGGATAAAAGAATTTCTAAAATACTAAATATAAAGATGAAAAGGCACAAAGCTATTTCCCTCTTTAGTGGCGCTGGGGGGATGGATATCGGAATTGTTAAAGCCGGATTTGAAATACTGGCCTGTATTGAGTCTGACCATAATTGTTGTGAATCCCTGCGTGCCAATATTCAGAAGGAGCACCGAAAGACGGTTGTTTATGAAGCAGACATAAACGTTATTGATCCAACCAGGATGATGCACGTTCATGGACTAAGAGAAGGCGACCTTGATTTATTGTTCGGGGGCCCTCCTTGCCAATCCTTTTCCCAGATTGGCAAGCAATTGGCCCTCAATGATGAAAGAGGGCTGCTGTTATTCCAGATGATTCGTTTCGCTGAGGCCTTCCAGCCTAAGGCCCTGCTTATTGAACAAGTTAAGGGACTCCTCAGTTCTAAGGACAATAACGGAACTAAGCGGGGTGTCTTCGATCAGTTCCTTTCTGAGCTGGAGCGTCTTGGTTACGTGCCAAAATGGCAAGTACTAAATGCTGCAGACTATGGGGTTCCCCAAAACCGCCATCGAGTTTTCATAGTAGCTACAAAGAGTCCAAACGGATTTGTTTTTCCTGAGCCTACTCATGGAGAAGCTCGAATGGGGCCGTCTCTGTTTAAATTGGAACCTTACGTTACTATTAGCGAAGCTCTTGATGGATTGACAAAACCATTGAAAAAGAATGACTCTAAAGGCATCAACAATCATGTTGACATTACCCCTAACGGCGACAGAATGCGGATTCATGGAGTTCCCGAAGGTTCATATTTAGCTGCTCAGAGCCATTTGCCAAGAGCGCAGATACAGGGCCTCACCAAAAAAGACACGACAAAATTCCTTCGCCTTTCTCGACAGCGGGTTTCCAATACGCTGCGTTGTGGCGAGATATTTTTTCATCCTAAGGAAGATAGGTACTTGACTCCAAGAGAATACATGCGAATTCATGGCTATCCAGATGAATATATTTTATGTGGCCCAATCAGAGGGCGATCCGGCTCTGTGCGCGACTTGGACCAGCATAGGCAAGTTGCAAATTCAGTTCCTCCGCCTGTGGCTAAACAGATTGCAGATAAGATCAGAAAGGTACTTGAATGCCGAAAATCTTTGAATTGTTCGGATTCCCTCTAACTGATAATTCGCCTAAAGCGATTTCCCACAGAAAAAATGCGATATGTCCATTTATGGGAAAACAGTGCGACGGAGGAGGAAATAGGTATCTATCAGCGGTAGATGTATCAAAACATGATGCCTTAAAGAACTTTTTTAGCGGCAAAGGCATTGTGCAAGCGGGAATATGTGCCCTTATGATCAAGGAAAATGAGGAACCATGGATTGTGTGCCCTCGTAGACTGTTCACCTTCGATCATTCTGAAACAGCGGCCGCACATCAAGCCAGCATAGAAGGCAAGATAATTTCACTATCTAGTTTTCCTCCAGGGACTCGTATTGGAATATGGTCAGAGGTCAAGATAAAGCCAAAAGCGGAGGCAGGCCCAGGTAAATCATTCGATTATACTTTTGACTATATCTTAATCCCGTTGAAATCCAAGTCTTCATCAGATATTTCCGAACTGTTAGACACGAAATGGTCTAACATCCGCAGTAAAGCTCAACAGGTAGGTTATCAGTTCGCCTCGCGAAAGGGAGTTACTTATATTGAGAATTTCCCAACAGGAAGTCCAATTATAATAGAGATAATGACTAGCAGCACCTCTGGAGGCAATAAAAAGAAACGAACACAGATCCCCATGGCATTCGAAGATGCCATCTTAGGCAAACCACACAATGCTCCGGGCATTAATTATCGACAAGTTTGGGCACGAATGGTAAGCCAACTAATTGTGAAATCTGAAGTCGCCCTGCAATGGGGAGGCAAGACAATATGGATATTGCAGGACGCTTTAGCAGAATATATTTCCAATACTACGGCCCTAGATATAAAGAAATTCCTTTCAGAACACGTATCAGAAGTAAACATGCTCTGCTATGGTTACGGAGCGCTTCCATTAAGACTGGAAGGCCCCATACAACTCAAAGGCGGTGCTTTGTATTCAGGCCCTATTGCGTCAAGTGTCGGAGGTTCTATTGGAACCTGTTTTCAGGATATTATTCGTGCGCCGATTTGTCCACCTGTGCAGACCCTTCTTTATGTATTGTTGAAAAAGAGGATGCTCAGGTCTTTGACAATTCCGTAATCAGGGCATCGCGTTGCCCAATGAAACGGGAATCCCCTTTATTCGAAATCATGCTGCAGCGATGATATTCCCGAAATGTAGGGCCAATGCTTCAGCGAGCAATGGGGGAACCGCATTTCCAACGTGCCTTTCCTGGTCTGTTTCATATCCATGAAAAATTACAGAATCATCGAATGATTGAAGCCTCGCGGCCTCTCGAACCGTTATAGACCTATTGTCCCTATAGTGCATGAACCGGCCTGACCCCGGATTACGGAAGTTTGCCGTTATCGTGAAAGATATCCCCTGCGGGTGGAGTCTTGCATATGCTTGGCTAAAGTACCTATCTGAATATCTTTCGCCATCAAGCAGATTCAGTTTCCCTTGCCCTGGTTTGATAGTCGATATTTTATCAACGAAGGTCTTGGAATGGACCCGCGCCACATGATTAAAAATAGCAAGTGACCCGAGGCGCCGCTCTCTTTGGAAGTCAGTTTTCGCCTGATTCTTATATATTGCCCCATCAATCTTATCGCCTGCCTTTAGAGGGGGCAAATCCCCGATAGCATCTTCAACTGAAACAAAGGATTTTGAAGGCTTGCCACTTCCAATCAAATCATTCCCATTATCAATGGCATCGAAAGCACCTTTTGGAAATTCAAACTTGTTGGTTCCGATATCCTTTCTAATCGCAGCGATGAATGCTCTCTTGCGAATCTGAGGCACTCCGAATTCAGACGCGTTCAGGACAGATGAGTTAAGATGATATCCATCAAGCGCTTCACCAAATTCTTTATTAAGAAGCTTCGGGATTGCCACAAGGGCCCCTGGAACGTTTTCAATCAAAACACACTTAGGCCTAACTTCATGAGTGATTTCAATAAACCTGTTTATTAAAAGGTTACGATTATCCTTTAGCCACCGTTTTCCACTTGCGGAGAATCCCTGGCATGGCGGGCCTCCGATCAGAAAATCTAGTTCACCCGACTTCATCTTTAACAACGCAAGAAGATCATTCCCGTGAACTTTATTAAGGTCGGCAGGGAGGTATGGAATTCTTGGCAGATTCTTTTTAAAAGTGAACGCCGCAGAGGGGTCGATATCTACAAGGAGGCGCACATCAAAAACGAAGTTGGTTCTTTTGTTAGCCCTTAAGAAACCTAGGCTAAATCCGCCAATCCCGGCAAATAGATCAACTACCGATAGACAACTAGGCATATTCGCGCATGTCGCTAGCCAAATCGCTCTTCAAATAAGAAGGCATCAAGGTCTTTGGCTGCCTGGTCGTGGATGCGGGTAGTTATTTCGTCAATCTTAGCATCCACATCCTCCGGCCTCAGCCCCGTCTTCTCTTCGCCAAGTTGATAAATCGCCTCTTTTAGGATTATATCAACGTACCGCTGGAATAAATATTCCCGCCATCGCGGAGAGTCGGAAGAATAGGCTTTTATGATGCGCTCCGCCAAGGGGCGCGATGTGTTTATCCAATAGATACCCGCCTCAACATCCTTGGTGCGTCTATAAATCGCCGGATGCCGCGGGTCGCAGTGAAGAGGCTCAGTCAATAGCGGATTGGTTGGGTCGGGATCAATGCCAGAAATCAACACTATGGGGAAACGTGGTTTCCTTTTCTTTTCAGTGCCTCCTTCTTGACCTGACTTGTCTGTTCCTCCCGTATGCGGCCTTTTCCCATCTCCTTGAGATCCTGTGCCGGTCTCGCTGCCATCGGAGCCAGCGGGGCCTTTTCCCATAAAGACTTCTGCCCATACTTGGGTCATAAAACGATTTTTCCACCTATTTAGGAGCTCATTAAAAACCGACGTATTCCTAAGGTCTTGGCGCTTCCTTTCCTGTGCGACCTTAAGTTCGATTTTTTCAGAATACTCTTCAATTCTATTCTTTACCCAAGCCAATAGGGCAAGGCTGCGGTCATTCTCAATTAACTTCTGCCTGTCATTTCGCACGCAGTCGTTTTCAGGGTCTTCTAGGATTGGACATTCACATTCTCCATATATGAACTCTGATTGAGCCGAGTATCTAATCGCCCCCAGCTCAAAAAGCCTATAACTGGCGATCACGCCGACTTCGCCGATAAAATCAATTGTATTGAGCATTTCCAAGTTTCCCCGCAAGGGGTCTGCGGAGGTCCTCAACACGAGACGGCCAGGCCAATCATAGTTCGCACCCGTAAAATCTACAGCCTTGTTATCATATTCCAATACTTCAGGTATCTGGATTATGAGCGACTCTTCGAACCCCTCTTTGGGTATTATTTTCGGCGGAGTAAGTCTAGCCGGCATTGTTTCTTTGTTGAAAACAATAAATATCGGCTTGCGTTCGATCAACCGTCTAGCCTGCGGATGGTAAATCAGCTTTTCTACGAGTTTGTCTCTTCCTGCCGTCCCCCTGGCTTTTGCTGGGTGGTCTCCCCTTACCACCGTAAAACCGAAATCCTTCGATTCTTTTGAAGTTCCAATCTCTGTGGGCAACGTTATGTCAGATATCCCCACCATAGCCATTGCGTCATTCACGCTCATTATCTGGTCTTCATATCCTTCTTCAAATCCATACTGCCGCTTCAGATTAAATCCGAAGATGTTTAGTTTACCGTTTCTATAGGTGATGGCCTGGGACGTTTTGAACATTTGCCTCATATAAAACTTGCCGCCGTTCCCGTGGCCACCGAGCGTTTTTACTTTATCTCCTTTGGCGCCCTTTTTCGCAGCCATTGGGTCAAAAAAGCGTTTAAAAGCCTCATCAATTTGCTTTTTGTCCATTCCGACGAAATCGATGCATTCAATTCTAGATAGTTGCTCTCGGCTATCTTCATTAAGGCGAATAATGATCACTTGATTATCATCGGGGATCGCTTCTCGCAAATACGCGTCGCACGAATTTTTAATCCATTCTGCCAGACCTTTCGCATGGTCGAACTTAAACTCGTTGCCAATAAGGTCTAACACAGCTTCGTCAATAACAAATTCTTGAACCTTAATTGCCATGACTATTGTCTCTCCTCTATCTCGGTCTTAAACTTGTCCAACAAGAATTTATGGAGCTCTTGCAGATCGGCAGAATCAGCGTCCCTTTGTTTATCAACAAAGGCCTCAATGGCACACTCGACATTGTTGAGCCTTCCGAGAAAATCTCCTTTCCCTGTTCTTACTGTTACGCCAAGGTACTCGAAGAAGTCCGTATCTAGGATGGAATTCTGCCGGCCTTCTTTGAAAAGACGATATGCCGCTGACGCGAGAATTCTATTTTTTTCCGCTTCTTCGACTTTCGTCAGCCGCTCCTTGTTAACGCTCTCCGAGAAACATACTTGCCTAGCCACCTCCAGGCCACGGGGAGTTAGTTCAAAAGCTTTGTTGGCTGATCGAACCAAACCTTTACGCTTCATCTGATAGAGCGGCTTATGAATATCTGAGGAATCAGGGTATTCAGGATAGCCGCGCAATTGGAATTCTTCAGGATAGCGTTTGAAAGCCGCTACAACGATGTCTTCATATAATACCGGTTTTTGATGTCCCTTACACAATTCATACATGATCGCGAGTATTTTTTGAGGTTTCGTTATTGCTTCCATTTTATTATCCTAAACCGGTTAATCCCGACTTCCTCGAACGCATCAAAAGAACGCAACAATGCGGCCAACATAGATGGCGAAAGCTTCTCGACATCGATTCCCGATGATTCAAGTCGCTCTAGGAGATCATCGCAGCCAACAATTTCGTTTTTTGATTTAAGAATATCAAAAACGCCTTTTTTAATATTCACAATATCAAGCTCATAATAATCGATTTGCTTATTTAGAAGATACGCGCCTTTTTGGTCCTTGATAAAAAGCGGGTTTAGTTTAAGACACCGATGGATATCAGATTCTGTCCTGTTCATAAAAGCGAATCCGAACCTATCATTCAGTTCCCATTTAATCTCATATGGCAGAAGCGGTTTTCTGGTATTCTCAAGCACCTGGCTGATGGCTTTTTCAAGACGCCATGACTGATGACGCACTTCGGTTTCAAAGATAATTGGGCTATCTTGGACCTCCACTTTTCTTAGGGATTTCACTGTCTTCCAGAGTTGTTGAATTAGCGAGTCGTCTTTGCCCACCTTCATTACGTCACAAAGCTCACCAAACCTAAAAGGTGGATCGGCTCGACGAACGATTCGGTCTACCAACATCGATTCATTTACTAAGAAATTGTTCTTTGTGCTTCCCCATTCTTTAAGTCCATAGTACCCAAATCCATAATCCTGTACTCTTTGATCTTTTCTAAGGCTCGCGCTCAGCGATGTAGGAGACGCGGACCGCAGCCGGCCCAGTTTCTCGCTGACTGCAGCAACATGCATAGGCTGATTATTGCCTGAGAGTATGCCGGGCAACAAATCGTGAATATGCTCTCTCTCCTCAATACCCCAAATCGATAAAGCAAACAAGAATCTGCCTAAATCGAGGAATTTCCTGTCCTCTCTCAGTATTTGGGCAAGTTCATAGGCATTCGTCGATTCGGTCCATTCGAATAGTTTCTTTGAAACAATCTCTGTTGCAGATGTGGGCCTTCCTTCACGTTTTAGTAGTTGGTGGCAATCTGCTCGGACCTGCTTCCATAGGTTTTCTGGCAACCTAAAATGCTTCCGCAGTCCGAAAGCGCGTCGGTCAAGCAGATAGAATCCGTTTTCGGGCAACAAAGAATTCGACAGTGTCCCCGGAGAGGGCAAAGTAACATTGGCAGCGCCGGCTTTACTTATCTCATCCAGTATTTGCTCGGGGGTCAAAGGGATATCAGATTTTTCGAGAACCGCGTTAACCCAATATCTTCTATTTACATTATTATTTAGTACTGTCCCGCTATCAGGGCTAGAAAGGTCAATCCTCAAAAAGGGACAACTTTCCAGAGCACGGAAATATTCGCCGATCTTAAGGTTCTTATGTGTTTTGTTCTCCTTAACTTGGCCATATAGGTCTCCGAGGCCAATAGGAGATATGCAATCTGCCGTCAGCTTCCTTATCTGGCCGATGACCTTATCAAGGTGATCGTTGTTCCTATCATATCTGAGGCTATTTACCCACACTGGAATATCTGGGAACATCTCTCTAATTAGTCTCAAATAGAATATCTGAGGGAAATCGGTCTTTGCATCCCCCTCGGATAGCCAACCACTTACAATATCAGGAGTTATCGGAAAGACCTTTTGTTCACACAATCTTTCGACGTTGCCTACAATGCTCTGACATTGAATGCGAAGCGTTCTGCGCATTCTTGTTAGCTTTTTGTCAATTATTTGCCTAACGCGCTCGCGCGTTAGGCTATGAACTTGCCCAATTTCTTCTAGCGTATATGTCTTGCCCCCGTTCCCAGCGAAACGCATCAAAAGGATGTTTCTTTCTCTTTCTGTTATTCCACTTGCCAAAGCATCAATTCGGGGAAAAAGGCCCGAAATAATCAAAGATTTCAAAGATATTCCTAGTATTGGGGCAGTCTCACTCTGGAGTGATTTTACTAAGTCCGCTAATTCATCCTTACATTTTTGGCCAAAATTCCTTTCCTTATATATGCGATCATAACGAACGCCTTGAAGATCTCCCAGTTTTTCCATCCCCCTATTGAGCAACACATTGAACAATCTCGCGGACAGCGGCAATTCTCTTAAGTCGATATCGTGATGTTTTGCTGGGATGCATATAATTTCCTCTGAATACTGACTCGCGGCTGCTCCCTGCAGATAACTTACGAAAGCTTCCAACTCAAACAACGTTTTATCGCCGAAATTTGGGGCTGCTATTATATTTTGGTAGCGTCTGCCATGTAGGTCACCGGTCAGTTGGATGCCCATGTTTGTTAAGTAATTCTTAAGCCGTGCCGAAAGTGGCTCACTACGAATTAATCTGCCACGGACGCCCTCAGGAATGGAGATGGTTTTGTCCTGCAAAATACTTTCACTGACCTTCGGCCCGCCTTCAGGCGAGACAGGATGCCCGGTTCCCTCGTTAATGCTAAGAATAAAATCAGATAGCTCGGAAACCGTCCCAATTCCACAATTTCTTAATTCCAGTATTTTGCTATACGGAACTCCAACCAAGTCTCCCAACTTGGTGTAACCATTGGCCAGGAGGATATTCAATAACCGGACAGAGAAGTGCATGTCCTTGCTGAGCAATTCTCTTTTCAGTTCAGGGACACGAATCTTACCGGCTATATAAGGATAGTTTTTCACAGTATCAACCGGCTATCCAATAATTGCCCAATATTCATGTAGTGCCAAGCAATTTTTGCGAGAATCCTTCAACCATTCGCGTATGGTTCATCCTACTACAAGCTAAATTTATTAAATTTTGCCTTGCCGCTAAAAAGCAACTTGATCCTCTTTATCTCTGAATCAACAGCGGAAAAGATCTTGTTCAAATCCTCTCTCGAATAACTATAAATCGCCCGATTAGAGCAGTTGCCCAATTTACGGAGAGCTTCGAGAGCATTTTCGGTTCTTTTCGATGCTATGCGCTTAAACCTCTTTTCCTTGGTCTCTTTAATACCGGAATCTTGCATTTGATTCCCCCGCTATCCGATTAGCCGCAAATAAAATAACATTAATTAGCATTAATGTCAATATATTTTCTATTTATAAGCCCATATTTGCAAAATAGTTTATAACTGATGGTGCTTCTATCGAGAGAAACGACGAATTACTGATGCGGCAACTTTTTCCTTCAAGAAACCACGTTATTGAGTATCAAATAGGAAACCCGGCGGTTTATCAGGCGGCACTGGTTTTGGTCTACCAGGTGTTTAAATTCCCCCCAAAAACAAAAACCAGGGCTGGTCTATACCTGTCCCTAATTCAGCCTGAGAACGGCCAATAGAAGCGCTTAGAAAACTGCGGCGCAAATAATCGAAAAAGGAAAAATCTATACTCGCCTAGTAGCTGAGGACAATAACCCCTTGATTCGAGTCTAAAGGACTTTATATTGGGCCTTTATAGATCCAACTTCTGCCGATAGCCTCTTCCTATCATTTTGGAATTCACTCCACACCGCCTTTTCTAATCTGCCCCCGTTTTCCAAACCTCGTTGTGCGCTAAATCTCTTAAGATTGCTGATTTTCATATTAACCGAGGCCGGGCTCCGAAAATTGGCTTGCCTAGCCTTTGGAGGATGGATGGGAAGTCTATTGAGCAGCTTGCTGAGTCTGCCTATCTCGATGCTTTTTTCACTCGCCGTCATCGAAGAGATGCGGAAAAATAGATCAAGCGCTAGTATCAGTTCTTCGCGGGTCCAGACCGGATTCCGTTGCCTCATGGTTGCCCTCCTTCCGTCACTGTACCACCTCTAAAGTAAGATTTTCAAGTTGGTGTTTATGAGGGGAGTGTCAGATATGCTATGTAACCCCCTTCTTCGCATTTAGATGCATCCATTCCCGGTCGCCAAATGAATCATCAGCTAGGAGGGTATCATAGGCCGATTCCTGTGGGAGAAGGTTCATCTCGCCAAGTTACGGAACAAAGTTTAGGAGAGGTCCGATTCTCTCCCGCATGAAGTCTCGGGCCTCTCCGTTCGTTCATTTACTTCAGTTCGAGCCCATGGCTTGGGGGAACTCTGCAGCTTCGGCAACGACATCAGGGTGCACACGGTTTTCCGCACCGCTGGTCTCAGGGCGACTCCAAAGAGCGAGCAGTTCTGCGGCTTTCTCGTCAATTTCGGCCGGCTCAAGGCCCCATCTTGATGATTTCTGAGTAACTAGGCTCTTGTACCCTCTAATCGAGTTCTTCAGCCTCTTGGTCTCTTCAGGTTCTTCGTACGCAATCGTAGTCAAGAGGGCTTCAAGCTGCATTTGCTTGGCCTTTTGTTGCGCAGCCCAGTCCAATTTTTCGTCCCTGGAAGAACTATCAAGCCTATCGCTACAATTAAGTCTGTTATGCACATATTGAGCGATAACTTCCCCATATTGAGCGACGCCGATAATGGGCTTCCTGTTCTTCTTGGTCACAAGGCATTGCCCGTTTCCCCTTGCCCAGGCACGTTCGAACACCCCCCGACATAAGGCGGAGATCCGTGCCGCCATCCGGGACTGGACGCTTCGTTTCGCGAAGTGCTCTCGAACCCCGGCCCTGAACCGCCTGTAAAGGTGACCTTTAAGATTGTTTAGCATACAACAACTCCTTAAATGTAGATTAGGAGTGAAAATGACCAGTCGGAAGATAAGGTAATCGGGTCGAGTGCGGGAAATCGTCTCGCCATTGATGATCGCCGTGCTTCTCTCCGGAACCATTTTCGCTCCGGAGTTAATATGGGTGGGGACCGCTTCAGAATCTATGTTCTATTCTTATCGTGAAATCGTACACACTTTTCCTTATTCGACGTTCATCTCTAAGTATCCGATCTACAACGGCCGGACTTCTATGTATCATGTCGCCCAGGACCATTTTAGTGATCTCTCGCGGGAACCGCTCCCCACTAAAAACGTCGTTGAGAATATCTCCGGCCGAGCGCGCGCCCCTAGATTCAGCTTTTTTGACCAACTCATCGAACCAGCGATATCTTTCTTTAAAAAACCTGACATTTCCTTTCTTTTTCCACCGCTTAATAATCTCTTTGGCGGCTACTTGTGATCTTGGCGCGCGCCTGTCGTGCTCGCGGATCTCTCTCTTCAGACCCTTAATGCTATTCTTTAGGTCCGGATACATATTGACGACCCACTTTTTCACATTAAGCCATAAAAAACCCTTCGCGTGTACAACCTCCTTTTTATAGATGTCCAAAGCCTTCTTAACAAGCCTGAATTTATCAACGCAATTTTCTCGACCCCACTCTTGGATCTTGTCCTGGACGCTTGGATACCTGAGCACTTCCGGCCCAAACTCTGCTAAGAGATCAAAAATAACATTCTCGTTCCTTTCAATGCATGCCGACAAGTCTCGGCCGCTCCGATGCCAGAACTCAACCTCATGCTCGACAGCTACTAGATAACTGTCGAGAGTCGTTTGGACAAGATCTGTAAAAGCCTTCCTGTATTGATCGTCGGCAAGCATCGCGATAAATCTCTCTTTTGCCTTCTCCTCTTGATCGTTCGGGTCCAGGTCGCGGCGCCTCGGATCATCGGGGGCGCGGTTGCATGCTAGATAGTCCCACTTCGGGCAAAAGAAGAGCTTCGGGAAGAATTCATACTGAATATCGAGGCGCATGAGATTTCCGTAACCGGGATCTGGAGAGGCCCCGGCATCTCTGAATGACACATTAACCATGACAATTCTCCCTTAAGCAGATTAGCTATCCTCGCTCAATGTATCACCGCTAAGATTGGATTTTCAAACCCTGTCAAATTTCCTGAGACATCTTATCTGACAAGCCCCGCAAGACGGATGCAGTAAGAGAGGATAATTCGCGGTCGGCATGGCCTGAAAAAACTGTGTGCACTTTTTTAGATAAAAAGGGACATCGTATTTGGCCAGCTTCTCCACCATATTGTCATCGGAGGAAAAAAATGGATGACACAAGTAATTCCCAAGCGGGGCAATGCGCGTGCCTTATTGGGCGCGTAAATCTAAATCAAGGAGGGCTCAAATGAGCCAAGGTTTCAAGAAGTCCAACGACAAGGGGACTACACGTCCCGAAGGAGGTCGTCCGGAAACGGCCAAGGAAAAGGTCAAGGGAAGAAGGGTTCTGCCTGAAGCCCTGCGGTTAATCGATGCCCACCATGAACATGCCGTGGCTGGATGTATCGAGGCGGTCATTTCTGAGAGGTGCGGTTGGCTCGTAAGGGAGACGGCTGGAAGTTCACTATGCAAGCTCCCGGAAATCCTCGAGTGCGTCAAGTGCTGCATAAAGGGCGGCAAGCGCTTCATCGACGACGTTCCCGTCTACTTCGAACTGGACACGTCAAACGGAAACTATGTCGAGGCTCCGGAACTTTACGAGCCCATGCGGAATCCGAAGTCTAGGGCACTGCAGGAGATGCTCGCTGGCGGCGCACCTTTGTACGAACGCTACGAGCAGTTCGAGGAACAACGGCGGGAAAAGGAGAATTAAGATGAACGTTAACCACACGGATGTCGGGACGGCAACGTCCCAAGGCAGGTCGGAAGAAGCTGATCGTCGGCGGTCTTTTCACCAAATCCATGGCTCTCGCTGTTGCAAATTGAAACGTTGCGCTGCCAGCGCCGAGCTTCGGCTGAACAAGTACGCAGCAGACCTCGGCTGGTGGATAAGGGATACCGCCGGCGAGGAGTACCGCTTTCCAGAGGTCCTCGAGTGCGTCAAGTGCGGCGCGCAGGACGGCAAGCTCGTTGTTGATAATATCCCCGTCTACTTCATCTGGGACATAGAAGCTGAGGCCTACGTGGAGGCCCCGGAGCTGTACGAACACATGCAGAAGCCCGAATCGAGGAAACTGCAGGAGCTGCTTGCGGCCGGCGCAAGCCTCCGGAGGCGATACAGGCGTTTCGAGGAAGAACAACGACAAAAGGAGGCCGACAAATAACATCCGGGAGGGGGATCGGCAAGAATAACCGTCCCCCCGGCAACTTTTTCCGTTCTCTGTCTGCTCTAGGATAAAAGAGCGGAATGATGGGCCGAGTCAGGGAAGCGGACCGGTTACGCCGTCAACCTCTCCCCCGAACCCGTTCGGAGGAGAGGGGCGTTCGGTCACGCGGGCATACGGGTTAAATCTTTTAAAAAGGAAATTCAAAATGTCAAAACAAGTTAACGAAACGGAAACGCGGCAAGGCCTGGTGCCGGAATTCCAGGCCATCATCGAAAAGGGTTATGCCGGACACGAGAAACTATACGACGACGTCTGGCGCATGCAACACTTGGTCCGCTGTAAAATCCACGAGTTGGCAGTACGTAGTCCGAAATACTGGCCCAACTTCGAGAGTCCGCTCGACAAGGCCGAGGAACCGATGGACCGGGCTTTTTTCCAAGGCGTGTCCGAGGCACAGAGCCGCTGGTACAAGAAGATTGGCCCCGCCGGAGACCCACGGTGGCTGGCCGAATACTTAAAACTGTTCGGGGAACGCTACCCCGGGCACGAGGACCAGTTGTTCGACCCGTGGACCAACCGAAAACCGCAGCGATGGTATCCGAAGAAGCGGGAGAAAGCCGGGAAGTCTTCCCGGCATCAGGGCCTCAAGAGGAGGACATCATGAGCGCCAAAAAAGCAATCAATGTCAAGAGGGCTGTGTGGCCCGAAGGAGGTCGTCCAGAAACGGCCCCGGAAAAGGTCACAATGCCCGAAGATAAGATGATCGACGAAGGCCTCGCCAGAGTCGGTAAGGCCATCAACAACTTCATCTGCCTTGCCCTTAACCTCGGTTGTTGCGCCCGTTGCATCGACCATGACCTCGACATGGTGAAAAGCGACGTTTGGAAATTCGTCATGGATGATGCAGCGAGGGGCGAGGCTGGGCCTGTCTACGAGGACTGCGGTGCACATCCGCAGAGCGGGGAAGACCGCGCGGTTTCAGGGAATGGGAGGGCGTTATGAGCGCTAAGAAAATTAAGTTCGACAAAGCCTTCGTAGCAAAAACCTTTATCGACTATTGCCACAGTTCCGCCCCGTATTTTGAGAAACGTCCTGAAATACTCTACGTGATCATAATGACGCTGGCTGACGTCGCGACCGAACTCGGGATCGGTGAAGAATACCTGAGGGAAATCCGAGACCGGTATCCAAACGTTAAATTTATCCTCGACAAACTCAAAGCCGGTTGGAAACTCACGGAGGTCACGGTTGTCCGGGCAAGGAGCGCCGAAGAGGCCATTTTGAAAGCAGAGAAAATGCGGGTCCGAATAAATAGCTCAGACAGCGCGGACCTCGAGGGCAAGAGCGCAGTATAATAAGAGGTGTGAGTAAGATGAAAACGAGACGGGCTGGAAGGACGGGGACGCCTCTGTCCTCCAGCCCGTTTCGGGTCCCCGATCCGAAGAAGGACCGGGAACAAATCGTCAAGATTTCCAAGCAGAACCTCCAGGAATCCCTCGAGGAACCAGGCATTGACAACCTCGCTGACCTGGCCAAAACCTTGAAAAAGATCCGAGGAAAGAAAAAATGAACGGAATCATCTGGGTGAGAGTTTCATCGGCGGAACAGGCAAAAGGTTATTCTCCTGACGCTCAACTCAGGGAACTCCGGGAGGCAGCCGAGAAGAAGTCCATCGACATTACGAAAATATTCCAGGTCGCGGAAAGCGCCAAGGTCTCGTCATCGCGGAAACAGTTCAAGGAACTCGTTAACTTCATCGAACTGGAAAAACCTGATGTTTTAGTGACCCTGGCCATCGACCGTCTGACACGAAATCCGGAGGACTTGCACACGCTCCACAGGTTCATTGAAAACGGCCTGAAGATTTTCGTCGTGAACCAGGGGAAGATCATCAGCAAGACGTCATCCCCATCGGACCGGTTCACTTTCCTTCTCTTCGGCAATATCGCCTACCTCGACAACTTGCAGCGGGGAGAACGGGTAAAAATGGGCATGACGGAGAAAGCCCGTGGCGGAACCTATCCGTCCCGGGCTCCCGTGGGTTATATGAATATCCCAGATCCTGCCGACCCAGCAGGCCAAAGGCGTATTATCATTATCGATGCTGCAAAGGGGCCTCTCGTCAGAGCTGCTTTCGACCTCTATGCGCAGGGCGGCCATTCCCTCGCAACCCTCCGCGACGAACTCAACCGGCGCGGGCTGCGCCAGAAGTCCACGGCGAAACACCCGAACGCGCCAATGAGCATCCACGGGCTCGAAGTCATTCTAAAGAATCCGTTTTATCATGGCCTCGTCACATGGAACGGCCAGTCGTGGCCTGGAAGGCACGAGCCCCTGATCCCTGTCGAGATTTTCAACCTTGTGCAGGCCCGTCTTTCGGCGAACCGCAGTTACTCAAAGCCAGCCGCGAAAAAGAATTTCGTTTTTAAGCGGTTTCTAAAATGTGGCTATTGCCATTCGTCAATAACGGCTGAGGAAAAAATGGGGGCTCACAAGAGTGGCCCTTACGTATATTACCGGTGCACATATGGCAAAGACCGAAATTGTCCTCAGAACCACTTTCGGGAAGAAGATATAGACCAAATATTCGCTGAGAACCTGGGGCAACTCTATATCGACAAGGCCATCGCGGAAAAGATCAGGGAAGGCCTGAAACGGTCCCACGCCGCCCAGCAGGGAAGCGACAAACGGGAGTTGAAGCGGCTCCAGTCCGAGTTAACGCGGAGGACAAACCATCTCGATTTGATCTACCAGGACCGTTTGGACGGCACTATCACAAAGGAGCAGTACAAGGAAAAACAGGCCGTGATTCAACAGGAACTGCGGAACGTCCAGGCCGATATTGAAAAACTGGGCCGCATTAACGCAAAGTGCAATGAGGAGGGCTCGGCCATCATCGATTTGCTCAAAGGCTTTAAAAATACCTATCTGGCTACTGACCTTGAGGGGAAAGCCGAAATCCTTAACGTCCTCGTCGACAGGGCAACCCTCAGGAACGGCGACCTCTTCATTACCTGGAAAAAGCCCTTCGACCTCCTGTTCATTCTCGGTGAAGGGGTTCTAAAAACGCGGGCTTGGCAGGGCCACGGGGATTCGAACCCCGGTCTGATGGCTGAGAACCACCTGTCCTGGGCCTCTAGACGATGGCCCCGCAAGGGCCAACAAAAATAGCAGAATCTCCCCGGCCTGTCAATCGG
>Ga0187866_1001279_pt1 | contig 24610 bp, 21 predicted proteins | sample June2016WEW_11_1_3_FD_133013 | JGI IMG/M metagenome (GOLD analysis project Ga0187866, IMG submission 133013) | Peatland microbial communities from SPRUCE experiment site at the Marcell Experimental Forest, Minnesota, USA - June2016WEW_11_150 | ecosystem: Environmental > Terrestrial > Soil >...
ATACGGTTCGGCTGCGGTTTGATCATCCGGCCCCCAATATGGGCGTGAGCAGCAATGGGTTCGTGTTGAGTGGAGAGGCCGTCTGGCAACTGCTGCGAGGGGATTGGTTCGATGCGGCGCAGATATACAAGACCTGGGTCAGGCAGGAGGCTCGCTGGTGGCCCGCCCTGAAGTCCGGCCAACGCGCCGACACGCCGCCATGGATGCGGGAGCTGGACGCTTGGGCGATGACCGGCGGCGCGCCGGCTGAGTGCGTGAGCAACGTCATTCGATTCCGGGAGTTCCTCGGGGAACCGGTTGGCTTTCACTGGTACAATTGGCACCAGATTCCATTCGACAATGATTATCCTCATTACTTCCCGGCCAAAGCGGGTTTTGAGGAAGCGGTGGGGGCCTTGAAGCAGGCCGGTGTGTATGTGATGCCCTACATCAATGGCCGGCTTTGGGACACGCACGACCGTGGCAGCCAGGATTTCGAGTTCAACCGGTTGGCCCTGCCGGCGGCGACCAAGCGCGAGGACGGCCAACCCTGGGTCGAAAGCTACGGCAGCAAGGAAACCAACGGCGAGCCCGTGAAACTGGCGGTCATGTGTCCTACTACTGCTCTGTGGCAGCAGACGGTGAGGGAGACGGTTTTGAGGCTTCTGGAACAGGCCGGCGCCAGCGCGGTTTACGTGGATCAGATCGCCGCGGCCGCGCCTGCGCTTTGCCTGGACCCTTCCCATGGGCATCCGCTGGGAGGCGGGCACTGGTGGAACCAGGGCTATTGGCATCTGCTGGAGGCGATTCGGCGGGCCAAGCCGGGGGCGGCGGCCCTCACCACCGAGTGCAACGGCGAGCCGTTTGTGCGTTGGTTCGACGGCTATTTAACCTGGCACTGGCAGTTCGATGGGCAGGTGCCGGCCTTCCCGGCGATCTATGGCGGGGCGATCCAGATGTTCGGGCGGGCGTATCGAGGGGGCGACACCAAAGACCTGGCCCTGCGGATGAAGGCCGGGCAGCAGTTGGTCTTTGGCGAACAACTCGGCTGGCTCGACCCCGGCCTCGTCAACGAGCCGGAGAATGCGGACTTTTTCCGCCAAATGGTGCGGGTGCGGGCCCGTTTCCACCGTTACTTCTATGCCGGCGAGATGGCGCGCCCGCCCCGGTTGGAGGGCCTCATCCCCAAGGTCAAAGCTGATTGGCAGTGGTCCGGCCAATGGCCAGTAACCACCGACGCCGTACTCACCGGCGCCTGGCGGTTGGCCGGTCAGCGGCGGATGGTGCTGTTTTTTGTGAATGTGAGCGACGAAGCCGTGAGCGCCAGGCTTCGCCTGGATGGCGGGAACTACGGCATCCGGGGCAAATGGCTGAATGTCCAGGTGACGCGGGCCGGGGAGCAGGATGCCCAAGGGCAGCGTTTGCCGGCTGCTTTCGAGCAGCCCGTGACGTTCGCTCGCCGCCAGGCACAAGTCTGGGAGTTGGAGTGGTAGCCAGGGCCGGCACGGCCAGTTGTCTGTGTCTGCGCGCGACCCGGCGGATTTCACGCCCCCGCTTGACTGCACCGGCTCTATGAAACGTGGAACAGGATCGAATAAAGGCCTCAAGACAGCGCTGGAAGGCCCGGCGCCCCCGGGCGCATCTCGGGTGAGACGGCTTCTGATGAACTTGGCTTTAATGCTGGCATCGTTGTCGATTGGGGTGGGCCTCTCCGAGATCGGTCTGAGGCTGTTTTGTGCAGAAAGCCTTCGCATCATTCAGGATGACCGGAGTCTATTATATCGCTACGACGAGACCCTGGGTTGGTTTCCAATTGCCAATAGCAGCAAGGTTTTTTTCGCCTCTCGTGCCATTAGGGTGGTCCACAACAGCGAGGGATTCCGGGGGCCGGAACGCTCGCGGAACAACAAACCAGGAGTCCTGTTCCTGGGCGACTCGTTTGTTTGGGGGTATGATGTGGAGGCTCCGGAACGGTTCACCGACAAGTTACAAGCAAAGCACCCCGCGTGGAATGTCTATAACCTCGGGATCAGCGGATATGGGACTGATCAGGAGCTTTTACTGCTTGAACGCCACTTCCGGGAGTACAAACCTCGGGTTGTTTTCCTGGTTTACTGCGCAGAAACGGATGAGGACGATAATCGCTCTAATGTCAGATATGGAGGCTATTACAAGCCTTATTGTATCGTCGCCGGCGATCGTCTGGAGATGCGCGGCATACCGGTTCCGAAATCGGAGAGGGTCTTTCTGGCGGAGCACGAAAAACTCTCTCGCTCCTTGCTGGTGCGGTTGGCGGCGCGGGGATATTTCAAATTGACCGCGCCGAAGGTGCTGCGGAATCCCAGTCCCACCTGGGCCATCCTCCGCACGATGCAGAAGTACGTCACTGGCCAAGGAGCTCTCTTTGTCATGGGCTTGACTCGGAGCACGCCCGAAATGGAGGAGTTTCTTCGGCGCCATGGAATCCCGTTTGTCGATCTGAGCACACCGCTTCGCTATCCAAGCTACGGCAACCACTGGACACCGGAAGGGCATACGTTTGTGTGCGAGCAAATCGAAGGGATGCTGGTGAAGGGAAAGTATTTGGAGGGCGGAGCTGCCTTGCCGTAGGTTGGCGCCATTCCTTGCCTTGGAAAGTCCCTTCTATGGACAGCGTCTTCAGGTGGTTTTTCCTTCCAAGCTCAGTTTGAGCACGGCACCTTGGAGCGCATGATCTTGGGTCACGATACACGTCCCCTGGCGCCGGGAAAGATTGCGGACGACTGGTTCAGTCCCGCGCGCTTTGCCCTGATGCTGGGGCTGCTGCTGACGGCGTGCTTTCCGCACCTGGTGAGCGGGGTGGAAGCCCTGGCTTATGGGGACGCAGGGATGTTTGCCTATCCGGTGGCGTTTTATTTTCGGGAATCGTTTTGGCGCGGGGAGCTCCCATTTTGGAATCCCCTCAATAGTTGCGGCATTCCGTTCCTGGCTCAGTGGAATACGCTGACCCTCTATCCGTTATCGCTCTTTTACCTCGTTTTGCCCTTGCCTTGGTCCTTCGGCATGTTCTGTCTGGGGCATCTGTTTCTGGGCGGCCTGGGGATGTATGTTCTGGCGCATTCCTGGACGGGGAATCGCCTTGGAGCGGCGGTTGCGGGGGCCGTTTTCGCTTTTAACGGGCTCACGTGGTATGGCCTGATGTGGCCGCATATCGTGGCAGCTCTGGGGTGGATGCCCTGGGTGGTGCTCACCATGGAAGGGGCCTGGAAACACGGAGGGCGCTGCTGTGTGGTGGCGGCGTTGGTCGGAGCCATGCAATTGCTGTCGGGGGGGGCTGAAGTCATCGTTCAAACCTGGCTGGTGCTGGGGGGGTTGTGGCTGGTAGAAGTTTTTCGCGCCGAGATACGCCCAAAGACACTGGCGCTGAGGGCGGTGAGTAGCGGCTGCCTGGCCGCCGGTTTGGCAGCGGTGCAACTGTTGCCCTTTCTGGATTTGGCGGTCCATTCCCAAAGAGGCGCCGGCTATGGCAGCGGAGCAATGGGAGCCATTGCCGCCATGCCGCTTACCGGCTGGGCTAATTATCTGGTGCCCCTCTTCCGCTGCGCGCGCAATTTCAACGGAGTGTTCATGCAGGCCGGCCAAAGTTGGACCGGCTCCTATTACCTGGGCGTGGGCACCGTGGGGTTGGCATTGTTGGCCGTGTGGCGTGTGAGGAAGCGACGAGTCTGGACTATGGCAGGGCTGGCGCTGTTCGGCCTGCTTATGGCTCTGGGAAGTCGAGGCTGGGTCTATGACGGGGTCAAGCACCTATTCCCGCTGCTTGGATTTATTCGATTCCCGGTCAAGTTCGTGGCTTTGCCGACCTTCGCCCTGCCGATGCTGGCAGGCTTCGGACTGAGTTGGCTGTTGGGCCTTCCTGCCCAGAGTTGGGCCCAGGAATGGCGCAAAACTAAAGGGCTCGTATTGGGACTGCTCGGTCTCATCGGAGTGATCCTCTGGCTGGCCTGGCAGTTCCCATTGCCGGGAGTCAAGCTCGACACGACTTTTGCCAATGGCTTGGTCCGGGCTCTGTTGCTGACGTTGATTTTTGGCTGCCTTGCCCTGCTGCGGCAGCAGACGGAGCGGAAGTCCGCGCGGTTGCTCCAGACCGGCCTGGTCGTGTTGCTCTGGTTTGACATTTTCACTCATTCTTCCAACTTGAGTCCCTCCGTTCCGCCCTCGTCCCTGGAACCCGGCGCCGTTCGCCAGTTCTTCAAGTGGGACCATCAATTGGAAGCGGGCGCCTCGCGGGCCCTGGAAAGCAAGGATGCGCTATGGAAAATGCTCTCGCCGGGAAGTGCCAGTTTGGAAACCGATATAAGCGGACGCAGACTCTCGCTCTTCATGAACTTCAACCTCCTGGATCAGGTCCCCAAATTTGACGGTTTTTATTCGATGGACCTGAAAGACTTTCTCGAGGTGTTCAAGCATGTCTATTTCACCACCAATGAGGCTTCCAAGCTCCAGGATTTTCTCGGCATCTCGCATACCAGCAACCCGACCAATCTGGTGGACTGGGTATCCAGGGATTCCTTTCTACCCCTGTTCACTGGAGGCCAAAAGCCCGTGTTTGCCGACGGGCCCGACACGATGCAGGCCGCGCTCCGGAACGACTTTGAACCGCTCCGGGTGGTTTATCTGCCGCTGGAAGCTCAAAGCCAGGTCCGCACCCGCCATCCAGCCCGGGTCCGAATCGTGCCGACCCTCTTTTCAGCCCGGCGTTTGCGGGCCGACGTGGAGAGCGATGCCTCGGCTCTGATTGTGGCCGCCCAGGCTTTTTACCACCCGTGGCAGGCCTATGTGGACGGGAAACCTACTGCGTTATGGAAGGCCAATTACGCATTCCAGGCCCTGGAGGTTCCCCCCGGCAAACATCGGCTCGACTTGGTTTATGAAGACCAGGCTTTTTTCTGGGGCGCCATTCTATCAACGCTTTCGTTGCTTGGCTGCGCCGGAGTCTGGCTCCGATGGAGACAGGCGAAGCTCCACTGATGAGCCTAACGAGGCCAATTGGCCCGGAACATTTCTCTCTCGGTCCCGATAAACCATCAAAATCGCGATTGATTTCGGGCTGCAACGCCCGAGGAGGGGGTTTCCCCTGGACTTTGGCTGCGGCTGGGCGGGCGGGGGTGCGAAAACTGTTGCAGGCGGGTTTGCGTGGGTTCAATATACGAACCGTTCGCATATTAATTGTTGGAATGCTTTAACCTGCACAGCCTATGGGCCTAGAAGGAGTTGAGTTGGTGATGGCCTTGGAAGAACGCTTTGGCGTCGCGATTTCGGACGCAGAAGCGGAGGCGTCGGTCACGCCGGCGTCCGTGGTCGAGCTAATCTTCGGCAAGCTCCGGAGCACTGATGAGCGGGTTTGCGTCTCTCAGCGGGCTTTTTATCTACTGCGGAAGGGCTTGGCCCGGACGTTGGGGGTCTCGCGGCGCAGCGTGACGCTGGGGACTGATGTCCGCTCGTTCGCCGTGGGCAGATCAGAGCTGGAAGTTTGGCACGACCTCAAGGCCTCCATTCAGGCTAGGAGTTGGCCCGCCCTGGCCAGACCACGGGGGCTTGTGGTCGGTCTTTGGCTCTTGTCGCTGGGCGTGTTCTGCGTTTTGTTGGCTGTGTTTCCTTGGTATGTTGCCGGGGCCTGCACTGGGTTCGTTGCTTTTGTCGCCGTTCGTCTGACTCAGCCGTTCCGCTCGTGCATTCCTGTGCGGTTCTCAGAGGTTCGAGCACTTGTGCCCTTCGCAGTCACATCTGACGCCATCGCCTGGACACGGGACCAAGTGGCCTCTCTGGTCAAGCGACTGGTGATCGAACAGTTGGGCCTGCGAGAGGAGCAGTACCGAGAGGACGCGCGTTTCGTCAAAGATCTGGGGATGGGGCGATGACGCGAAGGCGTTCCAACAAGCGTAATGGAGGCGACGGCGGGACGGCGCTCCTGCGGCGTGCTGGATATCCTTGGCCCGCCGCGCCTCATCACGGACGTTAACAAATTCCTTGGCAAATTCCTTGGGCGTTTGACTGCCGTCTCCCCTTTGCCTCGCGCGTCCGTAGTGGCGAAGCATGAATGATGGGAACCTGCGGAAAAACGTTTCCACGCCAAGGAGGTGGGTCACATCTCTTTGAAAGCGGTGGGGACAAGGCGGATTGGCGAGTAGCCAAATCCGTCCTTGCCGCTTTCAAACTAATTTCCTAATCCGCTAGGCTCCGGTCGCCTCAAACGGTCGGTTGGCAACCGCTTGCCGTCCACCTGAGCCAGAGCGGCGGGCCGCGCCAAGGCCGCATCGCGGCTTGAGCCTGGCTCGGGCCGGGGCTACAATCTGGCCGGATGAACAAGCAGGAACTGTTAGGCCATCTGGAATGTCTGGACGCGGCTTTGACCACGGAGGCAATGCTGTGCGTTTATGGCAGCGGGGCGTTCATTCTGTTGGATGAGCCGGATCGGACCAGCCTGGACCTGGATGTGGCCGGGCCATATTCGCGGGTTGATTTTGCCGATTTCCAGCGCGCCGCTCAGCAAGCGGGCCTGCCGGTCAACCCTGACGAAGCCACGCAGACAGATCACATCGAGTGGATTTCGGCGGCGCGGCTTTGCCTGCCAAAACCGCATCCTGGGGCCGAGATTCTCCTTTGGCAGGGCCGGCGGCTGTGGCTGAAAACCGTTTCCTGGCCTCAACTGGTGGCCAGCAAGCTTGTCCGTTATGACCCGATAGACCAGGGGGACATCCAGTACTTGTGCGCCTGTGGCCGTGTGGATTTCGGCGAGGTCGCCCAAGCGGTCCGGCAACTGCCCGAGCCGTTCTGCCGCGATGCGGTGGTGCTGGAGAACCTTGAAAACCTGCGGGGGGACCTGGAACAATGGCGAAGGGCAAAGTCATGAGTGAACGAGAGCGTCTCCAACTGGCCTACGAACTGGCGTTCTATCCTCCGCGGCTTAATGAGTTCTGGGGCCGGCTCAGGCGCGGGGCGGTGGCCGACCTGGAGGAGGCGGGGGCACTGCTGGACCAGGCCCGGCTGCTGCACCAAGCTCTGCCCGAGGGCGGTTATGCTTCCCAGCGCGCGCTCAATCGGCTGGCCCTCTACCAGGCTAAGGCACGCGCCTTCGGCATGGTGGCATTCCTGGACAACCTCCGCCGGTATCTAAAGCGCCCGCCCATGCCCCCGGGAGTTGTCCCGCCACACCTGGTGCGCGATATTGGGCTGCCGCCCCTGTGCCGGGCGGTGGAGTCAAGGCCAGCCAAGAGGATTTGACACGAAGCAACAACTTAGCGAAAGAACAACCATGTTTTGTTTTCAGTGCGAACAGACCTCGAAAGGGACGGGCTGCAACGAAATTGGCGTTTGCGGCAAGGATGAGGAGACGGCGAGCCTGCAGGACCTGCTGCTGCACGCGACCAAGGCCGTGGCGCAATACGCCCACCAGGCGCGCGCACTCGTAAGGATGGCGTGGGCAGGGTGAGGACGAACTGGAATCACGCGCCGCCCAGCGCGAGAACCGCGTTCTTTCCGGAAACAGAGAACTGAATGGAGTTGACGCCTTTGATGCGCCGGGCGGTTTCTTTGAGCGAACGGAGCACGTGAGAAATGATGAAACAACTGTCTTGCCAGGTCAGTGTATAAGCCGGTTTCAAAGCCAAGTAGAGCACCCTTAGGCAATCACCCTCCCGCACATACAGCAGCAAGCCCAGCAGCTTGGCCCGGTTGCTTCCCATCAGCATGAACAGGGTCTGCGCATGGTCCACCTTGCCCAACTTCAAGGTGAGCAGACCTTCTTGATCGCATAAGGTGGGAGCCCCGTACTGGTCCACATGCTGCCGGACGCGGTCCCGGACCGACCCTTGCTTGGGATTAAAGAAAAAGAGATCCTCGACCTCCTGCCGGTAAGACAGAGGGATGCTGGAATGCAGATGGATTTCCGACAGTTGCACATCCATCGGCCCGGGGCTAATCTGTTCCATAATTTCTTAGTCAGTTTTCTCGGTTCCCGCCGCGGGGCCTCGGACGGTCGAACCGAAGGACACGGACGCGCAGGGGCAAGGGAACTGCAAGCCGAGCGCGTCGTCAAGGATCAAGGTTGCGCGGGAGGCGGAGGGGGCGGTGGAGTGGCCGAGGGACGCCCCGCCGGCATCGAGCGGCGCAACGGCTCCATGCCCGCAACAAACTCTTCGACCGACTTTGCCAACGCGAACGGCACGCGCGCCCGGCCGACCGGGACGGACCTTGGGGGCGCAATGATCATTCCCGGCGCAATGCTGGCGGTAACGACCGACCCCGTGCTGACGACCGCACCTTCGCCGACCCGGAGGGTCTTGCCGCTCTGGCAGACGACCATGACGCCGGGGCCTATGCAAGCATTTCGCTCGATAATCACCCGGCCGGGCCCTCGGGTATGGGCGATGATCATGGCCCTGATGCTCAAGACAGCGCCTTCGTGCAGTTCGACCTGCTCGGGGTACTCATTTTCAATATAGACGTCGTCGCCGATCCACACCGATTTGGAGATGGTGACACCCCGCAACCGGTGCAGAAACGGACGGACCGTCAGCGCTCCCGGGCAGGCCCGCGCGAGCCCATGCAGAAGCCGATTAAAGACCCGGCGGACGAGACTCTTCTTCATAGAGCTGGGTCGCCGGGGGGGTCCGGCAGAGCCGGCGGATTCAGCGGGGACCAACGCGCCAGGGTCGCACCCCAGGAATAACCTACGCCAAAACCCACCAGCATGAGCAAGCCGCCCGGCTTGAGCCGGCTTTCCTGGTGCAGAGCGCGCAACGCAATCGGAATCGAAGAGGAAACGGTGTTTCCGCAGTCCCGGAGGTTGAGGGAGAACTTTTCCGGTGGGATGAGCAACTTCTTGCGCAGGTGCTCGAGCATGTACTCATTAGCCTGGTGGAAGACAAAGTGGTCGATATCCTCCGGCCGTTTGCCGGCAAGGCGTAAAAGCTCGGAGACGGTCCGCGGCACAACCCGCAGGGTGAAATTGAAGATCTCCGGCCCGTTCATCTGGAGATTATTGACGGTCCGTTTATTGCCGGCCGTGTCGACTGTCAATTCGGCGTTCTCGACGACATGCCTCCTCATCCCACCGGTGGGAACGATCAGGTTCGCGGCTCCGGTCCCGTCAGTGCCATAGACAAAGGGCCCGAGCAGGGCATCCTCCGAACTCACGGCGCCGACCAAAGTGGCGGCGGCCGCATCGCCAAACAAGGTCCGCACGCTACGGTCCTGAGGGTGGATGAACTTGGTATAAGTATCGGCCGTGACCAGGAGAACCTGGCGGGCTTGGCCCGACTCTATCAAGCCCTTGGCCAAGCCCAGCCCATAAATATAGCCGGAACAGCCCAGGTTGAAATCCAATGCGCCGCATGATTCGCCCAGCCCCAGGCGGGATTGCATCAGGCAGGCGGTGGTGGGGAGAAGATAGTCTGGGCTCTGGGTGCAAAACAGCAGGAAGTCGATGTCTGCGGCGTTACAAACCCCGGAGGCAAGCAACTTCCGGGCCGCCAGAACGCCCAAATCCGAGGCGCATTCGTCCGCTCGGGCAACATGGCGGACACGGATGCCAGTCTTAGCTTCAATCTTGTCGGCGCTCCAGTCGACGAACTCGCGAGCCAAATCGCGATTGTCCAACACCGCTTCAGGCAAGTGGTATTCAATCGCCTTAATCGCAGCCCGGACAGTGCTCCGGACCGCACTGCTATGCTGTGCATCCGCCATCGGTAATAAGCGTAGTTCCTGTTATCCACCGGCTGGTATCCGCGAGCAAAAAAGCAATTGCGTTGGCCACGTCGCGAGGTTTACCCAGCCCAAGCGGGTGGGAGTGGGCAAGCTTGGCCATTTGGTCTGCCGTCATGCTGCCAAGCAGCGTGTCTGCCATCTCCGTTTGGACCAGAGCGGGCGCCACACAGTTCACCCGGACGCCATCGGGAGCGAATTCAAGCGCCAGGCACCGGGTCAGGCCGACAATGGCGGCTTTGGTGGCCGTGTAGATCGCCAGCGCCGGTTGCCCCTTGATGCCGGCTATCGAAGACAAGAAGACCAGGCTGGCTCCGGGCCGATGGCAGTTCCTCCGCCGCAAACCTTTTGCCAGGGCGAAGCAGGGGTATAGGTTAATTCGCATCATGGCATCCGTTTCCGCGAGGCTCCAATCCCTGATCAACCGCATTTTGAAAACGCCCGCGCTGTGGACGACCCCGTCCAGCGGCCCCAGAGACTTGGCGATGCCTTCCAACCATTCGGGGATCTCGTCGCTGTGCGTCAGGTCAAAAGGCTCGATCCGGTGGTCCTTTCCCGCCAGGGCTACAGCCACCTCGGCAAGCTTCTCCCGGTTTCGGGCGACTAGAATCACCCGTGCACCCAGTTCGCTGAGGCATCGGCAGGTCTCCCGCCCAATGCCCGAGGACGCTCCCGTCACGATTAGCAGCTTCCCACTCAAATCCATGGGATTCGTCACACCACTCATTTAATCTTGCCTGGAAACAGGTTCACCAAATCCTGGACGCTGCGGCAGGCTGCTAGTGCCGCAGGCGCTACGGCTTCGCCCAGCTTTGAGTCAGCGAACGCGATAAATGACAGAACGGCCATAGAGTCCCAGCCGCCGAGGTCGGCCAGAGATTCAGTGCCTTGGATCGAACCTGGTTCTTGTTCGAGCAAAGACTCAAGTTCTGAGTAGAATTCCGATTTTGTCATAGTATTTATTCAATGGCACGGAACTCGGGCTGCCTCCTTTGGAATTGCCCGGAACAGACCATGGGCCACCCGCGGAGAGCGTCGCCGATATTCCCGCACATCCACTTGCCAAGGCGTTAGATACTCTGAACCAAGAAGAATGCGCAACAAAGAAGTCGGTCTTTTTTTCTCTCATACCCCAGGTTGAAGTTAGGCTGAATCACCGCGATCGAGCGCGGAGGGCTCCGGTGATAGCTTTGGCCGCTCGGAACGCCCCGGGATGCCTGGCCAAATGGTTGTCGCGCATTTCTGAAAGCGCTCTCCTCAGACCCACGCGGACCCGATACTTGAACGGCGGCGACCAACGGACACCCTCGGGGCAGTTGGCGACATTGACGGCGACCGCCATGCTCTGCCTGGGCTGGAGCCGGAAGCAAAACCTCACCACGCCGTCAACACGGTCGCACGCGACCGGATTGCCATCGACGGTCACGCTCCCGACCAGGCTGGGATCGGGCTCCGGCTTCGAGAAAACATAGGAAGCGGCCTGATCAAGCGGGTTTTCAAAGGAGAATTGCGGAGTGAAAAACTGAATCTCGATTCCACCGCCGGTGGACATGCGGCGCAAGTGCTGCCGCGGCAGCGCGACCTCGAGCGAGGGCCAGGACAAGCCAGGTTGAACGGCCTTCAGCCACTCCACGCACCGCTCGAAATCCCCGCACCCGTGGCGAAACCAACCATGATGCTCGACGATATGCGCCGGCCGCCCGAGGAAAAGGTCCAGGGCACAAGCCTGCAGGTCGGCCGGGTACCGTCGCTTGAAGAGTGGCAGGCCGGAATAACAGGTAACAGCGGGTTGGAGTTCCTGGGCGAGGGTCACTGCGTCGCCCGGACAGTCCACCGGCACACGTGTAGTATTGACGACTGCCAGGAAGCCGGCGCGCCGCAAGGCCCGCATCGCGACGGTGGAGAATTTGCCTTGGGGAAAAACCATGACTCGACTCGATCCCAGGGCCGTGCGGTCCCGGTGATTGTCCATACGTTCGAGTGCGGCTAATGCCTTCGCGGCGAGCTGGTACTCGCTGCCTTCACCGAATTCATTCCCGGTGTGGTCGCACCCGTGGACGCAGAGCGAATGATCCGGAAGAAACGGCGCGAACAACCGGGCATCCCGGCGGGTGGTTCGCTGCCAATTCCATGGAATGAAAGCCGTGGTGACACCACAGCCAAGGCGCCTCATCGAGCGAAACAGCTCCTCGTATCGAATGAAACCATATCGCCGTTTCAACAAGGGGTCGTCGATAATGACGCGGGCGGTCTTGATCGGATTCTCCCAGCAATGACCGTCAAATGCCGAGCGTAAAAACACGAGAGCCGGGACAAAACGGTCGCAGCGCCTTACCAGGTCCGCTTCGGCAATCGGGGTCTCGGGGCCGGGAATCGGATCCGCGTGAGCCCAAAGGAAAAGCGGATTGCCGGCCCGTTCGAGCCGGATGAACACTGGGGTATGGCCAACCTCCAGGATTCGCTGGACCCCGGTCCCCGCCTCCAATTCAAAACCGACGTCCAACGGTGCGGGCTCGCGCTCAAAGTCGCATCCCGAAAGTGGTCCCACCAGCGGCCCGCCGTCGCGCGGGAAAGAACTCCGAGTGGCGTTCGGAATTGCGGTGATCGCCCGCACGGCAGCGCCGGTCAGACGCGCAACGAGGTCTGCGTGCGCGCGATTCGACTGGAATCCGTAGAGCAGGATGTTTTTTGCTGCACCCCTGGTTAGTTCGGAAAGGTCTCCGGAGATCAAGCCCAGCGTCTCGACCGCGCAAAAGGCAGAGGCGCTGATTGCGAGGGCGGTTGCGGCTTGGAGTTGGTGAGGCAACGGGTCGGCGGTCACGCCCAGCGGGCCAACGCGGACCAATACGGTCTCAATGCCCAGGATGCCGGCTATGCCGCACAGATTCTGCTCGGTCTCGCTCTTTTCTTCGTGGTGTACCAGGACCAACAGCGGGCTCATAGTGCGTGACATTAACAGCTCGCGGAGACCCGCGCAAGCCGCAGCGAGCGGCCACAGCAATCTCGGAAGGTGCGCTCTCCTCGGCCTTCGGGGTAGGTTTTTCAAAAAGTTTTGGCGCTTAGCCGGATTGGTCCGTTTCTGAGGCTTGGTCCGCCGCCGCAAGCGACAACACCTCCTCCGTCCCCCGTTTCTACTATTCTCTACGGCTTGTCGAAGAGCAACGTCCCGAAAACACCGACCCCAAAGGGGCGTCACCCGCTATGAAACCACATGTCCCAGGGCAGGTCTTCCTCCAAGGCTAAATCCAGTTCGTGGGCCAGGGCTTTGGGGGTCAGCTCCCCCAAGCGCACCAATTGGCTATGCAGCGCAAAGGCCGTAAAGAGCCTAAAGCCAAACAGCAGGATCAACATTTGCACCAACATGGAGGTGGGATCGTGATGGTAGCAGTGTTCCAGGTGATACGCTTGGGTCAGCTCGTTGAACGCCTTGTTTTCGATCCCCCAGCGCCGCTGCCCCGCCTGATAAACCACCTCGGCGGCATATCCGGCCAGTTGGGCACAGGCCGCCCAGATCCATTGATTGCACTGGGGTTTTTGCTCTTTGCGTCCGCGCCGCACCCGCTTCTCGACCCAGCGCTCCTCCGAGCGGTGGAGTCAAGGCCAGCCTTGCGCAGATGAGCGGATTTGATTTTAAGGCCGCAACGCTTCAACGCAAAGCTTGACCTGAATCAAAGCGGGCCGCAGGGTTTGATGGCATAAGTCCCATTGAGAAAAGCGCTGGTGGCGCGGTTGCCACCAGGACAACTAAGAACTAATCTCAGCAGGGTAGCCCTTGGCCCGACAGGTCGGGAGAAGGCCTGCCCTGCACAGCCAGACTGTCAGGCTTGAACGAAGCAACAACTTAGCGAAAGAACAACCATGTATTGTTTTCAGTGCGAACAGACCTCGAAAGGGACCGGGTGCAACGAAATTGGCGTTTGCGGCAAGGATGAGGAGACGGCGAGCCTGCAGGACCTGCTGCTGCACGCGACCAAGGGCGTGGCGCAATACGCCCACCAGGCGCGCGCCCTGGGGGCCAAGGACCCGGTGGTGGACCGTTTCATCCTGCGGGGACTGTTCCTGACGGTCACGAACGTGAATTTCGACGCGCAGGCGGTCGAGCAGGGGGTCCGCGACGCGGCCCTGGTGCGCGACCTGGCCAGGAGCCTGTACGATTCAGCGGCCCGCCAGGCCGGCCAAAAGCCCAGGCAGTTCAGAGGCCCCGCCACCTGGGCGCCGGCCCCGACCCGCGCTGGCCTGGTCGGGACCGGCCAGATGGTTTCGGTCTTGTCCCGCCGCGCCGAGTTGGGGCCGGACCTCAGCGGCCTGCAGGAGTTGTTGACCTACGGTTTGAAAGGCATGGCCGCTTATGCGGACCATGCGCGGATTCTCGGCCACGAGGCCGAGGCCGTGTATGCCTTCCTGGCCGAGGCGCTCTGTTACCTGGCGGAAGCCAAGGCGACGGTCGATGGCCTGTTCGGCCTTTGCCTGAGATGCGGCGAGTTGAACCTCAAGGTCATGGAGTTGCTTGACGGCGCGCACACCAGCACCTACGGCCACCCGGTCCCCACGCCCGTGCGCGTCGAACCGCTCAAGGGCAAAGCCATCCTCATCTCCGGGCACGACCTCAAAGACCTCGAGCGGCTCCTCCAGCAGACTCAGGGCCAAGCCATCAACGTCTATACCCACGGCGAGATGCTCCCGGCCCATGGGTATCCGGGCCTTAAGAAGTACAAGCATCTGGCCGGCAATTACGGCGGGGCCTGGCAGGACCAGAAGAGCGAGTTTGCCAACTTTCCCGGGGCCATCCTGATGACGACCAACTGCCTGCAGAAGCCTGCCGACAGTTATAAGGAGCGCATCTTCACCACCGGCCACGTCGGCTGGCCGGGCGTGACCCACATTGCCAACGGCGACTTCACGCCGGTCATCGCAGCGGCGCTGGCCGCCCCCGGCTTCGCCCAGGACGGGCCGGACCAGACCATCCGGGTCGGCTTCGGACACCAGGCCGTGCTGAGTGTGGCGGACAAAGTAATCGCCGCGGTCAAGAGCGGGGCGATTCGGCGCTTCTTCCTGGTGGGCGGGTGCGATGGCGCCCGGAGCGGGCGCGATTACTACACCGAGTTTGCGGCCGCGGTGCCCAAGGACTGCGTGGTCCTGACTTTGGCGTGCGGCAAGTACCGGTTCAACAAACTGGACTTCGGGACGATTGGCGGCCTGCCGCGGCTGCTGGACCTGGGCCAGTGCAACGATGCCTACTCAGCCATCCAGATCGCCCTGGCGCTGGCCAAGGCCTTTGGCTGCGGGGTGAACGACCTGCCGCTCTCGCTGGTGCTGTCGTGGTATGAACAAAAGGCCGTGAGCATCCTGCTCACGCTGCTCTACCTGGGCCTGCGCAACATCCGGCTCGGCCCCACGCTGCCCGCCTTCCTCACGCCCAATGTGCTCAAGGTCCTGGCCGACAAGTTCAATCTCATGCCGCTCCGGACGCCGGCAGCCGACCTCCAGGCGATGCTCGGCAAAGCGGAGTAGAGCAGGAGCGCGGACGCCGCGTCCGGGCACTGCCCCCCCTTGAGGGCGCAGCCCGACACTGCCACCAATTCCACTCCACCCGCGCGCAGCGCGGCATTCTTCTGCCCCGCAGGGGCAGCAAGACAGTAGCCCAGGGCGGCAGCCCCTCCCGCTCCGAGCGGGACGGGCTGCCGCCCTGGGTAAACTGGTAAAGCGGATCACACCCCCCTCCCATGCGCTCCGAGCGCATGGGAGGGGGGAAGGGGGGAGGGCTTCCGCCCGCGCTCGGGGGCAGTGTCAGGATGCACCCCCCCTTGCGGAAGCAATTCTCCGGCATTGACTCGACTGGGCACCGGCTGTAACAACAGGGCCGAGGCGCGTGCCGCCCAAGGCGCGCAAACCTTGGCCACCATGAGCAACTTACATTGGACCAGCCGCCGCCGAGTAGAGGCCGCCCTCAACCACCAGCAACCCGACTACGTGCCGGCGGATTTCGGGGCCACGTCGGTGACGGGCATCCATGTGTCGGCCGTGACCCGGCTGCGCCGGCGTGTGCTGGGCCAGCCGGACTATGTGGTGCGCGTCACCGAGCCTTACCAGATGCTGGGCGAGGTGGATGATGTCTTGCGCGCAGCCCTGGGCATCGACCTCATTGGGGTGAAGCCGCGCCGGTCGCTCTTTGGCACGGAAGCCAAAGACTGGAAGCCCTTCACGCTTTTTGACGGCACGCCGTGCCTGGTGCCGGGCAATTTCAACGTCACCCCCGCTCTGGACGGCGGCTGGCTGATTTACCCGGAAGGAGACACCAGCGCGCCGCCCAGCGGTCACATGCCCCAGGGCGGGTATTTCTGCGACAGCATCGTCCGCCAGGACCCCATTGAGGAGGCGAAGTTGGACCCCCAGGACAACCTGGAGGAATTCGGACTGCTGGGCGAAGCCGACCTGGCCTACTACCGCCAGCAAAAGCTATGGCTGCAGGCCCGCCCGGATTGCGGCTGCATCCTGACGATCCCCGGCGCGGGCTTCGGCGACATCGCCCTGGTGCCCGCTCCCTGGCTCAGGCACCCCAAGGGCATCCGCGACATCTCGGAATGGTACATCTCCACCAAGACCCGCCGCCATTACGTCTATTCCGTCTTCGAGCGGCAGTGCGCCATCGCCCTGCAAAACATCCAGACCCTCATTGACCTCTTCGGCGACCTCGTCCAGGCCGCGTTCATTACGGGCACCGATTTCGGCACGCAGCGCGGGCCCTTCATCTCCGTGCAGGCCTATCGCGACCTGTTCAAGCCCTTTCACCAGCAGGTCACAGGGCTGATTCATCGGCGCTCGCCTTGGAAGACCTTCATCCATTCCTGCGGCTCCGTGTTCCAGCTCATTCCCGACTTTCTGGAGGCCGGCTTCGATATCCTCAACCCCGTCCAATGCTCCGCCGCCGGAATGGACGCGGCGCGGCTCAAGCAGCAATTCGGCCACGACTTGGTCTTCTGGGGCGGCGGCGCCGACACGCAGCAAACGCTGGCCTTCGGCACGCCGGACCAGGTGTATCGTGAAGTGCGCGAGCGCGTGGCGCTGTTAAACGGCGGCGGCGGTTTCATCTTCAACGCGGTGCATAACCTCCAAGGCAACACCCCCCTGGAAAACCTCGAGGCCTTGTTCAAAGCCCTCCGCGACAGCCGCCAAGGCTGAACGCTGCGTGTCATAAATACGGTGACGTTCGCGGCCAGGGATTTTCGCTCCGGCCGAGGCGCGAGCGACGAGCATACCCGTAAGCGGTCTGCGAGGAGCGAGCAACGAAGGCTGGAGCGAAAGGACTTGCCGCCTGGAGAGGTTCATTGAGAATTGAGTATTGAGTATTGCTTATTGGTCATTGAGTCCGCAGTCCGAAAGTTCATTCGGTCCCGCGTGGCGGGACGGGCACTCTTCAATGACCAACGATCGTTTTTCAATTCTCAATGCTCAATTCACCTAAAAGTCCCGATTCAGAATCGGGATTGCAATCGCAGCGAAACTTGACCTGATTACAACGAGTCTTGCCGGTCAAGAACCCTAAGCTGGGCAGACGAACCCCGAACAGGCAACGCCTCACCGCTTCACCGCCTCAATCCCGACTGGCCGCGGCTCCATCGCCTCAACGTTCCAGCGTCCTCCCGGTCCAAACAGCCGTTCCAGGCCGCGCTCGAGCGTGCCGGTGCGCGCGGCCAGGTCCAGAACGGTAAAGCGGCGGCGGAGCAAGCAGGCCTGCCAAAAGGTCTGGCGCAGCCGCGGTCGCGAGATGCCGATTTGCTCCGGCTCGACGGGCGCGCCGGCTGCCTGGAGCATCGCTCTGAGCTTGGCAAACGGCAGCAACTGCTCCCGCAGCCGTTCGCTCAAGCGCGGCCACAGGCCCCGCAACCTCTCCAATTGCCGGCGCAGCGCGGCCCGGTCGATGGCCTTGGCCCGGCTTTCTGCGAGCGCCACGTTCCTGGCCTCGCCTTCCTCGAACAAGTCGAGCACCTGCTTTTCGCGGGCTGCTTCGTCCGGCCACTGGGCGCAGCACCGGTCCAGGTCGAGCTCGGCCAGCGGGAGGCTCAGCAGGTATTCATAAAGGGCCGTCACGGCCAGGGTGCCGATTCCCACCTTGAAGCCGTGCCACGGCGTTTTGCCCGCGTGCGTATGGTGTTGCATGTCCCATAAATGGCTGAATAGGTGTTCCGCGCCCGAGGCGGCACGACTGGACCGCGCCCATACCATGGCCAACCCGCCCAGCATCAATCCCTGAGTCAAGCGCCTGAGGGCGTCGAGGTCGCCCGTCCGGACCCCCGCCGGTTTCGCCAGCACCTCGCGCAGGCGGCCCTGCACGATTTCCCAGGCCCCTTCGTTGATGGGCTCGGTCCCCACCGCATCCGCCAACAGCCAGTCGGCGCCCGCCACGGTCTTGGCCATCAGGTCCGCGTAGCCCGCCGCGTTCAATTCGGCGGGCGCCGCGCGGATGACCTCCAGGTCGGCCACGACCGCGCTCGGGGCGGGGCAGGGGAAGGTCTGTTTCGACCCCTGGTAAGTGATCGAGGCGCCGAAGGCCGTGTAGCCATCCATCGAAGCGGCCGTCGCCACGGCGAGGTAGCGCCGGCCCGCCCGATGCGCCGCCAGCTTGGTCAAATCGTTGATCGTGCCCGACCCGACGGCAACGGGGATGGCCTGGGGCCGGGCGCGCAAGACCTCCTCGAGCGCCACCACGAACCGGTGCTCGGCGTAGAGCTGCGGGTCGCTGTAAATGAACGGTTCCGCCAGGGCGCGGCCGGCGCCTGCAAAGGCCTCCCGCACCGCTCGGCCAGCCGCCGCAAAGGTGTTCCGGTCCGCCACCAGCAGCGCCGGTTTGTCCCCAAACTCGCGGCCGAAGACCTCCGGCGTCGTCCCCAGCACACCGCAGTCCAGCGCCAGGCACCGTGTTTCCCCCGTCGCTGCGAGGGCACGGTCAACATGAGATCGCAGGTCGTTTTGCATGGTCGGGAGTATCGGCTTTGCGCGGCGGAGCCGCAACCAAAACAGGGGAAAGAGCCTTGGTGGGCCGTTTCATAAATACGTGAGCGGATTTGTGAAATGGCCCACTTGGTCACGAAACGCACCGACGCTCGCACCTGGTCAACTTCAGGGCGCCACGACTTCAAAAGGTATCGCCGGCAATGTGCCAAGGGAGGCGCGCCGGCGGTTGGGCGGCGCCTTTTGTTTGCCTGGCGCTGGCGCATTCTCCGCAAAGGCGTTCACGATCAGGTTTCCTTCCAGGCCGGGTTTGACCTTGGCGGCGTCACAAGCCAACACCAGCTCCGAACCCTCGCCTGCCGGTGCGACCTCGCGCAGGGCGATTCCGTCCGGCGGGTCGCTCAACTCGAGCTGCACCTTGCCGGAGGCGGTTGTGGTGGGCAGGCCGACCTGGACCCGCGCCGTCCCGCCGGCGGGGATTTTCACCGGGCCGGCCGCGAGCAACCGCACCGCGCCCCTGGGCCGGGCGCGGCCCACCACCGCCACCTCGAGGTCCTGGGCGGGAACCAGGTGCCGATAAGCAAAGGCCTGCATCATGTCATCGGCCGGCACGCCGGGCCGGACCAGGGTGGTGCCGGCGATGGTCGCGCGCCCTTCCAGCGAGAGTTTGAGCGGTTCCTGGCGGGGCATCGGGGGGGCGGTCAGCGTCAGCCGCACCTGGTCCTGTCCGGCCGGGACCCGGGCCCCGCTCAGCGCGAAGCCCGCCGGCGCGTCCTTCAAGGCCAGGGCGATCTCGTTCGTAAAGCCGTCTTTGCGCAAGGCATAGACTGTGAGCGGAATGCTTGTGCCGGCGCGGACGCTGAGGCTGGAGGGCACGACCCGCAGCGCGAAATCAGGCCGGGGCGCGCTCAGGCGCAAACGATAGCCATACTCGGGGCCGCCCTGGTGCTGCGCGTCGGCGAGCCGAAGGTAATAAGTGCCGTCGGCCGGCAGCGTGGCGGTCAGATACGAATCCGCGTGGTGCGTGTTCAAGCCCGAACCTTTGTCCTGGTAATCGTCATTGAACGCGAGCTGCCGCCCCGTAGCATCGGTCAGCTTGAGCACTGAATCCAACGGCGAGTCAAGCCGCCGCGCACAGACCTCGGCCACAACCTGGTCGCCGGCGCGTCCATCAAACCGGAACACATCCCAGTCACCCGGCTGGTCAATCCGGCCATTGACGATGACCGGGAGCGTGACCAACTGCGCGCTCTCGGGCGCGTTGTTCGGTTCCCGTTCCAGGATTTCCGGCAACGTGTCCACCGCGAAAGGCACCGGGTTGGAAACCAACTCGCCTTTGCGCGCCCAGAGCCAATGAATCCCCGGCTCCTGGATTGCCGGCGTAAGCTTGTCCACGGGCAGGTTCCACCCGGTGAGCTCGACGCTGGTTTGCGCGCTGGCCGGGCCGCCCAGCGGAAAGATGCTGGTCACAAACGGCACCTCGCCCAGGGTGATGCGATACACGAAATCTTCCCGCCCACGGTAGAGGGCGTCCTGGATCGCGAGCGCATACTCGCCGTCCTTGGGGACCTTGTAGAACAGGACCGGGTCGGGATGGAAGCGATAGTCGTCGTCGTAAGCCAATTCCTTGCCCTTGGCGTCGTAAAGGGCCAGCGTGGCCTGGAACCAGCCGGGCACGGCGTCCGCCAGGTAGGGAATCAATTGCCGCGCGCTGACCGCGATGACCAACTGCTGGCCTTGTTGCGCATGGAATCGGCAGCGGCCCACCTCGCCCGGCAGGATTTGGCCGTTCAGGATGGCCGGCAGGGTGATGGCCGGGTCTGTGGGCGTGGAGTTCGGGGGCTCATTAGTGTTGCGGAAAGGCCGCCGGGTGAGCGGTTCGCCAGGCTCGGGCCGTTGCTCCCGGAATTCGGGGAGTTGGCCGACGCAAAACAGGAGTGGATTTGACAGCCCGAGCGCCGTTCCCAGCCGCAACTCCCGCTGGCCCGGCTCCGCCTCCGCCGCCACCGTGACCTGGAGCCTGACCGTCTCGGCAATCGCCGGGCTGGATGGCCGCCGCTGGAAGGCCGCCAGCTTCTTGCGGATTTCCGCAACCAGCTTCTGGTCTTCGGCTGTCCAGGTCAGATTCGTCGAGGCCTGCTCCGCGGCGGCGCCCTGGCGCCGATCCTCCATCACCCGCGCCCGCTTTTCCTGCAAGGCCTTGAGCTGCGCCCTCAAGTCATTGGCCTGTTTGGGGGTCAGCGGCTTTTCGTGCTGCGCCACCGCCGCCTGCACCCCGGCGCCCGAAACACAGACATTAGTCACCCCGTCCAAATACTGCCCGCCCACCGCCACCTGGAAGGTCGTCCCCTGGCGTCCGCCCGCCGGATAGACGTAGCCGATGTGCGGAGTCACCGGCTGGGCCTGTGCTGCCAGGCCCAGCGCCAGGACCATGACCACCGCCGCCCAACCGCCGCCAGCGAGCAGGCAAAACGATGCCGGGACAATTCGGAGCGGGCCTATAACCGGGGCTATAAATCTCACCATTTTCTTGTTGGAATATAAAGCGCATCAAATTCTGCGGAGCAGAATTTGATGCTAGACAATCTCCGTGAGCCTTCCTCCCATCTTCACGCCCTCGCTGGGGCCGGGCATCACGCGGACCGCCAAGCCCTGCGGATGAGGCAGGTTGGCCCCCGTATCGATGCCCAGCAGTTCATAGACGCTGCCGAGCAGGTCGCAGGGATACACCGACCGCTCCTCCACTTCTTCCCCGCGGGCGTCGGTTGCCCCGACCACGTGCCCGCCCTTGAACCCGCCGCCGGCGAGCACGGCGCAGAAGGCCTGGCCGTAATGATTGCGCCCGCCGTTCCACGGTTCTTCCCATTGGATTTTCGGCGTCCGGCCAAACTCACCGCTCCACCAGAGGATTGTGCTCTCCAGCAGGCCGCGCTCGGCCAGGTCCTCCAACAAGGTCGCCATCCCCTTGTCGAGCTCCGGCAGCTTCCGTCGCATCGCCGGGAAATTCTGTTTGTGGGTGTCCCACCCCTTGGAGTTAATCGTCACATAAGGCACTCCGCGCTCGACCAGGCGCCGCGCCATCAGGCACGACTGCCCGAAAGTGTTCCGGCCATACCGCTCCCGCAGTTCGTCCTTCTCCTGTGAGAGCTCGAACACCTTGCCCGCGTCCCCCAGGATCAGGTCGTAGGCCTCCTGTTCGCATTGCGCCAGGGCCGCCAGCCGCGCATCGCCCTCCAGCGCGCGCCCCAGCGTGTTGAGGTTGTGCAACAACTCGCGCCGGTTCCGCTGGCGCTGCTCGGAGATGCCCGGGGCGGCCACGCCTTCCACCAGGAACCGGCCTTGGGCCGGGTCACCCCCCGTCGCAAAGGGCTTGCAGCGTGCCCCCAGGAAACCGGCCTCGGAAAACCGCCCCTGCAGTTCGGTCAGCACAATATAGGGCGGAATCAGCCCGCGATACCCGGCCTCATAGCCCTTGAAGAGCGACACTACGGCCCCGACCGACGGAAAGACCTCGCGACCGCCCGCGGGCCGCCCGGTTTGGACCATGTAGGAAGCCGTCTCGTGAGCGTTCACGCCGTGGGTCATGCCGCGGATGATGGAATACTTGTCCGCCTGTTTCGCCAGCAACGGCAGCAGTTCGCAGACCCGGATGCCCTCCACGTTGGCGGCGATGGGCTTGTCCAGTGGACCGCAGTAATCGTAGCCCGCTTCCGGTTTCGGATCGAAGGTGTCCAGGTGCGAAGGCCCGCCCGACATCCACAACTGGATGACCGCCTTGGCCTTGGCGGCGGCCTTGACCGGCCCCGCCGTCACCCCGACACGCAGCCCGAAACCATCGCCCAGCAGCACGCTGGTCGCGCCCAAGAAACCGAATCGCAAGGCCTCACGCCTGGAAACGAGCGCGCCTGCCAGCCTGCCTACAGAATCTCGACTGGAAGCTCCGTCCTCGGAATCGTGGTCCATACCCAAGGAATTGAGACGCTGCCCAGCGCACAGATGTTACGCCCGGCGCCCGCACGGGCCGCCGCTAACGGAGGCGAAAAAAGCAAATGAAGGTGTTGACAGGACACTCGACAACCTTGGCATCGTCTTGCGCGAGTTGGGCGAGCGCGAGGCGGGCCGCCGCAGCTTCGAGGAGGCGCTCCGAATACATTTCGCGAAGGCAGAGCAGTCGCCGGCGGCTTTCGGGCAGAACTTCTTCATCGTGCTGCGCAATTATGTGAGGGTGACGCCAGAGAAGCCGGATGATCCCTGGTGGCAGATTTGGCGCCAATTGAACAAGGACGGCAGTGGGTAGAGGCGCCGCGGTCTGGGATCGACGGCAGTCCAAGGCCACCGCCGCGAGTGCGCTGGAACTTCACCAACCTTGACCAGTCGGAACAGAGCCGGTCGAAGACTCCCGGGTGGATCGGATAGGCCGCCTTCTGGCGCTTCTCGTAGTCGCTGTCGCGACATTCGGGCGGGAACTCTTGTTGCTGCGTCCGTACTCCGCCCGCGCCGTGCGTTCGTCTTGGGAAAAGTAAATGCAATCCACGCCGGCTGGGTTGCAGCGGTTGGCTCGTCCGGAGGTGAACAGATAGTCCGGCGTGCCGCCTGCGGCGAGGGGCAGCATGGCGACGCACCTGACCAGAGTTGCCCGGAGGCGCCGAACCGGCGCGCCTGCCAAGGCGACGCGCATGGACTCCTCGTCTGTCATCACGTTGGAGCCCCCGTCAGCGCATCATCCACGTAATCGGCCATGAGTTGCCACTCCCCTTTGGCCATCAGGTCCAGCGGCGACTTGTTCCCCAGCAGCTCATTCGGCATCCGCAGCCACTTCCGAAACTCCACGTCCGGCACGACCACTCGCATCCGCGCCAGATGCTCGAAAAACGCCAGCTTGTTCTGAAGCGAATCCGCGTCCGGTGTTTTCGACAGCGCCTGCCGGCTCCGTCCCAGCCAGGCGGCCAACTGGCTCAGGCTCACCCCGAACAACTTCGCCACCCGCTCTGCGGAGAGATTCCCCTTGGCCACGCGCAAGTCCGCCGTGGCGGCCATGACGCCTTTCACCTGGTCCAACGGGCTGGGGCGGGGCGGAGCGACTTCCCGGTTCGCGCCCCTGGCTGCCTTGGGCGGCGGCGGAGCCTTCCGCAACACCTCGTCCACCTGCTGCAACAACCGCTCCAGGCGTCGCTTCTCTTCCACCAACCGGCCCAGGAGCGACCCAAGCCCCGCCTCGCCGGCGGCGCCCTTCATTGTCTTGGTCATCGTATTTGCCATGCCTGACTGTAAACCGTCTGTCAACCTGTAGTCAACTCAAGATTCGCCCTCAAATCATCTCCCCTCGCACCGGACCGGCTCCGGGTTGCACCGAAAAAGCCCCGAAAAAGCCTGAAAAAGGCCTGGGTCCCGTCTTTCCTACATTTGCTTTTGAATTGTGGCCGTTTTCTGACGCAATTCCGGACTTCGTTCCATTCGCCGGCCGAAGCGGGTCAGCGGCTGGGCTAAGGCCCCATACCCCATTCCCACGGCCAGCCGGCCGGGCTCAGCCAACGAGGGTCGCCCCGCCCTGCGCCCAAGCCACAACGCCGCATCCCGGCCCCAACCCCCACGCCGGTCGCAAAACTCGCCCCAGCCCCCGCCTTGTGGGGAGCGCGCCAGGCAAAACAGGACAAAGAACAGGTCCAGCCGGCTCCGAAAGCTATATCTTAATTTCCCCGCTCCGTGGTCCAGGGATCGGGGTCCACTTCAGGAGAGCGCCGCGCTCCGCGCGGCATTCTCCCGCCCTGTAGGGGCCGAAACATACCAGCCCAGGGCAAGGCCCGTCCCGCTCCCAGCGCATACGCGTCAAGCTAAGGGATGGGTGATCCCGGCCAGCAGTTCGTAGAAGTTTATTCGATCCCTCCTGCGCTCGTAAAGCAGATGGTTTTTGAGGTGAGCCTCCACCCAAGCCTCTATG
>Ga0187866_1001285_pt1 | contig 24543 bp, 29 predicted proteins | sample June2016WEW_11_1_3_FD_133013 | JGI IMG/M metagenome (GOLD analysis project Ga0187866, IMG submission 133013) | Peatland microbial communities from SPRUCE experiment site at the Marcell Experimental Forest, Minnesota, USA - June2016WEW_11_150 | ecosystem: Environmental > Terrestrial > Soil >...
CAGTTCCTGCGTCACACTTGGCTGGGCCTCGATGGACTCTAGGGCGCTCCGCGCCTCGTCCTCGGGCACGCCAGCGATTTCGGCGATGTCCTGCACAGCGTTAGCGTAGCTTTGGGCCTGGGGCACCTCCTTGGCGGCCTCGATTTCAGCCTGGAGTTCCGTGAGCAGGTCTGCGGAGACCTCTCCCGCCTCGACGGCTTGGGCCACGCGGCGGAGGAGCCAGGTCTCGAACGACTCCACCGGCTCAGGGACGGTGTAAGCCATGGGTCAGGCATTCTCGCTGTGGAACAGATCCAAGGCAAAGTCGTCCCCGCGTGGTTCTCGGAAGGCAATGCCGTGGCTAATCTGGGTGCCCGGAGGATCGGCCCACGCGACCTCCCCGTTGACGGTTAGGAACCCCCGGCGGGTCTGGAGGACGAGGGCCACGACGCTCCCCGGGACGATCCGGACGGGCAACTCGGCCATCAGCCCGCCCCCGCCGATGTTCCACACCGTGCCGTGCATCTCTGTGTCGCCGAACTGTGCCGCCCGGCCGACGACCGGCACCGACACGGACAGCCGCACGAAGCGGCGGTGTCCCACCTGTTGGCCGCGCTGCCTCATCCCCTCCTCTCTCTCTGGGGATTCCCAATCCCTTCCACGCCCTCCCGGACCTTGGCCAGGAGCTCCGCGTGCTGGAAGGGCTTCGAGAGGAACCCAGCCACGGGCAGACCGGCCATCCCGACTTGGGCCAACGGCTCGTTCACAGCGGTCATGAGAATCACTTGCGTTCCTGGGTGCGTCCGGTAGATCGCCTCGCAACCGGTCTTCCCCGACAGCCCCGGCATCCACAGGTCCAGGAGGACGGCCCGGATCTTCGCGACGTGCTGACGGAAGAGGGCCAGGGCCTCCGGCCCGGTCGTGGCGATGAGGACGTGAAAGCCCTCGGCGGCCAGGGCCCCCTGGACGAGTTCACAGGTGGGCTGATCATCGTCCACCACCAGAATCGTCCCGCGATCAGGCACCTACCGCACTGCCTGACCCTGTGCGGTCCGGTGGGCACAGTGACCCGCTACGGCAATCAACAGCAGCGTCTGAGCCCCCCGGATAATTCCCCCGGGGGTAAGCACAAAGGGGAATCGGATGCCGAACACCACCAGAAACACTGCCAGCACGAAGGCAGCAACGCCGAGCCACAGCGCAGTGGGAATAAACGTGCGGTAGAAGTTCTCCATGGCTGACACCTCCCTGCTCCCAACATCTCGTCATCGGCCGTCCAGCCCCTCAAGTGGTTCCGTGTCCACCGGGAACGGTAGCCCGGGAATAGGCGCTCTCTTCGGACCCCTTCCGCTACCCGAATGCCACCCCATGCCGAACGTGACCCTCCCCGGCCGCGGTCCAGACCACGCGGCCCTCCAGGGTCAAGGAACCTGCCCGGGTGATCAGGGTGAGTTGCACCGCTCATGGGATCCCGATCTCGCGCCTCTCCCTCTCCTCCTCCAACCTTTTCCTCAATCCATCAACCAACACCGCGAGATCCTGACCCTCCAGGCCCAACTCGTCTTCTCGAAACGTCTTCAGCCTCCCCGCCAACCACTCATCCCTGGACATCCACGCCATCAATTCCCCCGACAGCATCTTAATCGCCCCCGCCAGCTGCTTCTCCCTCTGATCCCACATTTCCCCCCCTTTCCGTCTCTGGACAGACCCCTTCCCTTGGGCAACCGATCGGACACGACCCCTCACTGGCGCCAGACACCCCCACGAAACAGCAAGGCCCCGGGCGCACGGCAGGGGAGCCGCACCCAGGGCCTCGGAGACCGGAACGGCAGAGCCTCCCGGAGCCTATTCGGTTGGTTCCCCGCCGCAGTTACCTACACACCTTTACGCGCAAGACTTGCCCGAAGTCAAGGGAAATACCTCTACACATGGTGGCCCTATCGGGATTCGAACCCGAGTTATGGTTACGATCACGTCTTCGCGTTTAGTTGCAAATAGTTACGCGGTCGGAAGCGGTCAAAAGATGGGTACGACTAAAACCCGAGGGGTGATTTTGGCTGCCCAAGGTGAGGTGCCCACTTCGAGGGCTGCACGGCTCCCCATGCGGGGCGAATCTGGGCACTGGCGGGTGAGGCTTTCGCTGGTGTGAGGGCTAACGTTCCGGCTAAGCGGGGGCCTTAAGCCATCCGTTTGAGCGGGGTGTTGTGTGGTTTTCTCATCTCTTGATGGTAAAGGACAAAAGATGGTCGACTATATTTCTAAATTCTTCAATTGGATCAGCTTTAGGTTGAGGCATAGTACGAGAGTTCGGATATGTCATATGTGGCGCACCTCTTTCATATGCTCTGCGTTGGCAATAATCTCGGTATTTTTTTATGGCAGCGTCGAGTTCGGCTTTGTGTTTAATGAAATACCTAAATTCAGCCACGGCAGTTTCTATAATAGGGACGGATCGCTGGAATTTTGGGAAAAGACTTTCATCCCACCTGGGATGAGCAACCGGGTAGATACCCTCAAGAGTGGCAAGAACCCTACTTCTGAATTTCGCAGCTTCCTCGGAAAATTTATTTCTTTTTTCTCTGTACAAAGTGAGACGATGGGCGGCAATACTTCCAAAAAGAAGAACAATGATGCCGATGGACCATGTGATATTTTCGGAAAAAATGTTGTTCACAATTTTCCTATTCTTGTTGGTTTTATTATTACAATTGTTTTTCTATTATTCAAGATAACGCTAGCGATCACCGGCGGGAGGAAGGGCCGTCCGAGCGCATCGCAATGTTGGGCATTTTAGTTTCTGCGTATATGAGATAATTTTAGAATACCCTTTGAAAGTAAATCTACGGCTTCATTGTGCCCGATGAATGCTTGGGACAAAGTGGAATAGTGCCGCTCAAACAGAGGGTCGTCGAAGGATTTAGTTATCATATGCTTATTGCATCTGAAAATCTGAGTAACGTACTCATCGGGTCCCGCGGGGACCTTATTGTAGTTAATCCCCAGTTCTAAGCTTCTGGAAAGTTTGGCTAATGGGTCAGATGGATCAAGTCGTATAGTTGAAACCAGATAGAACCTCCACGGACAAAAGGAGGCAACCAGAGCTTGGCCTACCACTGGAAGTTCTGGCCGTGGATTACGGCTTACCCAACGTGCACGCATTCCTTATTTCCCGAGCATCTGCCCAACGATCCAAAGCTGAGCCACGGCCACTGGCGGCCAGGCTGCGAATGCAATCTGGAGTCTCAATCTTCATATCTCAACCGAAAACTCAAGGGGCAGTGGCCGGTGGCTCCAGCACGGTGTTATCTCGTTCTTAAGAAAGTGTTCATGAAAGTGCTATTTCTTGTCCCTCTGTTTTCTGATTGTTTCAACAAGCCCTACTAGGGCGGACGCTTCGTTTTGCCTTTTCAGCTCCTCGATATTCTCCTTAAGGATTGTGATGCTGTTACGAAGCCTCACATTCTGCGCTTGCATCTTTCCAACTTGTTTTTGAAGTTTCAGATTTTCCGTCTCCAATGCGGCCACGTAGTGTTGTATTTCAAGGTCAACCGTCTTGAGTTTGGCGCGAAGAGACGACATGGGACTGACATCATTGAGAGTTTTGGATTCAGTGTTACGCACTTTATCAGAGACTTTCTTCATGTCCGATCCTCCCATATTAGATAACTGCGCTTATATTGTTTCTGTGCGAAAGCCTATATCTGGCATCAGGTCCGCATAAGGCCCTGCCGACTGATCCTATCGGAGCCCTGGTAAATCACGGAGATAGAGAAGAGGACGGAAGGCGTCGGGATGTTATATGGTTTCCGCATAACACCCCCTGGATTGGAGGAGAGAAGTCGGGGGAACCGACGGTGGAAGAGTATCGCGGGGCTGACGGGTTGTCAACGAGAAACGCCCCCCGACGCAGTAACCTAGGCGTTCACCAAAGGTGTTGACACGCCGGAATGTGCGAGTTGCTGCTCCGGGGATCTTTGCAGTCATTACGGGAAGATCCGTCAGTTTCACGCTGACTGTCCGGCGTTGAAGCCGCAGAGGAATTCTTCCCGAGATGGCATTTCCTCCTTTAGCAATTAAGTCGTGGAGTTATCGCCCGACGGCAGATCACTATCAACACCTTTGGTGAACGGCTAGTCCGGTAACACGGGGGGCTAGAAATACATAGATGCCTCTATGCGCGGCTCCCCGCCAAATCCCGAGTTTTGGTGACGATCCCACCCTGACCAAGGCCCCTTCCCGACTCGCAACGGAAGCGACGAAGTGGTGCGAGTTGGCCCTGCGGGGCGCCCGTAAGTGCCGATAAGCTGGTACACAAGGTTGCGAGTTTCGAAGAGCATTCCCGAGGGGGATCGCCGCCCGGAGCTTGTCCTCAATTGAGGATCTTCACCGGATCCCGTTCCAGGGGAAGTGCCGGCCGCGGGCTTAGGGGAGCTTTCGTCCTGCTGCCAGCCAGGCCCTGAGGGTCCCTCGGATCTCTCCCATCCGTCGTGCGCGATCGCGGATTAAGGCTAACCGCTCCAGGCTGGTCAGCTCCGGGTCCGTGGCGTCCTCCCACAAACAGCGGTGGTGGTAGCGCAGGCGGGATTCGAGCAGGATCCGTGATGCGGTCTCACGCTTCCCTTGGGTATTCGCATTTTGCGGTCCGCCCTTTCGGTACGCCTTCTGCTGCCCCTCCAGCCACGGCTCCCCGAATCGGCGCATCAGCAGTTGCTGCGTCACGGCGGGCTGGGCCTCGATGGCCTCCAGGGTGGTCCGCGCCTCAGTCTCGGGCACGCCTGCGAGGTCGGCGATGTGCTGGATCGCGGCGGCGTGCCCCTCATCCTGGGAGCTCGCTCGGGCGACCTCAAACTCGGCCTGGAGTTCGGTCAGCAACTCTGCCGGCACGTCCCCGGACTCAACGGCTTGAGCCACGCGATGCTGGAGCCAGGGCTCGAAGGATTCCATTGGCTCACTCCCCTTGCTCAGAGCAAGCGAGGTATTCTTTCGCTTGTTCCTCGCCCTCTTTTGGCGTCCCCCGAAGAAGGCCAGCCCAATCCATGATTGCCTTTCCGTACAACTCCGAGAGGTCCTCTTGACAGACCCATCGGATTCGGTGTAGGGAAAGGACCGTGAATGCCCCACTGAGGTTTGCGGAATGGCTGTCCAGCCACAGACACACTGACAAGAAATACGGCCACACCTACCACTATCATTCCCGTAGCGACGCTCACTCCGTTCAGTTATGCACGCTCATCTTGGCAGACCTTATCCACCTTTCGCCCGTTCTCCAGAACCAATTATCTCGTGGGCAAATTGCCTTTGGAATAAACGTTTCGCATCGCTGGGCATCCACCGGTAAGCAGAAAACCATAGACCTTGTAATCGGACAACCTCTTCGGCCTCCCCCTCCTTCCGGAAAAATCGCCATGGCCGAAGAGTTCTCGATTATTCTTGTTGCCTGCGAAGCAAAGTCCGTTATGACTGAGCATGGTAAGTCTCAGCCTCGGATTTTCGACGAGCTCAGCTCTTCCCACGAGATTGTTCACCAGGGGAAGCAGGATTCGATCGCGGCAGGAATTACAGTAGTCAATATTGCCCCTACTTTCATTTCCCCTCTCCGGCAGACTGACCGTCTACCGTTGCACGTCACGCACCACAACCAGCCCCATGTTACGGAGCGTATGGTAGCTCATTTGAGGGGCCTTCCGATTCGCACCGAGGCTGGGCAGGTGGGATTCGACGCCTACTGCACGTTTGTGGTTGACTGCGACAACCAAGTTGAACACGCGGTTACCTTGTGGACGAAACCCCCGGCTCCCCAACCGGGAGAAAAGGATCACTACGATACCTTCGTCGGGCGCATTGTAGATTCTTATGCCCAGCGTTTCTCCCAGCTGCTCTCCTAGGAAATCTCTACGAGAAATGGCTCGCTGACCAGTCCACCCATTTCACCTGCTGCGGCCTTTACTCGCCGAGCTCCCCGGCTCCCTGATTGCATTGACTTGGACCCTGGAGAATAACTCCACTGCTTCGTCTTGAAGCCGGCGGTAAGCCATCTCCAAGTATTCAGGGTCCACTTCGCAGCCAACACTGTTTCGTCCCCATCGGGCGGCGGCGAGGCTCGTCGTGCCAGTCCCGAGAAAGGGGTCTAATACCGTGTCGCCTGCGAAGCTGAACATGCGGATCAGACGCTCTGCAAGCTCAAGCGGGAAGGGGGCCGGATGCTCCCTTGTGGACGCTCCGGTTAAGCCCTCCCAAATCTGCTGAAACCATCTCTGATGGTTTTCTGCGGACACGAGGCTCATCAATCTGGTCGCCACGGACGGCTTGCGATAACCGCCCGGCTTTCGTTCCATGAGGATGAACTCGATGTCGTTCTTGATTATAGCGTTCGGCTCGTAAGGCTTCCCGAGGAAGCGGGAGCCGTTTTTCACCTCATAAGCCGCGTTCGCAATCTTATGCCAAATGATCGGAGCGAGGTTATCGAACCCGATCCTTCGGCACCGCTCCTGAATCGATGAGTGAAGGGGGACGACGGTATGCCTGCCCTCGTTCTTCCGACGAGACAGGCAGACATCGCCGACTACGCAGATCACTCGCCCACCTGGCACGAGGACGCGGAAGCAGTGCCTCCAGACTTTCTCGAGTTCGTCGAGAAACTCCTCGTAGTCGGCGACCAAGCCAAGCTGCCCTTTCCTTCGCGGATACTCCTTGAGGGTCCAATAGGGAGGAGAAGTCACAACGAGATGGATGCTCCCGTCCTCCACGAACGAAAGGTCGCGGGCGTCACGAAGGTACAAGTCATGTGTGGAGGGAACCCGGCGGAGCGCGTCCTCAATCTGCATCATCAATTTCGGGTCTCTGGCAATTCGGGGGAGGTCTGTTTGCGGATTCTTCAAGCGACCAAGTTGTTTTGGAACAAAGGCGGAAAGATTGATGGTTGCGGTTTCTGTCTCGGAGCGTTCTGTCATTGAAGGGATACCCTCTGATTCAATGAGGACTCGTCAATCACTATGAACAGGCTATCTACAGCTGGTCGCCGCTGTCAACAGGAAACCACGCTTGTGTCCTGGCGTTGAATCGCCACTGTACCGGGTTGGATGGACTTCCCTCATATCCGCGAAACGATCTTCCATTTGGCGAGGACAAGGAGTTCGTTTAAAGGGTGCATTATGGGTCCGACACTCCGGCCAGATTCTGGGGCCCCTCGGCATGCCTCTTCAGGCACATATTACGTTTCATGTGGCTATTATCCGGCAAGCTCCGCAACAGATCGGACCAAACGACGAAATCGCCGTGCTCGGTTCGCCTGGTAAATCTCGGGGTCCGTGCCGACCCCGTTTATTCCGGTGAGAAACTGCTGCCCCGAAAGGACCCGGAGGTTTGGATCCCCCATAAAATCGGTGTAAACCTTCCGCGCGACGATTTTGCGGCCACTGGGCTTCCGAGCTTCCTTAGTCGGGATGCTGAAATAGACAGCCTGCCCATTTGACTTCTTGTAAAGGCCGAAAGTGTGTTCGCGGCCGTAAAACAAAACAGTGTCGTTTCCAAACATGGCGTTCGTCCATGTTTCGATGTCGTCTTGTGTGAACATTTTGTTTGTCTCCTCAACGAAGAGAATAGAGAGGCCAATGAGCCTATGGGAGAACGGAATTGAGCACCTCTTTAAGTTTGTATAGCCGGTCCACAATGATTTGCGACTCCACGTCGTGGTCATCGAACACTTGAGGATACTCTGCGAGAGAGGTCAGGGTGAGTTCTTCGTCCTGACCCTGAAAGGTTCCGGCTGGCACGGTAATCTCTCCACGGTTCTGTCGGGAGGCAGCGTAGGTCAAGGCGAGCAGCAGGACGAGGTCGCATGCCCGATGAGCTGGCAATTCTTCGCTCATTCGTGACCAGCGTTCAGATTCTGTATATCGAAGGGTCTTCACAGATAGTTTGGATTTGGAGGGATCGTACTGGGCCCGGCCAACAGACAAATACTTACAGTCCGTCTTCCCGGCATAGATCCCATCGCAAGCCTCATAAGGAAGCAGGTAAATCGGATGGTGGGCGAGGTGGAATGGGGGTGGAAAGTCCGCCAGGGTGTTGAGCGCGGCCCTTGGGGCAGGTTTCTTTACAGGTGACGGCATCCTTAGCCTCCATTTAATATTAGTATTCAGTAATTACTAATTACTGGTTAGTATATATAAAATTCATTGCCTGTCAAGACAATTCTACACGTCGAGACTAAGGCGGTAATGTGTGTATCGTTGATATGCGGATGCTGGAAAATTGCTGAGCGATCATAAGGGCCCTATTATTAAAACGTTACCGAAAGCGCGTAGTACGCGTATATTTCTACGTTTTCTGCTTGACAGGGAATGATAAAAGTGATAAATGGCACGCCATGGACATCATCCTCGACTTGAAAATCATCCATTCCTTCTGGGGAAGCATCGGAGCGGCGAAGCGTCAAGCCATGAGGGAGGTCGCAAATACCGGAGGCGTCATCCTCGATGTTTGTGCAATTGAAGTTCGAGACCCGTCCCTGATCTTCGTAGGTTCCCTCCCCACAGCCACCATTGAACCTGAGTCAAGCCCGACCCCCGGACGCAGGAAGATTCGTCCTGCTGCACTTGGAACATTCCACACAACTTGGGGCGCATTGATTCGGCCCATGGACTCTATCGGGTACTTCGTTCTTCGCCAGCCTCTCTCTTTCCTCGGTACCCTGCCGCCCCCTGAAGCGTCCACAATACTAGTTGCGATGGAGATTGAGCGGCACTTTAAGTCCATGCAGCTTGGCTTCATTGGCGGCGTGCCCTGTATCTCCTGTAACGAGTTGATCCCCGAACAAAGACTGATGGCTATCCCTGGCGTAAGAACCTGCACGACGTGCCAATCCGTCAAAGAGGGAGAAAAGAAATGACTGACAGAATGAGCGAATTGGTGAACGAGAAAAAGTGCGAATCCCTGGAGGAGGCCCAGAGGCAGGCGGGGGCTGAGGTGGCAAACACTGGAGGGTTCTCGGTTCCCGTTGTTATGTTCCGACAGGGGGCCCGCATTAACCTTACCGGCGCTCTTCCAATGGCGTGGGTGAAGAGTCGATTAGAGTCCCGGCCGGGAACCGTCAAGAGTTCGATTCGCGACACGCGATCGGCGTGGAATCGCCCAGAAATCCCCCAGCACTCCAAGGCCATTTGCCAGTACCTGAAGGACAATCACAGGAAGAACTACATCATGCCCCCCCTGACCTTGAATATTCAGCAACGCGTCAACCTCTACGCCGTCGACTACCCGTCAGAATTCCGTCCTGGCTACCTAGTCATCCCGGCAACCGCTAAGCTAGCCATCACCGACGGCCAACATCGGAGAAGTGGGATTATCATGGCGCTGGAGGAGATGGAGGAAGAAGAGCAGCTCGAATTCAACCGTGACGCTATCGCAGTGATGATCACGTGCGAAACAGACATAAAGCAGGTACATCAAGACTTCGCCGATTGCTCCAAAACCAAGTCGCTGCCCCCCAGTATGCTAGCCGTCTTCGATTTGCGCAACCCCGCAAACCGGCTGGTGATTGACTTGGAGGAGAAGTGCCCGCTGTTCAAGAACCGCATTGACTCGACCAGCAAGACCTTGAGCAAGAAATCCACCTTCCTGTTCTTGGCTAACCAGGTGCGCCAGCTTGTAAAGGAGCTGCTGGCCGGCTCGTATGCTTTGCCGGATGTCGACTTTGGGAGGCGTGCGGGAGAACTTCTCTCCCAGGATCAGCAGTATCAGGATGCATTGGAGAAGTATGTCGCGTACATCAACCACTTGACTCAAGTCATCCCCGTGTGGAATGAGATTTCGAAGCTGCCGCCTGCGAGTCTGGAGGCCAGCCAGATTCCGGATAAACGAAGCCAAGGATGGGTATGTTTGAGTGCCACAGGGCTTAACCTGATTGGTCGCATCGGCCATACAATCTATTCCCAGGGGGAAAAGAACTGGATGCTGTATGCCGACAGACTGGGGCAGATTGACTGGAGGCGTACAGCGGATATTTGGCAAGGCAACATCATTATGGGGAACAGGTTGTTGACCCAGCAAGTCCCCTTGAAGCGTGCTTTCGCAAAGATTTGTGAGGCTATAAGCTGGAATAAATTGTCTGAACCGGGCCCATTGACTCTAGTTGCCCAAACCACCGATCAGAATGCCTAGTTTCCTTTAGAGCTCACGGTTCCGTCGTGAGATGCCCAACAGGGTCCTCTTTGCGGAGGAGGCCGACTTCAATGGGCCACGAGGTCGATTTTCTCAGGGTCGGCGAAGGCGAGAAATGTGGGGACGCAATAGCACTTCGCTTCGGGGATCTCAAGAATGGCACACGTAGCGATCAAGTAGTAGTTGTGATTGATGGTGGTTTCAAGGACACTGGTGAGGCGCTAGTCACCCACATCAAAACGCATTACAGGACGGACAAGGTTGATCTGGTGATTTCAAGCCACCCCGATGCAGATCATACTTCCGGGCTGGAGGTCGTCCTAGAGGAGTTGAGGGTGGACGCCTTGTGGATGCACCGCCCATGGAAGCACACGGAGGATATGGCCTGGCTGTTTAAGGATGGAAGGGTGACTGACACGAGTGTCCGAGAGGATCTTCGGAAGTCACTTGAGAACGCAGCTTCCCTCGAGGCACTTGCCACCCGAAAGAGAATCCCTATCACTGAGCCATTTGCGGGCCTTCGGGATTCAACGCAACACATCTTTGTCGTCGGGCCAACTCAAGCATTCTATGAAAGCCTTCTTCCAAGTTTCCGTGGAACGCCGGAGCCGAAGGCAGACCTGGCCATCCTGTTAAAGGCTTTAGCTGGCGTTCGCGAACTTGTTCAGAGGGTAGCCGAGAGGTGGGATTATGAGACTCTTGACGACGAAGGGGAAACAACGGCTGAGAACAACTCCAGCACGATTATCATCGCGGTGGTGGATGAGAAGCATCTCATGTTTACCGCCGATGGGGGCATTCTTGCGCTGACGGATGTTGCCAGCCGACTAGAGGCCGCACGGTATGAATTTTCCGCACTCTCGTTCGTCCAGGTGCCGCATCATGGCAGCAGACGAAACGTGGGACCATCTATACTCAATCGTATCTTGGGGCCGAAACTCCAGCACGACCTGAAGCTGAGAACGGCCTTTGTATCGATTCCAAAGGATCCTTCTGCCAAGCACCCGTCTAAGAAGGTGACAAACGCTTTCAGGCGGCGCGGTGCATACATCTACCCCACTACGGAATATTGCCTTTGGCATCGCTTCGAAGCTCCAGATCGAGAGGGCTTTTCGGATGCCACTCCGTTGGGCTTCTTCGACGAGGTAGAAGATTAGGCGCCTTGGGAAGACGAGGACATGGCCTCGACTTCTACGTTTCAGAGGGACGATTGCGAAAACAGGCTCCTCCTTCGACGGGTCGTTGGGGTGCCCAAGTGAGAAGGAGTCGAGTGGGTGAATGTTCGCGCACGCGATTGGACGCAGGCCACGTGCAAGACGGGGACGTGACTTTCACCACGAGGGGCGAGGGCCTAATCGCTCGGGAGTGAGGAGTCACATGGTGGACGATGCGAGTGATCGCTACCTGGTGCTGAGCGATATGCACTTCGGAACGCCCGAGAGCTCAATCAACGACACTCGATACCACGCCGCCCTCATCGGCTACGTGGCGTCCAGGGCGCCCTGGAAAGAGATCGTTTTCACTGGCGATTTGCTCGACGTCAACCTGTCTACCCTCACCCGGGCGATCGAGGGCTGCACCGGGGAGGGCCTGCAGGCGTCGCTATTCGGATTCCGGCAATTCCTCCAGGCGCTCGACACCCGGATGAAGCAGTCGGCCCCCAACAAGAGCCTGAAGGATCTGGCTGGGATGTGGATTTACGTACCGGGGAACCACGATTACAAGATCTGGGACGTGCTCTCGACAAGAGTGGCCTTGGACGACGTGCTTGCTGGCGGGCATCAGATTGGCTGGGTGCCCACGCCCCTCATGAAGTATAAGTGGACAGGGGATGAATCGTTCTTCGCGGGGATCTTTCGGCGCTACGGCGTGGCGGGCCAGGTCATCGTCGAGTATCCCAACCACGAGATCCTGTTCGGTCAGGAGCAGGAGAGGATGGTGCTCACCCATGGGCACTACCTGGACGCTTCGCAGACCCGCGGCAGCGACCTGTCCGATCACTTGCGTGATGCCACGACCCCAGGGGAAATCGCGAAGATCGTCCGCGAGATCTTCATCGATACCGCGCAGTACCAAGCCGTAGCCAACGCGGTCTCCTTCACCCAGAGCACGCGGCATCTAATGAACGATCTGGTGGGCCCGGACGGGTGGAGCAATAAGTTTACGAAGCTTTCCAAACGGATCGGACAGTGGCTGCTCAAGTTCTTTTACCCCGGCGAGGCGCGGAAGGGTGAAGACCTTTCCCCAAAGCAGCTCCTCAACATCGAATACTACCTCGAGCGTTTTTGCGGCTACGCACAGCCTCCTCGCTGGTTCATCTTCGGCCATACCCATCGCCAAGGGAAGGGGAAGACGAGTCGGGTCGGCGTGGAGGCGTACAACGCCGGCTCGTGCTACCTCGACCAGGGGATACCCGTAACCTTCGCTGAGATCGAGGCCGGCGCTGGAGGCAAGCCGACCATCTGCCTCATGTGCGTCGACCAGAATGCGAACGTTGGGAAGTCCCCTGAATCCGAATGAAGGGATCAGGTAGCGTCCTCTGTGGCTCGGCAAGAGCCATCCGTTGTCGTCCGTGGCCTGAGCCGGGGCCGCGCCCTCCTGGCAGCGCGGCGCACGCCACCGGACTCACTCCTTCGTTGACGGCTCGATAGTACAAATAGTATCCATCGTCCGGTATGATGGCGGGGCTTGTCCATTTTGGTAGTGTCATGGCAATCATAGGACCAGATGAGAGATTACAATGGTGACATCCAGTAGCTTTCGAAGGTGTTTCTGGCTGTTAGCACATCAGTCATTGGCCGTGTCCCTGGATCCTTCTGTGCAGCAACCATTCAGTATCATCCCAGGCCGATTTCACCCGCGCATGGCTCTTCGCCCGCTGCATAGAGATCAGAGACAGCAAATGGAGTCGGGGGGTACTAGGGTTTGGCTAGAATTTGAGGCTGATACCCAAGATCTCGTGCAAGCGCTCTACCATGGAATAGAGATTGTCGAGGATGCTCTGGCAGCGATCGCGTTGTCGGCGGCCATCCCCTTTGGTCGGTGCATACCGGTGCAGCTTCTGGAAAGTGTACCAGGTGTGGCGACACCTCGCTTCTTGTGTATGGTGCTAAGGCAACCCGGTCGCTGGCACACGCCAATTAGATCGGAAGATATAAACTTTCTGGGAAAGGCCGCACTCCACTGGCACGAGTTAGATGCTGGCGAGCGTCTGCGCCGGGCAGCTCGACGATATGCGCAGGCACTAGGGGAACCAGACTCTTTACTTGCGTTTCAGCTCGCCTATACGGGGCTCGAGGCTCTTGAAAAGCCCCTTGCTCAGGAAATGGGGATTCCCCCGGGAGTAGAAGTCGTTCCAGGCACTTGCGCGAACTGCGGTGCCCAATACGAGCGGAAACGGACTGTTCTTGCAGGAGTGCGTGCGTTCGTCCGCGGCGAACTGCATGGAACACCAAGCCAGCAGAGGGAGCAGGAGTGGAAGCGACTGTCGGATTTGCGAGTGGACCTCGTGCACAGTTTAGTTGACCCCCTTTCTGTGGAACCTCGAGCAATTGAACTCCTGCCCGCCGCAATGCACCATCTTCACGACGCGAGTGTTCACCTGGCGCATGCTCATGACCGGGAGCAAGCCGGCTATCGTCTTCCCCGGCTCGTGCCGATAAGGTTCCTGTTCAGCGGTACGACCCCGAGGATACCCAGTGATCCATTTCTTCCGATTCTCGAAGTCACCTCTATCGGGTGGGCTGAGCATCCCGAGTACCATTTTGTACCTGAACTCCAGGTGTTCAATCATGCGGGAACCGGCGTAGAGTCAGCCGCATTTGTGTTGAAGGCGCCCCTGGCTTCCGCAACGGAGGGCGACCTGGAACCGATGGTCTTTGACGCACCAGAGGACGGAGAGGAGGGTGTCGTCGATTCGGAGGATGCGAACTAGAGCTTTTCCCCGGACCTGTTTGCACCCTGATGGAAGAAGATAGAATCAGACGGTGAATGTGGTACTGACCTCCTCGCTCGGATTCGTTCATCGCATGCGACACAGTCTCTTCTCCAGAAGGGAACAAGCCGCGCGAGTCGCAGGCGAAACCGAAGGAATGAGGCGGAATGATTCTTGATCCGATTGGTCCGCAGGTGTCGCGCATTACGGCAGCAGGTGACCGCGGGACTCAGCTAACATGCGTGTTTTTTCCGCGCGGGCCGCACGGTTTCGGCGGCTGTAAAGACTCCAAGGGCAGAGAGTATCGACTCCATTACTGACGAATGTAGGCCGTAGCCTAAGCCGTTAGGCAACCTCACGAAGGGACACTACGTGCGCATGGCCGTCCGAATCGCGGATATACCTGACTCCCTGCTCGCCAACATTGACTCCAACCTGCAACAGTATTTCCTGCCGATTCTCGGACGGGATGACGAGCGACCTACGGAGCCCCTCAGGCTGATTGGTCGAGATCGAGTTGAAGTACTCCCGCGCCGCCAGAACCCTACGAGGCCAAGGTCAAATTATAGAGCTTCTCCGTCTGCTTCAGCCCGATCGAGAGCAAGTTGCCTTTTTTGCGGTGCATAAGGAGTACTGCCTCCTCAGGATCCTGATCGACTTCTGGTTGGAGCCATTCATGCGACGCGACGGGGTCAATTTCTATGAACGGGGAGCTAACATCGGTTTCCTTAACTGCGCCTACATGGCCCTTGGTGCCACCCTTCGCTCTGACGGTCGCCGCGAGCTCCTGCGCCGATTTCAGGTCATGACTCGCGACCGGACCCGTTTCGCCTACGAGAGCTTTTGGGAATCGTTTCGGCATGCTGTGGAGGCACACCGGATCTCGATGAATTGCTCACGATGGGAAGCGGTCGCATTGTGTCATGCGGAAGGTCGCTGCCAGGTGGGCCACCTCAGGCACGCGGAGGACCGGTTGTTCTTTGCCAGCCGCGTGGATGGCCCACCGCAGGTACTGGCCCCGGATTCCACCATACTCGGGACGATTGTCGCCGCCATGCTGCCCCTCGAGCGCCCTGGGGAGCGATAGGCCGGGTTGCTGAGAGGGCGCCTGACACCGCGGCATCGATCCATCGAGGGACTATGCGGATTGACCCAACGATGCGAATTGGCGGCTACCCACTGGTCGAGCTTCGAACGATTCTCCGGCGGCTCGGCGAGGACGCGCATGACCACATGGGGGTACAACTGGCCCTCGACGTCTCCCCCATGGAGGCCCACAGGCTCATCAATTTCCTCTTCCTCCAAGGCTTCCTCGAGCGGGATCCCGCGGCCCCCGACCAGCTCCGGTGGATCCGGACGCGGAAAGGGCAGGACCTCTTCACCCCCATCACAGTGCAATCGCGTGTCCAAGGAAACCGGGTCCGGCATATCTAGAGGCTATATCATGTAAGATCTGGCCCAAGAGCCAGTAAGAGAGTAAATCCAGGCTTGCGACGTAAGTATGACTTTGTATAGTCGATAGGAAAAGAGTAAACAATCTGAACTTCACGATGCTCCAGCCAAAAAAGAAACACCCCTACGGTCTGCGATTTTGTGCCAAATGGGCCAATTACCATGTTGAATGAATCTCCTGTTTCCTTCCAAATAGACTTCAGCAAGTTTCTAACCTCGTGCGGATCGTCAGGCGGCACATCCCTCACTTCTACGGAGGGTCGCGAGAGCAAGTAAGAGTTGCCTTCCTGAGCATATTTGAGATACTTCCGGTTTCCATTACGCGGAGGGTTAGTTTGTAATGCAATGGTTTTCACAGGGTATGAGTGCTCCCATACGGTGAGAGCTCGTTCGGGTTCAAATCCGAGAAATAAAACAAGAAGAGTTTGCTTCTCTGGGAATGGGTCTCCTAGAAAGTGCGGCATCGTGACAATCTGTTCGACCCCTTTCGTCAGCTTATTCGCCGAATATTTCTGAGTCGTATGAATTAGCCGAGGAATTCTTAGATTCAATTCGACCACAAGGTAGCGAAGGATCTCTAGAATATAGATCTTTGTAAAACCACTTATGTCAATCGTAATTAAGGGACGCCTTTCACCTATGATTTGGAAATCCTTCAAGATACCCCTAAACTGCGCAAGTCCATCCATCGGATTCTGCCTTTGGCATGAGATGACAAGGACTCTTTCGATAGTCTTCTTAGCGAATTCACCTTGCAATGCATTTAAATGGTGGTCTATTTCTTTTCGATAAAGCGCTTCTTCAATTACAAATATTATTGAAAACCTCGTCTGGAAGTTCTCCGCAAATCTAAACACGCTGGAAAGACACCTTTCCTCAAAACTGGCACAGCATACAAAGAGGTCGTCTGGGCCCTCCTTATTTAACCTTTCCAGAGATTCAATCTTGTTCGGCTCTCTAATTGTTCGCATTTGGCTTAACTTCCTAGCTTTGCAGAAAAGATTTTATAACGTGAAGCAGTCCCTGTTTGTCAGCATACTCCATAGGAGTATGACCTGCGTAATTCGTTATTAAGCCAGGATTATTCGCCTCGTAGATGTTTAGAATTTTCCTGCCACCAAAACCAAAGGCTAAGCCCAATATTCCACAATATGTCGGATCACAGCCTGTTGTATCAACGATGCAGTAATGCGATCTCCCTATGGCTAGGCACAGATTACATATATAGGGTTGATCGTTTTGTCCGATCTGATAAATCTGCAGATGTACGTCTTCACGTATCAGACGCTCCAGCTCCGGGCGACATCGGTCCGCCAGGGTTCCGGAAGGCGCAGCTATAACCACCTGGTTTACAAGAGGCGACGGACTGGAGTTGCATTTCGCGCGTATCGAACAAAAGGTCCGCCTACGCCTCGGGAGTTTGATGTACCATTCACCGCACCTAACCATGGCTTGCTTGAGTGTTTCCAAGTGCTGTTCGCTTGGTTCCTCCAAAAAGGAATACCGCTCCACAACCGCTCCTCTTAAGAAGCGAATTAGTTCATTGGGGTGCTTGGGTGTTTTCTGATCATTTAGAAAGTGCCGAATTGGTTTTCCCTTTGCTAGTGCCAGTCCATATTCAAAGCAGACGTTTTCGTTCTCAGTAGTGACATCGAAAATACACAATCGCGCAGCATCAATCCTGTTTTCCACTGTTCCTACCACAAGAATTGAACCTTTATGAGCGCCAGCACCATCGGAATATCTGAACTTCGGAGGCGACACGCCAGGAAGGTCTTGCCGAACCCTGTTTTCCCAAGGCTCTCGGAACCCTATTCCAAAGAAGTAAGATATCTCTATGTCTGGTCGCCTGCTCCTCGCACCTTGAGGGGACCGACAACATTCCTCGAATTTGGTCCAAGACAGCCGAAGGCACCCACTCCGTGTCGGTGGTAAATTATTTCGAACTGAATATATCCGATGCAAGGAAAAGACCGCTGCATCTTCAAGCGACACAGATGGCGCCGATACTCCCGTGAAAATCCCTGTAAGCTCTCCTTCCTGAATAGCCTTAATTCCGTCAGCTTCCGCATCACCCACTTCTTTCAAGGAAAAGCAATTTAGCGTCGGTTCCCTTGAGAGACTGAGAAATGCATCGTAGAATTGATTTGATAAGCTTCGTATTAGGTTGCCAGCCACGTCTGCCAACTGTCCTTCGCCATCCCACGTTCTACCTCTAATATCTGCCCGGAGCTTAGTTGTCAGCCAATGCTCCGCTTCCAGTCTGATTATGCTGTCTTGGATATCGTAGGGTATGCAGTCAGCTTGCTGAAGAGCCTCCCAGTGATTTGTCAAAGCCTGCTTAAGAATGGCGTAAACAATTTCAATTGCGCTACGAATCAATCCCGAGGAGAGAAGGCAAATGGTCGCAATACCACAATATACTGGTCTCTTGTCATGTTTGAGAAGAGTCCACCATTCATCCATCTGTATCCCAGCGGTACTATCACTCACTGGGGGCAGGGCTGGCATATTTTCGTCTTCCCTATGAAGCAGACTTAGCTGGGTATGGTGCTGCCTATGGGATGTACTTATACCTTGTTCCCGCAGTTGGTCGGAGAGGCTCTTAGCGGGGATTAGTGTATCTAGGCTGACAAATAGGTCTCCGAACTTATGACCTTCCAAAACATCTCTCCGAATCCGAGAGAACCTTGCTTGGATGCAAGCTCTAACGAAATCTTCATATTCCCTGTCGCTTCCGAAGTGTTCGATATCTACAAATTCGAGTTGGTCCCCACGGAGTTTCAAGCCTGTGAGCGTGCTGCGAGTCTTGAGCCCCTGCTCACTCAAGACGCCAAGTTTCATATAGTACAAACTGCTGCCCCCGGCTAAAGCCGTATTGACAACCACCTGCTGAACATCAGATAAGTTATCATACTCATCAATAAGGATCAAGAAGACTATGTTCTTGAAAGGCCGAATGGTTTCTTGTACAGTTTCAATAATTCGGGGAAAGTCAGCAATATCTGTGACCCTTCCTGTATATTTGCATGTATCTCTGCCTAAGTACTTCTCTGCAAGTGTTGCCTTGTCAATAAGGGGATCCGACAAAAGCCTCCTAAGTTCTCTTTGGAAGTCATTTAGATCGGAAGACGCCTTGAGGAGGGAAGAAGGAGGTGGACTGGAAATCATGAAGAAAGAAGTCCATAGCTCGGTTATAAATTGCCTCTCATCTCCTGGATCTATTCCTTGTAGGCCTTCAGTTTTCCCCCCAGCTATGGAATCTATGATTGCCTTGCATGCATAGAGATTGAACCAGTGGCCGAAAAGTCGAGCAACTTCCTTTTGGGAATCAGGATCAAAAGAAACCTGGGGGGTGAGATTCTCGCCGAAGGTAAGATAGAAGCCGACGAACGCCGGCCCGGCTTTATCGGCACAGTGAGCTTGTACCGGGAGAGAAAGGTATTTTAGGATCGCAGTTTTCCCTGTTCCTTTCCTGCCTGTTAAGGCATGGTGCATCCGGTGATATGTGAGTGTAGGCAGCAACTCTCTCCTTGTGAAATAGTCAGCTAGCTCGGAAGGCAAATATCTTTCGGCCTTATAGTCAAAAGCTCTCTCTATGACTTTGCGGAGTTCGTCCAGTATTTCCTTCTTGTCTGTATGCATATGAATGGAACCTGTTATTTCAGGACTTCATGTCGCCTTTTTGGCTTGAGCGTATTTGCCTACTACTGTCATGTCCACTCTCATTATTATACGCAGGTTTCTACCTGGCGTAAAGAAAGAGAGGACAAAGATTAGATTAATAACAAAACATCATCCCCCTAAAAACGCTGACTTTGTCAAGAGCTGGTAGGTTAATATCTATTCATCCCTTCTTAGCTTTCTCCACAGCGACACTGTGTCGTTCAGGCTGAGGCTGCCCAATCAGATTGACGGCCTGTTATACAGTGCCAGACGAATTACCGGGCTCACCCCGACCAAGGTATTCAGGTCATGGGTGATAGGAAGTTGCTTTCTCGGGGCCGGCCCTGGCCCCCGGGCGGGTCCGGTTCTCGGGGGGCCCCGGAACGCGTGAACGGAGCATGCCGCGCTACAGGCGCGATTGTCAAGGGGAATCCTGCCACACGGGGGGCAAGGCCGGGGTGGTCAGGATGCGCTGGTGATCGGCGGGGGTCAGCATCCGTGTAGATCCCGTGTCATGGGCCTCCTCCTTTCACCCAGCAATATAGGCAGACGACAGCCAATGACAAGAGGCATGAGCGCCTGAAAACGCCCCCCCCCCCCGGATTCTCGATCAGACGCCGCCTCGCACCAGGCCCGGAGGCTTCGCCGGGCCGTCTGTCGGTGGAATCCAGGGTCCCGGGACATCAAGCGGCCACTCGATCCGGCCCACCGGATCGAGGTAGCTGATGGGGGTTGTCTGCTGCGCGGCGGTATACGCTCATCCCGGGGGCTTTTCCGACAGTATCACTTTACCACTGGACCAATTTTCGGGGGCAAGGTCACCTTCTGAAAAATGACACGATGATGTGACAGCGTGCCTGGTGAAGAACCTGTTTCGCAGGTGGCATGGGGACGGCCCGCGATGATCCGTTAAAGGTGCCGCAGAACAGGCGAGAGCGGCTCAGGACGCTCGAAGGGTACGGATTGGGCATAAGCGGCTGCTGGAAGGAGTGCAATCCGTCATCGGGGAGGCTTTCCGCGTATGGGCAACCGAGATCCCCGTCTGCACGCAAGACAAGATCAGGTCGTGCAGACTGTCTGCACTAAATCGGCCCACTAAGTCGTATATCATCCTGATACTCCTATTTCCGCGGCATTAGCTGTCTGCCGACATCCTGAGGAACCGATGGCTCCGAAACGCCGGCCCGGTTGCTGCAGAACAGGAGCCCCTCCACTCCCGTTGGCGTGGGCACCCAGGGCGGTCCATCGCGCAAGGCCCCAGGCACGATCCACTCGATGGCGACCGGATCGCCCCGCGCGTCCACCCACGGACTATGTCCGCCCGTGCTCTCCATCAGCTCCAGGGCCAGGTCCCACAGGGCCGGACTCCGTGCTGCCTCCGGTCGGCGGTGGCACATCGATCGTGAGATCACCGCCAGTGGGACCCAGAATTTCATCCACCCGTGGGGCGAGCAGCGCCTTCAACCGTTTGTACGCCAATATTACTCTGTAGGCTTCCGCTGGCTCGGTGATCGAAATCCCCGGCACATCCAACTTCACCTGCTGGGGGACGGCCCGGACCTCACCAGTTTTGAGTTGGATCGCGAGCTCCTTATCCAGCAGGTCACTCAACAGCTTGATATCGTCGGCCGTCGTCGCCAACGTGAGCCCGCCCATCATGGCTTCCGTTTTAAGCGCTTTCCTCACTCTTGCGTGCTGAATTCTTGTTACCCAGCGCAGGCGCTTAATCGCCGGCTGACCTTCGATCGGCTCATCGGCTTCGTCTTCTTTCTCCTCCTGTTCCGGCTCTTCAAGCTGATCGGTGTATTTTGGCCAGCCCATCCCATTCCGCAGTTCCTTCAGGTACATTCTGACCGTGGACAGGTTGAGATGAGCACAATATCCAGATTCCGCAAGGCCACGAGCGATAGCCCGGATCGGCAGCGGGACCTGCAAATCGTGGACTACTTGTTCGAACCGTGCATCTGGAACATCGTGAAATCTGCCACGCCATCTCGCAAAAACACGCACAAGCCTCTGTTCTTCAATATTTGGCTCTGGCTCATGCCCACGCTCCACCTTCTCGTTTAGGTATGAGCCTGGGGTATGAGCTCCCCCATGAGCTTCACCATGAGCCTCACCATGAGCCTCCTCGCCTGAGCCGGTCCCAGGCAGCACTCCTCCGTCTCCCGGTTCCCTCGCCTGACCATTATCCGCGTCTATGTTGTCGACCATCGGCCTTGCCTCCTCCCTCGTATCCACCGGGTGTAGAGCTGCCCCTCTCTGTACAGGGGGCCTTTGTCCCGGTGGGACTTCCCGATCGCATTCCCCGTCGCTCACATGCTTCGCCATGTCGTGCACCTCGCTCTGGTCTCGTTCCCCCCAAGTTTTCACTGCCATTCCTCGCGTGGTCCTGCTTTGAAGACCCCTGCACGGCCCCTGCCCCCCTCGCGTCGACTCTCACGTCAAACCTGGTTCACTGGCGCATCGCCCCTCGCGTCTCTCGCGCCGATGTCTGCACCATCCCAGCGCCGGCGTCACTGTCCCAGGACTTCCCGCACACGACGGTGCAGGACCCCGAGCACCACGTGCTCGAATCAGCCGATTGCCACTTGCCCGTTTTCGCCCTCCGTCGCTGCGTCTGTGGCGTCTATTTGCCCCGATCTCTCCAGGAGGCACCCTTGGTATGGATCTCGAAGGGAGATAGCCTCAGTGAAGGGTGCCACCCTCGTTTCCTCATTCGGTGAATCCTTGGCCTTGGCCACGTCCCCCCGTTTTCAGTTGCGCGGGGGTTGCGTTTCATGCTATCCATTGCCGTGTTCTGCAACCCCAAGCCCCGTAAGTTCGCTCTTTCCGCGCCCCTTGCGAATTTTGATTGAATTTCAATCCGCAATCCTCAACCATCAACCACGACTGGTTGCTAAAGAGGTGCCATGTTACACCCGGGTCCCCAGCACGTCGTCCTGATCGTCGGCGGAGCCGTGGCCGGCTCCGAGGCGGCCTTCCGCTTCGCCGAGCGGGGCATCCTCTGCATCGTGCTGGAGCAGAACGATCGCCCCTACGGGAAGATCGAGGACGGCCTGCCGCGGTGGCACGCAAACCTCCGCGCCCAGGAGGAGAAGAAGATCGACGACAAGCTGGCCCACCCGCGGCTGCACTTCGTCCCCCGGACGAAGCTGGGCCGCGACATCCAGCTGGAGGATGTCCTCACGTGGGGACTCAGCGCGGTGGTGCTGGCCAACGGGTCCTGGCGCGATCGTCCCCTGCCGCTGGCAGGCATCGAGCGGTTCGTCGGCCGGGGCTTTTACTATCAGAACCCGCTCGTCTACTGGTTCAACCATTACCCGGACCAAGACTATCGGGGGCCGGCCGTAGAACTCGCGGATGGGGCGATTGTCGTGGGGGGCGGCCTCGCCTCGCTGGATGTGGTCAAGATCCTGATGCTGGAGACCGTCACGCGGGCGCTTCTCGCGCGGGGTCGCCGGGTTTCCCTCTACGAGCTGGAGCGCGGGGGAATCCGGAAGGGCCTCGATGAGCTGGGCCTGAATCCTGCCGAGCTCGGCCTCCAGGGTTGCACCCTCATCTACCGCCGTCGTGTGGAGGACATGCCCCTGGCCGAGATCCCCGAGGGCGCCACGCCGCCCCAGGCGGAGAAGGCCCGAGCGACGCGGCGACGGCTCCTGCAAAACTTCGTGGAGAAGTACCTGTTCGCGTTTCAGGATCAGCGCATGCCCGTGGGATTCCTGGCGGACGGAGATGGCCTGGCAGGAGTCACCCTGGCCGCCACCGAGCTCACGGGCGACCGGGTGGTGACGCTGGATGGGACCGCGCATGAGGTCCCGTCGCGAATGGTCGTGAGCTCCATCGGCAGCATCCCGGAGCCGATCCAGGGGATCCAGATGCACGGCGAGGTGTACCGCATCAAGGACCTTTGGACCGGAGAGGTGGAAGGCCTGGATGGCGTGTTCGCGGTGGGGAACGCCGTAACCGGGAAGGGCAACATCCTGGCATCGCGGAAGCACGGCCGCGTGGTCTCGCAGCACATGCTGGAACATTATCTGCTCGGGACCGCCAGCGGCTACGAGGAGGTCCTGGCGGATGCGGCAACAGACGCGCGGGAGAGAGTGAGCGCCGTGGCCGATCGGGTGACGGGACAAGCGCCGCTCCCGGGCGAGCGGGTGGCCGACATCCTGCTCAAGGTGCAGGCGCTCCAGGAACGCGTCGGGTATCCGGGCGATTATCCGCAGTGGATCGACCGGGTGCGCTTGCCCCAAGTGTGAAGGGCTAACAAAGACAGAGATCAGTGTTCGGGGAACCCTGCACATCAGCCGCCGTTGGCCACTTTCCTCTTGACCATCCCGACGTGCCCATGTGGACCGAAGGAAAGTCGGGCGAAACTCCCGCATGCCAGCGGAGCGATACTTCCCCCGGCTGTTTCTCTATCCTGGTCCACATCATCGGTCACCGCCGTGTCCCGAGCCTTGGCCCCCGTGGCGCTTGCCGTTCCGCCCCTACGCGTGTATTCTGCCGGGCGCCTGGCCGGGGGATCGGCCGGGCCTTTCCCGCCGGACAGGGGAGAAGGCATGACGCTGGATGCGAACGGCTTTCGAAAGGCGATGAGTCTGCGTGCGGCGGGGGTGACCGTGGTGACCACTCGGGATCGGCAGGGGGAACCGCGGGGCTTCACGGCCACCGCGGTCTGTTCCGTCTCGCTCGTACCGCCACTGATTCTGATCTGCATTGACCGCACGGCGGAGTGCTACGAGACCTTCCAGGAGGCCGAGGCCTTCGCGGTCAACCTTCTCCGGGACGACCAGGAGCTGCTTTCCCGGTGCTTCGCCCAGAAGACGGCTCGAAAGTTTGCGGGCATTCCCCATCGAGCAGGCATCACCGGATCCCCCATCCTGGCCGACGTGCTGGCGTATGTGGAGTGTCGGGTCCAGGCGCGATACCCCGGCGGGGATCACACCATCTTCCTGGGCGAGGCGGTCGGCTCCGGCGCGACGTCGGCGGATGATGGCGGATCGCCCCTGCTGCACTTCCGGGAGGGCTACGCCTGCCTGACGCCCCCGCAATCCGCTGAGGCTTCGTAGGGGCCCGCGCAAACGCGTTCGCCTGTTCCCGCCTGTGGTGGATTCGGGTCTTCGGTCGCCCCAGGCCCCCGAGCCCCGGCAAGCCCTTCATTCCCCTCGGATTTCACCCGTCCTGTTTCCTCCTTTACAGCCAACCCCGACCTTGGATAGACTAGCAGGTTGTCGGAGAAAGCCCGTTGATACTGACCAGCGCGAAAGGGGCAAAGGGTAACACGAGTATGGCCGAACGGGCTCGCGGGGGGCGTGCGTGCAGCGCACTCAGAGGGGCAGGGGCATGAC
>Ga0187866_1001306_pt1 | contig 24321 bp, 23 predicted proteins | sample June2016WEW_11_1_3_FD_133013 | JGI IMG/M metagenome (GOLD analysis project Ga0187866, IMG submission 133013) | Peatland microbial communities from SPRUCE experiment site at the Marcell Experimental Forest, Minnesota, USA - June2016WEW_11_150 | ecosystem: Environmental > Terrestrial > Soil >...
GACGAGGCCCGCCGCCATGATAAGGGCATGGATGGGGGCGGCGCAGAAGGCCTTGATATCGCATCCGGTCGCGTTCCTGCAACCTACCATTTCGCCTATCGCCTTGGAGAGGCTTCCCCCTCCGCGGTTATAACGGTCCCCAACGGCAGTTTCCGAACAGTCCAGAATGAAGTCCACGTCCCCGGCGGCTATTCCCGAGCGTTGAAACAGATGATGCATGGTAAGGGCAGCCGAGGCTTTAGACAGAAGGTTTTCCATAAGCACATGGGCCTTGAGGCTGTCATCCTTGTCGTGGTCGCGCCTCAATGAGCCTATGACCACGTTCTCGAACAGAAGCGGGAGCGCTTCATCTGCCTCGATCTTATTCGTGATCTTATCCATCGGCACGCCTTGACCCATCCGCTCTATATCCTCTTTGGTTACAAACGGGTGGCGCCTGGCTGCTTCCTTGACCCTGTTCAGAAAATTCTTCTCTATCCAGACGAGGTCGAATTCGTCAGCCATTTTAAGCCATCCGTAAAACTCCTCTTCGGGCATGATCTCGCCGAAGAGCCCCGTTCGTGGCGCGTCGTTCGTACCGTTTTCATACCAGGGCTTGGGCAGGGAGTTTAGCCAGTCAGGGTCGTGGTTGCCTATAAATACCTGGTTAGGCGGGTAGCCGCAGGCCTGCGCGAACGTACGGGTGTGTTTCCGGATCTCCAGCTCCACAGACGGTTCCTCCTCGATATCGCGTATCGGTTTGGACCCGAACCTCACAAAGTCGGGCACGTGAACCATGGTGTAGGCGCAGTCATTTATGACAACGGACATAATTCTTCTCCTTAATCGTTCAACAATGCTTGCAGAGACCTTTCGATATCCTGCGCCTTTACTTCTCCCGAGAGACGCTCCACTTCCTTGCCGTTCCTGTAGAAGATAAAGGTCGGAAGATTCAGGACCCTCAGCCTCAAGCAAAGACGCTTATTCTCTGAAGCGTTAAGCTTCGTGATTTTTATTTTGCCCCGGTACCTGTCTCCCATCTCGTCCACGAATGGAGAAAGGGCAACGCAAGGGCCGCATTGAGGCCCCCAGAAATCAACCATGACCGGTACGGACATGTCATTAACTTCCAACTCGTAGTTATCGCTGTTCAGCTCCGTAAGCATATGCAATTCCTCCAGAAATGTTTAAAGACCGACTTTGTCTCTGCGTGTCGCGCTACTCTGCTCCGGACAATGTAAAAACTTGCTTACTATCCCCGCCCGTCTTGAGCAATTCGAGGGCGCGCAGAACATATCTGCGCCGGAGGTTCTTTTCTTCCTTCCTTGTTAGCTGCGCGTTTCCCAATATGTTGGCAACGCTCTCGCCCCTCAGTACACGCGATAGTCCTACCATTTGACTGACAGACGGTACGGCGGTAATGTTGACGACGGGAAAGCCTGCCTGTTCCATTGCTGCTCCGATCGTTGCACCGCAACGAGTGCTTGTCCCTCAGGTCGAGGTGAGGATGACCCCGTCTACCCCCCTTTGCTGCAGGTTCTTGACGATCTCCGTGCCCATCTCCCAGCACCTGTTTCGCACCGTCCCGTTACCCGAAGTGGAGTAGAAAAAGGGGTGGAGTTTCCCTATGACCCCTTCCCGTTCCAGGTCCCGCATGATGTCGGCCGGCACCATCCTGTTGGGGTCCTCAAGCACATATACCGGATAATAACCGGTATGGGCAATCGAGTAATCGTCCGAGGAGAAGTCATTTGGAAGGAATGTGTCGAGCTCGTACGCAGCCCAGACAAGGTTGCCTCTCCCGCGCATCCCGTGGGGGTTGCTTTTCGGCACCAGACCACCGTCGCTTACCAGTGCTATCTCACAGCGGGAAAGGGGTTTCTCTATGGGGGGGGCAGGCTTCAGGTCGGATTGGACAGGCAGTGGCAGCTCGGTTTCAAAATGCCCGCCGCCCAGCTTGGCCAGCAACATGTCGATTCCGCGTTCCGCTGCCGTCTTCCGGGTGTATTCGTTCTTGATGACTCCCTGCGCGAAGTAACCGTCCTCCGACGGCCTGCCGATTGCTTCTCTTGTTACCAGCCGCGACTGTTCGTCCCTCGATAGTATCTTCATGGCAAGGTTTACCATGGCGGCGAGATTCTCGGTAACCTTCAAGGCACTCCGCTGCGTCCTGACGATATATACGTCGTGTCTGTAAAGCTCCACGCCGGGGTTTTCCTCGGCCATGCCCGTTATGGCCGGAATCCCGAATCTGCACGCCACGGCCTTGGAGACCGCTCCGCAGGCCATGCCGTAGCGGCCCGCCTCGAAGGCAGGGCCGGCAAGAAAAACATCCGGCTTGAAATCTGCTATAAGGCCGGCCCCTTCATCGGCCGCCCGGTCGATGTTTTCGGCGAAGTAATTGTCCCCGCAGATCAGGGTGGCAACAACCTTGCCCCTTGCCCCCAGGATGCGCTCCAGTGCGATACCCGGCCCAACCGGTCCCTCTTTAACGACAAACTGCATGCCCGCCATATCTTCTCCGCCCTGCTGCCCGAAGAACTGGTTGACGTAGTGAACAACCCTGAGTTCGTTACTCATCATAAAATCCTCCCGACATAGTCACTTCGCTTAAGCTAGTAATCGACAGCCACAATCCGGCTGCTGCCCAAATGATCGTGCAGGCCGGCAAGCAAGAATTGTTCGACATCCAGCCCGGCGCTTCCCGCTGTCTGATTGACATCGGGATTGTAAATCGGGGTATCCGGGTTACCGCCCAGGATCTTCTCGGCCTTAGGCAAAACAATCCTCTCCAGGGCCTGCCCTACGTTAATGATCGCGTCAAGTTTCGGAGAGCTGAAAAGAGCGCTGTTGGCCAGGGAACTTCCGCTGTGGACTAGATGAACGAACATGGTGGTCTTGATGCCCATGTTCTCGCACGCCTCGGCAACGAGTGCTTCATCGACGTGGGGCATGCCACCGTAACACTTGGTCAGGACCATGCCGTCCGCCTTGAGCACGTTCGAGGCTAAGGATGCCGCGATCATTGCATTTCTCTGCCTCCTTAACGGCTCCATGGTCGCGGCGTATACTATCATCCCCGCAAAAACGAGATCGCGGCCATGCCTTTTGTATAGCTCCTTGATGACCGCATGGTTCTGGATGGAATACGTCTCCATGCCTCTCACGGTCAACGCGTTAACGAGCGCCCCATCAAGGATCTCATTGGGGTGAACGATGGTCGGAAGTATTTCGGTCACCTGGCCTCCATAGAATATCGGGTCGGATATTCCCTGATAGTCATGCTGGGGCGTGTACAGCATATAACAATAACCGACCCGCGGCAGTTTTCCTTTTCTTCCGAGTGCCGGTTTCAAATCGAATATCTCCGTACCGGTCCGTCTCTTACTTGAACCTGCCGCAGCCAAGTACACGGCCGCCCTTAAGCCGGCCTCCCTGGCCGCAAGCTCAAATTCCCTCTCGCTCACATGCTCGACAGGCTCGGGATCTAAAACAACGTGCGGCATTTTTCCGTACTTGCTGAGCTCAGAGCCCCAGCCGGACATGTCCAGGATCGCCGAGTAGGACCTGTGGGAAAACCGGTTGCAAATGGTCACGACGATGCCCTCCAGGCAGACAGCCCGACCATTGCCTGCAACGTTCAATTTTCCAAGCCAGCCTGGGAAGTCCGTGCCTTCGGGTTCTGTCTTGCACCGTGGCTGCACAACGTCGATCACGTTTACGATGCGTACAGATGAGCCGGGGCGGACAAGGTCGATCTTGACCGATTTGATCCTCTTGTCGCTCAAGAGGGCCCTCTCAAGGTCGCATGTATCGATGTACAGGATCTTGCCCTTGAGACGGGTTTTCGATCCCGGCCTGACGTCCTCAACTCTTACGCCATCTATCTGAAGTCTCATGATCCTCATTCCTCTCCGTTCAGTAGCCGGGCCTTCTTCCGGATTTCCCGAAACCGCTTCCCTATCTCTTCAACATCTACCGTGTACATCCAGATCCCGACATTCTTTTCATAGATATCCTTAGGAATAACCGCTGCTATTTCAGGCTCCAGAATATGGTATACGGGAAGTCTCAACGAGACCCCTGCCAATGGACCCGTAAAGCTCGGGTCGCCCAGCGTAACCGTCTCCGCCGAAATCTCGGCCCCCTCGAGGTCGCTCGCCCCCAGGACGACCACGAATTCGTCCGTACGGTTGCCGTTTTCTTCGACGAGCTTTTTCACGTTAGCTTGGCTTTTCGCGTCCATTGTACCAGCCGCGGTTCAGACAAAACACTCCGTCACTGCGAACATCACCTCGGCACCGGCCGCCTTAATGCACTCTGCGATCGATGGGCCCTGAACCCCGTCTCTCTCTCCGATGATCACGGCCTTTTTCCCTTCCAGCCAATTTTCCATACCTCACCTCCGATGGAATATAAATTCGTCAACCCTTCTCGTTGGCCATTTCATAGAGCACCTCGCCCATGTCCCTGACACGCAGTCCCATTTCCTTCTCATAACGGTAAAGGTTCATGAGGCAGATGGGGCATGTCACGAGGATATCCGTCGAGATCTTTGCAAGCTCCCGGATGCGTAGGCCGGAAACGCCCCTGCTGAGCTCCGGAAATGCGTATTCGATTGGACCGCCGCAGCACATGGTATTCTGCTTCGTGTTTTCCGGCTCGATCACCGTAATCCCGAGGCTGGCGCCCACGCCCCTCACCTGGTCTACGATCCCCAGGCTCCGGGCCATCATGCAGGGGTCGTGCATCACGTATTTCCTGCGCAGCGCGGGGGCGACGGGCTTCAGCCTGTCTTTCCTCTCGGCCAGAAGCTCCAGATAATGGCGCGCCGGGATGCCGGAATCCCCCACAAGCTGCGGGGCGACCTCCCGCAGCATGAGCAGGGTGTGGGGGTCGGTCACTATCACCTCTTTTGCCCCGCTTTTCTTGAAGGTCTCATATGCCTTCGTCAATTGGTGCTGCGCGTACCGGCTGAGGCCCAGGTCGTAAAGGAGCGCGCCGCTGTAATGGTCCTCTTCGAAAAGGTAGCCGGGCGTCACGCCCACGGCCTTAAGGCCCGACACGGCGCCCCGCAGCGCCCTGACGCCCCTTTCCGTTATCTCCGTATCGCCTTTCGCCTTCCAGCGGATCAATGCCTCGCCTGCGATTCGGTGGCCCATGCTGAGGATTTTCCCCATGCCTTCGATCTCCTGTATCGGCTTGGCCTTCGAGATCATTTCGGTCATCTTCATGACATAGGGGAGCATCTGGTACATCCGCGAGGTCATCAGCACGGCGTCCCCGTTCCTGGCCAGGCCCATACCCTCTGCCCAGGCCGTCCAGTAATCGTTCTTGAAGCCCATAGGGTCGCCCGTCCTCTCCATGTTCCCCTTCAACGTATCGAGGGCCTGGGCTATCAGTCGTCTGGATCCCTTCATCCTTCCTCCCCCTTAAGCAGCCGGTCCGAGAGGAGAGCCCTTCCCATCTGGATGAGGGAGGTGATCTCAAGGCCCTGCCCCTTGCTCTTGCACATAATCTCACATCTCTTGCAGTCAAGGCAACTGTACAGAATGTACGCGAGGGAGTCGTCCAGCCGGAGCATCCCCATCAGCAGGTAGCGGAGCGTTTGCAGCCTCCCGCACGAGGACAGGGTCTCCAGCCCCGCTGAGGCCTGATAGGTCGGACAGGTGTCCAGGCAGAAGCGGCACGCCCTGCATTTCGCAAGCTCGGACAGAAGCATATCACGGGTCTCTTCGGCGGTTTTCATGTCGCGACCTCTATGTTACCCCGGTTCAATATATTCTTCGGGTCAAGCGTCCTCTTGAGCTGGAGCAGCAGATTGAAGTAGGCCCCGTTGTACCGCTTCCGCAAGAACGGCACTCTCTGCCCGGTCACTCCCCATTCGCCCCCGCATCCGCCATACTTCACGTTGATGTCCTCCGTTTTCTGCCTCACCTCCGCCATGATCGCCTTCTTGACGTCGTTCGGGAGGTCCTTCTCCTCCACGAACGCGTAAGCGTGGATGCTGGGCGCGCCGATATGGCCGAAGGCATGGAACATGACGTCCTTGTAAGACTCAAGCCCCAGGATGGCCGCCTTCGCCTCGTGGTAGGCTTCCTTCAGCTTGTCGATCCGCGGGCTGACTTCGCTCCCGAAGGTCGAGCCGAGGCGGTAGACGTAATTACCCGCCTCCGCGCGGCTGCCCCAGATCTTTTCCCATTCCTGCTTATCGTCTACGACCCTCGCCTCCCGAGGCCTCCCCGATTTCAGGAATGCCACGAAATTGTCGGCAAGGTCCCTGCACCCCGCTTTGCTCCAGCAGTGGAGCGTCATCATCCCTACAGGACCGCCGGGGTCTGCGAGGCCTACTGCCTTGAAGCCTATGCCGGCGGACCTGCCGTCGAGGAATTCGAAAAACATGGGAGGCGGGACATTCTGCCTGTACATGGCCATGACCGCGTCCAGGATGTCGTCCACGTCGTCGTAATAGGCGACTATGTTCTCGAAGTAGGGAAGCGGGACGAGGCGCATTCTGAGCTTGGTAATCACGCAGAGAAGGCCCTCGGAACCCACGAGGAGCTTTGTGTGTTCGATGCCGGCAGGCCTCCGGGTAGACTCCGTCCCCGTATCCAGGATCTCTCCCGTCGGCAATACCGCCTCAAGCCCTAGTACGTAGTCGCCGGGCTTGCCGAGGGCCGCATCGACCGCGTGCGCGCTCGTGTTGACCGCGACTATCCCTCCGATGGTCGCGATCCATTCACTCCCGGGAAAAATAGGGAGCATCGCCCCGTGTTTTGCCAGCTCTTTCCTGAGGAGATGGATGTGTGCCCCCGCGCCCGTCTCGAAATAACCCCTTTCGGGGTAGACCGTGATCTCCGTCATCCTCCCCATGTCCAAAACGATCGCCCTCGTCTTCGGCCGGGCCAGCCCGATCAGGGAGGTGCCCGCGCCGTGGATGTGCACGGGGATCGATTGCTCGTTGGCGTATCGAAGCACCGCGGAAACGTCGCCGGCGCCGGCCGGACGGGCGACCGCGTAAGGCATGTATTGCTCCTCGACGTCCCACGGCATTACGTCTTTCGCGTACAGCAGGTTCGTGGGCTTGTCGACGAAAACGTACTCCTTCCCGATAAGCCTGCCGAGATCAGCAGATAGCTTGTTGACGTCGAGCTCCATTCATCTCCCTCCTCGCCTCGCGCCCCGGCTATCGATAAGCGCGCCCGTCACGATTGTCCCTTGCCGGTTGCCTCTGCGGCCCATGACCGGCTCACGCCCTCAGGCTCAACTGCAGAAAGGCGTCGGCGGAAGAGGCTGCTATCGCCCCGTCCGCCGCGGCCGTAGAGATCTGTCTCAAGGCCTTGCTCCTGACGTCTCCAGCCGCGAAAATCCCCGGTATGGAGGTCTCGCAAGCCTCGTCCGTAATGATGAAACCTGCTTCATCCCGGTCGAGCAGGCCGCCGAGATATTCGACGTTCGGCGACTGGCCGATCGCGACGAATACCCCATTGACCGCCAGCGCAGTCCTTTCGCCCGTCCGGGTGTTCTCCAGTATCAACTTTTCCACCAGCTCTCCCCCGGCAACCTCGCGAACAACGCTGTTCCAAACGAACTCTATAACCGGGTTGCCAAGGGCGGCATGTTGGAGGACTTTCTGGGCCCGGAGCTCCCCGCGCCTGTGGATTACGAATACGTTCCGGGCCATGCGGGAGAGGTAAAGGGCGTCACTCAGCGCAGTATCGCCTCCGCCGACCACCGCCACGTCCAGGCCTTCAAAAAAGGATCCGTCGCAGGTGGCGCAATATGAGACTCCCCGCCCAGTATACGCCCCTTCGCCCTCCACCATCATTTTCCGCCATGTCGTGCCTGTCGCAAGGATAAGGGCCTGCGCGGAGAAGTCGCCATGCGGGGTAGATATCCGTTTCTTCCCGTCTTCGATATCGATCTTTTCGACGGGGCAGAATTCCCGGACCTGCAGGCCGATCCTCCTGGCCTGCTCTTCGAACAGGCGGATAAGCTCGGCGCCGGAGACGCCGTCCGGAAAGCCCATGTAATTCTCTATCCTCTCCGCGGTCGCAACGGGACCGCTCGGCGCGGTCGCTTCCAATAATACCGTGCGCAGGTGCGCCCTGCAAGTGTTCAGCCCGGCGCTCAAGCCCGCCGGTCCGCCGCCTATGACGACGACCTCGTAATCCTCCATTTCAATCGTTCTCCCGGAAACTTACGGTCCCGCTTTCGCTCACGGATAACATCTGTCCCGACCTGATGACCTGTACAGGGCTTGCACTAAAGCCATCGAGAATCGGGATGTCCATAACCAGGGCGCATTCGCACAGGATGGGCTCCATCTTCTCGCAGAGGATGGCGACGGGGGCATTTCCTTTCCGGCCGGCCTCGTAGGCCGTAAAAGGCGCGAATGTCCCCCCTTTTCCCGTAACGCAGACGAGTATCTTCTTTGCCAGGCTTTTACCGTCCAGAGGATGGCCCTTGATCGTCAGTCTGCCTGTCTTAGGATCGAAATCTCCTATAAAGGAGAACGGCCGGTCCAAAACCAGCGCTTCGGCCGCAACGTTCTTTCCGTTGACCACTCTACCCGTAAGCTTCATAGTCTCTTTCCTTTCGTTCGCGTTCCGGAAGGCAGGGTCACTGCCGGAAGACCCCTCCTGTCACGGCCTCTATGCACGCCTCCAACTCGCCGACGTACACCCTGACCCGTCCGTTCGTCAGTCTGGAAATATAATGGGCTGCTTTGAAGGAATTGGTCGCCACCGCCTTTACGGAGACGGGGAACGGGGCGTCGGGAATGGCAGCCATGCACGAGCTTGTAATGACGCCTCCCGCGTTTTCGATCTCGCCGGTAAACCCCATTGCCTGGCCGAGCTGGTATGTCTGATAGGGGAGTCCTATCCAGAGCCTCTTGTTCCTGGCCAATGCTTTTCCCTTCAACAGCGCCGCTAGCGTTTTCAGATCGGAGATAGTGCAGTGGGGGCATCCGAACACGGCAAGGTCCACGGGCCCCGTTCCCCCGAAAAGACCTTTCATCGCAGTCACATCCTCTTTACCGACCGATATTCGCTCGCACGATTCGTCGATTACATCGCTGACGTTGGCGGCTTCGGGCGTAACGCCCGGAATGTGGCAGAGGTTGACTGCGCCCGATGCGGGCAGCGGTGCAAGCAGCGCAAGGCTGCGCGAGAGGTCGAGGTCCGGCGGCAGCCCGTCGATGACTATGTTCCGGTCTCTCGCCTTTTCCCCCACGTAATATCCGATCGCGCCCAGGTCCGTATAAGAGAGGCCGCCCTTCATATGCCTGACCCGGACCAGAAGCTGCGCGCGGCGGTTCTCGTCCAGAAAGTTCCCGATGTAAGGCGCCCTTCCCGTGACGGCCACCGCCAGGTTGGTCACAGCGCCGTCGCGGTTCGTTCGCGCCCCGAGCAGCGAGTTCACGAAGAGCTGCGCGCAGGAGCCAATCCACGATATGCATTCCCCCTTGCGCGGGAGGTTGCCTACCAGCATGGGCAGGCATGTGTAAGTCTGGTAGATGCCGAGCCGCCGGTATATCGCGAGCCTCTCATTGAAGGCGGGCAGCTCCTGCGAAGCAAAGGCCTCGGGGATGCCCATGCCCTCCCACTTCTCCGGGTCGAAGGCGGACATAAACGGATGGAGCGTGCAAAAGGTGGACGCGTTCTCGACGCCCTCCGTAAATTCCTTGAGAAGGTCTATCGGCCCCTTCGGCATGATGTGGGCGCTCGCCACCCGTACCATGCGGCTGGCTCCGAAGGCCTGTCCGAATTTGACAAGCAAGTCCATTGACCGTTTGATGCCCTTCCCGAACCGGCCGGACGCCATCGCCCGTTCTTCTTCCGTCAGATGCATATAAACCGTCCTTCCATACTAACCTGTCTATTTCAAGATATGGGCAGCGCCTTCCTTCCGGCGCGGCCGCCCCTCACCCGTCTTGTCCCGGGAGCGGCTTTCCATCCTTGTCGAGGACCTTATAATCGTCCTTGACGTTATGGGTGTGGACCCAATCACCCTTTTTGATATCCGCAGCCGCAATACCGATGGGCCGGCCGTACTTGACGATCGGCCTGCCGCGCCCGATGTCCTCTATCGCGATCTTATGTCCGAACGGGACGGACTGGTTACACCTGTACGTATCGTCCCTGCCCCTCACTGTAACTTCCTCTCCTGAATCGAGATCGGCAAGCGCGGTTACCACGTTATCTTTCGGGGACAGCAGCTTTGCATACTTATCCATCCTCTCCTCCTTCACCTACATTACCGGTCCCTTTATCAGTATCTCCATGCCGCCGTCGAAATTCAGGACTTCCGCTTTCGTCCGCCTCCCGTTCGCCACTTTCACCGCGTACTCGTAGGCCCGCCGGCCGGCTTCCTCGACGGTCTCGGTCTCGTCGATTATCGAAGAGACATCCACGTCGATATGCTCGCTTAAGCTGACGTTGGTCTTCGAGTTGCCGCATATCTTCACGGTCGGCATGATCGGGTTTCCGTTCGGCGCGCCCCTTCCCGTGGTGAAGACGTGCACCACGGCCCCGCCCGCGGCTGCCCCGGCAAGGTTTTCGAACCCGTGCCCCGGAATGTTCATGATATGTCTTCCCGGCACCTTCGCTACCTCGCCGTACTCGAGCGTTCCCTGGATGGGGACGTCGGCCCCCTTTGCGTTCGCGCCAAGGGCCTTTTCGACCAAGGTCGTCAGGCCGCCGGCAACGTTCCCCGCCGTCATCTGGCAGCCCCTCGTATCCGCCCCTACCGCAAAGCCTCTCATGTAAAGGTCGCGGACGTAATCGACGATCCTCTCCCCGGCGGCTTTATCGACGCACAACTGTTGCAGCGCGTACTCGCCGCCCATGATGTCGCATATCTCGCCCTGGATGAAGATGCCCCCGTCCCTGACGAGCTGCCTGCATATCTCGCCGACGACGAGATTCGATGACAGCCCGGACGTCGTGTCGGACGAGCCGCATTTCGTCGCGAACACCAGCTTGTCCAGACCGAAGGGCTCCCTGCCGATATCGCTGATATCGAGGGCGAAATTCGCGGCAATGCGCGCCCCCCTGGCTATGGTCTCTATCATGCCGCCCAGTTGGTGGACGGCGACGGCATCGACGGGTTTGCCCGATTCCTTTATGCCCTCGAACACCTCTTCCAGCACGACCATCTCGCAACCCAGCCCTATAAGGACCGCCGCGCCGATGTTCGGGTTCTTTCCCAGGTTGATCAGCGTCCGGGTCACCTGTTCCGTGTCCGCAGGGGGATGCAAGCACCCCTGGTGGTGGGTTACGGCCTTGGTCCCTCTTACGAGCTTCTCGATCTGAAAGGCAACCGTGTTAACACAGCCGGTAGTCGGGATCAAAGCAACGTAGTTCCGTGCGCCTACCTTCCCATCTGCCCTAGGATAGCCGTAGAAGTTCATTCTTGCCCTCCCCGCTCGCGGTTAACACTCACCATCTTTAGGTTTGTCACTGCCAGGCATCGTTTTGAGATAGAGCAAAAATGATGCCACCGGCATCGCTGCCAATAAGTGCGCGAAATCAATGGCAGTTTGTGAATCTCCCGTCGATCATCAGTGACAGCCAAAGTTCGTTTGACAGGAGAGGATCATAATGGTACAGTGCAGCAGAGGGGGGTGCGACAATTTCATACAATGCCGATCTATATAAGCGAAAACCGCCCGAGTTTCATGCCGGGAGTGGACCCATGAATCGAATACGTATGGGTTTCCTGTGTTCATTCAACGCCCAAAAGGCCCTGATCAAGGAAGTAGCGCGTACGATGTCCGACACTGTCGATGTGTCAATTGAGTTGGGCGTCATGGAAGAAGCGATACAGCCGGCCAAGAAACTCGAGAAAATGGGGGTAGAAGTTCTGACCACGTGGGATGCAACCGCCGCGATAGTGGAGCAGCATATATCGATACCTGTCATGAGCATCCAGATCAGGGACCTGGACCTGATGCGGGCACTCAACCAGGCCCGGCAGTTTGGGAAGGACATTGCTCTGCTCTACTCCGAACCACTTGGCGGGATGGAGTTGCTGGAAGAACTATATAATGTCCGGATCCGACAGATTGCCTTCAAGACCGTCAACGACTTCAAGTACGGACTCATGGATGCGTTCGACAAAGGATGTGAAGTGGTAATCGGTAAAAGTTATATTACGCTGGATATTGCGAAAGAATACCAGAAAAAAGCCGTCCTCATTACTTTCACAAAAGAGATGGTGTTGAAATCTATATGCCAGGCCGTGAAGATAGCCGAGATAAGACGCAGGGAAAGAGAAGAATTCGTGCGCCTTCAGACTATTTTCAATTCGTTGACGGAGGGCGTTGTAGTTACTGACAGCACGGGGAATATCACTTTAATAAACCCGGCAGCCGAGAAAATGTTCAATATTCAAGGATCGAAGGTCCTTGGGCGGCCGGTTGCCCATTTCTTGCCTCCGAACCGTATAACGGAGACCCTCAAGAAAAGGAAACGCTTTGACTATGATATTATCGACTTCGGAGATTCAAGTGTAATAGCCGGGCATGAACCCGTCTTTTGCGGCGAACGAATGATTGGAGTAGCGTCTACGTTCCGGACAGCGTCGGAAATCCAGAAAATTGACCATAAGATCCGGGACAAGGCAGTATCGCGCGGATTTACCGCACAGTACAGCTTCCAGGATTTTTTCGGAAAGAGTCCGGCCATGAAGGAAGTGGTCCAGCAGGCGAAGATCTTTGCCCAGACCGATTCGACGATTCTGATAACAGGGGAAACGGGCACAGGGAAAGAAGTCATGGCCCAGAGCATCCACAACTTCAGTCGCAGAAAAAACAAACCCTTTGTGGCGGTAAATTGCACAGCGATTGCCGAAACCCTGCTGGAAAGCGAGCTTTTCGGTTACGACGAGGGAGCCTTCACCGGCGCCAGAAAGGGAGGCAAGATGGGGCTCTTCGAGCTCGCCCACGAAGGCAGCATCTTTCTCGATGAAATTGGCTCCATGCCGACAACGCTACAGTCGAGGCTTCTCAGGGTCTTGCAAGAAAGGAAAGTCATGCGAATCGGCAGCGAGAGGCTTATCCCGATCGATGTGCGCATTATAGCCGCTACAAATACGGACCTCCTGTTGCAGGTCAAGGAAGGGCTTTTTCGAGAGGATCTGTACTATAGGGTCAATGTGCTCTCCCTGAAAATGCCCCCCCTGAGGGAGAGGCAGCTTGACCTTCCCGACCTTATCGACAACCTGACCCTCAAATTCTCCGATCGATATAAACGTAAGAAGATCGAACTGCCCAAGGATATAACCAAGATTCTGACTGCCTACCCGTGGCCCGGCAACATCAGGGAGCTTGAGAACGTTACAGAGAGGCTTGTACTTCTGTTCGGGAACGGCAAGCCTATTCATCATCTGGTTTATTCAGTGCTTATGATGGGAGGCGCAGATGGAGCAAAGACAGGGGCCTGTTCCGAGGAAGTTTCCGGAAGGGATTATGCTGCCTCTTCAGGGAAAGAGGATCTTGGCGGCCTGACCGAGCTGAAGAGGAAAAAAATTACAGACGTATTGGAACAAGCGAATTTCAATATTTCGAAGGCATCATCGTTCCTGGGAATCAGCCGCAGTACCTTGTATAGAAAAATGAAACAGTTCGGGTTATTGACCCCATCATAGTGTGCGACCATCGGCTCTTCTCAGGCTCACTCCAGTTCGTTACGCAGCGCGTCTCGATTTCCTTGGGCCGTTCAGTCTTCATACGCTGCATGATCCGTCAGTTTTCCTGAAAGGTCTCTTCCCGTTTCTTGCGGACCACCGGTGCGATGATCACAACGAGCAAAAGCGCCGACATGACGAGCATAACGAGGCTTATTTTGTGGGTGAAGAATACCGTGACGTCGCCCCGGGAGAGGAGCACCGCCCGGCGCAGGTTTTCCTCGAGCATAGGGCTCAAAATGAAACCTAGAAGCAGGGGGGCCGGCTCGCAGTCGAGCTTGGTGAAAACGTAGCCAAGGAGCCCGAAAAACGCGATGAGGACGACGTCGAGGGGGTTGTTGCTCAGGCTGTAAACGCCGATGCAGCAGAACACGAGGATCGACGGATAGAGCATCCTGTACGGCACCTTCAGCAGCTTTACCCAAATCCCGATCGCCGGCAGGTTGAGCACGACGAGCATCAGGTTGCCCACCCACATGCTCGCCAACATGCCCCAGAACAACTCGGGCCGCGCCGTCATCACCTGGGGACCCGGGGCAATACCCTGGATCATCATGGCGCCGATCATAAGCGCCATGACCGAGTTGGGGGGTATACCGAGGGTCAGCATTGGAATGAACGACATCTGCGCTGCCGCATTGTTGGCGGACTCCGGCCCCGCGACCCCTTCGATGGCGCCCTTTCCGAATCGGGACGGGTCCCGGGAAACCTTTTTTTCGAGTGTATACGCCGCAAACGAGCTCAGCGTAGCCGTGCCGCCCGGCAGTATCCCGAGCACCGACCCAAGGGCCGTGCCCCGAAGGACGGCCGGCCAGGACCTGCGGAAATCTTCCCAGGTAAGCCATAACTTTGCAAGTCCCGAAGGCGTGACCATCCTCTGCTCCCGTCGCTCCAACGAGTTGACGATCTCGGCATATCCGAAAAGACCCATGGCGACCACGACGAAGTCGATGCCGTCGGCGAGGGCGCGAAGGCCGAAGTTGAGCCGGGTTATACCGGAGGTGACATCGGTCCCGATGAGCCCAAGAAGGAGTCCGAGCACGACCATGGTCACAGCCTTGAGAACCGATCCGTGGGCAAGGACCACTGCGGCAATGAGGCCGAGCAGTATCATGGAGAAATATTCCACGGGACCGAACTGAAGGGCAACGCCGGCCAGCACTGGCGCAAAGAGTACGATAACGATCGTCGTGACGCAGCCGGCGAAAAACGACCCCAGCGCCGCAATCGCAAGAGCGGCCCCGGCCCGCCCCTCCCGGGCCATTACGTAACCGTCGAGGCACGTGACCACGGATGAGGCCTCCCCCGGCAAATTGACCAGGATCGCCGTCGTCGAGCCCCCGTACTGGGCGCCGTAGTATATGCCGGCCAGCATGATGAGCGCCGAGACGGCGGGAAGCTTGAACGTGATGGGGAGGAGCATGGCGATGGTGGCGGTCGGGCCGATCCCGGGAAGTACGCCGATGAGCGTACCCAGAAGGACCCCGATGAAACAGTAGGTCAGGTTCATGAGGCCGAGGGCCACACTGAACCCGAGGCTCAGATGCTGCAGAAGCTCGTTCATACCGGCCACACCTTGAAAGGCAGGCTGAGACCGTAGATAAAGATCGCCAGCGCCAGAACCGTCAGCGCGGCCCAGAATATGATCACCTCCCGGAAATGGAATTCCGGGCCGCCGAGGGCGCTCACGAAAATAAGCCCTGCCAGCGCTGCGACCAGGCCGAGAGGCCCTACCGTTAATGCAAATATCACAGCCCCGGCGACCACAAAGAAAAGCGGCCTCAGCGAGAGCCTGACGCGGGACGGATCATCTACCGTCAAACCCCTGAGGACCACGAGGACGCCCAGGGCAGTCATGAGCAGCCCAAGGACGAACGGAAAGTAGGCAGGTCCCATGTGTTGCAAGGTCCCCATGGGGTAGCTCCCTGACTGCCACGTGAACCCTGCGCCGAAGACGACAAAGAGCGCCCCGGCGTAAAAGTCCTTCGGACTGCGGATGCGAACCTTCACGCTGCGCCTCCGCGACCGTCACTCTACCTGGATGTTGGCCGCCTTGATGATCTTATCCCAGCGCTTCATCTCCGCCTCCTGGAGACGGCGCAGGGCCTCCGGGGTTCCACCGACCGCGTGCGCGCCGAAGCTCGTGAGGCGCTCTTTCATGTCGTTCATCCGGAGGATCTTGTTGATCTCCTGGTTCAGCTTTGTGATAACGGCCTTCGGCGTGCGGGCCGGCGCGAAAACGCCGAACCACCCGAAGGCCTTATACCCCGGAAGGCCCGCCTCGGCTACCGTGGGAATGTCGGGCAATTCGGGCAAACGCTTCTCATCGCAGACCGCGATGGGTCTCAGCTTACCCGCCTTAATCTGGGAGATGGCGGCCGGCAGATCAGCGAACATGAGCTGCGTCCGTCCGCCCAGCAGGTCGGGCAGGGCGTTCCCGGTGCCCTTATAGGGGATATGGAGCATATTTACCTTCGTCATGCTTATGAAAAGCTCGGCCGACAGATGCTGGGACGTGGCGATGCCGCCGGAGGCGAAGTTCAATTTGCCGGGGTGCGCCCTGGCGTATTCGATCAGCTCCTTTACGGAATGAACCGGGAGGGCGGGATTGACGACCAGCATCATCGTCACGTTCGCGAAGTGTACGACCGGCGCGAAGTCTTTCAAGGTGTCGTAAGGCATCTTCTTGTACAGGCTGGCATTGACCGCATGGGGACCGATGGGACCCATAGTCAGCGTATAGCCGTCAGGTGCGGACTTGGCCACGAGGTCCGCCCCGATGAGTCCGCCGGCGCCCGGCTTATTTTCTACGATCACAGGCTGTTTCCACGCTTCGCTCAGTTTTTGCGCCAGCGTGCGCGCGAGGACGTCGGTAGAGCCGCCCGGGGAGAAACCTACGATCATCCGTATCGGTTTCGAGGGGTAGGTCTCCCCATGAGACGGTAGGACCGACCCGAAAAGTGCGATCAGGAGAACGGTAATAAACAGGAAGTACTTGATTTTCATGAGATTCCTCCTTTATCCGTTTTTACGGCCCGTCTCTCGGCGAATCCGGCTCCGTATCTGTCGATGAAGACCTCGTCGAGGGTCGCACCTTGCTCCTTCAGGCCGTCCGTCGCTATTGCACTTCAGACCCACGATACTATTTTCTGTACGTACTCGGAAGCGCCTGTGACGATCCTCGCAGTAAAAGACCGTGCGCCCGCTCGCAATCCGTTGGGCATCATCAATGCCCTCGTCTACTTCAGGAATAAGCTTCGCTCATAAAAACCCCGATCTTTACTGCGCAAGACCGACGAAGGGCAGCATAATCCTCAGTCCTCCCCATAGCAGCAGCCCACCCAAAATATCGAAGACCACGCCTGCGCGCAGCATTGAAGTCATTTTAACCATTCCTGAACCATAAACGATCGCGTTAGACGGGTTGGAGAGGGGCATCATGAAACCCCAGCTCGCGCCCAGAGTGGCGCCGATGGCCGCCGGGACCGGGTCGACACCGGCTGCGTTTGCGAGTGCGATCATCACCGGCACCAGCATGTTGGCCGTCGCAACGTTGGAGGAAAATTCGCTGAGCAGTATGGAGAGGAATATTGCCACAAAAGTAATGCCCCAAACGGACGAGGTCCCGGTCAGTTGAAGAATCTTCATTCCCACCACCTCTGCGAGCTTCGTCTCCAGCATTAGATTGCCCAGTGTAAGGCCTGCTCCGAAGAATATCAGGATTCCCCAATCTATCTTTGTTGCCTCTTTCCACGTTATCGTGAACTCACGCTTTTTCCAGTTAGTGGGGAGAATGAACAGGAGGCTTGCCCCGGCGAGGGCGGCCATTGCTTCGGGCATCCTGGCCCCATAGAACTTTGAAACAGGATTGTTGCTGCCATATATGATGGCAAGGATCCCTGGCGTGATCCAGAGAGTTACAGTGATGAGAAAGGCGATGACCGCATTCCTTTCCCCTGCCGTCCACTTTCCGAGTTTTTTCAACTCTCTTTGCACATATTCATGGCTTCCTTCGATCTTGGCCATTTCCGGTTTATGGAGGTAGTACATGAGAATATAGAGAAGGATGAACATGACGACAAGGATCGGCATGCAGAAGGACATCCAATGAAAGAAGGAGATCTTTACACCGCAGAACTTGTCTATCATGAAAATGCCGATGAGATTTGGAGGCGTTCCGACAGGCGACCCGATGCCGCCGGCAGAAGACGCATATGCGACCATGAGCATCATTCCACAGCCGTAGCGTAATCGCAGCGGATCCACGACGCTTCCGGTCTTTTCGGAGATTATGTCTGCCATAGCGTAGATGACCCCGAGGCCTATGGGAAACATCATCATCGTGGCAGCCGTGTTGCTGATCCAGATTGATATGAAGGCGGCTATTGCACCGTAGGCGGCGAGGATTCGGCCCGTGCTGCTCCCTACCAACTTCATAGACATGATCCAGTATGCGACACGCTTGTGGACCCCGTGATTTTTCATGGCCTCTGCAAGGATAAAGCTGCCCGCAAAAAGGTAGATGAGAGGATCGGCAAAGGGGGCAAGAACAGATTTCGCGCTTGCCACATTTAAAGCCGCGCAAAGGACAGCCGCTGCAAATGCAGAGACGGGGAGAGGTACGGGCTCGCATATAAACCATATCCACATCCAGCCAATGATGCCCGTAAGAGTGTGCGCCTTGGCCGAAAGTGAGGGCATAGGCGTGAGCCATAGGGCTATCGCCGTCAGAGGCCCAAGAAAGAGACCAACCGTGTTTCGCACCTTTTCAAAGGTTTCTTCCTTAAGCGACAATGTTTGTTGCATTGCCTTGGACGTTCCTTCATCTTGCGCCATGATTTTTATCCCCTTTCGCTAAGCATAGATCGAAGCTTCTTCTCCTCAGGCTCATTTCAGGGTGCTGGGCGGGGCAACACTAATCCTCTGCGTCAATTTCATTTTGCTGCCCCTCCCCTTTATTCAGCCGTTTATCATCTCGGCCCGCTCTTTCACGACTTGCGCTTCAGGCCGGACAAGTCGCTCATGATCTCATCCGGGCGCCGGTTTTCCAGATCGACCAGTTTCTCGAAGACACTCCTCAGGCTGCCCTCATCCGGTTTTCTGAAGGCAAATTGCGAACACCGCCATAGTTTTTCTCTAACCTCGTCCATGGAGAGAGGGTTGTCCGGATGCCCCTTTCTTATCCTCACGGTGCGCTGGAATTTCCTTCCGTCCTTGAGCACGACCTCGACCGTGGCGGGCGATATTTCTTTGGCGGCAGTCGCCTCGAATTCGGGCGATATCTGCGATTCTACAAGACCCGCAAAACGCAGCGTCTCAGGATCATGGATCGCCTTCTCCGTCAGGTCATCGAGGAAGAGCGATCCCTTGGCGACAAGATTTCCGAGCACGTAGGCCATGCTGAACTGGGCCTCGGGGATCGACTCAGGCTTTCTCTTCTGATCCTTGCCGAGACAGGTGAGGTTGAAGGCTTGCTGGTTAACCTGGACATGAATCGCTGCTATGTCGTTCTTGGGTATCCGGTCTTCTTTCAGTATGCTGTCGAGCGCGAAGAGGGCCGAGTGCGTGTGCATGCAGCACGGATATATCTTGATAGTAGTCTGTGCGTTCCAGAACGTCCTGCCCAGGTCTTCGAAGAGGGTCTCCCGGTTGTACTTGTTCTGCTGATAAACCGGGAAGTAACCGAATTTGCCTTCGAGGACCTGTTTCACGCCGGTAAAACCCTTTTTGGCAAGAAAAGCGGAAAACACCCCGTTCCTCGCAGCGACGCCGCCCGTCAACCGGGTCGTCATCACCCCTTCCGTAAGGCACTGCGAATTTCCGCAGAGTTGAGCATAGGCAATACCCATGGCGTCTATCATATCGGCCTTATTCAGGCCGAGCAGTTTGCCGGCTGCTGTGACGGCGCCGAAACCGGCAAGCTGATATGATGCATTCATACCGCTTACGGCGGTCGGCACGGTATTCGCCAATCCTATGCGGAGCATCACGTCGCCGCCGAGGACTACGGCCGTGAGGAACTCCTTTCCTGTGACATTCCCAAGCACTTCCGCTACTGCAAGCGCCACCGGTACGGTGAGCACGTGCACGTGCATCGAGCTCAGCTCGTGCACATCGTCAAAATCGAGGCAGCGGGCCATGGTGACATTGATAAGGGCAGCCTCCTCAACGGGTACCTTAACGCCGTGATTGAAGACGGTGCTTTCTCCCCGGCCGGCGCGCCCGGCGAAATATTCCGTGAGTATTCGGGTTTCTACGGCCGCACTGCCCGGCAGAAGCGCCGCGACCGTATCCGCAACCCTCATCTTCGTGGCTTCTATTACAGGCCGCGGGATATCGCCGTAGGAGGTCCCGACAATGTAGTCCGCGAACGTCGATATTGCATCTTTTTCCATCTTGTCTCCCCGCTTTGCACCCGTCACTTTCGGTGATTTGCCGTTGCCTGCGTCCGCTTTTTTCTCCCCTGCGTATCCTTTCTCGATGAGAGGCCCGATGCCTGTCGCAACCGTCACGGCTGCGCCCGCTGCCACAATGTTTTTCAGGAATTCCCGTCTCTCCATACAACTCCCCCTTTCGATTTTCTTAAACTTCTCAGTTATAAGAGATCCCGAGCCTGTAAAGCGTCTATGCCCATGTCATTCAGCCAGTTTTGCGAAGGCCTTCGAGATATTCTCGACAGCCTTGCGTCTCTTCTTTGCGGCGTCCTCGTCGAGCGGGACATAATTCAGCGTCCCGTACCCGCACGCCTTCACGCATGCCGGGTCGCCGCCGCACAGGTCGCATTTCATGGATTTTCCGATTTCGTAGTCTATTGATATTGCGCCCAGAGGGCAGACGACCGTGCACATGCGACACCCTATGCAGGAACGGCTGTCGACGGTCACGGTACCTGTCGACTCGTCTCTCGAAATCGCCTCCACAGGACAGACATCCACGCAGAGTGGCTCGGTGCATTGGGCGCACAGGATCTGGATTTTGAGGCTCATCCCGTGAAGGTTCAAGACGGCGATCCGGGACTGCGCCGGGCTTAGGGTCCCGTTATGGGCGAGAGAACAGGCCAGCACGCAATTTCCACAACCCACGCATCGCTCTGGGTCGGTCATAATGACTTTTCGCATATCCACGTAGTCCTCCTCTCCTTCTTTATCGGGGCCGCCACGCTAACGTAAGTATCTGACAACCCGTTGCGCCCAGGGATTGGCAGCGGTCGATCTCCGGTTAGAACTCATCTTTAACAAATCCCCGACATTGCGTCTTTTTTGTATCAAGGTGAAAAAAATTCCCAGCTCCTCGTATGGGCCTATATACTGGGCGCCGCGCACAAGCCCGTCCGTATGCACAATCCGGTAGTATCCGGACCCGCTCTCCTTTTCGATCGTTTCGTATGCATCCTCTGCGATGCCGCCGCCCGGAACACCAAGCGAAACCGCATGCCTCCCGAACACGTCGACCCCTGCAATGGTAAAAGCGCCCCTGTATTCTCGATTGAGCCCCAGCGCATTCTGGCCGGCGACGATACCCTGCTGCTTCGCATTGTGCCAGAGCATATTCATCTGTACTTTCCCCGTGAAAACCTCTCGGGTAGCGGCGCAGTCTCCACACGCAAAGACGTCCTTGACGCTCGTCTCCATCCTGCTGTCTACCTTCAGGCCTTTTTCCGGCGTCAATGAAAGGCCGTCCACGTTCATCGCCAGCCTCGTGTCCGGGTACATACCGGCCGCGACGATAACGGTGTCGCACTCGATCTGACCCTGATCGGTGCTTACGCCTTGGACCGTCGGTTCACCCAGAAAAGCCGTGACCCTTCTCCCCGTGTGCACGGCGATGCCGTTTGCCTCGAGCATGCCTTGGATCAATTGTGCGGGCCGCGCGTCGAACAACCTCGGGAGAATGCGATCAAGGAGCTCGACGAGATGGACCTCGGCCCCATTCTTCTTTAAGGCCACCGCTGCCTCTATCCCAACGGGGCCGGAGCCAAGGACGACAGCTTTCCTGGGTCGGTGAGACTTTATCCGGTCCGCATCGCCAAGCGTTTTCAGTGAGAAGATCCCACGGGGCAGGGTCCGGCCGAAGGAGGGTACCCATGGAATGCTCCCGGTCGCTATAATCAGCTTATCGTACACCAATTCTCCCCGGTCGGAGAGGAGCTTTTTCCTTTCTGCATCGATTTCACGGACGACGGATTCGAACAGTGTTCGAATATGCTGTTTTTCGTAATACCCCGACGAGCTTATGAATACCGCGGACCGGTCGATGTCTCCCGAGAGGTAATTCCCGAGGTTGCAAGCAGAGTAGGCAGGGCCGGGTTCCCTCGAGATCAACGTTATCTCCGCATTCCCGTTCAGCCTGCGTATGGTTGACGCTGCACTGAGACCTGCTATCCCATTACCTATGATTACAGTCTTCATCGGACTCCCAGGCGCCGACTCCCATCGTCGCCCTATCATCCACCCATGGCCGGCGGGTCGCGCAAGTCGCCTATACCAAGTTCGACCAGCTTCTCGATGCGCGGGGTGCCGGTGTCGGTACTGAATCCCCTTTCATCGTAATAGTCTTGGAGGAGCCTGATGAAGTCTTGAGGGGTCAACGGCTTGCCGTAGTAGTCCGCCACGAACTGCTCTTTGCCGTCAACATACATGGGCTCGAACCAGCGGGCAGGGGGTGTGTCGTCTTTTACACCGAAACCGGCTCGAGCGTTCAAAAACCTGAGCAGGACAAAGGCCCTCTCGCCGATCTTCTTGATGTCCTGAAAGGATATCGGCTCACCAGTAGCCGTCTGGTAAAGCTTTTGATAGACGTCCAAATTGAAGAAATTACGTACCCTCCCTTCCATGCACGGGGCCCCGATGGTGTCCGCCAGATAGCACCAATCCTCGGCATATCTCGTCAGCCTCCCCACGTTGAAGGTCCCCGGTTCGGCGAATATCCTTTCGATGGCATCTTTGGACACGCCTGTTGACTCACACCATGAGACAAATTCATGGAGGGGACGGTCTTTCTGGATGTACGCAGCGCTCCTTCCGCGAGAGCCCCAGCCGCCCCGGGGGTTGGTGAGCTGATAGAACTCGACCGTTCCCAGCCGGTGAAGCCGGGGATCGAAAAGGGGTTCGGTGCCCTTGATTTGTATGGCGTAGTCCGCGCAATTTCTGCCGATGGCCTTCATAGCACCTTTCCAGCCTTCAGCCAGTACGGCACCGAAGCCCTGTCTCCTGGTCGTCAGATCCATAAGCTGCATGGTCGGCTCGAATCCTCTTTTCAACTCGAGGCCGTCCGTGTCCTTTTTCGAAATGACCCGGTTCTCGTAGAGGTCCACCGCCCAGTCCATCAGCGAAGTGAAAGAATGGACGCAAAGGCCCGTGCGGTTACAGGTGTCCTGGCATTTCATCGCATTTTCATAGCCTCCGACCTCGCAACGTGACCCCCAATTCATGATGCGGCCGTACAAAGAGGAGACATAAGGATTCACGCCCTTGTGCGCCCCCCGCTTTACCATTACGTGGTCTTTACAGGCTGTCACGCACGACGGACACGCCTCCCTCCGGTACAATACCTCGTCGACGTAGCGGTCCGGCTTGAAAAGGTCGGTTATCTCCTTCGGGGCCTTCATTCTCACATTGTGATGCGGCCAGCCCAGCACTTCGGCCCAATTCTCGAACCTGCTCATGCGTCCCAACCGGACGTAGACATCGTGGTTCGGGTCCGCCTTCATCTGCGCTATCAGGTCGAGGGCCGTCTTCTGGAAGCCGCCTGCGTCCTTTACCTTGAAACCCCGGGTCCCCCTTACCACGACGGCCTTGAGGTTCTTGTGCCCCATGAGGGCCCCTAGCCCTCCCTTCCCTATCGTGCTGCCCTTATCGACGAGGGCTATCGATATCTTTACCTGGTTCTCTCCCGCCGGTCCTATGGCCATAACGGAGCATTCGTCCCCGTGCTTCTCCCAGAGGAAATCCGTCGTGTACCAAATGTCCTCTCCCCACAAAGCCTTTGCATCGCAGAGGGTGACCGTCTCATTTTGTATCAGCAAGTAGACAGGTTGCTCGGACTTGCCCTTGACGATGAGAAAGTCGTACCCGGCCCATTTGAGATTGGGCCCGAGGCTGCTACCCACGCTTCCGGCTTCTATTATGCCGGTAGCCGGGAATTTTGTGACCATAGGCACTTTTGACGAGCCGGGAACAAGAGTGCCCGTGAAGAGCGACGTTCCTATGATGATCGGGTTGTCGGCCGAGAGCGGCTCCAGGGTCGGGGGTATTAGATCGTAAGCCAGGCGGGCAGAGGCCGCGACTCCTCCGACGTAAAGACCGATGAATGCCGGGTCGAGAGGCTCGGTCGCAATTTCCCCGGTCGAAAGATCGACTTTCAAAATATTCCCCGCATATCCAAAAATATTCACTCGTGCCCCTCCTGTTGTCTTTTCGAATCCTTAACGGCTCAACAAGCCGGCTGACTCACGGCCTTACATTTATAGCCTTTTACCGGTAATACTGCAGGGCCCGGATCAAGAGACACGGTCATCCCCCCGACAGGGTTCGCCGGGTCCAATTGTGGCGTTATCAGTGGAAGGATGCTCTTGATGGTGTGCTGGTTTTCCTTCATGCAGGAGCTGCTCTCGTAGCTGCCGTTGGAGAGGCTTTCCGTTCCTTCATATCA
>Ga0187866_1001314_pt1 | contig 24263 bp, 28 predicted proteins | sample June2016WEW_11_1_3_FD_133013 | JGI IMG/M metagenome (GOLD analysis project Ga0187866, IMG submission 133013) | Peatland microbial communities from SPRUCE experiment site at the Marcell Experimental Forest, Minnesota, USA - June2016WEW_11_150 | ecosystem: Environmental > Terrestrial > Soil >...
AGCGCTATCCCTATTATGTGTGCCAGGCGGCATCCTGCCCGAACCGCGGGAAAAGCCATCCCGCAGGGCACGTCCATGAAGAATTCGAGGGATTCCTCGACTCGGTGGCGCCACAGCCGGTCATCTTGGAACGGGTCGGAGACTATTTGGCCGAGGAGGTACAGGACTACCAAGCCGAAGTCGCTAATCGGACGGCCAACAGGAGAGTTCGGGGGGAGCAATTGGACCGCGAACTTCAGGAACTCATCCGGATGCGGGCGCAAAGCCTCATCACCGATCAGGAATTCCTGTGCCAACGCAAGACCATCGCGGATCAGCGCAACCGCCTCGAACGGAACCGTTCCCGGCTGACCATCGAGGTTGATGAGGTCCGTGAGCACTTCCACGAGATCGCGAAGCCGTTAGTCGATCTACGGAGCACATGGCGGAGCATACATCCGCCATTCCGCCGCCGGTTCGAGCGTCTGATCCTTCCGGCCGGCTTCTTAACCGGGCAGACTCGAACCGCCGAGTTGGGCGGTCTTTTCAGCTTTTTTCGCGTCCTCGCACACCCCGACTCATCCGTAGTGCCCCCCGTATGCGGATTCTCGAACCGCATAATCCCCGATATTCAAGGCTTTTGGCGGGTACTTAACGGCCATGAAGAGGTCGAAGAGGAGCTTGCCGCGTCGGTTCGAGAATTTTCATAGGAATATACCCCGTATGAGATTATCGAACCGCGACGCGGCGGGAAAGGAACCGCCATCGACGCTTTCCGAATAATAATATCAGCACCGCAATCAGTCTCAAGGACGGGAAACATGCCGCCCGAGACAAATGTTGCGGTTGTCGAGTGATATGGGGTTGGGGCAAACATCGACCTTTGACTCCCTATGCAGCGCGCGGTAGCATCAAAGGAAGCAGAGAATAGACCTCCTGCATCTATGCCGATCCCTCAATCTCAACTTGAGACCTGGTCCCATCAAGGTGCGGTTGCGACCTCATCCGCCGCCTACAATAGCATCCGACAGGCGCTCTTGAAGGCAACATCCCCATTGGCCAGTCGCGGCGTTGACATTTTCCTCCAGGGTTCGTACGCGAATTCAACGAACATCTACGCAGACAGCGACGTGGACGTAGTTGTCTTGTATGGAAGCACCTTCTACAAAGACCTGAGCGCCCTCACGCCGGCTCAGCAGCAATTTCATGAGGCCCTTTTCCCACCCGCGGCCTACCTTTGGACTCACCTTCGCGATGACACTCTCAACGCTCTGCGATCGCATTACGGAAATAACTCAGTCACCTTAGGCAGAAAGTCGATCAAGGTCCAGACGGGCTGCGGTCGTAGGCCCTCAGATGTCGTGCCCGCGGTCCAGTTCCGCCGGTACGCGACCTTCGTCGATCGAAACAACCTCACCGCGCACTGGGGGATTCAGTTGTTCGACGTTTCGAATAATCCGATTGTCAATTACCCGAAATACCATATCGAACGCGGCGAGAACAAAAATCAGGCATCGCGTACCGGTGGCCAGTATAAGGCAACAGTCCGGATCTTCAAGAACCTCCGAAATTATCTGATCGACACTCATCAGCTAGCCGATCGAGCTGCTCCGTCATACTTCCTTGAATGCACTCTACACAACATTCCTGACCACCTGTTCGCCGGAAGCTTCCGCGACACGGTTCCAGCGATTCTCTCCTATCTGGCGAGCAATGCGACGGGCGGTTTTCTCTGTCAAAATGGAGTCGTGCCGCTATTCGGAAACGGTCCCACGCAATGGTCCGAAGCCGCTCTTCGGGCGTTCGTACAAGCCGCCAAGACGGTCTGGGATACCTGGTACACCTAATATGGCACATACCTATTCGACAGATTCCAATGAGCGCAAATACATTCCGTTCCTCATTGCCGGCGCAGCCATCGGCGCGGCGTTTGTAGCATTTCATATCATCGACGGGTATCAGATCAAAGCACCCTGGTGGGCGAGTCCGCCGATCGACACGATGGCTTTTTACGGCATATTTTACGGGCTCTTTGAGAAATATGTCTGGAAGTGGAGCTTGCTGGGCTGGCTGCACATTGTGCGCATTCCGAACCTGTCAGGCACCTGGCGCGGTGAAGTACGTCCAGCCGAGACCGGCGGCGTCTCTTCGGGGTTGGCCACTCCAACCGAAATAACGGTGAAGATTCAACAGACCTGGACGACCATGCTGATCACTGGCCGCACAACTTTATCGCAATCTCACAGCCTCTCCGGAAACCTATTGGTGGCGGATGAGCGTAGCATGAGCTATGAGTACATGAATGAACCGTCTGCCGCTGCTCCTGGAACCATGCACTCGCATCGTGGCGTGGCACGGCTCTCCCTTAACAAGGAGGACACCGTACTGGAGGGTGAATATTATTCCGGAAGGGACAGGCAGAATATAGGGGCCATCCACCTGACCCGATCGTAAAAGTATGCGCCACCGTGCGCGCCCCTGTTAGCACTCCCCATACGTGAAGAGCGGCGAAGAGCTGGACGCCGCGCGGCAGATGGCCGCGCACGAATCGACGCGCCTCTATGATCGGCGCCGGGAAGAGATCTCGCTCGATTGAGGTGGAGGGGATTGTCATTTGATGCTTCATTCTGGTATGGTTTCCTATTAAAGAGGCTGATATGACAAAGTACGAAGAACTATGCGGAGCCTTTCAGCAATGCAACAACGAGGACATCGCCTATCGTGACCGATCCCTGTCTTTTATCGCTCGACTGCTCACGGGATTTGCTCCTTACATCGGTGCACCCTCTGACCAGGTGAAGTTCTTGCCACCCGAACCTCGGGATTCCAAGGCGATCTATACCCCGATGGGCGCGGCGAAGTGGGAAGGAAACGGCTGGTGGGTCGCATACGTTCAATTGACACTTACCCAAGGAAACGGGATCTACCCGCAACTCGCCGTGCTGTTTCAATTTCGCGTCCGTGTTGGACTCGATAACTTCACCGTTCAGCTCGGGGACAGCGATCGGACCCACACCATATCAGATGGCGCGAATGCAACAGCGCTGGAAACAGTTTACGACGAGGCATACCAGAGAGCGAAGCAATACTTTACCCCACGTTCCCAAAGGTTCGTAGAAAAAGCGAACCAAGATAGTCCACAAAAAATTGGTTTTCTGTGAAAAAGGCCCGTTGCCTGGCGATGGCCGCGCACGACGGGGCCTTGCGGTCGCCGCGACGACGAGATCTCGGTCGATGAGGTGGAGCGGACTATGATTTAGAGCCCAAGTCCGACTCGGGCTTCCCAGAGAGAAGAATAGGTGTACACGATCTACGCGGACTTTCAAAGATTTCGTGACGTTAATTTGGCTGAACTGATCGGAGCTATCGGCGTGTATGTGATTTGGGATGCTCGCGCAATGGCGCGCCCCACGTACATCGGCGAAGGAAACATACTCAAGCGCTTCACGGATCATGTCAGGCGAGATGGCCGTCGTTTTGCGCAACCGTGGAACGGCTACGTCGCAATCATCGCGGGAAGCACGCGGAATGTTCATAAATCGGAATCCACGGCGGTTGAGCGCCTCATTTTAGACGTTGCAAAAGACACAGACCGGCAGCCGCAAGCCAATGTCCACCCTGGCCACATTTCGAGAGTCCTAAGATTTTGTCGAGATGAAATGCTGCGTGTTGCCGTGTCGGGTTATGATCCATTGATTCATCCTGCGGAGTCCAAGCCGCTTTCAAGACCGAGGGAGATTAAGGTTTGGTCTGAAGCCGATCAAACCTGTTTTGAGCATAACTGGCGTCTAAGGAGGATTCGTCAGCCCATCATCTAATATGCGGGTTACCAATGAAGAAATGCTTGCGCCCCGTGGGCGGTCGGCGGAGGGGGGTATAAAACCAACGCCGAGGTTCGTGAAGGACGTTGGAACCCTTGCGGACGCGGGTGAGCTGATGCAGACGCTCGCAGCCATACGTGAACTTTCGCGATTGACGGACGCCACCGAGCGAAGGCTTCCGGCCTGATCATGAGGCAGTGCCGTTCGACGGTGGATTGCTGTTTCGGCGCGCAAGCTCCCCGGCAATCAGGCCGACGGAGGTGTCGATATCCTCAAGCTTGGCCAACGTTCTCTCCTCCGCCAATCCAATCTCGGCCTTTATGGCAACGAGCAGGCCGTTGAGCAGCTTCTCGGTGTGCCTGCGCTCGCGCCAGAGAGCCAACCCGATGAGCCGGCCACCGTCCCGTTGAGGGTCGTCCGAGGAACCCCTCTCCGTATTTTCTTGTGGGCCTGGGATTGACATCCTCCTCAGCATAGCGGTAACGGTGTCGGCTACAAGAACGTTTGCCGTGCCGTTTGCGGCAAGCTTCTTGAAACCCTTGTGATTCGTCCCCATCGCCGTGACTAGATCTCGCTCGATGAGGTCGAGCGTATCGCGATTTGAACTTCTTAGCGACCGAGGGGCTTTGCTGTTTCCACGTTTCCTCGTTCAAGCTGAGCCCTAAAATCGTGCTCCCGCAACTAGGCGGAAATCACCTCAGAAAACAGAAATATGTTTCGGTGGACCTTCAGCTCACGGCGTTCCCCGAATCGCAACTTCATGCTGAATACGTAATGGTCGCCCTGGGAGGGTTTGTCCTTCACGTCGCGGAAATGTTTACGTAGGTACTCCCGCACATCTTCAGGGACGGGATCGATTTCCATAGCACCACTCTACGAAGGGCTTCTGACGAAATGGCTCGGGCCTGCTTCCCGCCAGCGCGGAAACCCTCTCCTACCCTACGTCGTTGCCGGCGACCGGCGCTATCTGGACTCTACATACTGGTCGGGAACATTCTCCCAGATACTGCATCTTCGGTACACGGCCTTCTTGAAGGCGCGAAAAAGGTCGTCCTCGTCAACGTCGGCATCCGGCGCAACCTCGGAGAGCGCGTCAGCCAGGGCACCCCGCATCTCGGAACTCAAATGGTCAATGATCTCTTCGATTTTGACTCTGGCCATACTGTCGATTTTCGCACGCCGCCCTCTCGGATAACAGCATGGTGCGAGGGGCTCACCTGCCGCCGTTGTAGAGGGCTTGACTCTCCGCCTCCGAGAGGGAGCGGTTGTAAAGTCGACCATCGTCGATGAGGTGAAGCAGATTGTGATTTAAGGACGGTTCATGACGTCCGACCACTCCAAGAAAAGAGAGCGATACCCTAGGCCGCTTTAGGGATGCACATTTACGGATCTTTCCCTCCCGTGCCGTTTATGATACATTTGACCAAATGGAGAAACCAAGACGTGCCGGCAGCCCCGCTCCCGTGATCGACGTTCAGGAAATCTAGACCTCGGAAACACCTGAACCGGCATAAGTTGCCTGCCATGGTTGCAGACCTGTCCGGAAGTTGTTCAGTTTCACCTGAGAATGCCCTATGCCGTCCCGATCAAAACCGTTAGCGCCCCTTGATGTTACCGAATGTGGCACCCTGGACCAGATCCTTGAAGCAATGGCGAACACGTCCTTGGGAGCCCGCCGCCTCGGCCACGCATGGCAAATCCTCAAGACTGTAATGGACGATCCTGAGTGCCGACTCGTCCTGACCATGTCAGGTGCCATGTCAATTGCCAAGCTCAGCCGCACACTTGGTCGGCTAATTACAGAACGAATCGTTCATGCGGTCGTCGCAACTGGTGCCGTAGTCACGCATAGCATAGTTGAGGAGTGCGGAATGTCTCATTTCGCTTATGACGGAATTCTGAGCGACCAAGACCTCTACGCTCGGCGGCTTAATCGAATTTACGATAGCATTGAGCCCGAAGAGAATCTGCTCCGCCTGGAGGCACTCGTTCTTCGTGCCTGTGACAGCCTACGATCTGACCACGCTTACGCCAGTACGGAGATTATCGCACATATAGCACACATAGCTGATCTCTCGCATGATGTGGGACTTATCTCATCCGCGGTCCACCATGGCGTTCCACTGTTCGTGCCCGCCCTCACCGACTCGGAAATCGGTTTATGCGTTTATAAGTTCCAACAGCATGAACAACGGGCACACCCGTTATACGATCCGTCTCGGGATCTACAGCTGTACGCCGAATGGCTCAAGGGATCCACACGCGTCGCCGTGCTTTCCATAGGCGGCGGCGCGCCACGTAATTGGGCCCAGCAAATGATAGCTTACCTTCGGTCAGAGACCTCAGACGGCGACGAGGTTGGCCGCTTGATCGAGCCGTTGGTTGCTGGTATTCGTATATGCCCTGACAATGAACACCTCGGACATTTGTCGGGAAGCACGTTTGCGGAAGCGGTTAGTTGGGGAAAAATTCAGGGTGGAAAGACAGAACGCTTTGCAGAAATATACTGCGATGCCACGGTCGTCTTACCGTTCCTCCTGAAAGCGGCGATAGACTATAAGCGCGGGGCATCGCGATGACGGGCCACGGAACAGCGGCAAAACATGAATCCAACTGCTATTGCCGATTTGACGTGCCCCGCGCCTCATGACAGTTCTGTTCACTGCCGAGGTTCACTGCTCTTTTCGACTGAAATGTCCTGTCATTTGTTCTGAGGATGCAAGTGGGACCCAGGTCATCGGCGGGCTGTGCGTTGCGTCTAGAGGCTTGCTGCTATTCCTGACCGGTCGTCATCGGGAACTCTCATCATTAGCTGGCGGAAGCTACCTCCAAATGGGCGGCTGTTCGGTATCCAACAGACGAAACTCTTCGTTCAGGTATAATTTATCATCAAAGGCGAAGGTAGTAGCAGGCAGGCCCAATTCGTGGCCGCCGAGTTCGCTAAAGATGCTTTTCGCCAAATTCGGCATAAACGAACTTTTAATGCCAAATGTTGCGCACACTGAACGGCTCAGGTACGCAAGCGCATGGTGGCCTAGAAACGTGTCGTACGTCAGACTGAGCAGCTGCTCACGTGGTATCTGAACGTCCCTACCGATTTCGTCGATCGGTGGACGGCCCGATACTGCCCCTCCGTTAAGACATATTGGCGGGTCAGCGTAGATGCCTCCGTCACGGTAGGCGACCTGCCATGAGTCATCCGCCCCAGAGAACATGAACAGCGTGTTCTGACTGTGAGGTTCAATCAAGCAGCCCGCTTTTGATACTGCAGTGATCCACATCTGGATCATTCCACGCACTATGGTCTCAATCAAAGCGGGCGCGTGTCCGGTTTGGCTGAGCTGAGCTAGCAGTATCGGATCGCTCGGAGACCGAATGTCACGCGAGTACAGCGCAAACAGGGGCACAGCGTACCGCAATCCCCGTCCATTAGCCGGAGTCGCTTCGCGAACGATATAGCCCCACGCCTCGCTCGGTGCTGATCCGAGCACGCCGCCCCCGACGTCTGGAAACACTGCTAGCCCGACATTCGCTAGTTGTCTCGTCGACCAAAGTTGTACTTCGATATCCTCAAGGGGCAACGGACGGAAGAACCGCGATATTCGACGCGGATAATGTAATTTCAAAAAGTGGCTGGCTACGGCCTTACCGTCGATCCTCGTGACGAAAACCGTCCGAACGTTGGCCGATGGTGCCACCTCCACCGCTGGACCTCGCAAGGTGCCCTCAAGCAATGACCCAAGATGTAAACCTGGCATCGCCAAGACATCAGGGTGGACAACAAATAAGAACCGGTCGGCTTGGCGATAGAGGTCGTGAAGCTCAGAGTGAACTCCATTGGCGATATAGCTGCCGATATCATAGCTCAGCCAGAATGACTCTAGCTCAAAGGTTCGGTCCCCGTCCTGCGGCCGGTGCCGTTTAGCGACATCCATGATGTTGCAGAATGGGCTGTATGTCCTCGCACCGAGCGTAAGATATCGTTCTGCGTCCTGCCATACCTGAAAGGGATCAACTGATCCATCTAGAATCATAAAGTGCGGCCCACCAGTACATTACAAGGATACAGCCCGTGCTCTCTGGGCAGAAGTTCTTTAACTCCAGTCGAAGTGAAACGGCCTAACGTTTGATGTCCAAATCCCGAACCCTAGCGGCCGAAGTTCCGTGGCGTTAGCTCGTTCCGAGTAGGCCGGTTCGGCAAGGTGCAAGACCTCCAGCCTCAGTGAACGGTTCTTGCTGAAATTGCATAATAATCGGGCGCCTGCGCCCGGCCAATTGACGCAGATAACACTGTCGCCATAAAGACCAACGCAAGGATCGGCCAAACCGTGATCATCGCTGGACGGGTGCGAAAGATCGAATAGATATGCGAGCAGCAACCGCATCCTGTTGAAATCTCGCGACGCGAGAAACGTGTTGATCGAGCCAGGGTCGAGGGGCAACCGGTTCACCAACCGTGGGTCTGCATCGCCTCGATAGCGGTCCTCAGGGACGTCCCCAAGAAGTATCGGAAGGTAAAAATAACTCCACCCAGGAAGGAACGCAGTCAGAGCGGCGATCATTCGTAGCCGAGCCCACATCCCTTCACCATCTACACCAAGTGAGCACACATGTGGAAACGAACTGTTCAATTCGTAATACTCCCCATTTGATATTCTAATCGGAAGCGCAAAGCGTTGTGCGATCGAGACGATGGAGTCGAATGACGCAGACGGCAACAGGTCGGACTGCAACAGGATCCCGTCGTGTGTGCGCGGCGGGCGGACCACTTCGCAGGGAAGCTGCCATGTCCGTCGCAAATGCTCCATGAGAGGAATTGCGTTCTCGGTGAGAAGAGCCTCAACGAGAAGTGCGGAGTACGCGTAGTCAACGGCCGGAACGTCATAACCGAGTATTCGCGGGAAGTAGGCAGCGCCCTGTGGATCGCAGTCTAGTTGCGCTAGCACTCGAAGACCTGCGTGCTTGGCCATGGCAGCAATGGCGCGAGCATAGCCTTGAGCGGCGGGGTGATGAAACTGTTCTTGACAGGGTGACTTACCGTAGTAGGCGCAGCCGTCAAGGCGCACTGCCCACACACCACGATTAGCGAGGAATTCAAGGTGGCGCCGGATTTCGTCTTGCACGTCAGGATTGTCCAGCCTAATATCGACCGACGCCGTAGAGAACGTCTGCCAGAGATCCCAGGCACCGCTCTGTAAGGAGTGCCGTCGCAAGACAGGAACTCCCCGCGGCGATGACGGTCCCGTAACGCCAGCGTGCGAAGGATATGCGTAGAGTGCACCATCAGTTGTTGGTGCCGCGTAGAAATCGCGGACGAAGTGGTGCCCAACGCCTACATGGTTATAGACTCCATCCACAATGATCCGGCGCTCGGCAGACAACTGTTCGATGTCCCCCCAATCACCGAGATCAGGTCGAACCTTGAACCAATCATCCGGTGCAAAGCCATAGTCGCCGGAACTCGGGTAGAAAGGAAGTATATGGAGCCCCACGCCGTTAGGCACCAACCGGCTAACAAATTCGCCTAAAGACCTAAGTAATGAGAGGCCTTGCCGCTGAACTCCGACGGAATCCGGGTAAGCGCCAATAACGATCACGCCCTTTCTCCTACGCCGCCGCTAAGAGTGCCGCCCCGAACATTCCGCTATCGTTCCCGTATCGCGATGGCACGATTCTCGTCTCTTGCGCCACATCTTCAAACGCCAGTTCACGGGCACGCCGGACAGCTGCTCTCAGGTACGGACCGCCTTCATCCCCGCCGACTGTCATCGAGGCGAGGACCACTCCGCCTCCGATGGTGATGAACCGAGGATTTAAAACATTAATCACGTTGCTGATTGCCACGCCGAGCCAACTCCCAGCGACTTCAAACGCCCTAAGAGCCTCCGCGCTCCCAGCGGAAGCCGCCTCGGCAATCGTATCAAGGTCAAACGACCTGGGTACCCCCATTTGGGAGGCGAACCCACGGACAATCGCAGGACCGGACGCAACCGTCTCAACGCATCCCGTTCGCCCGCAGCTACAAATGGCGTCGCTGTTCAACGCGACCTTCATGTGGCCGAGTGCACCGGCTGTTTCGTCGTCTCCATACAGAAGCCTATCAAAACACACAAGGCCCCCTCCGACCCCAGTCCCTACAACGAAATGAGCAAACACCTCCGACGCCTGACCTAACCCGCGGTACTCTGCCCAGGTTGCCGCCTTTCCATCGTTGACGGTAAGCACCTTCCTCAGCATCGGGTATCGGCCTCGCAAGATATCAGACCAGGATATATTCTCGTATCCGTGGAAGTGGCCGGCACTGAGAACTAGACCAGATCGGTCCACAGCTCCGGTCGTACTCACTGCCACCGTCAGGAGCCCGTCATTCGACCGCAACGCCTCACCCACGGCATCCACAACCAGAGTGCGAAGCGCGGAGAATTCGCGAGACTGAATCGCAATCGGTTCAAGAGGTGACGCAACAGTAACCTTTGAATCCACCATATCGAAGAGAGCTCTCTTTATTGATGAGCCTCCAATGTCCATAGCCAAGCATCGCATCAGTTTCTCATTTCGCATCGTAACCATTATACATCGGGAGTCTACCTTGCGCTATTTATCCTTAAAGACCCTAAGATCATTCGCTCCCCAATCGGCTGACCTTAGTCGCAGCAATTGTAATCCATACACCTAGCGCAAGAAAACCACTCACTCTGACGCTAAGAAATATCAGATCGGTCCAGCCATTGGCATTCTTCAGATCACCCACACCCAAGAATACCAAAAGCGTCTCCCAGAACGCAGAAGCGAGCAGCATCGGGCGAGGATGAATCCCGAATAGTTGACCTCGCTCCGCAAGCAACGCGAAAGCATGACACAGCACCAGAAGCACCGATGCCAGCGTCAACCGACTCAGGCTCTTCCCGTAACCCGACGTTGCGCCCCAGATGCGCAACAGAATTCTGCTCCAGCCGTGTGCATCACCCAGCAAACGGACTAGAAATTGCGCGTCCGCCGCCTCGCGACGAATCAGTGGGGGTACGCCCCGAACATCATGGATCGGCTGGCTCAACAGGTGCGCACTCGGGGAATACGCTCCAAGTATGTGAACAACACCACGCTGATCAGGCCACTTGCATAGTGCGAAAGCCGTATCGAGCAGCATGGCGGTATCTGGCCCGATGGCCCTGACATCTGTCTCAGCCACCACCGTGCCACCAAGGTCCAATGTCTTCACCACTGTCGATTGTGTTTGAAACCTACGAAGGTAAGAGCGCGAAATGCGCGAATCAATTAACCGTCCCTCACGGAACTCAACGTCGCTTACCTTGCATTCTACAAACGCGCAATCAACGACTTCTGGCAGCTCGATTAACCATTCGGAGAGCTCGCAAAGCGTCATTATACAGCTCAGAATACTGGTACGCGCTCCCACTACCCTGCGGAAGCACGACCTGGTGCAAGTGACGTGTCTCAGCGTAGAGTCAGGCAGCCGCACCGCCGTAAAGGTGCTGTCACGCACCTCGGTATCATGTAAACGAAGAAAGACCCCTGAAACATCCGTCATATCGCTTAATGCTATGACGGACCCTCTGATCGTAGCTCCATCTAGGTGCAGCCCAGTTGCTCGAATGCGTTCAAATGTGCAACCGACGAGGCTTGAGTCACTGAGGTTCACTCCAGACAGAATGGAATCAGAAACACTGGACCCATCAAGGTTCACATTGTCCATTCTAGCCGCACTAAGATCGCAGCGAGCGATGCAGCGGCGCTGAAGGTCTATGCCTGAGAACTCGGCGAATGTTAAGTCTACCCGACCATCATGGTGAGTGGCCAGATACTCCTCCCACGCCGCTCCACCATGAATTAGGGCCTCGTACGCGTCACTAGATGCCATCTTAGGTCTCTGCAAAGCCTGTCTTGTCAATACCTAGCTCAGAGTAAGACACGAGCACGAACGAGTTCAAAGTTAACCATCTGCTGGCGGCTATCTCATGGAGCGCCATGCGGTCACCATTGCGTCGCGTATTGAGTGAGGATACGGCAATGAGCTCCGCATCACAGTAGCCAGGATGGCTGACTACCTCGATTGAACCACGGCCACCAAGAGACCGCGCTGTCGTGACGAGTTGTCGCTTCAAATCTTCTGCCTTTAGGTCACGCCCGGTCCAGTCGAAAAGGACCACGTCGGTCCCGGATATCTTGTTCTCCATCATTCTCTGACAAACCAGATCGCTACCGCCGCGAACAGGCAGGCGGTACTCTCTAGCGAGTGTTATATAAACGTCGACAAAGCCGGGGAGATGGTGTAGCCCGCGGTGACTGTCGAGATGTGATGGCGAAGCACCGATTAAGTCGGCGGCAAGGTCGATCTGTGCTCTCCACTCTTGAAGCACCAGTTCTGGAGGTAGTGCTTCAATGTCGGCACGGAAGCAGCCGGAGCTTGGGTCTGAAAGTGCCCGTGCATCACCTGTCTTTAGGGTCGGTCGCCCGTTCGTTAATTGGAGATGTACACCGGCGACCCCTCGTAGCGAGGATATCCCCCAACGCTTGCATCTCTCTGGCGCGGCATGCACCGCGACCATGACTGACGTACTCGAAATAGCCCCAGCATCAAGGAGCTCTCGAATTGCTCGACATACTCCGTCAGTCATGCCAAAGTCATCCCCGTTGATTATAAGTTTGATCATTTGGCCATCATTGATCGTAGAAGGTCGACGGCACCGAGTGTCTGAGCGGTCCGGCCCATAGAAGCGATTTGGAGGTCGGTCTCGTTCCACGATCCAGCCCAGGCATGTCGCCTCGACGCAGAAAGTACAGAGTCGGCGAACTCCGGAAGTTCTTCGAACATACACCCACCTAAAATAATAGTTGGAGGGTTAACGATTGTGATTATCGCGTTTATTGCGATGCTCAAGTATTGGGCGGCATCCTGGAGCACAGTGGCGACAATGGGGTCACGACTGCGGATTCCATCTGCAATGTGACGAATCGTGAGCCCAGTCCAATCCCCCTCCGCAGCCGCCGCGACCGCTGCCCGGAATACGTCGTTACTTACTCCGCCAGTGTGGCGCTTGTCCTTCTCGGAGAGATACTCGGCCACGATATTCTTGCTCACCCAAGGGCGCGAGGAAAACACCTCTAAAGGGCCTCTGGACGAGAATGTCGGGTTATAGAGGCCGGCGGGTTGCACGACCATTCGTCCCAAGTGCCCTGCCACTCCAGCGCCCTTATGCACTCGCCCGTCAACGAATAGCGAGCAACCTATCCCCTCGTCCACAAGGACATAAGCGAAGTTCTCTTTGTGTGGTGTCAGCGAGGCTAAGGTCTTATGCTTGCCGTGTCTTGCCTCGCCGATTGCTAAACACTCGACATCATGGAAGACATAAGATGGAGGCAGGCCACAGTTCCGGAGCTCAGATGTAAAGTCCGCCGACTCGTGGATCCCAAGGCGACTTGAGCCTGACACGACCGAGTTGTCTTCAACAGTTCCGGGTAGCGTTATCGCAACCGCATTCACGGTTAGATTACGACACGCTATCTTCGCCCGCCTCGCCACTTCCTCGATCAAGCGCAGTCCTCGACGGTCATTTAAATAGGGCGAAGGATTCCAACTGCCCAGCGGCGCGGGCTCGTTCAGTGTACCATCTGTTGCGACCTCAACGACGTGCTGAGTGGCAGTATTCGTCTCAAGAGCTAGTACCATGAAACGCATTGAGCTCTCCTGATGAGGAGTCTGCCTCCGGCCTTCGTTGGGTTTCGGCCTGTTTTGACAAAATCAGAGCGTCTCATTCAGTTGCTTGCCTTTCGCCGAATACTCATACGGGGGTACATTATCTAGCCCCCGGGGCCAGATCCTTATTGTGAATATTAGCACTATCACATATTTGCGGCGATGTCGAGCCTCTAACCGCCAAGTTCTCCTTTGCGCAAAGCGACATCGGCGGGTCAAAACTCCAGGCGTCCGCCAACCGTTAGGCGAGACCTGAACCCTTCAGCCGCCGCACCTCAAAGGCAGCCGCAGCCGGTGGCCAGATGTGGGGTTCCGGCTGCAAAACACCGACCTCGGGGCTGTGCGGGTGTCAATGGATCAGCATATGCCCGCGGTTGCTACGCCCATGAAGCCGTAATGGGCGTTGAATGTGTTTACCTTGGTCGAATGCGGCCCTTCGGTGGCATTGTTTGAGTACCGCGACGTGTCCGCCGCCGGAACTTTCGCCGAAACACTGGCGCGCCTCACGAGGCGCGCTAACACCGTGCGGAATCTAGCGATTCCACGCACTACGGGTATGCCGCACCGTCCCTCGTCTAGCGACGGGCCACCTTCGATTTTCGTACCCTCAAACCCTATCGGGCGGCGCTAACGCTTGTCGAAGGTGGCCCGTCGCTGCGCTTGCCTCAGCCTCGCTATCGGAGGCTTCGGTTCGGCTGCCGTTCCTATCGTCTCTCACCGCCGAAGGACGGTGCGGCATGGATTCTATCGAATCCCGAATCACACGGGTTGCCGCTATCGCGGAACTGGAGCGACTCGACATTACTACCGCCACAGCGAAGAAGATAACTCAGCCGCCTCATTGCCGCCGTGGGTGTAGTATGGGTGACAGCATCACCTTTACGATGGAAGAATCGAGGTAAATCGAGTCGCATGCCCACGACGAAACTCACGCCTGAGATTTTGAACGCTGCGATTCTGGGAATGGAAGTCCAGAAAGAGAAGCTGGCTGCCAAGATCGCAGAACTCAAGGCCCTCCTCCCCGGTGGCCCCGCCAAGACGGCCGCCGCGTCCGAAGCCCCGAAACGCAAGCGGCGGAAGATGAGCGCCGCTAGTCGTGCAAGAATGGCCGAAGCGCAGCGCAAGAGGTGGGCCGCCGCCAAGAAAGCGACTGAGCCAGCGCCAGAGGAAGCAACCAAGCCCAAACGCCGGATCAGCAAAGCAGGCATGGCGAGGATCATTGCCGCCACGAAGAGGAGATGGGCGGCGGTGAGGGCGGCCAAGGCGGAACAGGAGAAAGCCGCCCGGAAAAAGGTTGCCGTGAAGAAGCCGAAGCCGGCGAAGAAACCTGCGGCTGCTGCACCGGCTGTGGCGCAACCCGCCGGGTAATGCAAAAGCAGCCCGAAGGCGGCTCTCCGCCCGACGTTGCCGGTCTGAAGCATGGCTCCGCGCCAACCAAGGCGACCTTTTCCGTACCTCGATCCGGAAAAAACAGCCACACAAATGTGTGGCTGAGTGGTGAGACGGGATACTTCAAGCGCGCTTGCGCAGTTCGGGGAGCTCTCGCAGCCGCTGCATAGCGCCAGCATGGATTTGGCTCACGCGGCTTTCGTTCACGCCGAGTTGCGCACCGATCCGCTTCATGGTCCATCCGGCGAAGTGGTAGAGGGCGACCACTTTGCGGTATCGCGGCGGCAAGGTTTGCATGGCGTCGGTGACGGCGGCGCGCAACTCCGCGGTTGCCGCCAGCCGTTCCGGGTCAGGCCACGAACTGGGCAGGCGCTCCGCCGGCACCGGCGCAGCACTGGGCCAGCGGCCTACGTCGATAGAGCACCCGGCTTCATACAGCTCGCGGCACAGCACCCGCCATTGCCTCTCAGGGACCTTTAAGTGCCAGGCGATCTCTCTGTCGCTCGGCTCTCGTCCGAGCTTCGTCGAGAGAGCGACGACCGCCCGCTCGGCCGCCCGCCACTGGGAACGCCGGTAGCGCGAGATGGGATCGAGTCCCCGCAGGCTATCGGTCACGGCACCCCGGATGCGATGCCTGGCGAATGCGCCGAAGGATGCGCCGCGGGATGGATCGAAACGCCGCGCGGCCTCCACCAGCCCGAGGTTTCCGGCACCCACGAGATCGTCGAAACTGACGGCCTGAGGCAGCCTGTTCTGAAAATCCCGCGCGATGTGATGGACAAGGTGGAGATGCCGTTCGGCCAGTTCGTCCAGAGACGCCCTGGCTCCTGGCATCTTGCCCTTAACGCGTTGCAGTTGCCGTTGAGACACAAGTACCTCCTGGTCCGGTTCAGAAAGCTGAAATGGGTGAGGGAGTCGCCAGGGGTGGCGGCTCCCAAAGGATCAAGCCGACAGGTGCCAGCTTGCGAGTTCGGAGGGAACTGTCATAAGTCTCGTGCGGCGTTGGCTTTCACAAAAGAACGCGGAAACTGCCGCACTCGTATCATTTAGATGGCACGTAGCTGCGCTTCGGCACCGAGATCGGGAAACACACGATGCGGCATGCCGTGCCGCCTTGCCCTGCGTCCCCGAAACCCAACAATGTAGGCATGACGCCAGGCCCGAAGACATCCCCAGAGACCGGCGCAGACCTCCCCCGTGGCAACCCAACCAAGCAAAAAGTCCTCGAACTCCTCGCGGAGTTTTTCTGCCTCCGCACGACCGACGCCGCCGGGCTTCTGAGGAACCGCGCCATCACGGAGAGTGACGCGCGCTCCGTCCGCCGCACCCTGTCCATCCTGCACCGGGACGGGTTCCTCTACCGGGCACCCCACCTTGATTTCGGCCATGAGCGGGGCGGCGTCGCGTACGTCTACGGCCTCTCCGCGAAGGGCGTCGGTCACGCCTTGCGGAACGGGTATTCCACTCCGGCGACGAAGACCCTCGACGAGCATTCCCTCCGGACGCTGGACCATGAGCTGGGAATTACGTTGTTTCATATAGCGCTCCACCGGCTTTGCGCGCGCCAGGGGCTCCGCTACGCGTGGCGGCAGACGGGTCTCAAGCGCACGGTCCATCCGGACGCGGTCTTCAACGTCGCAGATCCGGCAAACCCCGGCAAGGCGTTCTGCTATTTCCTCGAGATCGAGCGTTCGAAGCTGGGCAACTACCGGAACGGCGAGCCGCAGATCTTCCGCAAGCTCCGGGCATACTACGACTACTTCAATTCCACCGGTTGCGAAAAGGAATGGGGGTTCTGCCAGTACCGCGTGGTGGTGGTCCAGCGGACGGACGCGAGGCGCGAGGGACTCCTCATGGCATTGCGGGAAAAGTACCGCCATCGCATGTTCTGGCTCACGACGGAGGCGGCGTACCGCGGGGACATCGGCGGCGCGATCTTTCTGACGCCGAAAGATGACGCCCCGGTGCCATTGTCCTTCCTTACGCGCTGATCCTCCGCCCAGTAAGATTCATCCAATCGCTCGAAAGAGCGGGATTACCTGTCCCGCGTCCCGCCGTCTCCGGGGGTGATCCTCCCGCCGATGGCGGCCGGGACGCCGGACCTCATGAACATCCCCATCGGCACATACGGAGACCCGCTCTCCCTCGAAAAGGACCTCGTCATCGACAGCTTCAACCACACTTTCGTGGACGGGGTGTCGGGCGTCGGCAAATCGACGCTCCTGGAGGATGTCGCCATCCGGCTCATCCGGGCCGGCAGGCCGCTCCTCTACATGGACCCCCACGGCACGAGCGCGCGGCGCCTCCTGAGCCACATCCCGAAGCGGTACGGCGAGCGGGTCGTGTACATCAACCCCCTCGCAAAGAAAGTGCCGGGGATATCGGTCTTCTGCGGAACGACGAAGGAGGAGAAGGAACTCGACATCGCGTCGTTGAGCGGCATCCTCAAATCGACGGCCGGGGACGCGTGGGGGTTCGAGACTGCGAACGTCATCGACGGCGCCGCGACCGCCGCCGTCGAATCGATGGAGCATCCGACGATGGCCCATGTCTATATGTTCATCGTGCGCAAGCTCATACGGGAGCGGATGATCGCGAAGACCGACAATCCCTTGCTCACCGACTTCACGCTTGAGTACGACGAAGGCCTCCGTGCCTCGGAACGCATGTCGAAGTTCGCGCCGTCCATCAACAAGCTGAAGCCCTTCGTCCGGCCCATCATCCGGACCATATTCAACCAGACTGCCAATCTCCCCCTGATCGAGCTCATGAACGACGCCATCATCGTCGTCGACCTCGACAAGGGCAAGATCGGCGACGTGAACGCCGCCCTCATCGGTTCCGCGATCCTGAACCACATCGGCATCTATGCCTTCCGCCGGCCCGCGCACCGCCGTCAGGAGTTCACTGTCATCGTGGACGAGTTCCAGACGTTCTCGCACGGCATCAACTGGACCACCTTCTTCGCCGAGCTCCGGAAGTTCGGCATACGCTGTTGGCTCGCCACGCAGTCCGTCACGCAGGTGCCCGAGCAGTGGATGGACTCGATCCTGGGGAACGTGAACAACCTGATCTGCTTCGCCGTGGGCGACAAGGACGCCGAACGGATCGCGGCGGCGTACGGCGACCCGTCCCTCGCGCCGGGCCTCATCTGGCTCGACGACCACGAGTTCTACGCGAAAGTGAAGATCGGCAAACAGCGCCACCTCTTCCGGCACGTCCGGGCCCTCGAACCCCTCCCGAAGCAGGGCGACGAGTCGAGATACCGGGACGTGCTGAAGACCTCGCGCATGCGATGGGGGAAGAAGCGGAAGGACGTGGACGCCGGGATTCTGAAACTCTTGAAGGGAGGCTTGGAAGAGGAGACGTGACCTGTAGTGCCATTCGGTGGTTCCGGCATTTGACTACCCGCCCCACCCGCCTTACACTGAAAGCGAAATCATATTCCGAGCGTACTACCCATCATGACCGTCACCGTCAAAAACAGAACACCGCTTGTGGTCCCTCCGGCCGTGCGCCGGCAGGCCGGCCTTAAGAGCGGCCAAGAGATCGAATTCAAGGTCTCCGGCGGCGTGATCAGCATCCGTCCGAAGCTCAGGGCCGCGGGCGACGAGTACACGCCCGAGCAGCGCCGCATCGTCGATGCCCAGCTTGCCGAAGGCCTGGCCGACATCAAGGCCGGCCGGGTCCGTGGTCCTTTCTCCACCCACAGGGAGTTCATCGCTTCGCTCCACGCGGAAGCCAGGAAGTTGAGCCACAGGAAAATCAAGCGCTCAGCGTGATGAAGCTCCTCCGCACCACCCGCTTCGAACGGAACTACGCCAAGGCGCCCCAACAAGTCCAGCGTGCCTTCGACAAACAGTCGTTGCTGTTGCTCCAGAATCTCCACCACCCCTCGCTCCGCGCCAAGAAGTACGACGAGAGCCGGGGCCTCTGGCAGGCGCGCGTCAACAAGGATTGGCGCTTTTATTTCCTCATCCGGGATGACTGGTACCTGATCGTGGACATCATCCCGCACCCGAAATGATGCGGCGAACGGTCGCGGCAACATCCGACAACGTCGATACGATCAACATGCGGCAAGGCAGACCACACGGCCCGCGAGTGCTCCAACAAAAACGCGGGAGCCGAAGCCCCCGCTACTCAATCAGCCTGGCTTTCAATACGCGGTGCCTTGCCTTGAGCCTCCCGCAGATGCGGGCGGCCTTTTCGATCCCGGCCGCGTCGTTGTCGAGCGCGACCGTGATCGTGGGATACGGGTCAAGGCACCGTTCCTGCTCCTCCGTCATCTCCGAGCCCATGAGGGACGCCGCCTGAAGGCCGTGCTCATCGAACCAGAGCGGCCCCCAGAGCGACTCGCAGAGGATGAGCGGCTTCGCCGGGTCGCATCGCTCCAGCCCGTAGAGGAAGGTCTTCTTGAGGCCCTTCCCGAAAAGCCATTTCGGATTGGCGTCCGAAACCGGCAACGTCGTCCGGCCCGCATAGCCGACGAGTTTCCCGTCCTCGTGAAGCGGGAAGACGATGCGCCCCGCCATACTGCCCTTGCCGGGGAAGAAGCCCACGCCGAAACGCTCGGCGGTCAGGGCCGATATCCCGCGTTCCTGGATCAACGGATGCGACGGGTTCACGTCTTTCAGGGAGAATGCGAGCGGCCTGTTGCGGTCGGGGGCAGGCATCGGATTCGCCTCCTCGGTTCGGTGCCCGGCGCCAGGCGCGCCGGCATTCGCCTCCGGCGCTCCCGTCCCCCCGTGATCGCTCGTTGCGGGGAACAGCTCGTCTATCCGCTTCGCCGCGGCGCAGGCGGAGCATTGCTCCATGAGCGCGACGAAATCGATGACGTTGCCGCCGGCCCGTTGGCCGTTCTTCTTGCACGAATCGGAATGGCAGTACCAGACCGACTTCGCTTCGTTCACGTAGAACGTGTTCTTGCTTCCTGACGAGTGCGACGGCAAGGGACAGGTGCCCTTGAGCGCCGTTTGGTTCACCCGGACGAGGCTTACCTGGTACCGGGCGAGGACGTCCGCGATACCGACGCGTCCCTTGATTGCCTTGAAGTCCAAAAACGGACGGTTTTCTGGCATAGCTCCTCCTTTCAAAGGGCTACTGCTAACGGTACGGGTCGAGGGGAAAATGGCCAGAAGCACAATGCTGCCGTCAACGGCACGCCAACCGCACTGATATACATGGCCAGTGAATAATTGGCGGGTATTTTTCTTGTGCCCTGGACTAGTTCCAGGCCTTCGCGGCAGCGCGGGTACCAACGCAGTAGTACGTTGATCACGGCAACGGTCGGGGAATCTGAAATCCGCCTACTACCGCCGATTCGGGAAGCAACTCCCGCGCCTTTATACAAAACTGTTCGTAATCCCTCAGGTACAGGACAAAACTCTCGCGGTGCATCGCGAGTCCGCGACGCGCAGTTGTCGATAATGAGGCACGAATTTGATCAGGCATGCGCTCAAAGACAGCAAGGACACAGTGACAGTTATATGACCGAATGAGCGAATCCAGTTCGAGCGCGGCGTCCAAGAATTCAGTCGTTGTTCCCATGGCATGGCTCAATCTGCGGATCAATAGGAACCATGGACCATAGAACAAATCGAGTGTTGGCAGGTTCATTTGGCTAATGACCGGCGGGCTCTCTGCGCTGAGAACGGAGTTTAGAGAGCCGCACCGAAAACTCGGGTCGATGAACTGAGAAAAGTTATGCGCCAGCGTTCGGAGGTCCGGAAGGAGTTTACGTGCCAATCGATGTTGGTGGACTTTATTAGTCCAGTTCAAAATCCCGCCCTTGATGGTTGACCAAAACCCGATCACGATGGATAGAAATGCCAGCCCTAGAAGAGGACGCAAAAGCGTCTCCTGGCCCTTCCACTGCGCCAGAATGAAGGCCGTGAGGCTAAGCACCGGGAGAATCAGTTTGGTCAAGACTTCAAAATGCGATGGCTTGTGCGACGACATAGGCTCGCTCACAATCTTATCAGCCACGCCGCGCCGAGATTTCACCCGTATGAAGGAAATATGACCGCCACGCTGCTTCCCCAATCCGGCAACCCCTGCAGTCTTGGCCATCCACGGTGTGCGGAGTAGCGTTCTCATCAGAAGCTTCAACGACTTTCTGTTGCACCTTGAAAGGGAGAAAAACTTTATGGCCGAAACGACGCTCATCGCCGGTACCGACACGTCCGGCAAACTGACCAGAGCGGACCTAGCCCTTGTGCCGACCCCGCATTCCACGTCAACCCATCAGGTGATCCCCCACGTCGAAATCGTGGACGCGCTCGAAGAACAGTTGGGATTCCGCCACATCGCCGTCGCCTCCGAGGAATACGCCGTCACGAAGGACGGCAAGAACTTCTTTGGCGTTATGACCCTCGACCAGGGAATCGAAGGCGCTCAGTTCGCTCTGGGCGTCCGGAATTCGCACTCCAAGCAGTTCCGGCTCTCCATTGTGGTCGGGATGCGCATTTTCGTCTGTTCCAACCTCTCATTCACCGGCGACTTCAACATCGTCCTTGCGAAGCACAGCAAGAACTTTCGGCTGAAGGACGCCATCAGCGTCGGCATCGACGAGGCCCAGCGCGGCTTCGAGCCCATGCAGATACAGGTGGCGCACTGGAAGGAGACGCTGGTGAGCAACGACCAGGCCAAACTGACGATCTTCCGGGCCTTCATCGAGGAGGAGCTGGACTGCCCGAAGCACGTCGCGCGGGAGGTCTGGCGGCAGTGGCGTTCCCCGGAATACACCGAGTTCGAACCGCGAACGGTGTATTCCCTGCAAAACTGCTTCACCACGGCGTTCAGGAAGGAGCTCGACCCCATTCCCCTCTACCGGGCGACGGCCGACCTCGGCCGCTTCTTCCAAGGGGTCCAGTGATCCTTCAGCGACTTCGCCATCGTCTTGCTCTTTCAAGGACCTGGACCGCCGTGCCGCAGTTCCAAAGCCCCAAGGGTAGGAAATCCTACCCTTTTTCTTTTTGCGTCGCATGCAGATCCGCCGTGCGGCACCATGAATCACGCCGGCGCCATACCGTCCTCCAGCGGGCAAGCCGTTCGCCCATAAGACAAGACCCTCCTGATATCATTGCCCCAAACCGTGCGGCGATATACAATTGAGACCGCGAGGCCCCACTCTGAATTCCGCGCCTTGGCTCTGTATTCCTTAGCGTACAAGCGCTAACGACGAATCATGCCTACGTTCACTGAAGCTGATACATGTCGTCAGTACGTCATTCCCAAACTCTACGCCGCTAATTGGTCAGATGACCAAATCAGCGAACAAAAGAGCTTCACAGATGGCCGAATCGTCGTGGCTGGCGACAAGCCGCGGCGCCGCCCCCAAAAGCGAGCAGACTACCTTCTCCGATACCGTCGCGATTTTCCTATTGCCGTCGTCGAGGCAAAATCTCTCTACAAAAAACCGGGAGATGGTCTGCAGCAGGCAAAGGATTACGCGGAGATCCTTGGCTTGAAATTCGCATACGCAACCAATGGCCAAGCCATCGTCGAGCATGATTATTTAACCGGCAAAGACACGGACCTTGCAACCTTTCCCACTCCGGACGAACTTTGGAACCGGTTGTGCCTAGCCGAAAACATTACCGACCAGATTGCTGCCCGAATGCTCGCACCCTACTACCACCTGCCCGGCAAATCCGCTCGGTACTATCAGGAAATCGCCATTAACCGGGCGGTACAGGCCATCCTTCAGGGCAAACGCCGGGTGCTTGTGACGCTCGCAACTGGAACCGGCAAAACTCTTATTGCATTTCAGGTTTGCTGGAAGCTCTGGAACTCCAGATGGAACCGCACTGGCGAGTACCGCCGGCCCCGCATACTTTTCTTGGCTGATAGAAACGTGCTTGTTGATGAACCAATGGCCAAGATGTTCGCCCCCTTCGGCGAAGCTCGCCATAAGATCGAAGGCGATGCGGTCCAAAGCCGCCAGATGTATTTCTCCACCTATCAGGCTATAGCCCGTGACGAGCGCAGGCCTGGCCTTTATCGAGAGTACGCCCCCGACTTCTTCGATCTGATTGTCGTAGACGAGTGCCATCGCGGTAGCGCTCGGGACGAGTCGAACTGGCGCGAGATTCTCGAATATTTCGAGCCCGCCTACCAGCTCGGCATGACCGCGACGCCTCTCCGCGACGATAACCGTGACACGTACAAGTACTTCGGCAACCCGCTCTATACCTACAGCCTCCGACAAGGGATCGACGACGGTTTTCTCGCGCCATACCGCGTGCATCGGATCGTCTCGACTGTGGACGCCGCTGGCTGGCGTCCGTCAAAAGGCGAACTCGACCGCTACGGCCGCGAAATCCCCGACGATGTGTATGGCACCAAAGACTTCGAGCGGATCGTCGCGCTCAGGGCGCGCACTGAGGCTATTGCCTCCAACATCACCGAGTTTTTGAAGAAGACGAACGACCGCTTCGCAAAGACGATTGTATTTTGCGTCGATCAGGAGCATGCCGAGGAAATGCGGAAGGCCCTCAACAACCGCAATCTTGACCTCTCAAAGCAATACCCGGACTACGTGGCCCGTGTAGTATCCGACGAGAAGAAGATTGGTCGGGGACATCTCGACCGTTTCATGGAGCTTGAGACCGTCGTGCCAACGCTCGTGACGACTTCGCAGATGCTCACGACCGGCGTGGATGTGCAGACATGCAAAAACATTGTCATCGCTCGCGTCATCAACTCAATGACGGAGTTCAAGCAGGTCATCGGCCGGGGTACACGCGTCCGTGATGACTACGGCAAGCTTTATTTCAATATCCTCGACTATACCGGCAGCGCAACGCGGCTCTTTGCCGACCCTGACTTCGATGGCGATCCGGTGCTCATCACCGAAGAGGAAATGAACGAAGATGGGAGCACCGTCAAAGAAAAGGTCATTGAAGAAGAGAAGCCCATTGAAGAGCCCGAACCCCCTACAGAAGGACCGCCCGAGGATGACGCTGGTGGCACGCCCAGAAAATACTATGCAGACAACGGTTTCGTGGAGATTGTCGCTCACCTCGTCTATGAACTCGACCCCGATGGAAAACAGCTCCGCGTGGTGAAGTTCACTGACTACACCGCCGACAAAGTGCGCAGCATGTATCCGTCCGCGGCGGAACTTCGCTCGAAATGGAGTAATGCCGAGGAGCGCAGCCAGATCATCACGGCCTTGGAGGATCGCGGGATTTCCTTTGATGAACTCGCCGCGACCGCAAAGCAACCGGACGCAGTATAGTGGACCCAGGATTTCAGACCAAGGAATAAGCTAAGATTTCGGCGGAGTCGTTGACAAGGAGAGGTCGATGACGACGACGAGAAAACAGTACAGTCCGAAGTTCAAAGCGCGGGTA
>Ga0187866_1001315_pt1 | contig 24242 bp, 22 predicted proteins | sample June2016WEW_11_1_3_FD_133013 | JGI IMG/M metagenome (GOLD analysis project Ga0187866, IMG submission 133013) | Peatland microbial communities from SPRUCE experiment site at the Marcell Experimental Forest, Minnesota, USA - June2016WEW_11_150 | ecosystem: Environmental > Terrestrial > Soil >...
TGGCTCAATCCAACCCGGGGTTGACAAATGAATTACAGACGGAGATTGGACTTTATCAAACCAATTCCCCTTGCCGTTCTACAAACAATTAAATGTCCCCCATCTCCCGCGTTTTGATGGGATTATGCCTTACCGACTCAACTCATAATCCCAATTTTCTTCCGGTTCCCATTCCAAGTGTGTGAGCCATGTAATGTCTCGGTCAACTGTGCGCCACTGGCGATTGAACTTTTGTCTGATGTATCGGTGGATTGTCATTTTTGGCACACCGCGAGCGAGCAACCGAGCCACGCAGCCGCGCCGCTCGTCAATTTCACGCTGACAGCCTTTGCGAGTGGACACGCCCAGCCGGTGCAGTCGGCTATCGCTTGCCGGTCAAATCCGACGCATTCCCAACACCGCGCTTTAATGGCACGCCGATTTGTGTAATGCGATCTACGACTGAGGCGGAAGCAACACGCCTGGTCCAACTTCGCTGGTCCGCCAGTTTTGAATCGTCCGGTTTAAATAAAGGACCGAAATGGGAAGTACATCTAAAAATTGACGAGACTCAAAGTCAGATCCCGCCAAAACCCAGGCCACAGTCAGTCCCGCGAGGAAAATGACCAACACAAATTTGGTTCCCTTATCAATCAGAGCTTTCATGGGCAGGAACAGCGCCACGATGAATGTCCCGGCATTGACCCAGATGAAATGATTCAGACGTGGCGTAAATAAACCTTTCAATACGTTAAAACTGAGATGCTCTTGCAAGTCTGCCGTAAAAACCCGGGCCTGTCCCATTACCGCATGAGTAATCCACAACTTGAGCAACAGGCACGCAATAAAGGCCACGCCGAAAAATGACCACCGCTGGCGCCAACTTATCGTCGTGAAGAAAAAGAGAATGGCGGTCACCGCGACCGTTTCCTTGAACACCGTGCCCAGCACAATGGCCGCCAGCATCCAGAGATAATTCTTTCGTTGCCAGAGGAGGAACGAGAGCGTCCAGAAAAACATGCTCGGCAAATCCCACGGGAAAATCGTCACATCATCAGGCGGCGTGAGGGAGTAACACATGCCCGCAAACACCAGCGGGATGACGAACACGGGATTGTCCGCAAGGCAGATGAACGCGGCAAAAATCAGCAACAGCCACGCGGCGTTGTAAAACCCGAACACGTTCTGGTAGTCGGCATCGGCCAGGCATCCATCATGGGCAAAGGCGTCAGCCAGCCTTCCGGCAATCCAATTGCCGCCGATGCGTGGCTGCCAGACATCCACCAGCTTGTCGTAATGACCACGGATATGGGAATCCGCCACGAAAACAAACGGCGTGAGGCTGTTTTTGCTGTTGCCGTTCGCCGAGGCGCGTGTAAACAAAAACCAAGTCACACAAAGCGAAAACGCGATGAAGGCTGCGATCAACTTTGTCCTGGTCGTGTTCGTCATGGTTTTTTAACTGCAAGCTGAACAATCTCGAGAATCATGAACCGCAACCAGCCTAGAAAATCTGACGCAGTATGTCAAAACCAGCGCCGCCGGAGTATGCGCTTGGATTTGTGACGAGAGTAATGTTGTCGTTCGGAGAACCTAGTTCGGGAAATCGGTTCCTCTCGGAAACCGATTTTGAGAGCCGCTGCGTGAAATGCAGCAAGCCCCACCTTTTGACAAAGGCGTTCTCCGAGCAGCCATTCCTCAATTTTTGATTCACGATTGGCGTTTGACAATTGGGAATGTTGTCCCGGGGTAAAGCAAAATCCCATGGGTTTTTACCATGGGATTTGTTTTTTGCCATCCAGCAGCCGTTTATTCGCTCACCGCAATTTTGCGCGGCTTGACCTGCTCGGATTTTGGCAGTGTGAGCGTCAGCAATCCTTGATTTATCTTCGCGTTGATGCGGGCGGTGTCAATCGCCGGGTCCAGCTCGAACGTGCGCTGGAAATCCACCCGCGAACGCTCGCGGAAAAGCTGCTCGCCAGCCACGCTTTCAACGTTGCGCCGGCCGGTGATGGTCAGTTCGTTGCCCTCGAGCGTGATTTCCAGGCCGTCCTTGCCCACGCCGGGCATTTCCGCCTCGAGCAGGTAGCCATCCTTTGTTTCGTAGATGTTCACTCCGGGCAAAACGTATTCCGCCGCCGGGGCGCGCTCAACATTCTTCGGAATTTCCTTTTCAAGTGTCGGTTTCATAGTTCCAAATGGTTAACAAGTTTTGGCAGGGCGCGCTGCCCGCCTCGCACTGTGGCGATCCCCAGCGCGCCGCAGCGGGCTGCGGAGAGCCCGCCCTGCCGTGTTGTTTCAACTGACCGAAACATCAATTTGTTTTGGCTTCGCCTCCTCGGTCTTGGGAAGCGTAACCGTCAGGATACCGTCCTTGTATTGCGCCTTGACCTTGTCCGCCGCTACCGGCGCGGGCAGCGTCACGGTGCGTTGGAACCGGCCAAAAAAACGTTCGGCGCGATACACCTCGGCGTCTTTGTGTTTCGTTTCGCTCTTGCGTTCGCCGGAAATGCTCAGGCTCCCGTCGTGGAGCGACACGTCAATGTCCTCGTTCTTCATCCCGGGCAGTTCAGCCTTGACGATGAAGTTTTCCTTGTCCTCATAAACGTCGAGCGCCGGAGTCCAGCCGCTCAACAGTTGCGAAGCGTTCGTCAGCCCGGCAAACGGCGATTCGAACAGGCGATCCAGTTCGTCTCGCAAACTCGACAGCCGCCCGAATGTCGGCCAAGCCAAATCAGGTCTTTGATATCGTATCAGATTCATAATCTTCCTTTCGTTAATTGTTCGAGTTAATATTCAGCGCAGACCATGCCAAAACTTCATTCAATCTACATCTTATTGAATAGCAATGTATTAGGATAATAATAGCGAATTATTATTCTGGAAAAATGTGTCGCAATGGCACAATAAGCGATTTTAGCTTGCTCAGATTGTGCCAAAACGACAAGCTGAATTACAATCCGGGGGAAAAGAAAAGGCTCCAAGCGATTTGCTTTGGAGCCTTTCAGCGATTTCTTGTATTGCGATTAATCAAATGCGTGACCAGCGCAGCAAAGGACGTCCTTGATTTTGTGCCGGACGAGGTCTTTGACTTTGGTGCGGGCCGGGCCGAGGTATTTACGGGGGTCAAATTCTTTCGGACTTTCCGCGACTACTTTCCGTATGGCCGCCGTCATGGCCAGGCGCAGATCGGTGTCAATGTTTACCTTGGTGCAACCAGTGCGGCGCGCGACTTCAATGTCGGCCTCGGGCACACCCTGGGCATCGGGCATTTTACCCCCGTATTTGTTGATTTCCTCGACCAGGTCTTTCGGCACGCTCGACGCGCCGTGCAGTACGAGTGGATAATCGCCGAGACCGGCGTCCATGAGCGCCTGTTTGATGGCTTTGAGCCGTTCCAAATCCAGATGTTGCTCGCCTTTAAATTTGTAGGCGCCATGCGAGTTGCCGATGGCCACGGCGAGCGAGTCGCAGCCGGATTCCTTGACAAATCTCACCGCTTCGTCAGGGTGCGTGTAATGGCCGGTTTTCGAGTAGGTGCCGCCAGCTTCACCTTCATCGAATTGCGCGCCCACGAGGTGGCCGAGTTCGGCTTCCACCACGCAATTGTGTTTGTGCGCGTACTCCACGACCTTTTTTGTGATTTCAACGTTTTTCTCGAACGGCTCGTGGCTCGCGTCAATCATCACGCTGGTAAATCCTTCATCAATGCAATCCTTGCACAACTCGAACGTGTCGCCGTGGTCGAGATGCACCGCAATCGGGATGGTGGACAGGCTGACAGCCGCCTCGATGAGTTTCTTAAGATAAACCGGATTGGCGTACTGGCGCGCGCCCTTGGAAATCTGGAGGATCAACGGCGCCTTTTCCTCCTCGCACGCCTCGACGATGGCCTGAATGAGCTCCATGTTGTTGACGTTGAACGCGCCGAGAGCGTATTTGCCCTTCAACGCCTTCGCAAAAAGTTCTCTGGTGTGTGTCAGTGGCATAACTCGTTTTTAATTGGTTGAATCAAATGCGATTTTCCCGACGGGAGAAAATGATAAGTCAATCCGCCCAAAAGGAAACAAAAAATGCATGGCGGAAAATCCATCCCAACCCCAATTAATTTCTTTCCGCGCACGCAACTTTGCGCGAAAAATCCGGTGTGCAAGTGCGCTTCCTCCTCGGTCCCGCCGGCAGCGGCAAGACCTTCCGCTGCCTTGCCGAAATCCGCGCCGCCTTGCGGGCAGGCGCGGATGGTCCACCGCTCATCTTGTTGGCGCCCAAACAGGCCACCTTCCAGCTCGAACGGCAGTTGCTTGACGCCGAATGGTGGGGCGGGTGTCCTCCCGAGCCGGAAAATCTTGGAGTGCGGCAACCTGTCGGCGCTTTTGAAAGCGGTGACACGTCACCGCAATCCCAAAGCGGCTCGTCCCGCCAGCTTTCAGGTTACACCCGTCTCCATATTTTCTCCTTTGAGCGGCTCGCGCAGTTCGTATTTGAAAGGTTGAAGGTCGCGCCCCCGCAAGTGCTCACCGAGGAAGGCCGCGTCATGGTTCTACGCGCGCTGCTGATGCGGCATGAGGACGAATTGAAGTTGTTCCGCCGGAGCGCCCGCCGGCCCGGTTTCGCCCAGCAACTCGGCCGGTTGCTCCGCAAATTGCAGCAGCATCAATTCACCTCCGCCAAACTTCGCGCCCTCGCTTCCGACCTTGCGGAACGCCGCGAGCTTCAGGACAAACTCCACGACCTTGCCCTGCTGCTCGATGCTTGTGCGCACTGGCTGGCTGAACATCAATTGGAAGATGCGAACCGCCTGCTCGATTGCGCCACCAACGCGCTGCGCAAAAATCCCCGGACGCCAGACCCCGGAAGCCAGATCCAAAATTTGTGGCTTGACGGTTTCGCCGAAATGACGCCGCAGGAATTGGATTTGCTCGCTGCCATTCTGCCGCATTGCGAACGCGCCACGCTGGCGTTTTGCCTCGAAAACGAAACGCAAGTTGAGACCCCGTGGCTTTCCATCTGGTCGTCGGTCGGCAAGACCTTTCAACAGTGCCGCCAGCGAATCGCAAATTTGCCGGATTGCAAAATCAATGTTGAAATACTCAAGCGTGAGCCGCAAAAAAACCGCTTCGGCCAAAACTCCATCTTGTGGCATGTGGAATCCGGCTGGCAAAGTCGCGCAGGCGTTCCGCCGGCAAAACCTCACGCAGACGAGACGTCTGCGCTACATTCGATTCACATCGCTGCCTGCGCGAATCCCGAAGCCGAAGCTGTGTTTGCCGCCCGTGAGATTTTGAAATTTGCCCGCTGCGGCAACCGGTTCCGCGACTGCGCCGTGCTGGTGCGGGACCTCGACAACTATCACAAGCCGCTGGCGCGTGGATTTCGCCGTTACGGCATCCCGTTTTTCCTGGACCGCCGGGAGTCCGTCGCGCATCACCCGCTGGCCGAACTCACCCGCAGCGCGCTCCGCACCGTTGCCTTCGACTGGCGGCACGACGACTGGTTCGCCGCGCTCAAGGCCGGTTTTTCCGGCGTTGAAGAAACCGAAATTGACCGGCTCGAAAACGCCGCGCTCGAATTCGGCTGGCGCGGCAAAAAATGGCGTGAACCGCTGTCCGCCGACGGCCATCGGCTCGAACGTCTTCGCCAAAAAATCCTGCCGCCATTTGAAAAACTCGCCGCACAGCTTGCGGGACCCAAATACCAACCAACCGGCGCACAACTTGCCGATGCGCTGCGTCAACTCTGGGACGAACTCGATGTTGAAAATACTTTGGAGCAATGGAACTTGTCGGACTCCGGTGAATCGCCAATCGCCAATCGCCAATCGCCAATCCACCAGACCGTTTTCGAGCAGATGAACGCCTGGCTCGACAATCTCGCGCTCGCGTTTTCACGTGAACCGCTGCCGTTGCGCGATTGGCTGCCGATTGTGGAAGCGGGGCTGGCGACCCTGACCGTGGGGGTGATTCCGCCCGTGCTGGACGAAGTGCTCATCGGTGCCGTTGACCGGGCACGCAATCCCAGTTTGAAATTTGCACTGGTGCTGGGCGTGAATGAGTCCATCTTCCCCGCCGCGCCCGCCGCGCCGCCCATCTTGACGGACGCCGACCGCGACGAATTGGAACAAAACGGCATCAAGCTCGGCCTGGATTTGCGCGAACGGCTGGCGCGGGAACGTTATTACGGCTACATCGCCTGTACCCGCGCCAGCGAGAAATTGTTCGTGACTTTTGCCCGCCACGATGCCGACGGCATAACGCTGAACCCATCACCGTTCATCGCACAATTGCGCGGAATTTTTCCGTTGCTCGAAATTGAGGAATTTCAGGCGTGCCGAGATTGGCGCGAAGCGGAGCATCCCGGCGAACTCGTCACGCCGCTGGTGACGTCGTTAAATATTAAGGTAGGGCAGGCTGTCCCCAGCCCGCCGGGGCGGCGCGATGAGGATGTCGCGCCCTGCCAACAAAATTGGTCCGAACTGCTCGAGCTGCCCGCGCTGAAAGCGCTCGCGGAAAATCTGGCGCAGTTGCGCGAACCCGATCCGGCGGAAAATCTGTCGCCGGCGCTGCCGGAAAAATTGTTCGGCTCCGTGCTGCGAACATCGGTGAGCCGGCTCGAAGAATTCGCCCAATGCCCATTCCGGTTTTTTGTCCGCAGCGGCCTGCGCGCCGAGGAACGGAAAGTCTTCGAACTGGACGCGCGGGAACGCGGCAGTTTCCAACACGAGGTTTTGAAAAAATTCCACGACAGTTTGATGAAGGAAGGCAAACGCTGGCGCGATTTGACCCCGTCCCAGGCGCGTGAACGGATTCGCGTCATCGCTGTCGAATGGACGGAGAATTTCCACGAGGGATTGCTGCGCGACACGGCGCAGACTGAATTTGAGGCGCGGGCATTGACCGAATCGCTGCAGGACTTCATTGAGGTCGTCGTCTCGTGGTTGCGCGGCCAAAATGAATTTGACCCGGCGGCGGCGGAACTGGACTTCGGTGGCGAAGGTGCGCGCGCCCCGGCATGGGAGTTGGATTTGAGCGCTGGGCGCAAGCTCGCGTTACAGGGGCGGATTGACCGGGTGGATTTGTGGCACGAGCCGGGCAGCGATGCCGCACTGGCAGTGGTGATGGATTACAAGTCCGGCAACCGGAAGCTTGACGCAATTCTGGTGGAGCAAGGCGTACAGTTGCAATTGCTGGCGTATCTGGGTGTGTTGCGATATTGGGCGGACCCGCGCAGGGTGCTCGGGGTGGCGAAGCTGGTACCGGCGGGTGTATTTTACGTGAACTTGCGCGGCCAATACGAAAACGGCGGCACGCGGGTTGAAGCGCTGGCGGATGCCGCGGACGCACGCAAACGCGCCTACCGCCACACGGGCCGGTTTGACGCCAGCGCGCTGCCGAAACTGGACCGCCTGGCAGCGGCGGACCAGTTCAACTACCGGTTGAACAAGGATGGCACGCTGCGCAAAGGTTCGACCGAGGCGTTGCCGCGCGCGGAGTTTGAAAAGTTGCTGGACCGTGTGGAAACGCAATTGCGCGGAATGAGCCATGCGATTTTTTCCGGCGCAGCCAGGGTGGACCCGTATCGCAAGGGCACCGAAACGCCGTGTGCGTTTTGTGATTATCGCGCGGTGTGCCGGATTGATCCGTGGACGCACCGGTATCGCGTGTTGCGGCCGCAAGCATCGTAGCGGCGGCCTTTGACCGCCGCATTAACCCGGCGACGCTCATAGAGCGCCGCTACAACTTTGAATGACGAAACGAATTATGAGTTTTTGCCTGCTGGGCGCGGCGATTTTAATCGCAGGCTGCAACGCCGCGCCGACGAACAACGTGCCGCTGGCCACAACCAATTTAACAACGACCATGAAATTCCCAATCACCAAAGCCGACGCAGAATGGCGCAAGGAATTGACGCCGGAACAATATCGCGTGCTGCGCCAGGCCGACACGGAGCTACCGTTCACCGGCATTTATTGGAACAGTCATGAGCCGGGCATTTATCGCTGCGTCGCGTGCGGACAGATTTTGTTCACCTCAAAAGACAAATTCGATTCCGGCTGCGGTTGGCCGAGTTTCTCCGATCTCGCGTCGTCCAAGGCGGTGATTTTGCGCGATGACGACAGCCTGGGCATGCACCGGACGGAAGTGATTTGCGCGCACTGCGGCAGCCATCTCGGCCACGTTTTCGACGACGGCCCGGCGCCGACCGGCTTGCGCTACTGCATCAATTCCGCCGCGCTCACGTTTGAAAAAAACAATCCGTCTTCTCCCGCCGCCGCTGGATCCGACGCGACAAATCCGCCACCGTCCAGTTCGGCTGCAACTAATGAGCCACCCACCGGCGATAAAAAATAAATCCGTGACTCTTCGCGGCAAATCCGATTCTGATTGGTCTGCACTCGTCGAAAATTGGAAAGCCGAACAATCGCGTCTGCGGAAGTGGATGCTGGTCACGCCGCTGGAACCGCTGCCGCGATTTGTCGCCGGGGCGGATTGCGCGTTCTCCGAAGATAAACAAACCATCTTCGCCGCCGCCGTCATTTATGACCGCGAAACGCAGCGCATCATCGAAGTTGCGCACGCAACCCGGCCGGCGGAATTCCCCTATGTACCCGGCTTTCTCAGCTTTCGCGAAGGCCCGGCGGTGATGCAGGCGGTCCGCGCGTTGCGGCATGAATTCAGCGCGATTCTTTTTGACGGACAGGGCTTCGCCCATCCGCGCCGCTGCGGCATCGCGTCGCACCTGGCGATTCAATTGGACAAACCCGGCGTCGGCGTCGCCAAGAGCCGGTTGTTGGGAACGTTTGGCAAGCTGGCAGCGAATGCCGGCGCGACCACCCCGCTCATGGATGACGACGAACAAATCGGCGTTGTGTTGCGGACGCAGAAGGGAATTCGACCGGTCTTTGTGAGCGTCGGGCATCGTGTGGATTTGGCGTCGGCGATCAAACTGGTTCTGGCCTGCTGCATGCGCTATCGCATTCCCGAACCGACGCGCCAGGCGGATATTGAAGTCGCGAAGCTGAAGCGCGCTAGTGATACTCCTGCAATGTCTTGATGCCGTAACCGCGTTGTTTGAGTGCGGCGATGCCGAGGACGGCGGCCTTCGCGCCGCTCAACGTCGTCATGATCGGCGTGCCGGTGTAGATCGCGGTGGTACGGATTTTGATTTCGTCTTCGCGCGGTACGGCGCCGCTCGGCGTGTTGATGACGAACTGAATTTCCTTGTTCTTGAGAAAATCATTCACGTTCGGACGGCCTTCGAGCAGCTTGAGCGTGCGCTGAACTTTCAGTCCGGCTTTTTCGAGGACTGCCGCCGTGCCTGCCGTCGCCACAATTTCAAATCCCAAATCGGCGAATTGTTTCGCCACGGCGGCGACCTGTTTTTTGTGCGCGTCGCTTACGCTGATGAATATTTTCCCGCTCAACGGCAGGGACGCGCCCGCCGCCATTTGCGACTTCGCGTAGGCGATCCCCAGGTCGGCATCCAAGCCCATCACTTCGCCGGTCGAGCGCATCTCCGGCGACAGTAAGATGTCCTGCCCGTGAAAGCGGTTGAACGGGAACACGGATTCCTTTACCGCCCAATACTTCGGCCGGATTTCCTTCGTGAAACCGAGTTCCTTCAAGGTTTTTCCGGCCATGACTCTCGCCGCAAGTTTCGCCAGCGGCGTGCCGATGGCCTTGCTGACAAACGGCACGGTGCGCGACGCGCGTGGATTCACTTCGAGGCAATAGACCTTCTCGTCTTTCACCGCATATTGCACGTTCATCAGGCCAATGACCTTCAACTCCATCGCCATCGCGTAGGTGTAATCGCGGATTGTTTGGATGACCTTTTTGGAGAGCGAATGCGGCGGCAGCACCATGGCGGCGTCGCCGGAGTGAACACCGGCGAATTCAATGTGCTCCAGTATGCCGCCGATGACGATGTGGCCTTGATCGGAGTTCGGAGTTCGGAGTTCGGAGTTCGGAGTCTCAAAATGTCCAACATCCGCAATGCAATCCACATCCACCTCCGTAGCATCCTCCAGAAACTTGTCCACGAGCACCGGCCGTTCCGGCGACGCCTCGACGGCGAAGCGCATGTAATGCTGTAACTCGGCGTCGGAGTAAACGATTTGCATCGCGCGCCCGCCGAGCACGAAGGACGGACGCACCAAAATCGGGTAACCGAGTTTTTTCGCCACTGCCAGCGCTTCCGTTTCGTTGGTGGCAATGCCGTTGGGCGGCTGCGGAATTTCGAGCTTGTCGAGCATAGCGGCGAAAAACTTGCGGTCCTCGGCGATTTCGATGCTTTGGGGCGAGGTACCGATGATGTTGACGCCGTTTTTTTGCAGGCCGAGCGCGAGGTTGAGCGGGGTCTGGCCGCCGAATTGCGCGATGGCGCCCCAGCAGTTCTCCCGCTCGTAAATGTGCAGCACGTCTTCGAGCGTGAGCGGCTCGAAGAAAAGCTGGTCGCTCGTGTCGTAATCGGTGGAGACGGTTTCGGGATTGGAGTTGACCATGATGGTCTCAAAACCGTCTTCCTTGAGGGCAAACGCGGCGTGAACGCAGCAATAATCGAATTCGATTCCCTGCCCGATGCGGTTCGGTCCGCCGCCGAGAATCATCACCTTTTTCTTCGGCGTCTGTTTGACCTCGTCGTCGCCGCGGTCGTAGGTCGAATAATAATACGGCGTGTACGCCTCGAATTCGGCGGCGCAGGTATCCACCAGTCGGTAGCTGGGCACGAGGCCGAGTTTTTTCCGCATCGCGCGGACTTCGTCCTCGGTCTTGCCGGCAAGATTCGCGATCTGCCGGTCGGAAAACCCCAAACCTTTTGCTTTGGCCAACAATTCAGGATTCAGTGGCGGCATGTTGCCCGATCAGTAAGCCGCAAAACACCCATGATGTCCAGTGAGATTGCCCCAAATCCGCTTGCTGCCCGGGCTGGTTTCCGTTACGAAAATGCGATGCAAAGATTTGGGCGCGCGCTGTTTTGGCTGACGTGGTTCGCCCCCATCCTCGCCTCCGCGCAAATTGATCCCGTCAAGCGCGATCTGGTTCAGATTGGCTACAACGCCGCGTTTGAAGGCCACGCCCCGCTGGCCGGCTATGCGTTTTTTTATCACAACCAGCCAGATTTTCTGCAAACGAACCTCACCTTGCGGCTGGCGGTCGCGCCGGTTTATCTCGATTCGGAACTGGGCTTCGTTGGCGGACTCGGGCCGAACACAGATTTTGCCATCGGCGTGGCGGGCGGCGGCTTTGCGGACGGCTACAACGAGATTCGCGGCGGCACGTATTACCCCAGTGAATCTTTTGACGGCAACGGTGGGGAAATTTCCGCGAGCGTTTATCATCTATTCAATCCCGGCGACGAAATTCCGCTGAACTTTGTTTTGCGCGGCACGGCGCATTATTCCTTTTACAACCGCAACGACGACACGGCGGCCAATTTTGCACTGCCCGGCGACCATGGCGATTTCAGCGTGCGCACCGGCCTGCGCTGGGGCGGCGTCGAGCCGACTTTGTTTCCGCCGCTCGCGATGGAATTATCCGTCTGGTATGAAGGCTATCTGCGCAGCGATTCCGGCACGTATGGTTTTAGCGGCGACCGCGAACTCAAGGAGCAATCGCATCTGTTTTGGGCGGAAGCGGCGCTGGCTTACACGCTGCCCAAGAGCCAGCAAAGTTTTTATGTCCGCCTGACCGCCGGCACGAGCGTGGACGCCGACCGTTTCAGCGCGTATCGGCTCGGCGGATTTCTGCCGCTTGTCGCGGAATTTCCACTGTCGCTGCCGGGCTATTATTACCAGGAAATCAGCGCGCGCCAGTTTGTGCTTCTCTACGCCAATTACCTTTTGCCGCTCGACCCCCAAAAGTGCTGGAACATTGACGTCAACGCCGCCAGCGCTTTCGTGGATTATCTGCCCGGCGAATCGCAACCCGGCAACTGGCTCAACGGTGTCGGGGGCGGCATCCTGTATCGTTCACCATCGCAGAGGCTCAAAGTCATGGTCAATTACGCTTACGGCGTGGATGCGATTCGCTCGCATGGGCGCGGCGCCAACAGCCTCGGGGTTTTCCTGCAATTGGACTTGGGACGTCAGCACGGCCCGGCCTTCAATCCGGCGCATCCTGGCTTCTGGCGCGGGTGGCAATGGCTCTTCGGCAGTTGAAATCACTTGCACAGGGGCGTGCGGCTTGGTTTATTATGACGGCGGGTGCGCATATGGTGGAATTGGCAGACACGCTACTTTGAGGTGGTAGTGGGGCAACCCGTGCAGGTTCAAGTCCTGCTATGCGCACCAGATTTTCAGAATTTTTCGACGTTGACAAACCCTTTGATTTTACAAGTGTTTTCGCTGTTTTCGTTTTCATGTCCCGGTTTCAGGTTGTTAAAGATTTCTAACCCTGTATATCACACGGAATACCGTCTGGCATCGAAAAACACCCTTCCGGTTAGAACAGAAGTTAGAACAAAACCCACCTCTGGCTTGGTCCGGGTGGGGTTGGGGTCGGATTGGGGTTAGAACGATGTGTAAAGGTCGGTCATTCAGCAGACAAATCTGCCCAGCCGTCAACATCGTCAATCGGTTCGGGTGGTCTCGATACACAGTTTCGCCATCCTTGGATTGGGCGGAAAAACTGACATTTGCGATTTGGGGACAGCGGTGGCGTGCCAGATTACGAAAGCGGTTTGTTGCTGAAAAACTATGAAATACCGGGAGGCGGTTTCACCACGCGACGTTTTGTATTTGTAGCCACTATTCTTCTGGTCTGTTACAATGCCGTTTTTATGACCTCAACTGATATGTGGCTCGGCGGCTGGGCGATGACGCTGGTTCTTTTTCTAGTCGCGCAATGCCTCTTTCGTCGGAACGCCCGAATTGACCGTGTGACGAACGCCTACCTTTCGCTGGTTGAATCCGGCAAATCCAACAACGGATTGGACACGCTCTTGAAATCTGGGGCAGTCGAATTGGGAAGCCAATGCGAAATGAATACGGTTTGTGAAAGGATTTGCAGGCGGGGAAAACCGCACCCGAACTGGCTACCGGAACTTCTGCCGAATGACCGATTGCTTGCCTTTATGAAGTTTTGCGCTAAAAATCATTCCGACATTTCTAGCGGTTCATATGTCGCATTTGTCATCGCCGAATTCAACGGCGCATTTAAGAAGTGAATAAGCTGGTTGCTTTAAGCGTTCACCAATTTATGCTCACCGCCTAACTATGAAAGCATCCCCAAACACAACGGTTGTCGGGTTCGTCAACCGGAATCAGCAAGTGAATCTTGGCTTGGACAACCCAAACGGCACAGACCACTGCCAAAGCGTTTACGCCTTGCGTTGTGACCGAGTCCTGCAAGATGGAAACAAGTGCGGGCACCTTTACGGCGCAAATGGTTCGGACATTCATCGGCGGCTTTGCCCCAAGTGCCAGAACGGAAAACCCGGCCTGCCGCTGGTGCGAAATTACGTCTGACCAACGCGGCTTGACCCGCATTAAAATCCGTCAACCAAGTCCCGCACCCGAATCCCGTGGCACCGTAACCAGTGGGTGTAGGTTATTTCGGTATTCAGAGAAAGGTGCCGGAGCGCACAAATCTCTCGCGTCAAAGTATTGCATGTTGGATTTGCACGGCCTAATATACAAATGGATGGTTCGTTGAACAATTGTTAGCCGTCATTCGCGTCGCCCATGAAATGCAAAAACATAGAAGCATTCGTTCGCCACTCGATAAAAGCGGACACTACCGTCCCGGATGACGCAGAGCTACAACGGTTGTTAGACCAGATGAGCACCCCTGAAATGCAGCGTTTTTGGATGCACTTCGCCGCAGAACGAGCCTTCTCAACTGCTACAACTACTGTGCCTCATTGGAAAACCAAAGAGCAGGAGTCGTGCTTTCAGCATGAACACATCAGTTACATGTTCTACCCTAAAGATAAGGACGAGAGCGGAAAATATATCATCGTCAGGAAGGACCTTGAGGAGCACATAAAGACAAACCTTATCAAACACATTCACCAAGAGCGGCGACTAGAGCAGGCATACAGAATACGTCCACTTTTTGACAGGCTACACGCCAGAATCGGCTTCTCGATAGTGCTCATGGCATATTTAGCTATCCCCATTGGCATTTGTTTGCTCATATTCAGCAGCCTGCTCCACATCGGCGTTTTCACTGCGGTAGCCGCGCCAGCAATATTCGTGTTTGTGGCTCTTTGTGGGTTGTATCTGTTAATGCCTCTTGTGCGGGTGCTACTCCGAAAATGCAATCTTTGGAAGGATACTCCACATGACGCCTAACAATCGCACGCTATGTTTTGGAAACGCAAAAAGACAATTAAGCCGCAGGTGTTAGCCGAAACACTCTTTACAGAATTGATTCAGAAGAGGCACTGCGACATTCCCGCAGAGGTTCGCCTCAAACCCGCAGTGGTTCCCGCCATCGAAGCAAAGATACGACTGTATCAGTTCACTTCTATTTTGCTCGCCGTTATGAACGAGGCACGAAGCAGACCCGCTTTCATTTCAGTTCAGCAGCATTTGGAGCAGCTTTTTTTTCACCAACACCACAGCAAGGTGCGGATGTCATTTGGGACGTTCGCGGCGCTATGCAAGACCTGAACGACCTTCTAACGCCACAAGAGCACCATCCGCAGATGTTATGGGCACGCAACTGGCTAGCGGGCGTCGGCGTGGATGAACGGAATCCTGCAACTTGCGCTCTCTTCGCACTGAAATGGATGGACTACTATATTACGATTAGCAAATCGCTCAAAGACTTCAACCCCGTCGCCTAATAAATCGCGAGCTTGTGTGAAAACTCCCGGACTCGAAAAAACTTCGCTCCCATTTGACATATGTGGCGTTTTGATGAGTCTGGCTTGGTGTTTTGGTGGTCTAAAACCGAGTTTTCACACAGCCTCTCGCACCGGCCAACGCGGGATGGTGCATCCAGCTCCGTTTCGCGGTTGACATCATGGCTCCTTAACCGGAAGAACCCTAAATTACTTCAAAATTTTTGAGGTCGCCAATTTGCCTACTGATGTTAAATGAACGAATCGAAGTAACGATGTAGGCAGTTATGTTGACCCGTGCTCTCTTGCCGCCTTTTGCGGACTTTACCATTTCTGGTTGCATTGGAGATTTGCCTTGCACGTATATTTTGTTTATGGTTTGCCCCTTCAGAACGCACGGTCCGATAGGCATGAGATTAGTGCACGAAAAAGAAGCGCCTCCGTCAATAACAGCTTCAATCAATATGCGGTCCATAGTAAAGTCAAAGGGGGATAAATTGCATACATTTAGCCAGCAAGACCCCTCTTGAGAATAGGAAATATATTGAAGGCCAATGCCAGATGAAGGAATATCAAGAAAAAGAAACTGGTTGAGTCTTCCTTCTGTATAATACCGTCTAAGAAGCGGTGCGGCTATGTTTGGGTTCAATGCTATCTTACTCGCGTATTTGAGTATGGTATTTGTGATAAAGTTGGCCATTTGATGTTATCATCACCTAACCGGCGGACTCATTGCAAGGTCAATTTAAGGTGGTTGTTGTTTTTTCCCAGTTGACGTAACTGCTAGTCGCCATCGCCCACGATGCGACCTGACCTGTACCACCTCATTAAAATCCGTCAACCAAGTCCCGCACCCGAACGCCAAGAGCCTTGGCGATTTTGACCAGATTAGCTAATGGCGCATAACGAGCCATATCGTGAACACCAAGAGTCCTGCCGTAAGAGCAAGCAGTCCCCACGTGAGATAATACAAGCGTGTGGTAAACCGAATGAGCGTATGCGTCTGACGTTCCAACTTCTCTGCCGCTGCTGACTGGTCTTCGGAGATGCGAACTTCCAGCGCCGTCCGCGCAAGCTCGTATTCTTTGACCGTGTATGGCATGTCAACGATGGCATGAATGAACGCCTGAATGTCCCTAGCGGAAGCTGTAAGAAGCCACCGCCGCTTCTCCGGCGAATTGATTGGAAGCTTCGCGATGTCCTCTGGTGTCTGTGGCATAAACGCGCTCGTCGTCTTTTTGCTTGGTTGAACTTTTGCACCGTGGTTCATTCGTTTTCAAGCAAATTTTGTTTGGGAGACGGGCGGTTCGGTAGCCGTAACAGTATAAAATCAAACAAATCATCCCTCACATGTGGGGTAACCCAGTCGGACCCGCATTAAAATCCGGCGACCAAGTCCCGTACCCGAACGTCAAGAGCCTTGGCGATTTTTACCAAATTATCCACAGACGGTGATTCAACTCCCGCCACTTCTGAAAGGTAGTCCCGTCACTTCTTTCTCTTGCTGCGTTTCCTACGGGGTGTGGATTTTCCTTTTCGGGGAACGGGAGGCTTGTTGATGCGGGACCGGAGCAAAGGAACGGGAGCAAGCAACTCGTGAATCCCAAGCCCAAACCCCTTGGCAATCTTTTCGAGCGTGCGTAAGCCGGGATTGGTTTTTATGCCAAGCTCGTAAAGCTGATAAAGTTTATACCCAACACCACAAGCTTCTGCGGCTTTCTCCTGTGTCCACCGGCAGGCAAGCCGCAGTTCTCGCAGCCGCTTCTTGAAACTGATTGACGCTGATTCTTCCACTCATAGGAGGATGAAACGGAACGTTTGACCCAAACACTCTCTAAAGGTAGTTGTTTGGCACATTCGATGCTTGCCGGGATGGGTGAGGACTTGTTGGCTTCCTGAAAACTGACAGATATTATGGATGATAGAAAAACCAGCCTTCCGGAGAAGTTTGTCAACTTCTTAGAAGGATGTCAGGCTTTGCTTTTCGTGTTCGTCGTGCTGGCTGTCGTGTTGGTGGTCGCGGCGTTTGCGTTGGCTGTGTTGTGGGTTGTCGTGGCTTGCTTGGCACTTTTGTTGTTTTTGCTTTTCTCCGCGTGTTGGAATTGGGCAACAGCCAACAGCCGAAGAGCTTGGGTGTGCCTCCCAGTCGCATTGTGCAGCCTACTCATAATCCCCATTGCATTTGGAACAAGCCTGTTATGTCGGGTCACGGGTTGGGCAGATGAATCTGGCTGGCCACCGAGCGATGAACAACAGATTTTTCTTGCTGGGGCAATGCTGTTCGTCGCTTTGCTTATTTCGCTGATAATCACCGCAGAAGTGGTGGGGAGAATCAATGCAAAGAAGAACGTGCGTATCCCTCTTAAAGATATAATGGCCAAATGGGAAGGGAAAAAATCACAATGACTTTGGTTTGATGCCCGACGACGCCGGGCGTCGTCGGGGGGTGGTTTTTAGGTGTTTTGGGTTATGAGAATGTTGCGGACGGTTGCCGGATACCAATTTTTACCGTTGCGTGTCGAAATCCCCCGGCGGTTCAAGCATTCGCAGATGTCACGGAGCGTTGAAACCCCAGCGGATTTGATTTCCTCAATAATCGGAAACAACTTGGTGGCGAATTCCACCTTGGCCGCTTTGTTTGCTGAAATCATTGCGGACACGGCCCGTTCGGGATTTGGTGTGCCAAGGCGCCTACCGGTGGCACGAACGGCGGCCAGCCCCAGCCGTGTCCGTTCAGAAATCAATTCCCTTTCCCGTTGTGCAACCAGTGCCAAAATTCCAACGGTGAACTTGTCGGCGTTCGGGCAATCGCAACAGACGAAATCCGCTCCGCTGTTTTGGAGTCTCAAAAGGAATTCGGCATTTCGTGCTAATCTATCCAACTTGGCTATGACCAAAATTGATTTTGACCGTTTTGCGTAATCCAGCGCCGCCGCCAATTGGGGCCTTTCGTCATCTGTCCACTTGCCGGATTCAACTTCGGCAAATTCCTTTTCCAAAATCCCCTGCTGGCCTTGAACGAACCGGCGAACGACTTCGCGTTGTGCGGTCATTCCGTTGCCAGTCAATCCCTGCCGGTTTGTGCTCACTCTGTAATATCCGATGTATTTTTTATTCATAGGACACTGGTAAACCGTCCACGCCGCGCCCGGCAAAGCGAAATGTAAAAAAATTAAACGGAGGTAAAGAATTCGCTCCAGCCGCGCGAAAATTGCGTTTTTTGCGGAAGTTGGTATGAAAATGCCGAATTGAACCGCTGCTCTTTTTTGACCAGCCGCCACTTAATTCAACTAACCCCCCCCCCACTACCTCCATTATGCCACCGTAAAGGTAAACATCGGTGGTTGGAACGTGGATATGGACAAGCGTATGGGAATGTGTCTGGCCGTTCGCCAGTTTGCGTATGGGCCGCTATTTTCCGCGCCGATACGTTCTTACGTGTTCCGGCCCCAATGCCAAACCGAACCCGGAATTAAAACGGCTATCCGTGGGGGTGGCCCCTGCGCAAATCATCGTAATACAGAAGGCCACCACGGATGGCGGGGGTGGGCACCAGCGCGGGAGAGGGGGGCAGTGGCTACCGTGTCAGCAGTTCACCCTTCACCACCACCGGCACGTTAAACTTTTCCGCGGATTGACGCTGGATGAACGCCTTGACCTTTTCCAGTTTGGCCGGGAGTTCCGTCTCCCCGCGTTCGGCAAAGACGCCCACGCCGTCGTATTCGTAGGCCAACGTCAGCCCCAATCCGTCGGCGTAACTGTAAAGTGCCGGGTCCAGCATGAGCACTCCCTCGTAAAATTCTGAAATGGCGTTGCCGGTGCGTTCGCGCGGAAACGTGGCCCAGACCTTAGCCATTTCTGGAAAGAACCGCCTGAACCATCGTTCAAGGGCTTGATTGTCTGTCATGTTCCATCGGCCATCGGTTATGCGTTTGTATTTCTTGGCCCCGTTCAACCACCAATTCATACACTCTTTCATGTCGCGCATGTCAATCCTCATGCCCGCTTCCCTCATAATCGCATCACGCGGGTCAACTGCGGTGTTGGTGAAAATGCCAGTCCATCGGCCATGCTCCACCAACAGAGCCAGCAGGTTTATTTCCTTTTTCAATCGTGCCGCAATTTGAAGAGCTTTCTGGTCTGGGTGCGTGCCGGTAGTTCTGCCATCGTATTCGTCAATGGATGACTGGAAGAGGTCGCGCAGGAATTCACCAAGAAATGTCGAGTGACACGCTCGGATGTCCAAAATCGCCACGTATGGTTTGCCCTTGAACCGTGCGAACGGTTTGTATTCCCTCGGCAGGTTGACAAAATTGTTGTAAATCCTGCCGTTTTCAATTTCCAAGTCACTGAATTTTTTCTCCACGATGGCGGAAACGTGATGAACGGCGGAGCGGTATGTGCCGGGAGCCTCAACCTTGTCCCGTTCCAACTGGCTCCACACCACATCCCTGTCCAACGTGACAACCGTTGTGAAGGCGTTGACGATTTGCTTCTCCGGCTCCGCGTAAACCCTGTCCCTCACTTTCCTTTTGGAAATGGCTACCTGATTGCGCCGCCATGTGGTCGGGTCTTTCAATAGTTTATAGAGCCACTGGTGGTTTCCCTCCAACACCAATTTCCGGCCAAGAGGGGTTATGACGTATTTGCGGCACTCACCGGGAACGCCATAATTGGGTGGTGGCCGGTAGGTGGTAAAATCTATCAGTTCAAGTTTGCGGAGCGCGTTACGAAACTTTGTGTATGATTGGGAATAGGGCCGAAATCGGTCTGCGATGTCCTTCCAGTCCCATGTAACAGGCTGGTCATCATTCCGCTCCATGCCGGCGTCAATGGCGGTCAGCCAATACTGCGCCGTGTTTATTGCTTTTGGCTCCGCTGCGAAGACGGGATGGGTGATGAGCAGGTCAAAAAATTCCTTGCTCACCTTCACCCTGTTCCAAACCCTGTAGGGCGATGCTGCTGCTGTTTTGGTCGCGTCTGTGCTCATTCATGCTGTTCTGAAAATGCCTCCCGGCGGGTAACGTTTAAGACGCGACTCTTTGTTCCACAGCATTATTTGAAACCTGTTACCGCGTGCCGGGAGGGAAAATGTTATCGTTCTTGCTGTGTCATTCGCGCCATTGCCAATACATAGGCCGTTCCATCGGCACCAGTCAACTTTTTGCTAAAAAACCACAACACTGTTTATCCTTTATTTCAATATTCCTCCCTCTACCTCCATTATGCCTACGTAAAGGTAAACATCCCGGTGGAACATCCGGCTTCAAGCGGAATTCGGTTGGCCGGGGTTGACGCTCCGCTCGGTTTTCATAAAGTGGGGGGAGCAACGGCACAGTGAAAGCCGAAGCACAATTATATGAGCGATAATCCAACCCCGGAGGAAGCAACCGTGCCCGAAGCCGTGATGGAAATCAAATGGCGTCTCTCGGACCCCAATTACGTCGAGTCATGTCTGAAAGAATTGGTTGAGGCTGGTTTGTTGGCCAAGCACGATACCAGCACTGCCCACTACATCACCGAAAAAGGAAAGAAGTGGTTGGATGAAGTAGAAAGGCGTCTTGCCTCTGCCACGCCAAAAGTTCCGGCTAAGGCTCCCGCATCTGTTTGTAACAATGCGGAATCGTTACGCCGTGCTTTTAAGGTGCCCAGCACGGAACAAGTGAAGAAAACCTTTAAGCGTTTAATCAAGGTGAACCAATATGGCAAAAAAGTGGTGGACAAAAACGTTCTAGCCTTGTTGCGCACGTACGCATTCAAAACAAAACTGGCGAGGAAACTGGAACAGGACATCAAAAAACCCTCTCCCGATTGACAGGAGAGGGTAATCAGTTTGGAGTTCTGTTAAGGCTGGCGTCTCCGGCGGGTTTTCCTTCGCGGTTTCAATTCGGTGACGCTCTCGACGGACATCTCCCCGTTCGTTGGATTCCAGTCATCCACGTCATACGCGTTAAGTTCATCGGCCTTGCGTCGGGCGTCTTTAAGCGAACGCGCTTTAATCAAAACTTCGCCTCGACAGTGCTGAACAAATGTCAGTGTTGCGGTGAAAGTTTTCATGGTCTGAAAAACGCCCCCGTCACCGTGAGCAACGGGGGCAGCAGATTAAACTTGTTACACCTTCACCGAATATTTCCCTGCCCCGTCCACCGTGAACCGCTTTTTCAGGGTCTGCTTCACCTTCCATTTCGTGAACGAATCGCCCACGGCCTTGAGGATTTCGGCCTCCGTCATCGGCCCACCATTCGCGGCGATGATTTCGCGGATTTTTTCCTCGGCTCGCGGTTTCAACGAAGCCGGACGCCACGCCGGGTCAAGGCCGCGAATTTCAGTTTCCATTTGGAGCAACTCACCCCGGAATTCGGCGTAACGGTCTTTGAGCGGTTGAGCCAGCCCAATCCGTTGCTGTTGAAGTTCCGCAATTTTGGTATTGATGTCGGCCAAAGCCGTTTGTGCGCTTTTGTGTCCGTTGCCAGTTTTTTTGCTGTCATTTTTCATAGTCGTGTTTTTGTTTTTTGGTGCCGGTTCGTCCGGCAACTGGACTGGACAAGAGAACCGCAAAACTGGCAAGCGACGGGGAAGATTTTTTTGCGCCCCTGCTTTACCCTTGCAGTCTTTTTGCCATTTCTTGTTCGTGCCGTGGCTGAATCAGGTGCCCATAAACCCTCAAAACCAATGTTGCGTCCCGGTGACCCTGCCACGCCGCCACGCATCTTGCGTCAACGCCTTTTTCGAGTGCACGAATGATAAAAGCACGGCGGAAGCTCCGTGGACTGAATTTCGGATACCCAAGGCGGCGGCAAGCCAATGAAATCGCCTCTCTGGGTCTAACACATTGAAAGACCAGTCTCCCCGGAACAATTCGCCCCTCTTTTCTTAAACGCCGGAGCAATGGAAAAGATTGGGGATACATTGGAATCGTAAATACCCGCTGCGTTTTCTGTCTGCGGATTGTGATTTGCCGTCGCTCAAAATCCAGATGCTCGCCGGACAGATTTGCAAGTTCAGCCTGCCCCAACCCCAAAAGCAGCATGGCTGAAAGCAAATCTTTGCTCGTTTTCCGTTTGGCTGCTCCGACGATTGACAATGCCTGTTTCCACGTTGGCGTGAGTCTTTCAGGACTTTCTTCTGTCAGCAGCTTTATGGCTTCGGCGGGGGATTCGACAACCGCCCTAAGCTCAATGGCTAGATGAAAAAGACCGCGCAACATTCGGATATAGTTGTTCAGTCCTGACGCTTTTAACGACTGTTCCTGTCTTCGCGTGGCGAGCCAAGATTTTAGCATTATGGGTTTTACGGCGCTGGCCTTGATGCCAAGCCCGAATTCCCAAGTGCGCTCGAAGACCTGTAGCAATTGGTTTCGGATTTTCAGCGTGCTGATGGCCAGCCCCATCGGATTTTGCTTATACATTTTTACGAGTTGGCGGACAGTAACCGTGGCAGCCTGTCGCCAGTCCACACGCGAGGCTGTTTTGATTTCCTCCGCCATTCGCTCGCGTGCCAGTATGGGGTCATCCGTTTCAAGGCATTTCCACCGCGTTCGTCCGTCAACCTTGAAAACGGCGTAAAGCGTCCCCGTCCGCTTGAAGCGATATAGCCCTTTTGTGACACGCTGAAATCGCTTCCCACCCCCTCTCTTTTTGGTTCCGGTTAGAACAGGGGTTAGAACGGGGGGTTTTTGATTGTTTGTTGTCGGTGAAAATGATTGAATTTCTAAAGGAAAATGCGGATTTGCGCATATGGTGGAATTGGCAGACACGCTACTTTGAGGTGGTAGTGGGGCAACCCGTGCAGGTTCAAGTCCTGCTATGCGCACCATTCCACCAGTTGGAGTTTTTTCGACCAGTAGCGACCACGGTTTTACGCAAGAACCACGGGCTTTTTTGCAGTCGAGGACAAGGTTCGAGCCGAAGACTTCTTTGGCAAGAATCTCCCCGCGCTTTTCCGCGATCACGAGCGCGGCGGATTGGGCAGAATGCTTCTTTTCCTCTTTAACTCGTGAGAGCATGTCGTCCGCCCAATCAGCGCGGAGCGCAAACGGCTTGAGCAAGGCCGTAATCTCCGCGTCGAGGGCTTCTTCGCGGATATAGGGCTGCTGGCACCACGTCGCTGCGCGATTCTTTTCCGAGCAACGATAGTAGGTATGGCCTTTCTGGACTTCGGCGGTGATGGCACCGCCGCATCCGCCGCAGCGAAGAAGCCCCCTGTCCGGTTTCCTTAACCAAACTTTTCACCAGCCTCCGCCGACCCCTGTTCGGCCGTTAAATATGGAACGGAATGGCGAGTCACCGAAACTCCCCCTGCCACAAAAAAGCCGGTGGCGTTTGCTATTTCAGTAGCCGGAATAATTGGTTTGAATTGCGACCGATGATAGCTCGTAATGGCAAATATCAAATGACATCACGCTCCAACATCGCCTTGAATTCACGCATCCCATCGGGGATTTGGCGGACGAACGTGCAGGCGGCCCGGTTTCCCCGCCGGGACGGCCGGTGCTCAAAATGGGAGTCTGCATCATGGAGCAAGTGTGGCATCCACTGCTTTGCCGGAGGAGTACAGCGTCAACAATTTGGCACTTTTCTCGGCTATGTCTGTTTGCCCCGTTAATTCTGCAAGGGCATGAGCGATGTTGGCCATTTTGGCGGCATTGGAGAGGTCACCGGCTTCGGCGTAGGCAGCCGCGAGCGTTTCAATAAAGAGCGGCTGTCGGTAATCGGTCAACTCAACCGCGCTGGTGGCAAGTTGCACCGCTTCTTTTCCATTGCGCAATTCCGGCTTGCTGGCCGACGCCAGAAGCCAAGCCAGATCGTTCAATAAGAGAGGGTTATTGGAATTCACGTCCAAGGCTTCGCGGCAGTGTTGAATTGCCTCTTCAATCTTCCCGTCTGCTTCACACTGGCTGGCTAGTTGAAGCTTTGCTTCTGCCTCCGGATTCAGTCGAAAGTTTAGATTGCCTTTGATTGGGATGGTACCGTACGGAAGACTCGGCAGATGGCCAACTTGCACTTCCTGCCGGTTGGTGGGTTGCGCGCGGAATTGCACTGTGCAAAAAACCTTTACGATACGGTAATCTTGAATGGGAAGTCTTCCGACCGCAAACGGGACAGGCTCCGAATCCGCACCATAGAATCCCGCAGCACTGCTTTTTGTGCCACCATACAAATTCATCCAGGAATATGGTCCGCATACCAAATCTCCAAGCCATCCCACGCTGCCTGGCGGAAGTGCAAAAACTGCGTTATTGAACGATGGCACAACGACAATATCTCCCGGTTGAAGCAATGACCGCCCGACATCTATCCGTTGGCCGCCAAGTCTTTCCATGTAGTACTGAAACGTCCCATATCCTCCCTCAAACCACACCCTATAGTCTATAGGTTTGTATTTGGCTGCGATTTGTTCCGCCGCCGTTCTGACCGAATTGGCCAGTTGATAGTCAGCCATTGCCACACTCAATGTAATGGCCGCCGCCGGGACCA
>Ga0187866_1001323_pt1 | contig 24129 bp, 25 predicted proteins | sample June2016WEW_11_1_3_FD_133013 | JGI IMG/M metagenome (GOLD analysis project Ga0187866, IMG submission 133013) | Peatland microbial communities from SPRUCE experiment site at the Marcell Experimental Forest, Minnesota, USA - June2016WEW_11_150 | ecosystem: Environmental > Terrestrial > Soil >...
AGTTCAAAGGATGCCAATTGCCGGCGTATTGAGTTGTAAAAGCCCCGGCAACACCCTTCCAGGTCAATCCCGCCCGCACCGCCGGGTTTTCGAGAACGTAAACGGGATCATCTGCGGTGACGAAGCCGTAATGGATTACCGGCCAAAACGCAGCCAGCGTGACCGCGCCAAGGAGCACGCAAACAAGCAGCGTGATCGAACGGTTATTATGGTTCGGATCCATCGGGAGACGCATCTTGCCCGATATGGAAAATGGCCGCAATCTTTCCGGTCACCGGACCGGGGCTCAATTGGGAGAATACTTGAACTGGCCGAGTACTGACGCAGTGAGATAGGCAACCATGCGAACAAGTTGCACGGGAAAAATCAAACGGGCGATGGCGGAATTCGCTACCAGTTCAAGTATTAGGCGGCGTAGCTTGCTTTTTGAGTTTTCTCGCGGAAATGATAATCCCAGTCTGCAACAAGGCGAGCACGCACCCTTCAGCAGCCAAGTCCAAGTCTTGGCTCTGAACAGCCTGCATCTTGCTCAAGTCGTCACCTTCAGGTTTCAGAATCGCAATCGCGTGATGCGTCACGTATGCGTAGCCAGCATAAGCGGCAGTGTTCAGAACGGCAAAAAGTAACGTGATTCCTGCGGCAAGATAGATGACAAAGATTGGTCTCATAAAATGCTCAAAGTTGTCCGACAGATAATGGTCAGCTCCAGCGCTTGCGGGGCAGCCTGTCCTGTTTCACGATTTTGACATTGCGCCCGACCAAAAAATTTGTCCAGAAAAAGGGGGCGAAAATTTGGAGTGCGCGGACGTGTCCGCGCTTTCAAAGCGGCGACATATCGCCGCAGTCCAAATGCGCCATTCCATTTTTTTACAGACAAACCGTGGTTATCCTGCTAGTTGTGTCAGTCACAAAAAACGCGGTCACTGGGAGATTGGGCAATGTACTCTAATTTGGTAGGGACGCCTCGCCGAGGCGTCCACGGACGGCTGGGGCCAGCCGTCCCTACCTCAGAAATCAGGACACTGCCGGTAATTTCTTCCGCAAAATGACCGGGCTAAAAATCTTAAAACGTCAGGAAAACAGAATGAAATATGGCTTGAACATCCCTGAGAAGGGCGCGCTGGACTTCCTGTCCATCGGCGCCTTGGTCCACCGCCTGGATCCGGGCATCGTCCCGTTCCGCAAGGCTACCGAATGCAGAATCCACGTCAGCGGCGGCGAATTCAACTGCGCCGCCAACCTCGCCGATTGCTTTTGCCTGAACACCGGCATCGCCACCGCGCTGGTCGAGTATCCCATCGGTGAACTCATCGCCGAGCGCGTGCGGGCGATGGGCGTGAAACCGTTTTACAAACGGTTCAAGCACGACGGCGTGCGCGGTCCGAACCACGCGGCAGTCTATAGCGACCAGGGCTTTGGCGTGCGCGCGCCAATGGTGTTTTATAATCGCAGCAACGAAGCCGGCGGTCTGCTCAAGCCGGGCGACTTCAACTGGAAGGAAATTTTCGGCCAGGGCGTGCGCTGGTTTCACAGCGGAGGCATCTTCGCCGCGCTGTCCGAAACCACGGGCGAATTGATTGCTGAAGGCATGAAAGCGGCCAAGGCCGCCGGCGCCATCACGTCGTTCGACCTGAATTTCCGCCAGAAGCTGTGGGACATCTGGGGCGGACATGAAAAGGCGTTGTCGGTCGTCAAGCGGATTGTCGAGCACGTGGACGTGATTGTGGGCAACGAAGAAGACCTGCAAAAGGGCCTTGGCCTGAAAGGGCCGGACGTGGCCGCCAGGAGCAAGCTCGATCCGAGCGTGTTTTTCGGAATGATTGACCAGGTGGTGAAGAAATATCCCAAAGTCAAGGTCGTGGCGACGACGTTGCGCGAAGTTCACTCGACCAACCGGCATAGCTGGAGCGCCGTGGCGTGGATTGACGGCAAGAACTACACCGCGCCGACGGCCGAACTGGACGTGTATGACCGCGTGGGCGGCGGCGACGGTTTTGCGTCGGGCCTTTTCTACGGCATGTTAACGGGCGAAGAACCCGAACAGGCAGTGAAACTGGGCTGGGCGCACGGGGCGTTGCTGACCACGTTCCCCGGCGATACGACGATGGCTACAGTCGAACAGGTAAAAGCCTTCGCCAAAGGCGGCTCGGCCCGCATTCAGCGGTAATGGTTGGTCGCGTCGCGCTGACGCAATCGCAACGGCTTGTCTCGAGAGGCCATATTTGCCCGGTTCCATTCCTTGGCTCAGTGCAGTTGCCATTGTCTCGACGCTTGTAACCACGGACAAAATATGAAGTTGATATGCCAAAAAATATCAGGTGCTTTTCCCGGCGGATAAGTTATTATCGCCGGTAACAATTGAAAGTAGCTATGCACGCAACATTGACAAAACGTTCGAAACTGATTCTGGCGGGGGCGCTGGCACTGGCCGGCCTCTGCCTCGGCGGTATGCTGGCGCAGGCCCAACCGCCACAAAAGAAAACAGATAAAAAGAAACTCACCGGCGCGGAGTTGTATGCCATGAACTGCAATCGCTGCCACCCGGAGCGTTATCCCACCGAGTTCACGGCGGCCCAGTGGAAAACGATCATGCTGCACATGCGGGTGCGGGCCAATCTGCCCGCGGCACAGGCGAAGTTGATTTTGAAGTATCTTCAGGAAGACAGCGGAAATTAAACTCAAGGAAATTTACCCATGAAAACACGTTCCCTGATTTTGAGTGCAGTGGTCGGATGCGCTGTCGGTGTGATGTTGCCCCCGCGCGCGGCGGCGGTCGTGAGTGATGACGATTTCAACGCGCTGAAAAATATGGTCCAGCAATTGAACGATCAGGTTCAGGACCTGAAACGTGAGCACCAGCAGGACGGCATCACGCACAACGAAGACCAGATGAAAATCCAGCAATTGCAACAGCAGTTGGGACAGACGCAATCGCTGGCCACCAACGCCGTCCAGAAAGCCGAGGCGGCGGCCAAGTTGCAGCCGACCAAGCCGGTCCCCAGCGGTGCGCTGAGCGCGTTGCACAACTTTTCGATGGTGGGTGACGCCGAAGTGCAATTTGCCAAGTCGGAAGGCCAGCATAGCGCCTTTGTGCTGGCTGATTTTGCGCCCATCTTCCTGTATCGCGCGGGCGACAACATTTTGTTCGAGGCAGGGTTCGACGTGACGCTGCACAACAATACAGATCAGAACGGCAATCGCGCCGCGGGCAGTTCGACGGCAGTGGACTTGAGTTTCGCCCAGTTGGATTATCTCTACAACGATTACGTGACCCTGGTGGCCGGCGATATGGTGCTGCCGTTGGGCACCTATTCCGAGCGTGCAGCCGGCTGGCTGAACAAAATTCCTGATGATCCCATGGTGCGCGACGTTGTGCCGGGCAGCGGCATCGGTGTTCAGTTGCGCGGCGCCATACCGGTGGGCGAAACCGGCCAATCTTTAACCTATGCCGTTTATGGCGCGAACGGACCGTCATCCAGCTCAACCAACGGCACCGCAAACGCAAGCGACCTTGATCTCGGCGGCAATGTGGGCGACACGCCGAATTGGCACGCCAATCCCAGTGGTGGCGGTCGCATTGGTTGGTTCTTCCCCTGGAAACCGCACTATGATCTCGAACTCGGCGTTTCGGGTCAGACTGGTGAATGGAGCGACTCGGGGAACCGCCTCTGGTCAGCGGCGGTGATTGATGCCGCGTTGCATATCAGTCCTTACTTCGAAGCCAAGGGCGAGTATATCAACTCCTGGGTTGAGACCGATAACGCCGGCACTTTTCGTCCGCGCGGCTGGTGGGTTCAGGCAGCTTACAAGCTGGCCGGTTTGAATTTGGACTTCCCGATGGTCAACGATGTCGAATTGGTCAGCCGCTACGACAACTTGAACGACGGGCTCGGCACCGCAACGGATCGGGTCACGGCGGGTTTTGTGTATTACCTCACAAGCACGTTGTTGTTCGAGGGCGACTACGAATTTGTTCACAGTCGCGGACCGGCGGGTGCCGCTGTCACGCCCGAATTGATTCTGCAACTCTCCTATGGATTCTAAATCTCAAAAGCACCTGTATTCATGAAAACCAAATTTCCCATACTTCTCCTCGGGGCCACCGCCTTTGGCCTGTTTGTGGCCGGCGTGATTCGGGCCGACGACCAACAACTTGACGCCGAAACCAAGGCGCGCATTGATAAATACGAACAAGGCCCGGCGACCATTGACGTGTCCAAATACCCGCAAGGCATCCAGGACAATTATGAGGTGTTCAGCCAGAAATGTTCGCAATGCCACAAGTTGAGCCGTCCCATCAACAGCGACTACGCCGCGCCCGACGAGTGGTCGCGCTACGTGAAACGGATGATGCACAAGCCCGGTTCCGGCATTGACAGCACTTCCGGCAAGAAGATTTATGAATTCCTCGTCTATGATTCCAGCGTCCGCAAGAAGGCGATGCTCGATGACAAGCTTGCCAGGATGAGCGCCGATGACAAGGCGACCGCCGAAGCCAAGGTCAAGGAAGTCCACGACAAATACGACAATAAATAATCCGTCTCGCAACGGGAATCCGCCTTGATTAAAAATCAGCCGCAGCGGTCACGTTGATTCATGAGTGACGAATTAATTTGTTGTTCTAAACACGACTCCGAGCCAACGGCTTCCCGGAAGCCTGTGCCGGTATGGCTCTTTGTCCTGACCCTCGTGCTGTTGTTCCTCGGCGCGGTTTATTTTGATCATTACAGCGGCTGGTTTGACAAACAGGTCTATGCCCCTTACGCCTCCGCCGAAGAATTGGCCTTTTATCAACCCAAGTCCGGCGCGGCTTCAGTGGCTGCACATGGCAGGGCGGTTTATGAAACTGTTTGTGGTCTGTGCCATAGCAATGACGGTCTTGGAAAACCTAATCAGGCACCGCCGTTGGCCGGCTCCGAATGGGTGTCCAAAGATGTCACGTCGCTCGCGCGCGTTCCGCTAGCCGGACTCAACGGGCCAATCCAGGTCGCCGGCCACGAATGGAACCTTGCCATGGCGCCGATGGGCGCGGGTTTGTCCGACGCCGATCTGGCCGCGGTGTTGAGTTACATCCGCACCTCGTGGGGCAACAACAGCGGCGCGGTTACCGCCGACGAAATGAAAGCTGCGCGCGCAGCCATCAGCGGCAATGCCCCGTCGGCGGAGGCATTGGCCAAAATGACCCCGGTCGAGCGTGGCCGCGCGGTTTTTCAAAAATACGGTTGTTACCAATGTCACGGTCAGGACGGCAAAGGCGGTGTGTCCAACGCCAATGCTAAAACAGCGGAACAGGTTCCCAGCCTGATTTACGTGGCCGATGGTTACACCAAGGCTGAATTAATCGCTTTTGTCAGCCGGGGTGAGCGTAACATTCCCCGCCTGAACCCCGCCGGCCCGGAGCCGCCCCACTTCATGCCTAAATGGGGACCGATCATTAGTACTAACGAACTTAGCGATTTGGCTGACTTCCTTTTCAGTTTGAAACCCAAGGGCGAGAACCTGGGCTTTTAGCCGGCAGGCTTCGGGTTTCTGCAGGTACGGCCAGCCCTCGCCCTGGTTGCATTGCTTGAAAATACCAATATCATTGTGTCGCGTCTCAAATATATTCCGTGTAATCTGCGTTTGAGAAATTATGTTGCGCAAAAACCCGGAACTGAAAATGGAAAGGGGCAGCGGCTCATTTGCGATTGTTGCCTCGCGCTACAACGCGCGTTACGTGGACGCGATGTTGCGCGCAGCCAAGGCGGAGTTGTGGCGCGCCGAGGTTTCCAGAATCCAAATCGTCCGCGTGCCGGGCGCGTATGAAATCCCCGTCGCGGCCAAACGTCTGGCGCGCCGTTCAGCCCTCAACCCTCCACTCTCGGCAATTATTTGTCTGGGCGTGATCCTGCGCGGTGAAACGGTCCACGCGGCGCACATCGGCGAGGCCGTGAGCCGCGCACTCATGGAAATCCAACTGGCCCACGAAATCCCCGTTATCCATGAAGTGCTGCTTTTGGAAAACGAGGAACAGGCGCGCGTTCGCTGCCTGAATTCCGAACGCAACCGCGGCACCGAGGCGGCGCAGGCTGCCCTGGCGATGGCGCGGGTGATGAAAAAGCTGGATGGCGAAGACGTGTCGTGAACTGCAAGCGATGCCTTATTTTGCCTTTTTCCTGATCGCTGTATTCGCTGCTTTCTTTTACCGCGCGGCGGAATTCGAGAACGAATCACGCCTGCTATGGTGCGGCCTGTCCCTTGTGATTTCCCTCGCGAGCTTGTTCTACTTTCATTGGGGCTGGCTCGGAGCCGTGCTCGGCCAGGTTGGACTTTTTGCGGGCATCGCCATTTTCCGGATGACGCGAAAATCGTGAGTGATTTCCGAACCAAATAATATGTCCCGCTGGTTTAAATCCGGCCAGGGAATTCGTCACCACTATGATCGCAACAGGTTTTCTCCAGCGTGAACGAAACCCGCCAGCGGGCCGATTTGAACGCCCGGGATTAGCCACCGTCAAACAAATCAGGGAGACGATGAGCGCTTGTGAAATTTTTCACACGGGGCTTGCGGTTAATTAGCGCGGATGATAAACTGCATCCGGTTTTTGAATTCTTAAAAATGAAAGACGCGAAAGTTTTACCGGTTTTTCTGTTGCTGGCGGTGCTGGCCAGCGCGCCACTCACGCGCGCGGCGGACATCATCGGCACCATCACCCTCAAAGGCACGCCGCCGGCGGAGACGGACCTGTCCTCCTACATGAAAGACTATGCGGATTGCACCGCGATGTACGGCGACAAACTGCCCACTACGCATTTCTTCGTGGTCGGGTCCAAGGGTGAATTCGCCGATGTGGTTTTTTCCTTGAAGGCCATGAGCGGGAAATCCGCCGGCGCCAGTGCGCCACCGACTGTTCTCGATCAGAAAGGTTGCATTTACACACCCCAAATCCTGGCCATCCAGACCGGCCAGAAATTGCTCGTCAGAAATTCCGACCAGTGCATCCACAACGTTCATTGCACGCCCGCCGTGCCCGGCAATGACGAACATAATGACGGGCAGATGGCCGGCGCCGCGGATTTGACCTACACGTTCGCGAAACCGGAGATGTTTATAAAATTTGAGTGCAATGTGCATCCATGGATGCGCGCCTGGGTCTGCGTGTTTGATCATCCGTATTTTTCGGTGAGCGACAAGGCCGGAAAATTCATCATCAAAAACGTGCCGCCCGGCAAATACACCGTCGAAGCCAACCACCGCAAGCTCGGCGCGCAAACGCAGGACGTGGAGGTCAAGGACAGCGACGTGACCGTGAATTTCACTTTTGAAGTCAAATAATTGTAGCGTCGGCGCTGCGCGCCGACATCGAGCCGCAGGCTCGACGCTACACAATTTTGAAATGAACGCCACCGTACAAAATTACAATCCGTGGCTGCACCGGTTTATCATGGTGACCGCCATCGCCACGTTTTTGCTGCTCGGTTCGGGCGGCATGGTCACCAGCCACGAAGCCGGCATGTCCGTGCCCGACTGGCCGAACACCTACGGTTATAACATGTTTTTGTTTCCGGTTTCAAAATGGATGGGTGGCATTTTTTACGAACACACACACCGCCTGCTGGCCTCCGGCATCGGCTTCTTGACGACCGTGCTCGTCGTCTGGCTCTGGTTCAAGGATTCGCGCAAATGGATGCGGTGGCTCGGTGTGCTCGCGTTTGTGCTCGTGGCGCTGCAAGGCGTGCTCGGCGGACTGCGCGTGACGCTGCATCTGGACAAGCTTGGCATCGTTCATGGCGCGCTCGCGCAATTGTTCTTCGTTTTAGTCTGCGCGCTGGCGCTGTTCACCAGCCGCTGGTGGCAGAATCAAGGTAGGGCGGGCTCTCCGCAGCCCGCCGACGGCGCGATGGGGACATCGCGCCCTACCGATAAAAATTTGCGCACGCTCGTGCTCGCGACGACGGTTTTGATTTTCCTGCAACTGATTCTCGGCGCGACCATGCGCCACCAGCATGCCGGCCTGGCGATTCCCGATTTCCCGCTGGCTTATGACAAAATCTGGCCCGACACGAGCGCTGCCGCCGTCGCGCACTACAACGCCAACCGCGTCGAGGTCATTTCTGAAAATCCGATTACCGCCGGCCAAATCATTCTGCAAATGGCGCACCGGATTGTCGCTGTATTGGTTTTGATTTGCGTTGGTGCGGTGACGTTTTGTAGCCGCCGATGTCAATCGGCGGAACGGGCGATTGCTCCGCCGACTCACGTCGGCGGCTACGAGTCAAAAGTGGCGGTCCGCCTTTCGCTCTTTTGGCTGGCGCTGATCGTGGTGCAGATCGCACTGGGCGCGTGGACCATCTGGTCGAACAAGGCCGCCGACGTGGCGACGGCGCACGTGCTGGTCGGCGCGCTGGCGCTCGTGACCGGCGCGTTGTGGTGTGTCGTGGCTTTCCGCCGTTGGCGGCCGCTGCCCCGGGTTGAATCCGCCGGCACACTCCCCGACGCGTTTGGCGCGCATCCGGCCATGGCGGGAAACAAGTGAAATGAAAGAAATCTCGGCTGAAATCTTAACCGCCCCGGCATCTGGCGTCGGGGCTATGGACAAAAGTTGGATGGCGGTTTTCGCCGATCTGGTGAAGGCGCGGCTGACGACGCTCGTGTTGCTGACGATGCTCGTCGGGTTTTACCTCGGCTGGCGCGGCGCAATGGATTTCGTGCGGATGTTCCACGTGCTGATGGCCACGGCGCTCGTGGCGTCGGGTGCGGCGGCATTGAACCAGTTGCTGGAGCGCGAATACGACGCGAAGATGCGCCGCACGCAGGACCGCCCGCTGCCGTCAGGCCGGTTGCAGCCCATGACTGTCTTGCTTTTCGGCAGCGTGTGTTCCGTGGCCGGTCTGATTTATCTCGCGCTGGTTGTGAATTTGCTCACGAGTGTCATCGGCGCGGTCACGCTGGCCGCTTATTTGTTCATTTACACGCCGTTGAAGCGCGTGACCTGGCTGAACACGAACATTGGCTCGGTGCCCGGCGCGTTGCCGGCGCTGATGGGTTGGACGGCGGCGCGCGGCGAACTGGGCGTCGGGGGCTGGGCGCTGTTTGCCATCGTGGCTTTCTGGCAAATTCCCCATTTCATGGCCATTGCGTGGATTTACCGCGACGAATACGCGCGCGCCGGTTTCAAGATGCTGCCGGTGGTTGACCCGGACGGCCGCCGCACGGGCGAACAATCCGTAAGCCGCACATTGGCGTTGCTGGCAGTCAGCCTGTCGCCGTTCGTTTTCAAACTCGCCGGGCCGGTTTATCTCGCCGGCGCATTGTTGTTGGGTGCGGCGTATCTCTGGTGCGCGATCCAATTTTCGCGACAACTCCGCTCGCGCGAAACGGAGCTCACGCTGGCCCGTGCGCGGTGGTTGTTTCTGGCGTCCATCCTGTATCTGCCGTTGCTGCTGGCGCTGATGGTTTGCGACAAGGTGAAGTGAACCATGCAAGAAATGACCGTTCACACCTTTCCTTCGTATCACGAACACGAGGAGGCCCACGCGCACGCCGGGCATCACGACCCCGGTTTCTGGCGCGGTTATGTTTTTTCCACTGACCACAAGGTCATCGGCATTCAGTATGGTTTCACAGCGTTGTGCTTTTTGCTGTTCGGATTTTTCCTGATGCTGTTGATGCGCTGGCAGATTGCGCATCCGGGCGCGCCGGTGCCGTTCATCGGCCCGCTGCTGGAAAAAGTTCTGGGGCCGACGATGGCGGGCCACGGCGCGATTTCGCCCGACCTCTACAACTCGTTCGGCGCGATGCATGGCACCATTATGATTTTCCTGGCGGTGGTGCCGCTGGCGTTCGCGGCATTCGGCAATTACGTGGTGCCGCTGATGATTGGCGCGCCGGACATGGCGTTTCCGCGCGTGAACATGGCGAGTTACCAGGCTTACGTGCTCGGCGGCATCGTGATGCTGGTGAGCTTTTTCATTCCCGGCGGCGCGGCGCAGGCGGGCTGGACGTCCTACTCGCCGCTGGCGACCTCGATTCCGACACACGGCCAGGCGTTCTGGCTCATCGGCATGGTGCTGCTCATCACGTCGTCGCTGCTCGGTGCGGTGAATTTCATCGCCACTATCATTCAACTGCGCGCGCCGGGTATGACGTGGATGCGGCTGCCGTTTTTCGTCTGGGCGCAATTCGTGACGGCGTTTCTGCTGCTGTTGGCGTTTCCGCCGCTGGAAGCCGCGGGCATCATGCAATTGATGGACAATCTCGCCCACACGAGTTTCTTTTTGCCGACCGGCCTGGCGATTGGGGGGCATCTGGCGCACGTCAGCGGCGGGGGCAGCCCGCTGTTGTGGCAGCACCTGTTCTGGTTTCTTGGCCATCCGGAAGTTTATGTTTTGATTCTGCCGGCGATGGGCATCGTTTGCGAAATCCTCGCCAACAACACGCGGAAGCCGATCTGGGGCTATAAATCGCTGGTATATTCGGTGCTGGCCATCGGTTTCCTGTCGTTCATCGTCTGGGCGCACCACATGTATCTGACCGGCATGGGTACCAGGATTGCCACGTTCTTCCAGGCGACGACGATGCTTATTTCGATTCCGTCGGTCATCATTCTGACGTGCCTGTTGATTTCGTTATGGGGCGGTTCCATCCGGTTCAACACGCCGATGCTCTTCTGCCTGGCGTTTTTGCCGATGTTCGGCATTGGCGGGCTGACCGGCCTGCCGCTGGGACTGGCGCCGTCGGACATTTACCTGCACGACACCTATTACGTCATCGCGCATTTCCATTACGTCGTCGCGCCGGGGACGATTTTCGCGCTGTTCGCCGGCATTTATTACTGGTTCCCAAAAATGACGGGGCGAAAGATGAACGAATTCTGGGGCCGCGTGCATTTCTGGGGTTCGTTTCTTTTCATGAACGTCGTCTTCATGCCGATGTTCGCGCAAGGCATGGAAGGGATGTTGCGGCGCATGGCCGATGGCGGCGCGAATTATTCCGCCGCGCGCGTGCCAGGCGTGCTGGACACGCTGCCGAATTCAATCATGGAATTGCATACGTGGATTTTGTGGGGCGCGATGGCATTGGGGCTGGCGCAAATTCCCTTCATCATCAATTTGTTCTGGAGCATCCAACACGGCGAATCCGCGAACAGCGACAACCCGTGGCAATCCACGACGCTTGAATGGCAAACGCCCACGCCGCCGCCGCACGGAAATTTCGCCCGGCCGCCCCAAATTTATCGTGGTCCGTATGAATACAGCGTTCCCGGCCACGACACGGATTTCACGCCGCAAAACGAACCGGTGGTTCCCGTGACTGCGCCGAAAATTTCACCCGCGCCGGCCGTGCATTAAACTTTTTCCATGGAAATTCCTTACGTCATCCAACCGCGGCCCGACACTGGCATTTACAACGCCAAGGTCGGCATCTGGTTGTTTCTGGCGTCGGAAGTGATGCTCTTCGGCGCGTTGTTTTCCGCTTATGTCCTGCTGCGCGTGGGCGCCGAGCCTGGCACCTGGCCGCACGGCTGGCAAAACCTGACGCTGGGCACCATCAACACGCTCGTCCTCGCGCTGTCAGCGATTACGACGCTGCTCGCCTGGGTCGCGTGCAAAACCCGGCAGTTTGCCAAATTCAAATTTTTCCACGGATGCACGTTGCTGCTGGCGCTGACGTTCCTGTGCATAAAATCGGAGGAATACCGCGAGCATCTCACCCATTACGAAATTCAGCTCACCGACGGGCGCATTGCCGAAGGCGACCTGCGGGAAAACAATCCGCGGGAGGATTACGTCGTGATGAACGGCCGTTACGTGGCGGACGAAAAAGACTTGTATGACCTGCGCGCGCAGAAGAACCTCCAGCCGGAGGAAATCAGGATTCCGCGCGCGCAAATCAAGGAAATGGAAAACTACGGTCCGTGGCACAACACATATCTGGCGCTTTACTTCACGCTCACGGGATTGCACGCGCTGCACGTTCTCGGCGGCAGCATCGTCATCGGTTATCTCTGGGGGCCGGGCCGGCGCCTGTGGAAGACGGACCCAGAACACTTCACCAACCGCGTCGAGGTCTCCGGCCTGTTCTGGCACTTTGTAGATTTGGTCTGGATATTTTTATTTCCTGTCTTATACTTGATGTAAATAAAAATTATGAGCGAATCACACACCGTTGATTTCAAGAGTTACCAGCGGCGCTGTCTCTACGTGTTCATCGCCGTGTTGTGCACGACGTCGCTGATGATTTGCGCCTCGTACCTGCCGCACTACAGTTGGGCGGTCAAGGTGACGCTCATCCTGGCCGTCGCCTGCGTGAATGCCTTTCTGGTCGCCGGTTTTCTCATGCACCTGCTGTCCGAGAAGAAAATGATTTACACCCTGCTCGCCTTCACCGTCTTTTTTTTCGCCGGGCTGATGGGCCTGACGATTTACGCGATGCACGACATGCCCGCGGGCACGTCGTTCCACTGACATGTCGCTTAAATTCATTCATCTCGTTTTTGTGAGCCTGCTGACGGCACTGGCGTTCGGATGTGCGGCGTGGGCGTTCACCGTCGGCCAGCCGGTTTTTGGCGCGGGCGGCATCGCCGCGGGCGTCCTGGTCGTCGTTTATGGCATTTATTTTTTGAAGAAACTTAAAAACGTGAGTTACCTATGAAATCATTGCGCAAACTGTTAATTGCCGCGGCATTCGTCCCGACTCTGTCGGGAACGCCGGTGTTCGCCTGCGCGGCGTGCTACGGCAAATCCGATTCCGCGCTGGCCAGCGGCATGAACTGGGGCATCCTCACGCTGCTGGGCGTGGTGCTGACGGTGCTGACGTGCATCGCGCTGTTCTTCGTGCACATCGTTCGCAAGGAAGAAGCCGTGTCCAATCCGCCGCCGCCGACCGACCGGCCCGCTGACTTATGACGCAATGGTTCGCTGCAGTCGTCCAATGGTTTGTTGACACAGGGCATTTTATTGCCGATGCGTTCACCCGGGACGGGTTTGCCCACCGGGTTCTCGGCTTGCCCGAACTGGCTTCCAAAAACGGCGCGGGCGTGGACGCTTTGATGGTCTATGTCCACTGGCTGATGTTCGCGCTATTCATTGGCTGGCTCATTTATTTCGTTTACGCGCTTTACCGCTTTCGGGCCAGGCGCAATCCGAAGGCCGATTACGTGGGCGTCAGAAATCACGCCTCGAATTACCTCGAACTCACCGTGGCCGGCATCGAAGCCGTGCTGTTGATTGTCGTCGCCGTGCCGATTTGGGCCAGGAACGTGGACCGTTTCCCGCCTGCCAGCGAATCCACCGTCGTCCAGGTCGTCGCGCAACAGTTTGCGTGGAACGTCCGCTATGCCGGGCCGGACGGCGTGTTTGGCAAGCAAGACATGAAATTCGTCACGGCGGACAACGTGTTTGGCGTGGACCCGAGCGACCCGCACGGCAAGGACGACATTCAAACGCTGAATGAAATTCATGTCGTCGTCAACAAACCCGTCATCATTTACCTGAGTTCGAAGGACGTGATACACTCGCTGAAAATCATTGCCATGCGCGTGTGTCAGGACGCGATACCGGGTCTGCGGATACCGGTCTGGTTCACGCCCACGAAGGTTGGCCGGTATCAAATCAACTGCGCGCAGCTTTGCGGCAACGGCCACTCAGCGATGACTGGCGGTTTTTTGGTTGTGGAAAGCCAGGCCGATTACGACAAATGGCTCAAGTCCAAGTCCGGCGCCACCTCACCTTCCAGCTTTGAATAAATTTGACGCGCCGGCGGATGCGTGACCAAATTGCGGTCGGCATGGACGAAATTTCTCAACGACTCCCGCGGACGCTTTGGATCGGCATCATCCTGTTTCTCGCCCTGCTGTGCGTCGCCTATGTGCTGTCGCTGTCCGAACTCAGCAACCCGCGCCGCCGGCCGTTGCCCGTGCTCGGCCAAGTCGCCGATTTCACGCTCACCAATCAGAACGGCCAAGTGACCACGTTGGCGGACTTGACCAATCACGTCTGGGTGGCCGACATCATCTTTACCCGCTGCGCCGGGCCGTGCCCGATCATGTCGGCGCAGATGAAGTAGCTGCAGGACGCATTGCCGCCGGCGAGCCGGGTGAAACTCGTGACGCTGACCACCGACCCCGATTACGACTCGCCGCCGGTGATGGAGAAATACGGCGAACGTTTCGGCGCGAATTTCAATCGCTGGACTTTTTTGACCGGCACCAAGGCGCAGATTGCCGGACTGGCCAGTGGCAGTTTGAAATTGAGCGCGGTTCCGGTGAAACCCGAGGACCGCAAGAGCGACGCTGATTTGTTCATTCACACGACGCTTTTTGTGGTGGTGGACAAACATGCGCGCTTGCGCAGCGTCTTTGAAACTGAGGGCGAGGGCATCGAGTGGACCAACGTCCAGCCCCACATTGTCGCCACGGTGCGCCAACTCGAACGCGAGCGATGAGTGTTCACGATTTGCCCGCCGTCAACGCTTCGCTCAACGGCTTGAGCGCGATTTTCCTGACGGCCGGTTACATTTTCATCCGCCGCAAAAACAAAATCGCGCATCGCAACTGCATGATGGCGGCGTTTGTGACTTCGATTTTCTTTCTGGCATGTTACCTGACTTACCACGGTTATCTGGCGGTGGTTTTGCATCAGGGGCCGACGCATTTTTTGGAGCCGAAATGGTTCCGGCCGATTTACCTGGTCATTCTGGGAACGCACACCGTGCTGGCAGGCGTCATTGTGCCGCTGATTTTGATTACGCTCTGGCGGGCAAAAAGGGAACGCTTCGACGCGCACAAAAAAATCGCGCGGTGGACGTGGCCATTATGGATGTATGTTTCGGTGACCGGCGTGGTGGTTTATTTGTTGCTCTACCGGATTTTCCCACAGCGATAAGTTGGAGTTCAAGCTTCAGCTTGTTTGGACAATCCGCAAAATCGGCAAGCTAAAGCTTGAACTCCAACATCATTTGCCCTCCGGCAAGACTTGTCTTGGCGCGTGAAATCGGCGAAAACCAACACATGCTGTCAGTTGCCAACGTCCTGATCCACGCCAGCCAGTTTCCGGAAAATGTCCGGCGCGATTTGCGGGCATCGTTGCGCACCCGGCACGTGAACCACAAATTCCACTATGACAGCGTCAAGCAAACGCAAAAATGGCTGGCGCTGCACCAGGCGTATTCCCCGACGCGCAACGACGCGGATTGCCGGGCCATTTACGAAAAAAGTTTCGCGGCGGCTGCGGCGCAAATCAAATCGCGCCGCGTTCACGTCATCGGCCTTGGCTGCGGCGGCGGGCAAAAGGACACGCGATTGCTGAAATTGCTGCAGGCGCGTGGCAAGGAGGTTTTTTATACGCCATGCGATGTGAGCGCGGCGATGGTTTTGACCGCCCGCCAGACTGCGCTGGCGGCTGTGCCGGAGAGAAATTGTTTCCCTTTTGTTTGCGATTTGGCCACGGCGGACGATTTGCAGAAATTTCTTGTCACTCGTCACCCGTCACTTGTCACTTTCTTCGGCATGATTCCGAATTTCGAGTCGGGAAAGATTATGCCAAAGCTCGCATCGCTGGTGCGGCCGAAGGATTTTCTGTTGTTCAGTGCGAACCTGGCACCGGGAAAAAATTATGCCGCGGGGATGAAAAAGATTCTGCCGCAATACGACAATCCGCTTACGCGCGACTGGTTGATGACGTTTCTGGACGACCTCGGCATCGCGCGGCGCGACGGTGACTTGAGATTTGCGGTTGAGAATGGCCGGTTTGGGCTGAAGCGGGTCGTTGCCAATTTCCATTTCCGCCGTTCATGCCGGATTGAAATCGAAAGCGAAACGTTCAGTTTCAAAAACGGTGACTTAATCCAGCTTTTCTTTTCGTATCGCTACACGCCGGGGCGTGTCCGTACGGTTCTCAACCAGCATGGATTGAAAGTCCACGAGCAGTGGATTGCCAAGTCGGAAGAGGAGGGCGTTTTTCTTTGTCGCAAAAAATAAAAGGTGGGGCGAGCGTCCTCGCGAGCCGGCTCGTCGGCAGCCTGGCCCCACCGGTTAAAAAACTTTCATCGTCTCCAGCACGGCTTTGATGCGCGGGACTTCATGCGTGCGGAACAGGTCAGTCTTGCCGAGCGCGGCCAGCACGGCAAAGAACGGTTCGGCGCAACGGACTTCGTCGCGGAAAAACTCAAACGCGTGGGGCAGGGCATGGCAAATTGGAAACCCGAGCGTCCGCAGCCGGAACGTATTCAGAAAAACGGTCATTTGATGCCGCACGCGGGCGGCGCTGTCCTGCAAATTGCGGTAGTAAAAGCCGAGGCCGGGATCGAGGATGATTTTTTCGACGCCGTTGCGCTGTGCCAGTTCAATCTGCCGTGCAAAATACTCGCGCATCATTGCAATCGGGTCGGCGCTCAAATCGAAGTCGCCGACTTCGCGGACGTTTTTACCCTGAACGTAACAGATGATGACCGCCGCCTCGTGTGCCGCGACCATGCGGAATAAATCGTTACTGTGGTCGGAGCCGGTGAGATTCAGAATGTTTGCGCCGGCTTTGAGACAGGCGCGGGTGACGGCGCGCGAGTACGTTTCGACCGAAACCAGAATGTTCACCTGGCGCAATTCCTTGATGACGGGAACCAGTTTGCTGTTTTGCGCTGCGTCGTCCAAACGCGCGGCCTGGGCGAGTGTGGATTCCGCGCCCACGTCCACGATGTCCGCGCCTTGCGCGGTCAAAACCCTGCCGTGCTGGATGGCCGCCTCCGTCGTCAGGCAGACGCTTTCGCGATACCACGAATCCGGCGAGAGATTGACGACGCCCATGATGGCGGGCCGCGAATTGAAATTGAATTCCCTGCCGCCGATGGAAAATTCCTTCACGCGCGCGGATGCAGCGGCGCGATTTTTTTCGAGCAGTTCGGCCAGTTGTTCCAGTGTGAGCACGGCGAAATCGTAGATTGTAAATGGGCAATCGTAAATGGAAAGTGGCGCGCCCGGCGCGAGTCGAACGCGCGACCCTCTGCTTAGAAGGCAGATGCTCTATCCATCTGAGCTACGGGCGCCGCCACAGGGACATTAGTGGGCGCGCGGCTTCCGCGCAAGCGCGGTTGTCCAGAGCGTTTACGGCGGCTGGCGCAAAGCGCTTCAATTTTTCTCCCGGCGTTCTCTCCGCATCGGCGTTGGCAAAAGTTCTTTTGCTGCTGGCTCTTATGCAAAGTCGTGTGCCGGACCAGCGGTGTATGGTTTCCCCGCCAGCGTGTCCCATTTGATGGCAGAACCGGGTTTTTTCAGAGGGGTCGCATACCGGACAAATTGTCCGGGGAAAAGGCATTCAACCTGCTGTGTTTTTGCCAAAGCCTAACTGTCTTGCGTGCTTAGATTTTGGGTATGAAGACGATTAATTACAATGACATGCCGTTGACAGAAGTCGCCCCCCCTGCGCCGGGCGAGCACCCGGAGAAGTGTTTGGGAAGCCCGGATGTTGCCGGGGCGAACGAGCGATTGGCACAGGAGAACAAACGTCTCGCCCAGGAAAATGCGCGGATTGCGCAAGAAAGGGATTTGCTCCGCACACTGATTGATGGTCTGCCCGATAACCTTTTCATCAAAGACCGGCAGAGCCGGTTTTTAATCAGCAATCTGGCGCACGTACGGACGTTGGGCGCGGCCCGCCCCGACGAGGTGGTTGGCAAATCCGACCTCGATATTTTCCCGCCGGAATTGGCGAACCAATATTACTGTGACGAACAGGCACTGATGGATTCGGGCCAGCCGCTGGATCGGGAAGAAACCGTAATCGATCCCAAAACCGGCGAGACGCGCTGGCTGCAAACCACGAAAATTCCGCTGCGGGACAAGGAAGGAAAGATCATCGGAGTGGTGGGCATCAACCGGGACGTTACGGCTCGGAAACACGCGGAGGAAATACTGCGCAAGTCGCATGACGAACTTGAGAAAAGGATGACCAAGCGCGCGGCTGAACTGGCTCGAGAACGCGTCCTGCTGCGCACCTTGATTGACAACCTGCCGGACGGCATTTACGCCAAGGACACCACCGGTCGGAAGATTCTGGCCAATCCAGCCGACCTGAAAAACCTCGGCTGCAAGACCGAAGCCGAAGCTCTTGGCAGAACCGATTTCGATTTCTTTGCGCATGACATCGCCGAAAAGTTCCATGCCGACGACCAGAGAGTTATACAAGGCCAACCGGTCATCAACCGGGAGGAGTATTTTCTGGACAGAGAAGGCCGGAAACACTGGCTATTAACCTGCAAGCTCCCGTTACGTGATCAAAATGGATCGATTATCGGTCTGGTGGGCATCGGCCGGGACATTACGCAACAGAAGCAGGTGGAAGACAAACTGGCGTACGAACAGGAGTTGCTCCGGACGCTGCTGGACAATACGCCAGATACTATCTACTTCAAAGATCGTGAGTCCCGCTTTGTGCAGGTGAGCAAATCGAAGGCGGATAAGACGCTGGAGGTTGTCCGTGACAGTTATCGCATAGCACACCCAGACGCCCGCCCGGACGAGTGGCCGCCGCACCTGGCTGGCGTTGAGCCATTTGCCGAATGGCTGATCGGCAAAACCGATTTCGATACTTATCCAGAGGCTCACGCCCGAACCGCTTACGCGGACGAGCAGGAAATCATCCGCACGGGCAAGCCCGTGGTTGGCAAGCTTGAAAAAGCAACCTTCCCCAACGGCAAGAGTGTTTGGTGGCTTTCGACGAAAATGCCCTGGCACGACAAGGATGGGAATATCGTTGGCACCTTTGGCGTCTCCAAAGACGTGACGGGGCTCAAAGAGGTGGAAGAAACGCTGGCGAGGGAACGCCTGGTCCTGCGCACCTTAATTGACAACCTGCCGGACTTGATCTACGCCAAGGACACCACTGGCCGGAAGACCGTCACCAACCCGGCCGACTTGAAGGTAATGGGTTGCACGAAAGAAACTGAGGCGATTGGGAAAAACGATTTCGATTTCTTTCCGGAGGACATCGCCGGGAAGTTCTGGGCCGACGACCGGAAGGTGCTTCAGGGTCAGCCGGTCATCGACCGGGAGGAATATTTCCTGGACGAAGCGGACCAGAAACGCTGGCTATTGACCAGCAAGCTCCCGTTACGCGATCAAAACGGAAAGGTTATCGGGCTGGTGGGAATTGGCCGGGACATCACGGAGCGCAAACGGGCGGAAGAGGCGTTGCGCAACAGCGAGGAAAAGCTGCGCCAATTCGCCGCCCAACTCGAACGCAGCAACCGCGAGCTGCAGGATTTTGCCTACGTGGCCTCGCATGATTTACAGGAGCCGCTGCGCAAAATCGTGGTCTTCGGCGAACGGCTCAAGGAAAAATGCACCGAGAAGCTGGACCCGGAAGCAAACGATCATCTGGATCGGATGCAGAAGGCGGCGGCGCGCATGCAAAGCCTGATTAACGAGCTGCTGACTTTTTCACGCGTTACCACCAAGGCGAAACCGTTCGAGCCGGTGGATTTGGCGAAGGTGGCCCGCGAAGTCGTGGATGATTTGGAGGGACGCATTGAGCTGGTCAAAGGGCGCGTGGAAGTGGGAACACTGCCGGTCATTGACGCGGAAGCGCTGCAAATGCGTCAGTTGTTGCAAAATCTGATCGGCAACGCGCTCAAGTTCCGCCGTCCCGACGTCCCGCCGGTGGTGAAAGTCGAGGCGCAAACTATTTCCGGTCGTCCGCCGCAGGCCGTGCTTGGCGCGCCGGAGGTGAACCTGTGCCGTTTGACCGTCAGCGACAACGGCATTGGGTTCGACGAAAAATATCTCGACCGGATCTTTAACGTATTTCAGCGGTTGCACGGCCGGAACGAATACGAAGGCACGGGTATGGGGCTGGCAATCGCCCGGAAAATTGCGGTGTTTCACCAGGGTGACGTCACCGCAAAAAGCAAACCGGGAGCGGGGGCCACGTTTATCGTGACGTTGCCGATGTCCCATCCCAAAGAAACCAACAACGGAGTAAACAACGAATAACAAAATTATGAAAAAGGAAGGCAAAATGATTACCATTCTGCTAGCGGATGACGACCCAGACGATCGGCAGTTGACGCGGGATGCCTTTGTGGAAAACCGCCTGGCCAATGAACTCGATTGTGTGGAGGATGGTGAAGAATTAATGGACTACCTGCGCCGGCGCGGCCGTTACAGCAAATTAAACGGCGACCCGTTACCGGGCCTGATATTGCTCGACTTGAACATGCCGCGCAAAGACGGGCGCGAGGCGCTCAAGGAAATCAAGGCGGACCCGGCCCTGCGCCGGATTCCCATCGTTGTCCTTACCACCTCAAAGGCTGAGGAGGATATTCTGCGCAGCTACGATCTGGGGGTGAATTCCTACGTCACCAAGCCTGTGACTTTCAAGTCGTTGGTCGAACTGATCAAGGTCCTTGGCCAGTACTGGTTCGAAGTTGTCAAACTCCCGCAGGATGGCGTCTAGCCCGGTTTATGTCCGACGCCGCCGTCAGAGTTCTCCTGGTGGATGATGATGAAGATGATTATATCATCACGCGCGGGCTTGTGTCTAAAATAGGGAATCCTCCCTATCAGCTTGACTGGGTTGACAATTACGATGCCGCCTTGGCCGCCATCCAGCGCCGCGAGCACGACGTCTGCCTGCTGGATTATCGCCTGGGGGCGCGAACCGGACTTGAATTGTTACACGAATCACAGTCGCTCATCGGCCGGCCGCCCATGATTCTGCTGACCGGCCAGGGCGGTCACGACATTGATCTCGAAGCCACGAAGGCCGGCGCCGCCGACTACCTGATCAAAGGCCAGTTGGACGCAGATAAACTGGAACGCGCCATCCGCTATGCTATCGAAGGTCAACGCGCCAAGGAACGCCTCCGCCGCGACCGTGACCTTATCAGCCGCATCATGGAAACCAGCCCCGTCGGCATCGTCGTCGCCGACCGGACCGGAAAGATCACCTTTGCCAATCATCAGGCGGAAGAGGTGCTCGGCCTGACCAAGGACGGCATTGCCCAGGGAACGTTCAATGTTTTGGACTGGCACGCGACCGACTTGGAAGGCAATCCCATGGTTGGGCAATCCTCGCCGTTGAAACAAGTCCTCGAATCCGGCCAGGGCGTGCATGACGTTCACCACGCTATTGACCCCAACAAACGCGCCGGGGTTGAACGTACCAAGGGTCGTCGTACCCTGTTCTCGACCAACGCCACACCGCTTTTCGACGCTGCGGGCCGGATTGACGGCATGGTGGTCACGGTCGAGGACATCACCGAACGGCTGACGCTGGAGGCCCAGTTGCGGCAGTCACAAAAAATGGAGTCGGTGGGGCAACTGGCCGCCGGCGTGGCGCATGACATTAACAACATTTTGACCGTCATCCAGGGACACGCGGGACTGCTGCTCAATTCCACGCCGCCGAATGCGGACTCGGTCAGGTCGTTGAAACAAATTTCCGCGGCATCGGAGCGCGCGGCCACCTTCGTCCGCCAGTTGCTCACGTTCAGCCGCAAACAGATTTTCCGTTCGAAAATTCTCGATCTGAACACCGTGCTGCAGAATTTGGGGAACATGCTTCCGCGGATGCTCGGTGAAGACGTCGTGCTGGAGAACCGCTTTCAGCCCAACCTGCCGCACATCGAAGCCGACACCGGCATGATTGAACAGATTGTCATGAATCTGGCAGTCAACGCCCGCGACGCCATGCCCAAAGGCGGCAAACTGCTCATCACCACATCCGCCGCTGAAATTGGCGCCGCCTACGCGCGGCAACATCCCGAAGCCCGGTCGGGTTGGTTTGTTTGTTTGGCGGTCACGGACACCGGCTGCGGCATGGACCACAAAGTGATGCAGCGGCTTTTTGAGCCGTTTTTTACCACCAAGGAAGTGGGCAAGGGGACGGGGCTTGGCCTGGCCACCATCTATGGCATGGTCAAACAACACATGGGCTGGATCGAAGTTCAAAGCGAGATTGGCGTGGGCAGCACCTTCAAGGTTTTTTTGCCGGTGGCCGGCGAAATCCGCAATGTGTCTGCCGCGCCCGTGGTTGAACCCGAGCCGGTCCAGGGAGGCAAGGAAACCATTCTGGTGGTCGAGGATGAAACCGGCCTGCTGGAACTGGTGCGGAATGTCCTCCAAGGCTACCATTACCGCGTTTTGGCGGCTACGTCCGGCGTTGAGGCCCTGCAGGTTTGGGAGGAGCACAATGGCAAGGTTGATTTGCTCCTGACCGACCTGATCATGCCGGGGGGCATGACGGGGAATGACCTGGCGGCAAGATTGAGGAAACAAAAGCCCGAACTCAAAGTCATCTACACCAGCGGTTACAGTTCCGAACTGGCGGGGAAAGATTCCACCCAAAATGATTGCGTGTTTATTGCCAAACCCTATCTGCCGTTGCAATTGGCTCAGGCAGTCCGGAAATGCCTGGATGCCCCTTCTGAAGGCCCGAACGGCGGCGGTCCCCTCGCGCCCGATGCCGCTCCTGCGCCGGCTCAACTTTTGTCAACGCAGCACGTCTGATTTGGGACGCCCCGATTTCCTGAAGCGTCGAGCCTCCCGTTTGATTTTGTCAGCGCACAGCGCCGGCGTTGCACTTGAATCTCTATTCAACCTTTGATTGAAAACCACCGCCGCTTTTTGCACCTTTCCCCTGTGAGACTGACAGGATTCATTGCACTGTTTTTAACCGCAACCTTTTTGGCCGGCTGCAAAAAATCCAGCGGAACCGCCGCCACACCACCGTCACTCGACGATTTGCTGCCAAAACAGGCGCAGCCGAAACTGCCGACCATGAAGATTTATCTCGGCGCGGAAACCCTGGATGCCGAACTCGCGCTCAATGATCGGGAACGGATGACCGGCATGATGTTCCGCACGAATATTGCCGAAACGGATGCGATGCTGTTTGTTTTTTCCCGGCCGTATCGCGTGTCGTTTTGGATGAAAAATTGTCCCGAATCGCTTTCCGCCGCCTACATCGGCCCCGACGGTGTCATTGAGGAAATTCGCCACCTCGAGAAGAACGACACCAACTCGGTCGTCGCCGCGACCGACAACATCCAATACGTTCTGGAAACCAAGGACGGCTGGTTCACGCGGCACAACGTCGGCCCTGGCACGGTCATTCGCACCGGGAAAGGTTCTTTGCAGGAAACCTTTTTCTCCCAGCCGTAGTTTTATTGTCACGAGGGACCAGCCGGCAGGAGCGGCGCGTGAACGATGGCGTCACGCTGGACGGGGGTTGGTTTTTCCTCCCCGACTTTCGAGAATTGTTCGTTGGCTGATAAGTTGGTAACGTTACGGCGTTTTAGATGGGCGCAGCATCACCACCTGAAAATTTGAAGAAATCTTGGATTTCCGAACATCCCCGCTTCGTGATCGGGGTGATCCTGGTTGGATGTCTGGCTCCGTTCATCAACAAGGCCATCCATATGGATGACCCGCTCTTCGTCTGGACGGGCCAATGGATTCAAAAACATCCCGCCAACTTCTATGGTTTCGGGGTGAACTGGTGGGTGTCAACAATTCCCATGTGGGTGGCGAACTGGAACCCGCCGTTGATGTCCTACTTTCTGGCTGGGGTGGCGGCATTGTTTGGCTGGCACGAAATCGCTCTGCACCTTGCGTGCCTGGTCGTGGCATTCACGGCCGCGGCGGGTATTTATTCCCTGGCTCAAATGTGGTGTGCCCGGCCGCTGCTGGCGACCGTGGTGGCGATCTTCACGCCGGCCTTTCTGGTATCGAGCACGACGCTGATGTGCGATGTGCTGATGTTGGCTTTCTGGATTTGGGCGCTGGTGCTGTGGGAGCGGGCCTTGGGAAGTGAGCAAAGCCGGTGGCAATACGTGGGGGCGGGGGTGCTGGCGGGTTTGGCCGTGCTGACTAAATACAGCGCGGTGACTTTGCTGCCTTTATTGCCCATCTTGAGCCTGCTGCGGACGCGCAAACTGGGGTGGTGGTGGTTGGGATTGGCGGTGTCGTTGGTGATGGTGGTGGGTTACGAGTGGCTGACTGCTGAAATGTATGGGAGAGGGCTGCTCTCTGCCGCTTCCTATCATGCCCGGACGTTCCGCGTTTTTGGCGATTGGAGGGCGAGAGGAGTCAGCGGCTTGGCCTTTGCCGGAGGCAGCCTGCTGCCGCTGCTGTTCTTTGCGCCGTGGCTATGGCG